>Ga0114966_10000576_pt1 | contig 35022 bp, 34 predicted proteins | sample M_130207_XF_Meta_FD_87029 | JGI IMG/M metagenome (GOLD analysis project Ga0114966, IMG submission 87029) | Freshwater microbial communities from Lake Montjoie, Canada to study carbon cycling - M_130207_XF_MetaG | ecosystem: Environmental > Aquatic > Freshwater > Lake | place: Lake Montjoie... | reverse complement strand
AGCGCATTGAACACGATCTGGATCATCAGTTCTGGTCTCTCCGTCCTTGCCCTTCTGATTCAAGAATGCCTTACGCTGCTTTGCCAAAGTGATGGACGTCGTCTTGGAGTGATCAATCGCTGACCATGCCTTTCCAGTTTGCTTGATCTGAACCGTATCCAACCTCTTGTTCAGCCTACTACAAAGCATACGATATTGCGTCTTGCACTTCTTTAGAGCCTTCTCCTTAGAAGCGTCAGTCTTGGCTGAAGCCAAGTATTGCGGAAAGTAGTTTGTAGCAAGAGCTTCAAACAAGAAACCAAACTTTCCCGACTCCTCACGAGGAACCCACTTTGCCACCAACGTGAGCTTCTCACAGGAGGTCTTTGACTCGTCAATGTGAAGCGTTGTGTTAATTCCAGAAATGCAGAACTTGATGAGAGGATGTGACATATTGCCTCCATTATCCAAAACGTACTTGCAGAAGTACTTGATGTCCTTCCATGAACCATATGGCTCCTGTGTCAAGTGGGTCTCATCAATCTCCCTCGGATCCACGACAAAGAGCTGAAGTGCCGACTTTGCAAGGTCTGGAAAATACTTGTACCAGATCCAAATCATCATATAGGCAAGTGAATACTCGCCCTTTCCACCATTAATGTCTCGTGTGAATCCAATAATCTTGTACAACGTGGTCAGAAGTTCATTTCTCTCGGGACCACTCTGTGTAGAAAGTGTGGAAAGAAGCCCGTCCAACACTTTGGCCAAGTTTGAAACCCCGGTTGCATCGCAACGAACGCACTGGAACTCAAACTGGACAATCTTCTCCTTAATTTCATTAGACCACCCCAATTCAATGTGTCCATTTTCCCCGACGCGACAAGGCGTAAAGGTGTCAAGTGCGTTGATTAGAGCGGCCATTCTTCTATTTTTGCAGTTTATCTTTAAATGCTTTTGAAAAAGTGAGTTCAATTTTTTCCCTGGTTTCACCTAAATAGGCAAGCTGCCATGCAAGAGAATAAAGTTAAACCAAGAAATATATGAAAATATGGATAAAACAAGCGACGATAGTTTGTAGAATAAGTAATATCAAATGTGTACAAAGCATACAATAAAATCATAGGAGAAAACAAATTAACCCATATCAATGTCGTTCTCTCGTTCACAAGAAAGAGAGAATATACCCGTAGTCCATGGTTTATAGGATAAAACCCATAGTTGTAACATTGTTTGCTCGGGAATAAATCAACAATGTCATCAACATTTGCCGAATCTGATCCAAGTACATAATGCCTGTTTTCATATTTTTTCACCAAGTAAGAAATTATACATTCGTCTTTACATAAAATCCATGAAAATGGTATAGATAAAAATCCAACCATGTAAATTCTATCCAATAAATCATGTTGTAAAACTATGAATCCATAGGTATTCACAATTATCATTCCACCTACATGAATAATCCCGACAAATGTAGATATCATAGCTAAATAACAATTGTTAAATATCTTTTATTTCAAAATAATATATAATTTATTTATCTATATTATAAATATGTCAAATACAGAAATTCCAGATGATTTTAAAAATATAACGGCTTCTATAAGCATAAAAGCTTTGAAGAATAACCTTGAATACTTGCGAAAAAAAAGTGGTACAGATGTAATGGTTTGTTTAAAAAATAACGCTTATGGTCATGGGATCATTCAAATTTCAAAACTTTGTAGAAATTTCGGAGTAAAATATATTGGAGTTGCAACACTTGGAGAGGCAATGCAGATAAGAAATAGTGGTGATAAAGGTCGCATTTTAGGATGGTTATATGATATCAATAGCGATCAAGTCAAAATTGCAGCAAAAAACAATATTGATATTTCAATTTTTGACCATAAACACATAGATATTATTTCAAACTCATTGCCAGTTGACACAATAACAAATATACATTTGTTTGTTGATACAGGTATCAATAGAAACGGTGTTATATATGAGAAAGCAATAGAATCAGCTATTAAAATTAAAAAAGATCCGAAATTCAAGTTAGTTGGTATAATGTCTCATTTATGCTGTTCAAAAATAAAAAATGATAGTTTTACAATGAAACAGTTTCAATTATTTAGAAAATTAAAGCAGGATTTGTGTGACGTAAATATTTATCCTGAATTATACCATATTTCTTCTACAAACGGAGTTTTAAATTATGACACAGGAGATTTTAACTTAGTAAGATGCGGCAGAGGATTTTACGGATTAGATGGCAGTCAAAATGAAAATTTGACTCCTGCTTTATGTTTGAGTTCCAAAATAGTTCAATTAAAATGCATACCAAAGGGTTCTGGAGTCGGATACGACAGAACATATATATCTCAAAACAAAGAGTATATTGGTATTATTTCAATTGGATATGGAGATGTACTTCCTCGTGTGAATAATGAAAAGATGCAAGTCGTTGTAAATGGTACAAAGCGAAAAGTTTTGGGATTAGAAAGCATGGATCAAATTGTAATACAAGCAAAAAAGGGGGACAAACTTGGAGATGAGGTTCGTTTTTTTGGAGATACAAAAAAGGGATTTATAGATCCTATTTATTTTTCTAAACAAACTGGAACAACATTATTGAATATTTTATCACATATGGGGAGGCGTATTAAATATGAATATGTAGACTAAATTTTTCATTTTCAAATAAAATAATGAAAAATTTAACGGACATTTTGTGTGTCACGAGTCATTTCACGAGAAGGGACTCCTCCGCGAATCCAGTTTTCAGAAGCCTCGCCCTCAACGCAATAAGCAGGATTGGTTACTCTGTCTTGGACTTCAGAGAGAAGAGGCGTCGTTTGGTAGTTCATGTAGCTCTTCTCTCCAAGACGAACAATACTGCGTTTGTTGGTAATGGACTCACCTTGTTGCAATTGAGCTTCCACAATAGGATCTACTGAACCGCGGCCTAAATAAGGCACTGTGGCAAAAGGGCGGTGGAATAAATCAATGCGGCATTTGGGGTGGGTTTGAATTGTTCCAATCAATAAATCAGAACTTTGATTCACATTGCAACCTCCGGCACCAACGCTGTGCCCACCTTTATAACTAATACAAGGTTGAGATGTCGCTAATTCAATTGGATTTTTCATAGAGCAGTCATTGGAAAAATAGTTTTGCAACATATAATTGCAAGATCCCGCGTTTTGAATGGTATTTTGATCAGAAACACAAGAATCGTTACCAATTCTTGACATATTATCAAATACATAAGTTGAGACGTTTGCCATCGTATATATATACTCGTAGAAAAAGAATGAATGGGATAGCGCTAAAATTAATACAAAGTATATCTGGGATTATCTTGCACCCGAGCCAAAGCACTTTCTTTTCCTGAAATCATTCCACCGTAAAGGAACTGCGCAAAAGCACCCTGATCATTTGCTACTCTCGTATTCGCATTTGAATTAAATACTCTCATAGACTGATCCAAATCAAAATTATTTGCTAAATCCCCGAATAACTGTTTATTTGTATTGTCAATGGTTGGATTCAAATCCTGGATCATGTTTTTTGTTTTTCGCATAATATCTTCATCTACTTGAGGATTAAATGACGGAGGTGCAGCCTTTCTCTCGGGATGATCACCAATATCCGTCAAAAGAACATTACTAAATGGGTTTGTCGCTGTTCCAGGTTGAAATTCTGATTTCAAAAAAGGTTCTAAATTTGCGGCATTTAGATTTCTCTCGTCCTGTAAATCTCGTTTTATAGCTTCAAAACCTTCTTTGTCTCCCTTTCTTGATTTATGCATTCTGTATAAAAGCACAATAGCAATAACCGTTATGATTCCTACAATTAATATACGAAATGACATAGTAAATGCAAAAGCAATTATAGTTACAAAAATCACTAATCTGGTAATTGAATTAAGTTTTTCTTCAAACGACATAGTAGGTGTTGGCCACAATTCCAGTATACGTTCCTTTGCCAATAAAATCGCTGGATCACTTAACCAAAATTTTGCCATTTTTGTCATATCTAATATAATAAGCTATAATAATAATATCATTATTCACCGAGACCCTAAATAAAATTTTATAAAATATTAATTGATAAAATTTATTATGTAAAATAGTAAGGAATCATGACATAAATAATCTACTTTTTCCCTTTTTTCTTTTTAGGTTTCTCCTTCTCTTTGCTAAACATTTCAAGAAGCTCGGCTTCGTGCTTTTTGGATTCTTCAACTGCTACAGAATTGTTTTTCAAGGCATCTACTGCTGCCTGTGCCTCCTTCATTTTTTTAGATTCTTCTGATTTCTTTTGAATGCGTTCCTTTGTTTTCGCCATTTTCATATTGCGATTCAAAGCAGCTTCCATTCCGTTAAAATCCATTTTTGCCCCAGGAGGCATTTTAAAATTTCCCATTCCCATTTTTGACATCATCTCTTGAATCCCGCCCATGCCTGGCATATCCTTCATGCGTTTCATCATTTCGCTCGCTTCAGCAATGAGTTCACTCTCTTTTAATTCCCCAGATTTGATCTTTGTATCCAACTTTGTTCCTACACTTTTTACCAGATTCATCATCTTACCAGGATTCTTGATTAGCTTTTGAAAAACCTCCTTTGGATCATTTCCTGAATCCTCTAAATCTAAATTTAATTCGCCAGCAGCTTCTTCGGCAATTTCATATGCTAACTTTCCCAATTTTCCATCCAACATTCCTGAAATATGTTCGTGCAAATTCTCTGCATTAGGTATATTGGGTCCTGGATGGTCCGAAGATTCAAACGCCTTTTGAATGTCATCTAACGTAGACGTCAACTTTTCCTTAAACTCATCCTCATTAACCGCCTCAAATAATTTTGCAGTGTCGCCAAATGCCTCTTTATCGCTAATAGATCCGACAATAGTAAACATGATGAGCTTTAAATACTTCCAAATGGTTTCTCTCGTAGAAACAGAAATATTACTTTGAATCATATTGCGGAAATGGATCTGAGGTAAGAATTCAGTGTCTATATCCGACTCTTCGTCAAAAATGGACTCGTTTTGATATAAAATATCAAAAAATCGGGGAGGAAACTTCTTTTGGCAAAACTTGTATAAAAAGGCAATGCTCTTCTTTTTCTCGGTTTCATATGTAATAGCTCGCTCTTGTTCATCTACAATGTGTAAAAAATATTCCGGTTCCTTCCACCACTTTGCAATAAACCCATTGTATTCTGGGAATGCGGTCTTTACATCTGAAATTAGATCAACAATAATGCGAGAAAACTCTTCGCTAACAACGTCGCTATTTTGTTGGTCTGTTTTAGGGTTCTCTGATTTCTTCTTAGATGGCATTAATATCTTTGATTTAAAAATAATGTTTAAATCAAAACATGAAAAGTATTTATTTATTTGGATTCGTAAATCGCAGATATCTTTGACAAATTCTGAATATACTTCATGGTAATTTCTTGATTCTCCGGGCTCATAAGCTTGATTGGATTTCTTAAGCGATCAATTGCCTCTACAATCTTTCCAGATTGATCTATTCCAGAAACATCACTTGAATAATCTTTATCCACGAAGAATCCCAAGTTTCCAGCGGCAATAGCATCTCCATACCGCGAAACAATAAAACTATTCCAAATTTTAATAATAAGCTTCGGATTCGCTTTCCTGATTGCAATAAATGAGTTCTTGGCAGTTAAAAGATCATGATCATCTGGAAATACTCGTAAAATATCATCCACAAACTCCATAAAATGATCATTAAATGCGCTCAATAGTGAAACTGACATAGGATTATGTTAGTATATTCAGAGTTTTCTATATTATTTTTGTAAATGAATTTATTTTCTTTGTTGTCCACTTGCATATCTGTTAAACTCTTGATCTCGTTGATTTTGCAATTGTTCAAGCGTCAAAGTCTCGGGTATCTTTGTTTGTTTTTTTAAATCAACATCGTCCTCTGGTGCATGAATTCGCACATTTGCATTCAAATCAACATAGTTATGCATTTGTCGCATACCACCGTCACCCTTTGCAGAAAGGGCATCAGGATCCATATCAAGAAAACTATAATTGTCCGACATAATTCCATAACAACCTCCTCCTCCTAAAGTAAAAGCCATGGGTTCTAAATTATTTTGTGTTGCAATCCGGGTCTGTTCTTGCTGTTGTGGTTTCATGTAATTTAAAATTGCGTCTCCGTATACAACTTGATAATTGTTGTTTAACAATAGTAAAGCAGGCACACGGTTTATATTTTCAGGCATAATAATTTGTTGGCCATTTTCCAATACAATATATAATTTACCATCTTGACCTTTGACTCTTTTATCAATATTTATAAAGTGGATATCTTTACTAACAGAAGTCTTGGAAAGCGTTTGCAATAAACGTTTGCAACTATCACAGAAGTTACTATAATATAATATGGAGCTCATATGTAATAGTATAACATTTTGTGCTTAAGTTTTTAACTCATGAAAAAAATGAAATATATTTTGATATAAATATAGAAACAATATAACAATAGTATAGTAATATGAGTAAACCAGTTATTTCAGAGATAAAGACAAATGGAGACATTCTTACATTTACTTTAAGTGGGGTAAATGTTAGTTTGGCAAATGCATTGCGAAGAACAATTATATCTGACATTCCAACTGTTGTGTTTAGAACCAGCCCATATGAAGAAAATAAGGCGAACATTACAGTAAATACCTCTCGCCTAAATAATGAAATTTTGAAGCAACGTTTGAGTTGCATTCCAATTCATATTACGGACCATGAAATTCCTCTCAAGGATTATTTGATGGAAATTGACGAAGAAAATAATACGGATACCATGATGTTTGTAACAACCGAGAATTTTAAAATTAAAAATCTTCAGAAAAACCAGTATTTGTCGGAAAAAGATACTCGGGCAATTTTTCCACCAAATGATCAAACCGGTTATTTTATAGATTTTGTCAGGCTTAGACCTCGCATTTCAGATGAGATACCAGGAGAAAAGATTAGTCTTACATGTGAGTTTTCAATTCATAGTCCGAAGGTGGACTCCATGTTTAATAGTTCTTGTACGTGCGCATACGGTTTCACGGTTGATGATGTGAAACAAGAGCAAGAGTTGGCAAAGAAGATGCAGCAATGGAAGGACTCGGGGCTAAATGATGAACAAATAGATTTTGAAACAAAAAACTGGAAACTTCTTGACGGGCTTCGGATTACAAAGAAGGACAGTTTTGATTTTACCGTAGAAACGGTTGGAGTGTTTGAATCCAAGGAGTTGGTTCATAAGGCATGCGACATTCTTGTAGAACGCATACAAAAATTTCACACAATGGTAGATACGGACGAACTGCCCATAAACCCATCGCAAACAACAATGAACAACTGTTTTGATTTAACATTGGTGAATGAAGATTATACAATCGGTAAAGCATTGGAGTGTATTTTGTACAGTAAATACTTTGAACAACAGAAAGTCCTTACCTTTTGTGGTTTCAAGAAGATGCATCCACACGATGCAGACAGTATTATTCGCCTGGCGTATTTAGAACCAGTAGATAAGCCGATGGTGAGGCACCACGTGAAGGATTGTTTTGAAATTATAGCAGCGGTATTTCAAGAAATAAGAAAACAGATATAAAGATTTGGCAATGTATTTCTTTAACCATGAGAATAGATCCAATATTGGAAATTTATATTGACTATAACAATATTGATAACTGTTTGTTGCAAAAGTATATAGATCAGATTCAAATACACAATAACAGTGATAATTCGGGATTTGATCTTTTTTTTCCAGAAGAAACAAAGTTTGAATCCATAGATTCAAAAATGGTAAAATTCAATATAAAGTGTGTTATGAGGGATTATAATAGTGGCTCCGCAGTGGGATATTATTTGTATCCTCGTTCAAGTTTATCAAAGACGCCTCTTATGCTGGCAAATCACGTGGGAATCATTGACGCTGGATACCGAGGGGAAATTATTGGGGCATTTCGTTTGTTGCGCTCAGAATCGTATACTGTAGGACCATATGAGCGTCTTTTGCAAATTTGCCGAGCAGATTTGAGTAAATTCAAGGTTGTTTTGTGCGATATTTCCAATATAGATAATACTTTACGAGGAGAAGGTGGATTTGGATCCACTGGAAACTAAAAAATTGAATGAAAATGTTTGTTGTGTAAAATAACGTACACAACAAAGTCTCTGAATATGAGTAATTTGAACGCGGTTTGGTCTATCACGTCGGTAGGAATGTTTACTGCAATTTCACTTATGTTTACTTTTGCCATTGTATTAGTTCCTATCTTTACAATTTTAGTAGTTTATACAACAATCCATAGTTTTTCAGTAAAATACATGGAAAGATACTGGATGAACGCAAGTGAACGTGAAATTATTGAAATGCTTCACGCGTACATATATGAAATGAATGTAGATTATTTTATAAAGAATGTAACAAAAAGGGCAATCATCAATAAAATACACTCTTTACCAGAGTATAATAAAGATAGATTTTATCACAAAGTATATTCAAATGGTCTACTTTCTCGCACTAAAATGTTGCTAAGACAAGAAGATTACCCAACGCATTCTTACAATCTTAGGAGCACTACATAATTTCATAATCAACAACCCGTTTATGCATGTTATAATTTAAGTAATACATAATTTGTGAAGGATCCAATTCATTTATATAATTAATAACTGCGCTAAGATTCACATGTTGTTTTTTTTGTTTATATTCTGAAATATATATTTTATGAAGTTTACACATATGATATCTGTATTGCGGAGAAAAATCCTTCAATAAAGTTTCTTTTTTAATGTAACATGAAACATAATTTTTATACAACGTCTCCGTAAATAGATGAATTTGATCTCTAAATGAAGAGAAAAAATCTTTATGCTCAGGATAATATTTTATATAATCAGCAACTTTTCCTTCTTTTCTCAGAGATAAATACTGATATTGTAATTTGGATTGAGTCCCTCTCATTTGACGAACTTCTTCATAAGAAGGATTTCTTATTTTGCATCGTTCTCCAGTGAAAATATTTTTAATAACAATACCCATAATTTTATAATTTGTGTTCATAGACGCAAATGAATCAATCGCATCCGAGTATGAATTGCAGTCATATAGTTGAGGTACTTTTACGTTTGTTCCCTTCAATAAAGATTGAATAACGTCTCTTGACTGGGGGAATACAGTATCAATAACAATTTTATATACTTCTACCAAATACAAACTTGGATATTTAATTGGAATAACCATGTTATTCTCGGGATGTTGTACTACAAAACTATAACAATAGTTTCTCTCCAATGAATTTAAATCTAACAAGCATTTTGAACACGCATCTAAAAAAAGTTGTTTTGTGGATTTTTCCAAGTTCTTGACAAATGTAATTTCTTCTCCCACCGTATTACGAGTTGATATTTCCCATGCACCAGTTAACCCTATGCATTTATCCCAAAAAATATTTATCATAGTGCCTTCAACAAATTCTTCGCATTGTATTCCATTATCAATAGCTGGATACATTTTAATAAAATTTTCACACGGAATAGTTTTTGGTGGAGAAAAAGAGACAACATTTTTTTCTTTATTTAAAATTACACATTTAAATAATCCGATTACAGGAATTAAATCTTTTATTAATGTATTCTTATCATACCGCAATAAATAATAGATTTGATTGTTCTTGGTTGTTATCATATTTTTTTTTAGTTTACACATTGGATGAATACCTTCTGAAGAAATTGTTTCTCTTGTAGCATCAATAAAATATTTATTATCTGAAATAGAATACATTGGAATATTTACTTCCAACATTCGCATAACTATAAGGTTTATATAGATATAAAGTTTAAGCCATTATCTATGGTTCTCTTTTTTTGGTAAATATTATCAGTATTATATCTAAAACAGCATAAAACTATTTTACATATAATAACATGGCTACAGACCAAAAAACTGATACGTTACATAATAGTATGTCAATTGATAATATTATAAATGATGGGATGTCTACATTACAGACAGTGGCCACTGTGATTGCAAACCATAAAAGTATTCAATTGGAATCAAATAATATAAATGAATACAATCTTTATAAATATTCTTGTGTAGAAGATTCATTTCTTGCAAACATGTATAGAAAATATTTTTTATGTGTTCAAAAATTAGTAAATCCGAAAATCCACCCAAATATGTTGACCTTTTTTGGTTTATTAAGTGTATTCATTGGATACGGACTTAGTAGATGGTCTTATACGTCAATGGCAATTAGTGTGTTTTTATACTTAACTTTTGATGGGATTGATGGTATTCATGCGAGAACTACTGGACAAACATCTATCATCGGAGAGTATTTGGATCATGTATTTGATTTAATAAATACTGGATTAATTTCAATTGTATTCTGCAACTCTATTGGTATGACAAGTATACCCATTCAAAATATGTATGTAACTTGTTGTTCACTTACGTTTCTTCTCCCTCATATAAAATCAACAAACAAAGGGGTTATCGTATTTGAAGGATTAACAGACGTGTCGCTGGTTTTATCTACTGTAATATTTACATTTTTAGCAAACATAAAATTGTATGATTGGATTGTTAATAGTTATTTTACATACAGTTCTCTTTTTTCAGTTTATTGTTATTTTTTATATGACTTACATAAAGAAGAATTTTCAAATGAAAATGCAAGCAAAATAAAAAGATTTGTTATTTATTACTACATTGTTAAATCGGCAACTCTGATTTTAAATCCGACAATCAGTGTGTGGCAGATTACATTATGTGATATTTATTTGTTAATGCAAATTACAAATTATAAAATATTTAAGTTGGAGTTTGATACTATGACTGTATTTATTCCGGCGTTTTATTCTATGTATCCCACTATTACGATAATAGGATCGTTGTATTATTTTATCAAAACTATGCATCAATTATCAACAGAATTAAAAATTAATGTTCTTTATAATCCGGAGAGTATGAAAAATGAAGAAGATTCACAATTGTCAACTAAAAAAAATAGTTAGGTTTGCTCTACGTTTAGTAAATAGGGAAAATTAAATAAAAAAATTCTAATATAAGTATAAGACAATATATATGTCATCAAATATAATGTCTGATGAAACTCAAGAAAATAATATAATTTCATTGCAATTGGGTGATGTGATAAAGATATATGACCCAGAGAACGTTTCGTTAAATGAGAAAACATTTATAATTGATTACATTGATAAAACGAGAATTCGGTTAATAGATACTGAATCTTTAGATGTAATAAACTTAACCAGAGATGAAAATGGAGTTTTGGAAAATAGTACGATAAATAGTATTGGAATTATTAGTCGCTCAGATAAGGTGGGATACGCAAGACAGAATAATTTGTTACCAGGAAAATGGGTAAATATATATTTTGGAGGAGATGTTCCAACCATTCTTACAGGAGAGATAACAAATTTAGAAGATGACATGATTGAAATCAAAACTTATCCTGACAATCAAACTATATATATAAATTTCAACTATAATGGTATACCTCTTGATATTCCAATTGAGACAATAGAAATTAGAGATGCCCCTATAAAACAAGAAGAAAAAGGAGAACAAGACCAACAACAAGAAGGAGAAGACCAACAACAACAGGAAGGAGAACAAGAAGAAGAAGAAGGAGAAGACCAACAACAAGACCAACAAGAACAACAACAACAACAACAAGAAGCCACAGATTCTGACTTGGAATCTGGTGAAATAAGAGAAGGTCCAAGAATAATTGCAGTTTTACCAGAAGATCAACCCCAAACAGATACTGATAACATTCAAGAAGAAGAAAGTGACGCTGCAGTACAGGTTCCAAGAGAAGCAGTTAAAACTCAAATTAGAGAATTTATTTTACAAGAAGATGATATTGTATTTGGATCAGAAGAACTTGCACCAATAACTCAATATGTAAATGTACGTGAAGAAAGAAAGCGTTATAGTATTGAGATGCAAGCAAATGATCTTCTTGATGAAATGTTGTCAACTATTCCGAATGCAAATCGTACAAAAAAAGTGTTGACCGAAATCCACAATATGATAGAGAGATTTAAACAACTCAGAACAAATTTTTCTACAATGGATTCAAACGGAAATATAGACGGGTTTATTATCAAAGGGGCAAAGTGGAAACCTCTCGTAAATAATCTTGAAAAGTTTAAACAATCATTGTATTGGTTAATACCAGTTGTTAAAAACATAAAAAAGATATATAATGAGCAAGACACTGATACAGAGAATAACGATGTAGTTATGCTCAACACAAATGAAAATCTCGCAGGAATAGTGAGTATATTAAATAGTTATAAGTCAGGAGAAAATCCGGATGAACAAAATAAATACGTAACCATGATGTCAGATCTGAATCCTTATTTTACCCCATTTGAAAAAACAAATCCGGAGTATTCTTCTGAAATTATATCAGAAAAAGAAGTTCATGACAATTTTAATGTTATTATAGACAACTTGGATAACTTATACTCAACTGTTGTAAATAACAAAGAAGTTGAATCACGTAGATTTGTAATTACCAAATACAATCTGGGTTTAAAGCGACTGGCTGCTTCCAAAATAACAAGTAGTCGTATGATTGCGGAACGGGTATATTTAACACGACCCGATGAAATGGAACTAAAATCGTTTTTAATGTTACCTGAACCAATAATACGCTATTCAAGGCTTTCACTCCCAGGAACAAATATATTAGATAAATCCAACTTGAACACATTGGTTCTAAGTTATTGGAAAATTCTAAAAGAAAATACAAATCTAAATAAAATTTTTGTGGATAATCCAGAAAATGAAATTGATTTAGATGAAGATGCATTTATAAACGATATTAAACAATACATATTGCAATTAAGCGAAGAAGAACAAGAAAAATATGATAAATTACGTTCTGATAAAAATATGACTGTTGCAGAATTAAAACTTCAATTATATCAAGAATTTTTAAAAAGCATTGTTCCCAAGACAAAGGTAATTTTCAATATGATGAAAAGATATATTACTGGAAAAATGTCAGTAGTTGATATTGTAGAAAGTTTAGAACCGTTTTTAGTCTATACAGATGATTTGACGTATTTTCAATACAAAGATATGAATAGTTTTTTGTACGACGAAGTTTTAAAATATAATAAATATTTTTCGGAAAGGAGATCACTAATGAACAAATTGCGACATATAAGACAAACCACCGTATTTTCACCAACAGTCAATATTATAAAAAATATTTTTCAGACTACGCCACATTCAGAATTAAGTACAGTAACCATGGAAAAATACTTGCCTGATGGAATGACAAATTCTGAATTGCTGAAAAAAATTGTAAATAAAGATTATGGAAGAGTATTCAATTCTGCATTAGCTCTTTCAAGCAGTAAATTTATGATTAGTGACAACATGACGTCTATATTAAAAGGAGACCGGGACCAAAATAAACTTGCATTGGATCAAGATCAAAATACATGTGTAACATATAGAATTGCAAAGAAATATCATGAATTAAAAAAATTAGAACAAGACAATAATAACGAAAATGTATATTACGATAAGGAATACGATACAACAAATTATTCGCTTATTGATAACTATGATAAAGAAATGGTAACCATGAATGCAGATGAATTTATTTTATTTTTAACAAGTTCTGTAAAACAAAAATTAAAATTATCGGATGTAGACGCAGAAATCATGGCGGAAACGTTAATAAATGGTATAAAACGCGTTCAGGAAGGAGATTATGCTTTTTTATATGAAAATGCGATGCAAATAAAGTATTACAAGCGTTTAAATAATAATTGGATTTTGGATGAAACCATAGACGGCAACTCATTTGTCACATCAGACGACGCACTATGTAATATTCAAGCAAATTGTGTTCAAAAAATAGATAAATGTGAAACATTGTCTATAAATAAAAAGGAATTAGTCGGAAATAATTTAAAATTAATACTGTCTGAGTTTGATGAAAAATACGAAGAATCCCAACAAAAAATTATTACAGATCTTACAAAACAGGTAGAGTATAATTTTTCTGTTTACGATAAACTGGTTGATAATGAATATTCATCATTAATTAAATACAACATGAAACAATATAAATTGGGGGAATCTGGTGAAGAGCCAGATGTTGTTGTAAGTCCATACGCAAAACTGAGGGACTTAATACTCGGGCAAACTGATTTTATAAAAAAACAAACTGATATTATACGATTTGTTCAAAAATTTACGAGAGAAGCATTAGATGGAATGGGTCCATTTGGAGATAAAGAAGATCCTCATTGGCTTTATTGCATTACATCAAATGTAAAACTTTTACCAACGTTTATTGGTGAAATGGCGTCTTGTTTCATAAACAATTATTCTGGATATAATTCTCTGGTGAATGAATTAACCCATACAATAGGAAAAGAAAGTGATGATGGTGATGCGTGGGTAGACAAACACAGTGGGTATAAAATAGTATCTAAAGATTTAGACAACGAAGAAGGTTATGAAGATGGGTATAAAGTTAAAAGCCGCGAAGTCATGGAACAAGATGCTGGAGATAAATTAGTTCTCGGGGAAAAACCAAAGCAAGAATCACCGGAGGTCAGAATGATAAGCAATGTTATCAACGCAGTAACCTCTGCAATTGGAATAAATCTCAGCGATCAACGAGAATTTATCATAAATGGGGTTCTCAGTGGGCTTTCAACTATTATGCCATCTGAGAAAAAACACAATGAAGATGTTAAATCGGCAGAGAAAAAAGGAAAAACGCTACCTTCCTACAAAGATCTATACCATACATCTTTATTGTATTTGACTCTTGGTATGATTATTATTGGAATCCAAACAAGTGTTCCTCCAATAAAAACAAGGAAAACTTTTCCGGGATGCGTTCGTTCTTTTACTGGATTTCCCATGGAAGGTCAAGGCGATGATTCGGCCGTCAACTACATTGCATGCACTGCGTATCAAATCCGCAATGCAGAGATTCCCCCGTGGAATGTGTTGCTAATAAAGAAGCAAGATTATATTTCAGCAAAAATAAAAGAAATAGTGCAAAAAACTTTATTGGGACTCCCTGATGTTGTAAGAAAAGTACAAGAAAAAATGGATTATATGGTAAACAATGATATAACGGATATACCTCAACAATATGATCTCATGAAATGGAGAGAATTTTTGCCACCATTAAGGGAATTTCATATTAAAGGATTAGAGAACATCTCCGCTGAATTTAAGACTAAATTGCAGTCTCAATTGAGATCAGGATTATCTTCTCAAAACGAATCTATACACGTGGTACAGTCAAAAATTATCTTTTTTTCTCTCTCCATCCAGGAAAGAATTCAGCGAATTGTTACTAAAAAGCGTCTCTTATTAGCGAATTCAAATGGGGAGCCGTTCTTAGAAAATTCGTGTTGCAATGAAATATCCGGAGCAAACAATACTCTTCATTATTTTACAATGGAAGACAGTGAAATAACATTATACAATAAAGTTGTAAGGGATTTATCAAATATATTAGAAGATGTAAACCATTTATCTCAGGCAGGATATCTTTTCAGCCGAGAAAATGATAAAAATAAGTACCCAACATTGTCAAACGAGTTCAATGAGGAAACCATTTATCGCGCATTTATAGTCCTCTGCAAGTTTCAGTCGCTTATACCTATTTCTGAAGACTTGTTAACAATTTGTATGTCCAAGCCGGATTTTCTCTCCAAGAATGACTCTATGGCTGAAAAAATTATTAAATTAAAACGAGACGGTCGCAATTATACGAATGAATCTCTTTTAAGATTGCTTCAAATCATAAACAGAAGAAATATGGTTCAACTTCGGTTTGATACTACAGAATTAACTTCTCCGATAACTGGTTTAAGAGATGTTATGGATCAGTTGATAGATCAAACTCCAGATGATATAAGAACAAGAATTGTTTCACAGCAGTTTAAAGCTAATCTTGAAGCAACACTTGGTTCCCTCGGTGTAAATACAGAAGAAGACACATCTGAAATGAGAAACCTGAAGAATTTTTTAGCTGGAAGAAATTCTGAACTAAAACAGAGTGTTTTGGAATTTATTAAAAATAATATGAATTTGAAGAGAGAACAAAAGAAAGGCCTCAACAATTTGTGGGAATATCTTGTTACAATAAAGGAGCAATCAGATGAGCAACTCGTCAAACATAGTATTGGCGACGACCCAATGTACAATTTTATTCAGTTTAGTAAAAACTACATGGAATTGTTTGTAAAAGTTTTTCCAAATATTATTATGAATCAAGTGAACTATGAAAATAATAGTATGCCAAAATATTGGGATATTTCATCTCACCATGAAATGAATATAAAAAATATGATAAGGACGTATTACAGCAAGTTGAGAGTTTTTTATTCTGGAGATAAATTAGATGTTATATTAGATTCCGTGAAAACAAGCTGTGAACAGTTATTGACACTTATGAAGGAAATACCATATTATGCAAAAATTAAACATAAAGACCGAGAAACGTACAGCATTTTTGATAAACGCACAAATGAACTTCTTATTGAACATTTTTTATTATTGGTGTTTAATGAATATGTAACTGTTGCACAAGATAATAATACATATATGGAGGTTACTGCTCCAAAAATGACTGCATTATACGATGTTTATACAGTGGAAGATTTGGAGGATCGTGAAACAAAGGAAGAAACTGTAGTCACTGAAGTTCCAGATGAAATGTATGATGAAGAAGTTGAAAACAATAAACAAAAATATATGAAGAAGACTGCCGAGTTGTTATACACATATATGTCAATTATGAAAGAGAACAAAGATATGGTGGATAAAAAATATGAATATGTTATGGATCGCGTATTTAAAGTTTCTGAATTTGAGAAATATAGAACAACCGATCGCTTAAAGGAAATGACAGAAGATGAACGTGAAGCGGACAATATATTGAAAATAAATAAACTTGGTGTTTGGAATAAAGGTTTGCAAAAGGGGCTTCGCACATATGTTGCTAAAAACTACGACGATGAACGAGATTTTGTGGATAGTATTAAACAATATGAGACAAAACTTCGCAAAACAAATGCAAATGTTACAGATGGAAATCTTGACGTCTTTATGGATGATTACATGGAAGAAATGGGAGAAGCTGCAGAGATTGAACGAGAGGCATATGATATGGCGGATATGAATGAAGATTATATGGATGGGATGTACGATCCGGTTGGTGTAGGAAATGGAGATGATGTGAATTACGACGAATACAATTAAACGCGAGTATAATTACACACGTAAAATATAAATTTTATTTGAATGCAAATAAAATTTATTACATGGTTCCGTTTTTTTCATCGCGTTCTAAAAATGGGTTGATATACGCTGTAGAAAATCCGTTTTCTGTTAAGAGTTTTTCCACATTATTTGATTCATTAACTATAGATTTTGTGGGAATAATTCCATCTGCAACATTTGATGCAGCTTTTTTACGTTCCGTAAGACCATATGCCACCATACTTCCCAAAAATGCTTTGGATAATAAAGATAGCAACAAATAATTCTTTTCCACCCTTTCGTAAGGCTGTTTTTTATACACACCCACAAATGAGATAGCTCCAAATACAGAAAAGAATGCGAATAAACCATATATGATATATTTTATCCAATCTGGTATAATAAATATCTCAGAATAATAAAGATACACTTTATATTTTGCTTGTTCATCTGGATCAGTTGAGTTCTCATATTCACTATATTTGGCAATGTATTTATCAAAAATATCAAAATTTTTATTGGAGTCTCGTATAATAATTCCAAACTCTGTAAGTAAAAGAACAAATCCAAGCGTCATGGGTATAGTCCATTTTGGTACCTTTTTCCCTAAGAATTCAATCTCATCTTCTGCATATTCTTCAACTAATTGGCCAGTATAAATCATTGCTATATTTATAGCAAATATAGAGCGATAAACATTTTCATCTTTAACACCGCTTAATATTGCTATAATGTAAAGCATTAATGTGGAAGATATAGAATATTCTACCCAACGGTACCAATTATTTTTATTTGCAATTACCTTTTCATATGATCCGTTTATATTTGCAGCGTAAAACGCATGAAAACCAGAAGTTACAAAAAAGAATAATATAACAAGGGTTTCAACTGTTTTTACACTTGGACTGTCCTTTATAATATCACTTGTCCATGTCAACGTAAAGTTATTTATGTCTGGAGGATCGCTATCATTTGGAACAATCTCAATACTATAATTGTGTCGTCTAATATCTGTGTCTAAAACAAGACTGTTATCGGATCCATAATCTTTTTTTAATTTATCAAAATACAAAGCAAACCCGGCTCCTAAGGAAGCATGTAATACCGCTAAAAGAGTATTATATGTCTGTAGTTGTTTTATATCTATATTTGAATTCATGTTTTCCATGGCTTTCATTAATTCGGCAACTTTTCTTCCTGGATCAGTTCCATGCTCCTTATATATATTTTTTACTGTGTCATAAACTTCTTTTGCTTGGTGTTCAGCGTATTCCACTTTTGTTTTTTTAATGGATGATTTTCCCATTCTATATTTACGCAAGAAAAAATTAAAATACTAAACTTTTTTTGTTTGTATGATATATGAGCCATAGTTATATTCAAAATAATGTCACATTAATTGCGATTGTTGTGTTTTTAATTATTTTCTCTCTTATTCAATACTTTAGACCTGCATTTTTATACAATAATGATGGAAGTTTGAGAGAATTTGGGGTGGGATACAGAAATAAAACCATTATGCCAGTTTGGTTGCTTTCTATTATTTTAGGCATATTGTCTTATGTAGGGGTTTTGTATTATTTGTCTTATTCCAGAATGTATTAGAGGAGGAAACAATATAGATGTTTTTTAGAGAATATAGGTAATAAATGGAAAAAGAAAAGCTCTATGTAACCTTGATGAAAGAAGAGTTGGATGCTTTGATAAAAGACAACCGATTTAAAGAAGCTTTTTATTTTTTAATTTTAACAATGAAACATTTGGACAAAGAAGAAACCAGGGTCATCGTATCTTATTACGAAAAAAATATACGCATATAATTTACAATGGAAATAAATTATATACAGAAATTGCCTGAAGATGTTATTATCAACCATATTATACCTTACACCTATCAAGTGCAGCCCAGAAGACTTCTCTATGATATCCGTAGTTTTGTCAATGATTACTCCTTCGTGGAAAGTATATATATGACACAATTTAATGCTCACATTTTATTGAATGATTTATTGCGATTTTGCTATATCAATGTATCTCCTTCTTACGGAATAGAAAATATTTTTGAAAAAGTTTTAAGGCGGCATTATTGTATTTCTGGGAAAAGTGAAGAATGTTTGATCAACATAGTACGGCTTAATTTTCACAGAAATGTTAAAGTACAAACTGAGAGAAAAATAAAATTTATTTGGGGGCTACTCACCCGACAAGAAAGGACGCAATTTATCAATAAATATTTATTAGATTAAGCTGGTTCATTTCAAAACATACGTTGTTTGAGTTTTCTCTTGTTGAGCCTTATTTTTCTCTTCTTGTTCCACGTATTGTTTATAGGATGCTTGAACCGCTTGTGTATCTTTAGCGCAAGGTGTGATTGCAATATTATATTGGATAATAGATGACAGCAACAGCGCAGTATATCCGTACCAAAATCCTTCTCCAATGTTAGAGCGGGATTCAACAACTGTTAAAAGTTCTTGTTTCTTTTCAAGATTATCTGAATAACCGGATTTCATAAGAGGTTTCAATATATCCCAATATTGATTAAAATTAGAAGGGGTTATTTGATTGATTAAAATAGACATATTTCCCATCAATTTAACAATTGCATCGGCGGCTTGTTGCATAGACTTTTTATTGTTTTCTGACGGATTATTTGCAAGAGGGTCTCCTCCTGAAGTTGTTTTGGGAAGTTGTTCGGTAGAAGACTGAACTGTAGAAGGCTCAACTGTAGAAGAATTCTCAACTTGGGTAGAAGGAATCGCCTCAATCTTTTCTTCCACTTCAGGGTTCATAAGAATCTCTGTTAAAATTTTATTTGCAGATCCGGCGACAAAAAAGTATCCAAGAACATCGGAAAATGCGGATTTAAATCCAGGAAACACAATAAGGATAACAATGATGGCTCCAAATAAGAAGAACCAAGGCAAAAAGGTAATAAATGCAGCGTCGGCAACATTTTGGTTCATACTTCCACCACATTTACTCGCCATAAGACCAATATTAATTAAAAACTGTATTAGAACCACAGCTAAAAAATACATGGTTAAAACAAAATAATATGTTTTGTTGTATTTAGCGTATAGTTCTCCATCGGACAACATATCCACAGTAAGATTTGGTTTAAAAGCCAAATAATATACTACTGTAGTGATGATAAATGCAATAATGTTCCAATATGAACTAACTGTATCCATATAGATATTGTGTATAATTTATTTTACTATAATCACAGTATTATTTATGTATGGATTTTGCTAAACCAAGTTTAATTGAACCCGGTGTAAAATACTTTTTAAATGAAACATTAAAGCATTGCCATGATTTTAAAGTGAAACACAACAATACATTATTTAATTGTTTTTTGTTTTTATGTTTTTTAATAATTTTAGGAATACTATTAATATACAAATACAAAGGGAAACTATCTCAAGAAGAAAAACAAAAGAAAGAAACTGAAAAACAGCAATACATATTATCAAAAATAAAAAATTATCAAGATGCAAAAAAAATAGCTCAACAAGAACTAATAACTGGTCTTCCTCAATGGGATAGTGAATATGAATTAATTGGACGTAAGCTTAGATGAATAAAAATACAGTAAATGCTGGCAATAAATAGTATCTGCATAATATAACAATGCAAAGTCAAACTGTTCAAACTACAAAAGGTGATAAATTGACAAGGTTTACCGATGGTCTTGATGAATATTATAGATTAAAATCTAAATACGAATCTAATATTCAAAAAGATATTTCGGATATTCGTAAGAAAAATATAAGCAAGAGAGAAAAAGCGTCGGAATACAAGCAACTGGTTAAAAAATGTGTAAACTGTAAACAGTCCGGGGGGACTATATTTGGTTTGCAGAATATAGACGATACTTACCGCCGACTTCTAACCGCAAAATGCGGAAATAAAGATACTCCTTGCTCACTCAACATTATTATACATGCAGCAAACTATTTACGTATAGATGAATATTACGAAGAATTAAAGAAAACTACAAATGAGGCAAAGAATAAAATAATTTGTTATAAGAATGATATTCTATTTGGATATAAAAATGTAGATTCAGTTTCTATTTTTGAAGAGTTGAAAGATACGCTTGCAAAAGAATCAGACATGTTTCAACTTATGGAGGGTGTTTTAAATCAGCGCGAAACTAAATTTAGTCAACAAATAGTTAAATTACAAGCTGATATATATGAGGATATTATGAGAGTAAAATCTATAATGTCAGAATTTGATCAAACTGGCACTACCCAATTTGTAATAGACGCAGTTACATTGACACTGAACGGTATTTATAAAAAGAATGGAGATTTGAGAAAGTTATACTATTCGGTTATGAATGTAGAATATGATGATGATTCATATCATTTAATTCAACACAGACAAAGTATTGCCGATTTAGAGTTTGAATATAGCGAACCTTCTATGATAGAGACAATGGTGGTAGGTGTAGGAGATAAAATTGTGAAAAAACGGTCTGGTAAGACAAGTGCAAAGGTGAGACGTAGACAGCCAAGTGCCAAAGTAAGAGAAGAACAAGATACTCCACCTGATACGGATTCTCTTGAAAACCAAAATATAAATGGAGAATTATATGGAATACCTAAAACAGTATATTCACCCGCTCCCCCACAAGCTCCCATGACACAAGCAGAAATAGATGAATTGTTTGCATCCAGCCCTTCATCTGAACCTTTACGTCTCAATCCAACTAAAGAATCTTCAGACAATGATGATAATGATGATGATGGGGATGATGATGATGACGAGGCTGATGATGATGACGGGGATGATGATGATGACGATGATGCTAATTCAAAATAATAAATATATTTTCTTCAATTATTTATAATGCTGGCTAATTTTAGTAGAAAAGCGGATAAATATGGAAATGTTCACTTTATTTCTTTAGTAGGAACAATTCTTTCTCGCCTTGCGTATTGTAATGATAACATGTTTTTGAAACGTTATATGGCTATTTTTGGACCTGTAATTCCATCTAAATTTTTAAAAGCGATAGATAGTGTAAGTTCTAACAATTTAAAAGACTTATTAGATGATGAAGATGATTATAAATTATCTACTGATACATCCGTACCATCAACTTCTTTTCAAAATAGAAAATATATAGATTGGCTCAAGCTAAATATACCACAACAAGTAAATATAATTAACGGAGAGATTAAAGGAACACTCTCTGTGACCCAATCATCTGATTCTTCCTCTGTAAAATATATTTCAATTGGATGGTCAAATTATGGAGAAGTTTACGTTGTAGCTGATAAGACTATGCCCCAAACTATTTTTATTATTTTTAGAGGGACATATAGTGCAAAAACTGCTGCTTTATACTTAAAATTAACATCTATTGTCCCTTTAACAACATGTAAAGATTCTAACGGAAACCCAGAAACTTTTTTATATGGAATTTTCAAACCCACAACTGAACTAATGCATACCATCTTAGAGGCAACCAGATATTTAGCAGTTAATCATTTAAATGCAACTGAACCAAATTCTGTAAAAGTATTTACAACTGGGCATTCACTTGGAGGAGCAATGTCTACAATTTTTTCTTATTTGTGGATGGAAATAAAAAGAACGTCTCCTTATAATATGCAACCCTACACTGTTTTATCGGATAACATTATATGTATTAGCATTGGAGCACCGAGATGCATGGGAAAAAGTGTATCTCAAAAATTTTGCAAATTTGTAGAGGATCAAAAAATTTTATACTTGCGAGTAACTACGCGAGGAGATCCTGTTCCAGCATTGCCTCCAAAAACAGGCTATGAACATCCATGTTCATCAAACGAAGCTATGCGCGCAGTTGTTTCAGAAGATTGTAATTCAGAATTAAAAATGCGAGGAACAGTCAGTGTTGATTATGAAGGAGATATAGATTGTCAAAATTACAAAACAAGAACGTATATACCTAATATGTTATCTCACACGATATATTTAGATATTTTATTTTTAAGCGCAGTAGATATAGTAAATTTTGTAAAAGGAATTGGATCGGCCAAAGAGGTGTCTCGTAATAATGGAAGTACGGTGTGTAGAGTTATTATGAGTGATTCTCAAAAACCAGAATATAAAGTAGCATTCTTTGATGTTGATAAGGCAAGACAAAATCAGACTCCAAGTGCATCTGATCTTGAAGAAGAAAAACAACTAAGTCAACAAGGCGGATCACTATTATTACCTCCATCAAGAGTTTCTTCAACTTTATCATCAGCCTCTTCAGCTTTATCATCAGCCTCTTCAGCTTTATCATCAGCCTCTTCAGCTGTATCAAACTCGGCAAAAAATCTTTCCACGTTTGGAGGAAAAGTTAAAGAAGATGTGAGAATGACTAAAAATGCATTTGATAACTTAGTTGGTCAAATGAAAGAATTAACTGGAGACTTGTGCCCCATGGAATGGACATCATATGGGTTAACTGACCCATTCACAAATGAATTAGCGCCCGATTTAAGTTGCCCATCTTCTCCGGTTCCAACTTCAACTCAACCTTCAACTCAACCTTCAACACAACCTTCACCTCAGGCAGCAGGAAGAAGAAAATCTAAAAAGATGAGAAAAACTAAAAAGATCAGAAAAACCTATAAATCAAAAAAACAAAAAAAGCAAACCAAAAGAAGAAACAAAAAGATAGCTTTATCCACCGGGAACCCATGATAAATTTACTGAATTTTTATAAAGATAAACTGTTATGAAAGATGGTAAGGATTTATCCTTCCCGAAGGGCAGGAGGGGGCGAGCGGGGGAACCTGGGTTCCCCGCTACAAAAAGAACCGCAAATAAATATTTTATCATTATTATGTATAGTAGATGCTAAAATATATATCATTACCTGTTTTTCTAATTAGTTTTGCAATTGGTATATTTTTTGTTTATGTCTACGGTGCGGATTTAAAACCAATCTACATATATCCCAGCCCGGAAAATATTGAGAGAGTATTATACCAAGATGCAGCTGAAAATTGTTATTCTTATCAACAAACAGAAGTTATGTGCCCAAGTGATGCAAGTAAAATAAAGCAAATATCCGCACAACCTTAAAATTATGTATTGTAAAAAATCTATACAATACATAAGGAGAAATGCACTTATCAAAATTCTTACATACTACAACGGGACGTATTATTTTATCTATTATATTAGGCTTTGGTTTAGCGTCTTTATTTAGACAAGTCTGCAAAGGGAAAAATTGTTATGTGTTTAAAGCCCCATCTTTAGAGGAAACAAAAAATCAAACATTTAAATACGACGGTAAATGTTACTCATATAATCAAACACAAGTAAAGTGTGATAAGACTAAAAGAATTGTACGATTTTAGCGACCAAAGTCTAACAATTATAAGGTTTTAGCAAAAAATAATTCGTAAAACAATGCATTTGTTGAATCTATGCATACATTATGGGAGATACAACAAATATTTTTGATTTACCAACAGATCCAGCGGTTGGTGGAAATATGTCAATGAGCATTAATGAAAAATTATCTGATTCCACAGTAGAAAATCAACAACCGGTAGCATTAGACCAATCTACTATTAATCAAATTATTAACGGCATTCAAAAAGCAAGCTCCACCGGTGCGACTTTATTGCCATCGCGAGATATTCCAACTACAACGGAGCAAATTACAAAAGATCCATACATTCAGCCAAATTATATACCTCCTCCTACATCTCGCGATTACATAAGAGAATATCAAACAAATGATGAAATTATTTCTAACTATAACTCGCATGCAAAGACGCAAAGTCAATTAGATATGTTATACGATGAAATGCAAACCCCGTTACTTTTGATAGTGCTTTTTTTTATGTTCCAATTGCCCATCTTTAAAAAATACGTATACAAATTCTTCCCTGCATTATTTCACAACGATGGAAACTATAATATAAGTGGGTTTGTATTTGTCAGTTCATGTTTTGGAATGATATTTTACATTTTGAATAAGATCATGGTGCATTTTAGTCAAATATAACGCATCTTACAGTTGAACCGTAAAAAAAAATCTCTCTATACTATAAATTAATGTGTCGTACATTTTTATCCGTAAATTCGTCCAACCCAGAAAAACTAATTCACAAATTTTTTGATTTATCATTAGAAACTACTTGCACAGATGGATACGGAATTGCATATATAAAAAACAAGAAATTCCGAATTTATAAACAACCCTTTCAGCATACACAGGATCCATGTTTCTCTCACAACATAAAAAAAATGACAGGTCCAGTTTATGTCGGGCATGTTCGCGAAATTCTAAAAAATGGAAATGATATATCTAAAGAGTTATATTTAAAGAATATGTGTTTGGAAAACACTCACCCATTCCAATACAAAAATAATATTTTTATGCATCATGGAGACATATTTGCAAATTGTATTATAGACGGAAAAAACGAGTTGTTATTTTACCAAAAATATCGTGAAAATCCATGTGTTGTAAAAAAGATGAAGTGTATTAAACGGTACATTCCAAATGAGTTACAGAGAGAAATAAAAGGAAATACAGACTCGGAATTTTTATTTTTTTTATTTTTATCTATATACAAAAAACAGAAAATTAACTGCAATGGATCACAAGAAGAACCCAATTTGTTAAATAGTTTTTATCACATGTTACAAATTCTTCGTAAGTATAAAATAGAACATCATTCTAATATTGTATTTTCAAATGGGGAGTTTATTATAGCTGCAAATATTTGCGATACCAAGAATCCAGATAGAATCAAACCGTGTGATTTTTACATGGATAAAACAGATGGACTCCTGTTTAGCTGTTTGAAATGCACCGATGCGTCCGAGTTAGTGCATCCAAATACAATCCATATTATAAACATGAAAACTGGATCGTGTAATAGGTATCCAGCTATTCTATTGTAACTGTTGCTCCCAAATCAGAAAAAGTTTTTTGTATGTCTTCTGCGTGAGACAATTCCGAAACAGTTTGTATAATAGAAGGGACTGAATCAATCAAATCTTTTGCTTCTTTTAGAGTTAAACCAGTAACATCTCTTATAGCTTTGATTACAGCAACTTTATTAGAACCAGGGTCTGTTAAAACTACGGAATATGAATTATCTCCTGTAACATTTTCTATTTTTATTTCTTCTAAAGGTGTTACAATTCCTTTTTCCTGAATAGTGGAATTTTTATTTACTTTTATCTTTTTACCACACGTATATTTAGAATAAACTAAACTATAACCTACTACACCAACAACAATACCAGAAATAAGAGGGAATAGCTTCATATATATTGTTTATAAAAAAATGATTTAATCTATAGACAATCATTTTTATTCAAACAACCGAAAAATGGTTGCCCTTTCAAATCTACAGCTGGTGAAATATGTACTTGGTGTGTACCTGGTCATTTTTGCAGTGTTTATTGTGATACTATGTACAACACACAATTCAAACTCAAAATACATTCGCATTGGCCCGCATGACGATTTAAAAATATTTGACATTGCAATTGATACTTGGGGAAAATACGCCTTATTCCAGATCTTTCTACTCGCCATATCTATACTTGAAATTGCAAGTATGGATGTAGCTATTCCAATATTTAATTTTAGAATTTATGACCCCGATCTTAAAGTGATTACCGATTTTACAAAATTTGAACTGCAAGCATATAATGCAAGTATCAACTTTTTGGCATCTATACGAAATATATTGATGGTAGTTGCATCCGTTTCTCAAATAGATTTAGCCATTTTAAAAGCAGCATATTTTCAAGTATTATCCATATGGATTGCAAATTATTTGTTGAGTAAAAAGTCATTCGGTGCAGCTGATTTGAAGGAACCATTCCTTTCCAACACTGCGTAATCAATAATAAAATAATATCTTGTTTTTTTATAGCATTTGGCATATAGGCTATATGATTCGCGACTATATAAACAAACTTTTGGAAAATATTCCAATAAAGAAACAATCCAACCCAGTAAAAATAGACGTTATTTTTGGAGGAGGAGTTTTTAATGGAAGCTATTTAGTGGGTATTGCTTATTTTTTGAAAGAAATGGAAAAGAAGGGACTAATTAAAGTAGAGAGAATATCGGGATGCAGCGTTGGATCCATGGTTGGATTACTGTATTTTGCAGATAAATTGGATCTTTTTTCGGATTTGTATACAGAAATTCTCTCTGGAGTAAAAGAAAACTATAAACTGGACTATTTCCGCACTTTTTATAGAAAGGTGTGTCCTGAACTTCCAGACAATTTACTGGATTGTATAAAAGATAGATTCTATATAAATTATTATGATATTTCCAAGATGAAAATGATTGTGAAAAACAAATTTACCACAGTAGATTCTATCTTTAATTCAATTAACAAGTCTTGTTTTGTACCTCTTCTTATCAATGGATCGTTACTGTATAAAAATAAATACATGGATGGGATCAATCCATACATTTTTCCACAGACAAAAGAGAGAAAGATATTGTATGTAGATTTGCAAGGATATGACAAGTTATTTCATTGTATCAATGTGAAAAATGAAAAAACAAACTTTCATAGGATTATATTGGGTATATTAGACATACACCAATTCATAATAAAAAATGGAGCAACGAGCATGTGTAGCTATGTGAATGATTGGTCTTTATTTCATCTCGGTTATAATTTTACAAAGACATGTTTGGAAAAACTCTTTGTATACATCATTTATATCATATTTTGTTTACATTGGTGGATCCCGCAAACCACATATGAAAACCACGTAGTTTATCGCATAGTAAAAACAATAATTTACGAAATATACAAAGTATTTTGCGATTCTTATCTTTTGTAAGATTTTTTATTTCGTCTTTTTATTGTTTTGCTTCTTTTTACAGTTTTGCTTCTTTTTACACTTTTGCTTCTTTTCACAGTTTTGCTTCTTATTTTTTTATGAATATTTTTTATTCTTTTTCCACCATTTGTATCACAAGGTGTTCTACATATATTTAGATAAAATGTAGTTATTCCTAAATTATTGCAATATTCTATTACTTGTGATAATGTAGCCTGTGTTGGGTTACTTTCCACAATTCTGCTACCATCTTGCCTAAAAAGTCCCGTACTATTTATTCCAAAATCTTGTGTAGAATCATAAAAGGTTAATAAATAATCATAACTACCACTTGGACCACTGCTGGAAGTTACTTTATAAGGATAATTTCCAGAGTTCAGATCAATTTGTGTCGCGTCACTATTACACTGCATTCCGTCTTGTGATTTAAAAAATAAAGTATTATTATTTAATCTAAATGTATTCTTCATTTTACATCCATGTGCAATAACAAATGCCATTTATTATATGTGCATAGAATATTTATGAATATTACTAAAAAAACGCTGGGTTTTTTTATGGGATTCTTTCGCCCGTTTCCGAATGGTAATTTTACGGTTTGTTACATCACGGTTCTTCAATTTAAGTTGCATATAAGCCGGCCTATAATTTAAAAACCATGCATCGTATTCCTTTTTATTAGGATGGCGACGTAATTGATTATATTTTTGTATTTTTTTTGAACGTATGTCTTCAACAGATTCTTGTTTACCAAAACAAGTTACTGTAAATCGTCGGAGTAATCCTTTCTGCTCCAAACGATTTTTTTGTTGAACATCAAACAAAAACATTGTCATACATAAGATACGATTCGTATCGTAATACGGTTTATTTGCATATAAAAAAGCCAAATAAAAAGATAACATAGTGTCAATTGTTGCAATTCTAACCTCCTTATCATGAATACAAATTTTATTAAAACTGTGGCATGCAATAGGTTTATAGAGAACAGCCACCGTATCCTGTCCAACTCGTATTTCATATTGTTCTGGAATGACTTCTCCAATTGCCTGTCGTTTATAAACCCGGGCGTATTTTATACCTTTATCAGAGAGTCTATGTTTTATATCATTAGATACCTTTTCTGGATCATGAACAAGAGCATCAAAATCGGGAACTTGTCGTATAAATTCCCTTTCTTTATAGGGCATATATTTTGAATACATGGCAATCGCGTAGCCTCCAAAAAAAACTCCTCCAGCAGATATAATTCCATCTTTCACAATACTATAAACAGCATGGCTAAGGTTTTTTTTATCACCCGGAATTTCAGAAATAACTTCATCTGATAGCTCCCGTTGAAATTGAACACTATCACACTTTGTTGTTTTTACTGGATAATGTTTATTCAAAAGCGCCAATCGTTTTGCTATTTTTTCCCAGCGGGAAACATCTCCTGCTGGACGGCTCAATTCTAAATACATGCTCATTCTCAAAAAATTGGGAGGACAATATAATATACCCTTTACCTTTATTGCGTCTTTGAAAATTACGCGAAATAACTCATTTGGTAAATATGTTATATCTGCTAATGCAATACCATTGCAAAATACTTTGTATGTCCCGTGATGAACACCTGATTTTGCTTCAACTTCATTATAGCCCTTTAAAAAAAACGCATCTGCTAAATCTTTTGCATCTTGCAATGAATCGGGAGAGTAAAAATCATAATCAGGTAGTTCCGCTTCACGGTCATAGAATTGATCATGTACCGGAAGAATATTATTTATTGCAGTCCCTCCATAACATATAAGTTGTCTTTTTCTAATAAAGTTTTCTACAATATCAATCATGTCGCGAACTTCAGGAGAAGAAACTACTCGTTTACCAATTTTTTTTTGGGCTTTATCCACCGCACTTCTTAATATTGTCAATTCGCATTCTTCAAATGACATATTTGATTTGCATACATTTTCTTTGTGCGACATATAATAATTTTACAAGCTATATTATGTTTATAAAATATTTTTATGAACATAATAAGTAATTTTGTTATATGATGGTAAATATATAGATGATTCATTATGTTTGTGTCGCAACAGAAAGTAAATTATATTTGCCATATTTAAAACTTGCAATACCTGAACTGGTGATTTTAGGAATGAACCAACCATGGGAAGGATATATTACAAAATTTAAATTATTCGGTAGTTATTTACAAACTATTCCAAATGACGACATTGTATGTTTTATAGATTCATGGGATGTAATTCCCACTAAAAAGATAAATTATTTAGAAAATCAATTTATTGAATTTTCAAATAATAATCCAAAAGTCAAAATGATTGTAGGTCATGATAATCATAAAGACTTACCTTTTCATAAACAAATAAATAAAATATTTTTTATAAATGAGAAAAAAGACAGGCTAAATGCTGGGCAATTTATTGGATATGTAAAAAATGTAAAACCTGTCATTGAGTACATTTTAGAAAAAAATAAAAATTTATCAAAAGATAAAAAATATAGCGATTCTACTGAATTAACAAACTATGCAAAACTGTTTCCAGGTGAATTATTTTCCGATGATAAAAATATATTCTTTAAAATTGTAACAACGCCTTTAATGCAAGTAAAAATAAAAGAAATAAATTATACATACAGTTTTGTTCATGCAAATGCAAATGGAAGGTTAGAAGATATAATAGAGAATGAATATGACATAATAATTAGTAAACAGAAGAGAAAAGAAAATTTTTATATACATGTAAATTCGTTATGGAAAAAAATAAAATATTCTTTAAAAAAAAATAGGTAATGAGTATGATTATATATTAAATTTGTAGTAATCCGAAGAAACTGTTCTTGTAGCATAAGATAGTTCAGGTTTTTGAGGCGTTGGGGTTGGAACCGTAACAGGAATATATCTCAAGCGCTCTGGTTTTAATACAAATGCATATCCCGCGTTATCAAAAAATGTGGTATTCTCTTTCAAGTTGGAATCAATAAGCTGATAACGCATAGCAAGCATTTGGCATCCAGTTTCTCTCTCAACTATTCCGCTTGGATTTGGTGGATTATATCCAACATCTGGCATAGCAATTGTCATATTTCTTTTATTGTATTCTTGTAATTCATTCAAATCTGGAGTAAATTTAATATCATAAAAATGTAATGCCCGCATAAACATAGAATTACTTGTCATATTTACATATTCCATAAAGTTTTTATTTTCCAAGAAAGTGGAGTTATTTCGGTCAACAATAATAACTATTTTATTGCATAATTTTAATAAGGGGACATCTCCTAAATTAGTATTTTGATTTTCAAAACTATATTCTTTTCCTAAAACAATATCATCATAATATTTAAAAATCTTTGCAAGATTATCATACATTTTTTCATTATTACTTTTAATGCGCAAATGAAGAATAATTGGGTCAGTTGGATTCGGACTTGTACTGTTAGAAAAGGCATAGTTTCGGATGATAGACATTGCATCAGAAAACAGTACAGAGTTATAAGTTTCTTTCACATAAAAATTTTCACTTGTTGATGTAGCAATAACCGGTTCATCATTGAGCGAATAAACTTCAAAATCTAAACCTCTTACACCTTGGCGCAATACATCTTTTAATACACACGTTGATACGACGTCATTTTTATAGCTTCCCCCGCTGCAACAATTATATGATGTTTTAATATAATAATCTTTAAAAGTATAGCCACAATTAGGATCACTTGATTGGACATTTCTTAAACTTCCGGCTAATTTATAATATAGCCCGTCCATGTAACTACACTCTCTGGACTCTAAATTCCGAACATAAACAAAATAATATAAAATAAAACATACAATGATGATTGATATACCAATCCAACACATGCGTGAAATAAATATATCTTTTTGCGTTGATTCCATTACTTATATTATGTTATTATTTTTATTGTAAATATTACACTTTTCTTTATATTGATGCGCAGAATTTGAATTTACCATCAAATTCATCCTTAGGTATTTCCGTAAAAAATAATTTACCTAAAAGAGGAGCACTTTTATCAAATACATAATTTGTATCTAAATCTGAAGGGAAAAGTAACCCAGATGGTTTATTTTCTAATACATAAGAGATTCCAGTTAACACCGCAGCGGCAACTTGTACAATTGTGGCTGTAAAATCGGAATGTACATTTTCATCATCCTGGCTCAGTATAGAACCGCACCAAAATATACGATCTACTTCATCTTTCCCACAATAAATTGTACACCCAACTGTGTCATGGCCAATGATAGAATCTTCTTTCTTTTTCCCAATATTGTCAAAAATTTCAAAATTGTCACACTGCGACTCAACCTTTATTTGTAAATCAGTTCCATTATACGTTGGATTCTTTTCAAATATCGTTTTAATAGATTTTCTTGCATATTTATTCATTTTATACACATAGCTCAACATAGGCGATTTTTCTCCAAAATAATTTGCCATTTCAAATGTTTCTCCGTGGTGAATAATTTTGCCTCTGTAATTTTTAAACTCAATTTTGTCATCATTGCGTATAACAGGGCAAATAGAATTAAACGTTGATTTAATTCCAATAGATTTTAAAAATAAAACATCGTAACCCTGTTTTTCTGTTTTAGTTAAAAACTTCATTCTGGTTCTGTCAATGTATTTTTCTGGAATAAAAGGTTTTACGTAGTTATTTTTTGAGCCAACACTTAATTCAGCATTATCAAACGATTCATTTAAAAATCCATACACGCTCCATGTATTGTAAATTTTATTTTCTTTTAAAACTGGTTCATTGTATTTTATCATATTATCTATTTCAGAACAAAATATAGTTCCAATTTGATAGTCGTCTATGACCTTTGTCAAAGTTTCTTTGCTAAAATCATCCTTTACATTTTTTTGTTTTTTGTTTAACTTGTTCATTTGATTTAACGCATAAAGAATATAATGTTGATATAATCCAGGGTTTTGTCCGAACTCAAGCAAAACATTGCTTTTAATTTTTCCATTTTGTTTGTACTCATTAAAAATTTTATTAACTATTTTTTGTTGAAGATCAATTGAAGTTCCTTTAAAATTGTCAGCGTCGTCTTCTATGCTTGTATTAACATAATGTATACCATTTGACAAACAATAACTAACAAAAAAGTAAGTAGATGAATGCCATGATAAATCTATAACCAGGTCTCCTTTTCCCATTCCAAATTTATTTAATAAATTTTCAAAATTATAAGAAGTTACTCTAAAATTGTTGATCATGTTTGATTTCTTTAATTTTTTTATATCAGGTCCATAGATTGATTCGTCACATTTGTCAACAATATGTATTTTGGAGTAGTCACACGTAATATAATAATCCAAATAATGTAAAACGCATTTTGCCACTCCTCCAAACCCTACAAATAGTATTTTCCCGTCAAATTTAATTTTTTTAATGGAATTTAAATCTGTGTTGTCACAGATTTTTACAAAACTTTTATTGGAGTAATCCATAGTATATTTTAGTAAGATTATTATTTTATCTTAAATAAAGTATAAAAATCTGTATATAATATAAGTAATGGCTGGAGGATTAATGAATTTAGTTGCTCAAGGGCAACAAAATGTAATATTGAATGGAAATCCATCAAAAACTTTTTTTAAAGCGACATATGCAAAATACACAAATTTTGGTTTGCAAAAATTCAGAGTAGACTTTGAAGGCGCAAAAACTCTTCGCCTGACTGAAGAGTCAAGTTTCACGTTTAAAATACCTCGTTACGCCGATCTGTTAATGGATTGTTACATTAGCGTTGATCTCCCGACAATTTGGAGCCCTATTCTTCCTCCAAGAGAAATTGTAACAAACGGTACAACAACTTATACAAAATGGGCTCCATATGAATTTAAATGGATTGAAAATATTGGAGCGCAAATGATAAGCAAAGTTTCCATTACTTGTGGAAATCAACTTTTGCAGGAATTTTCTGGTGCTTATTTATTATCATGTGTTCAACGAGATTTTAATGCGGAGAAAAGGGATCTCTTTGATAAAATGACTGGAAATGTTCCGGAATTGAATGACCCGGGTAATGCTGGTGCGCGGGTGAACTCTTATCCAAATTCATTTTACAATGCGTCTTCAGCTGGTCCAGAGCCATCTATTCGCGGACGAACATTATACATACCTTTAAACGCATGGTTTCAGCTAAAGAGTCAAATGGCATTTCCTTTAGTCGCTCTTCAATATAATGAATTGCACATCACCGTTTCATTTAGACCACTCAATGAAATATTTCAGATTCGTGATGTTATGGATGAAGTAAATCAATATCCATATGTAGCACCCAATTTCAACTTGTATTACATGCAAATGTATCGTTTTTTGCAACCTCCTCCAGATGTTCCCATAGGTATTAATTCTTACACAGATACTCGCAGTATATGGAATGCAAATATACATTTAAATTGTACGTATTGTTTTATTTCTAACGATGAATCCAGATTATTTGCACTCAATGAGCAAAAGTATCTTTTTAAACAAGTGCACGAACAAGTATTCTATAATGTAACAGGTCCCAATAAAGTGCAATTAGATTCCATTGGCATGGTGAGTGATTTTATGTTTTATTTTCAGAGAAGCGATGCCAATTTACGCAATGAATGGTCAAATTATACCAACTGGCCATACAATTATCTTCCGTATGATTTATCTCAAGCCCCGACAGCCGGGACTTATCCTTTTATTGCTGGATTAGGAGGAGGAATAGGTCCTGGATTAAATCCAGACGGAACTTTAACCGGGTTTTATATTACAGGTCAATACAATGAGCAAAATGTAAAAAATATATTGATAGAACTTGGAATATTATTGGATGGACAATATAGAGAGAACTTGCAACCTGAAGGAGT
>Ga0114966_10000573_pt1 | contig 35129 bp, 26 predicted proteins | sample M_130207_XF_Meta_FD_87029 | JGI IMG/M metagenome (GOLD analysis project Ga0114966, IMG submission 87029) | Freshwater microbial communities from Lake Montjoie, Canada to study carbon cycling - M_130207_XF_MetaG | ecosystem: Environmental > Aquatic > Freshwater > Lake | place: Lake Montjoie... | reverse complement strand
TCGATATCCTTGCGCAACTTATCGCTATTAAACGTCGTGTTGCCCAGGAAGCTGATTTCACCGATGCCACCACGGCCCGTGACCTCGACGATCACTCGCACGCCGCCTGCCACGTCCACGGCACGGATGTCCAGGTTTTCCACCGCTCCTGTGCTGTAGAGCGCACGGATATCTCGTTCCACTGCCTCGTTGGTGAACGGCTGGCCTACCCGGGTGGACATCTGGCTACGGATACGGCTCTCATCCAGTTTCACCCCGCCTTTGAAGATGATTTGCACCTCCTGAACGATTTTTCTGACCGTAGGTGCTGCAGGGATCACTGCTTGAGCTTGCACCTGTTCAGGACTGGTGGCTGTGAGCGCGAAAACCGCTGCGGCAAAAAGAGCCAGACGTGGTCGAGGGGTGAGTCCGTGATTCATAGGCGAAGGGAGAAAAGGCGGGCAAATTTGGGCAATCGAATGGGTGCGCCAAAACTGACGCACGGGAATCCGCATTACTGCTTCCCAGCCGCCCCGCGTCAAGGTGTAAGTTCAATCGGAAAACTGCCCTCATTCGCACTCGTGAGAGTGCTGTTTGCAAGCTCAGCCATTCGCTTTCGCCCCCATCACAGAAAAGAATTGGGATTTCACCCTCTAAACGGCTAGAACAGCCGCCCAGACTCAATCTATGCCCAGAACCGATACACGCGACTATCTCCAGCTTCACCTCGTCGTGTTTGCCTGGGGTCTCACCGCGATTTTAGGCAAACTCATTCTGCTACCACCGGTCGATGTCGTGCTGTGGCGCACTGCGCTCGCCGCACTCGGCTTTGCCATACTCGCGCGAGTGCTGGGGCATTCGCTGGTGCCACCGCGACGCATCATGCTCGCCATGCTTGGTGTCGGGGTCATTCTCGGTCTGCATTGGATTCTGTTCTTCTGGTCTGCAAGGCTTGCCACTGCTTCGGTCTGTCTGGCCGCCATGCCCACAGCGATGCTTTGGTGCTCGCTTATCGAACCGGTCGTTGATGGCACGCGGCGCTGGCGGCCTTCCGAACTCCTCGTCGGCATGGTCATGGTCGGGGCCGTATGGCTGATTTACGAGGTCGAGTTCCGATACTGGCTGGGATTCTCCGTTGCCATCGCCGCCGCCGTGTTTGCGGCTTTCTTTGCTACCTTTAGCAAGCAGCAGGTTGCCAAAGACATGCATTGGAGCGTCATCGGCCTCTACCAAATGACCGGCGCTTGTCTCGCTTCGATCATTTCACGGCCATTTTTAGAAACAGGAATTCTGCCAGCGCTGCCGGATGCTTCCTCCGCGCTTTGGCTTATCGTTCTCGCTCTTGTCTGCACCGTCGTCGCCTATGCTGGTTTTATGGATGTGCTGCGGCGTGTCAGCGTCTTCACCGTGAACGTCGTTTACAACATGGAACCCGTTTACGGCATCCTCCTCGCCGCAATCGTCTTCGGCAAAGCTGAGTTCATGAGCGGCGGATTCTACCTTGGTGCAGGCATTATTGTCGCCGTAGTGCTCACAATGCCTTGGATTCGTCGATGGGTTGAAAAATGACAAAGCTGGACACGCCGCATCGCGTGCGCTTGCATCGCCATCACGCGTGAATCGCCTTCGCCACATCCTCGTCTCCGCCTCTGCTGGTTCTGGCAAGACCTACCAGCTGGTGCGGCGGCATCTGCATCTGCTCGCACTGGGGCAAGAGCCAGAGGGCATCGCGGCGATGACGTTCACTCGCAAAGCAGCGGGTGAGTTTTTCCAACGCATCTTGCAACGCCTCTCCGCTCTCTCGCAGCATGATGAAAAGCCGGAACAATACTTCGCCGGTCTGGCGCCGCTTCCCGCTCAGTGGCCGGAGTTCGCCACGCTACTACGTCAGGTTACGCGGCGGCTGCATCGGTTGCGCCTGGGTACAATGGACAGCTTCTTTGCCAACATCGCCGCCTGTTTTCCGCTTGAACTCGGCCTACCGCTCGGTGCGAAGGTCATGGCCGAAGATGAAGCTTCTCAAGCTCGCAATGACGCGCTCGACGCACTCTTGGAACGCATCCATTCCTCTCGCGATGACAAGGCGGGCCGGGCGCTGCTCGAAGGCTTTAAGCAGGCAACTTTTGGCGTCGAAGAACGCAGTGCGGTGAGCAGTCTCGAATCCTGGATCGGCGATCATCACACCACCTGGCTCGATAGTGATGGCATTTCAAGTTGGGGCAGGCTCCCGGGACTCGATTTGGCAGGTGATGATGATCTCACGGCCGATCTTAAAGCATTGCGAGATCGTTTCGTCCCGCGCAGTGACGAAGGTGTCCGCTTCTTCGATGAATTCATCACGCAGGCCACCACTTTGGAGCCGGGAGCCACATTGCCGCCACGGGTGAAATATTATTTGGAGAAGACGACTGCGGTGTGGAGCGAATTGAAAGAAGGTCAGGCTGAAATCGCGTGGGGACGTGGTAAAAAAACCGAACTCAGTGGCTCAACGGCCCGCGCCTGGCTTCGTGTCGCTGAAACAATTCTGCATCGCGAATTGAAATGCCGTGCGCAACGCACGCGTGGCATGGCGGGGCTCATGGAGTTGTATGAAACCGAATACGCACGCCGTGTGCGTTCTCGCGGCAGGCTATCCTTTGCGGATGTGCAGCGTCTGCTAGCCGAAGCGACGACGGGCGGCGCAGAATGGATGGACCATGAACGCAACGATCTGTGGTTCCGGCTCGACGGAAGGTATAATCACTGGTTGTTCGACGAGTTTCAAGACACCAGCCGCGTGCAATGGAATGTGGTGCGCGGACTCGTGGATGAAGTAATGCAGGATGATTCCGGCAGGCGCAGCTTCTTTGCCGTCGGCGATCCGAAGCAGTCGATTTATCTCTGGCGGCAGGCGGAGCCCGGCTTGTTCAATGATGTTTTGCACGAGTGGCCACATCACGGTGAAGATGGACTGGAGCCGCAGACCTTGAGCCAGTCGTTCCGCAGCGCTCCGGCAGTGTTGGATGCAATCAATGCCGTGTTCGCAAATCGCGATGGCATGGAAGCGCTGCTCAAAGGCTGCACGGAAGGGTTTGAGTTTCAGCCACATGTTGCAGCAGATAAGAATCAAAGCCTCGCGGGTTACGCGGCGCTGCTCGGTGTGAAACCGGACAGCGAGGAAAAATCGACCACGCCGGTTGTGGCGGCCTTGTTGAGCGAAATTCGGCCGCTGGAGCACGGTTTATCCTGCGCAGTGCTGGTGCGGGGCAATAAGGATGCGATTGCGATCACCGAGGAACTGCGCGCCGCCACCGGCATGGAGATCGTGTGCGAATCTCAGCAGCATCCGGCCACAGACAATGCGGTGACACTCGCGCTTTTGTCACTGTTGCAACTCGCGGCGCATCCTGGCGACTCTCTGGCGCTGGAACATCTGAAAATGACACCGCTATGGACTCAGATCGAGTTTGAAGGCCAGAAATGGCCGCTGACGTGCCATCAGGTCCGCAACGAGGTGTTTGAGCGCGGCTTCATCGGCTTCACCGAAGTTTGGACGCGGCAGTTACGCCTGCTGCTGCCGGAGATGGACGCGTTTCACGAGCTACGGCTGCGCCAGTTCGGTGAAATCGCCGCCGAGTTCGATGCACGAGGCTCGCGTGACATGGATGCGTTCATCCAGCACGCACGCGACATGCCGATGAAGTTGCGTGGCGCAGCCAATGCGGTGCAAGTGATGACGGTTCATAAGGCGAAGGGCCTGGAGTTCGATGTCGTTATTCTGCCCGGCCTCAATGGCGATGCGATGGACAAGGTGCGTCCGCGCTCGCTGATCGTGAATCGCGATGACCAAGGCATATCTTGGGTCATGCAGGAACCGCCGCGTGTGTTTACACCGCTGCATGAGGCTTTGAGCGATGAGATGGCTGTGGCAAAGCAGCGTGCGGGATTTGAGTCGCTGTGTCGGCTGTATGTGGCGATGACGCGGGCCAAACGTGGGTTGTATCTGATTGCAGAGCCGCCACCGAAGGATGGTAAGGCGATGACGGAGGCGCAGTTTTTGCGGCGAATGCTTGGTGTGACGGAGGACAAACAGGAGTGTCCATCGTACGAAATCGAGTGGCAGGTGGGCAATGCGGCGTGGTTTGAGAATTCAAATCGCGCAGAGCCTAAGCAGCCGGGTATTCCCGTTGTTGCGCGGCCGCTGGGTGAGCTGCTCCGTCAATTTCAGCCGCTGGCAAAACGTATGACGCCTTCGGGAGAGGAAGATTTTCAGGTCAAAGGCAGTGTGCTCTTTAGTGAGGGCCGTGAACCGGGCCGCAGGCTGGGCAGCTTGGTGCATGAGTTGCTTGCGCATGTCGAGTGGTGGGATGCGAAATCGAACATGCCCGAACTCAAGTCACGCTGGCAGGCGGCAGGCTTGCTTCGTGGTGAGGCGATTGATGCGACCGCTTTGTCGATGGTGCGGGATGTTTTGACCTCAGAATCTGCCGCGTATGCTTTTGCAAAACCTGCGGCGGATGCTCAGGCCTGGCGGGAGCGTCCGTTCGACCTGATTCACGAAGGAAGCTGGATCAGCGGCATTTTTGACCGCGTGGTGGTGCTGCGGAACTCGGTGCGCCTGATTGATTTCAAGACGGACGACGTGGCCGATGAGGCGGCGTTGCAGGAAAAGGTGGCGGGTTATCGCCCGCAGATCGTGCTCTATCGTAAGGCGCTGGCACGTCTCACCGGGCTGAAACCAGAGCAGATCGAGTGTGCGCTGCTGTTCAGCCGAAGCGGCCGTTTGGTGAAGGTAAAGTGACATTTTTGAATCCAAAGTGCCACAGATGACGCAAAAACTTGTGTGATCGCAGAAGCTCTGGCATGGAATCCGCACCTCATCGCCCATTGGATGCGATGCGCGCCCAAACCCGTCATGGCTCAGCCCGAATATAGCGAAGAAGAACTGCTCCAGCGCGCTGGACGTGGGGATGCGCGTGCGTTTGACCGGCTCTATGACCTGCTGTCACCGCGTCTTTTCGGCCTGCTGCGGCAAATGCTGACGGACGAACGTGAGGCGGAGGACATGCTGCAGGATGGGTTTGTACAACTTTGGTCCAAGGCTTCGGACTTTGATCCGTCGCGCAGCAAGGCTTTTACTTGGGCGGTGATGATTTTCCGTCACAAAGCTATCGACCGCATGCGCGCGTTGGGACGTCGCAATCGTCTGGTGGAAAGCGCCGCGCTGGAACATGCGACACTGGCAGACTCAGTTCACATCGGCGCGGATGACGCGGCGGAGGCTGGCGAGCGCAGTGCCTTGGTGCGTGAGGCTTTGAACGACCTGCCCAAAGAACAGCGGCAGTTGATTGAGTTTGCCTTTCTAAAAGGTCTCACACATCACGTGATTGCCGAGTCGCTGGGCATTCCGCTCGGCACGGTGAAGACAAACATCCGCCGCGGCCTGCTGCGCCTGCGCGATCTGCTGAAAGGAGGCGTCTAATGGACGAGCGTCACGAAGAACTGGCCGCCTTGAACGCCCTCGGCATGCTGGAGAGCGATGAAAAACGCGTGCTAAATGGTGCCAGCGTCGCGGACAAGGATCTGCGTGATTTGAGCGCGGAGTTGGAGCTCGTGGCATCGGAGTTGGCGCGTCTCATTGCCCCGGTGGAACCCCCTTCGAATATGAAACGGCGCATTCATGCGAAGATGCGCTCCAGTGGGGTGAAAGGTGCCGGTTTGTCACGTGGTTTCGTCTTTGGAAGCATTGGTTGGGCTTTGGCTGCATCGCTCGCCGTGGCCTCTGTGTGGCTGTGGCAAGAGCGTGAGAAACTGGTGCAACAGGTCGCTGCCGTGAGCCGAGCCATGGCACCCATGACTCCCGTTGTTCCTTCGACTGAAAAAAAGGAGACGCGCAACATCGAAGAGGAGTTGAAAGTCCTGCGGAGTGATTTTGAAACAAAGAAAGCCGCACTGAGTACAGAGATCGAAGCACTACGCAAACGTGAGACCGATGCCAATGCGCGCATTGCACAGCTTGTCGCCGAAGCCGAGGCGCTGAAGCAGCAGGATGAGCGCTCGCAGTTGCAGATCGCCACGCTGCAAAACAGCAAGATATGGGAGTATCGTCGCAGCGAGATGGTCGTCGTGTGGAACGGCGGCAAGCGTCAGGGTGTGCTGCTGCTCGATAATATGCCGCGCGTGGACTCGGGTATGGATTACCAACTCTGGGTCATCGATCCCAACAAGCCCGATCCCGTGAGCGCCGGTGTGGTGGAGGTGAATGCCAAAGGCGTCGCAAAAATCGCCTTCAAACCCGTCGATGCCGTCGGCGAGACCGTGAAATTTGCGCTCAGCGTGGAGAAAAAAGGCGGCGTGCCTAAAGCTGAAGGCCCGATCGTGCTGGTGGGGCCGTGATCTTCCGGCTCAGCGCCTCCCGTGATTGAAATCGACGGGCTTCTTCACGGTCTTCGCGCCGAGGTTGCCTTCGATGGTGCTGCGCGTGCAGGTGGGATCGACGACGATGTTGGCGGGCTTATTTTGGAAAGTGTTGCCGGTGAAGACGAGGTCGTGGCCGTTTGGGGCGAAGGTGACGGCTTCGGTGGGGGCGGAATCGCCGAGTATGAAGATGTTGTCCTTCACGATAACGGGGCCGTAGGTGGCGTTGGGTTCATAAAGCGTGAAATACAGTTCGGGGAATTGGCCGGGCTTGGCAGTCTGGAAGGCGATGCGACCGCGGCGCATGTCGGGGTCGTTCTTGGTGGTGTTGTTGATAAAGACGTTGCCGGTCATGATGAAGTTCACGGGTTGGTTGATCCACGCGCCGCGTCCGCCATTGCGGAAGGTGTTGCCGGTCATCGTCACGTCCGTGCAGCTTTTCTCGACGCTGATGACGCGGCTGCCGTTGGTGCCATCGACGAGATTGCCTGTGATGGCGGCGTTCTGGCAGAACTCGGCCAAGAAGAACGCACCCATGCGGCTGCCGAGAATCTGATTGTTCGCAAAGACGATGTTCCGGCACTTCTGGATGTGCATCGTGTCGCCAATCGCGCTGAGCTGGCAGCCGGTAACACGCACATCGCGTGCGCTGGTGATATCGAAGGCTCCTTTGCCAGTTCCGCTGCCTGTGGGCGCATAAGCGGCGAGGTAGTTGGCGTGCACGTTGAAGGCTAACGAGCCGCTTCCAGCGTTCTCAAAGCTGATCGGTGTTCCGTTTGGCTTTTCGGCGATTTTGATGTGTGTGGGCGTGGATTCGACGACGAAGTATTGGAGGCCACGAACGATGTTTTTGGGCAAATCCGTTCCCATGAAGGTGATCGCGTCTTTCGGCTCCTCAGTGAGGCTCACGACGAGAGGGCGGTTGGTGTTGTCGAACTTCACTAGGTCACCGCTGAAGGTCGCCTCGCGCATCAGATCGGTGCGGAAGTATTTCTCCGCCCGCTCGACCTCCCACGGCTCGTAGGCCTCGGGGAAGGTCATGATCTGCCAGAGGTAACCGTAGTCCCACATGAACTTGCCACTGCGCAGCAGCGTGCAGCTTTCCACGGCGACACGCTCCGCATAGGCGATGACCTCTCTTTCGCTTTTCGACAAGCCATGCACGCCGATGACAGCTGCAGCCATGCCGTCTGCCTTCACATCACGAAATAGAACGTCATGTGTTCCACCATCCTTCGTTGTGGTGGTGAGTTCGATGCCTTTCGTGTTCGCATTCGGCTCCCAGGTGTTTTCTTTCTTCGCCGGATCAAACACATGCCCGATGAACTCACCGCCATGCCACGCGAAGTGCGCGATGTCCTCACCCGCGAAAAGCACCACGCGTGCTTTGTCCGGCAGCGTCTCCGGCAGGATGAAGCGTGCGCCGTGAGCCATGACGGTCGCGTTCGAGCGTAGCGGGATCGGCTTCGTGCCATCGAGATGGTAATCGCCGGCCGGAATGGTCACGACGCCGTCTTTAGCGAGCAGCGCTGTGAGTTTGGCCGAGTCATCGGCAAGCGTGATGGTGGTGAGGAGAGCGAGAACGGGCAGAGGATTCATGCGCCGATCATAACGGCCTTCATTTGCCAAACTCCACGACAAAGAGTGAGCGAAATGCGTCAGACGCGATTCGTCACGCCAGAATCTCCTTCACCACGTTCCCGTGGACATCGGTGAGCCGGTAGTCGCGGCCGCCGTGGCGGAAGGTGAGTTGTTCGTGATCGAGGCCGAGCAGGTGCAGCATCGTGGCGTGCAAATCGTGAATGTGGACTTTGCCATCGACGGCTTCGACGCCGAGATCGTCTGTCGCGCCGTGGATGTGGCCGGCTTTGACACCACCACCGGCCATCCACATGCTGTAGCCTTTGTTGTTGTGGCCGCGACCGTCCTGGGTGGGATCATCGGGCGTGCGGCCAAACTCGCCACCCCAGAGCACGAGCGTGTCTTCGAGCAATCCACGCTGATCGAGATCGTGGAGAAGGCCAGCGATGGGTTTGTCGATCTGACCGCAGTTCCGCGTCATGCCGCCTTGCAGGCCGCCGTGCAGATCCCACTCTTGATGGCTGATTTCGATGAAGCGCACGCCCGCCTCGGCAAATCGACGCGCCAGCAGACACTGGCGGCCAAAGGTCTCCGTGGGTGATTTGTCGGCATCGTAGAGTTGCAGCGTTTCTTTGCTCTCGCTGCTGAGATCCATCACGCGTGGCAGCTCGCCCTGCATGCGAAAGGCCAGCTCGTAGGATGAAATGATGCCCTCCACACGCGGATCACCGGTTTGCGCCAGCAGATCACGATTCATCTCCTGCAAAAGGTCGAGCTGTCCACGTTGCGCGGCATTGTCGAGACGCGGATTGGTGATGTTGCCGAGTTGGAGCTTCGAACCAGGCTGGTTCGCATTGCCGAGCAGCGTGGCGGAGTTGGACGCGGGCAAAAAGGCGCTGGAGTAATAGCGCAGGCCTCCGAGTGCGGTGAGCGGATTGATGCTGATGAAGCCTGGCAGGCTCTCGTTCTCCGACCCGAGGCCATAAACCGTCCATGCGCCCATGGAGGGCCGCACAAACTGAAAGCTGCCGGTGTGGAGCTGCTCCAGCGCTTGTGGATGGTTTTCGTTATCCGTGTGCATGCCACGCAACACGCAAAGCTTGTCCGCGTGCTTCGCCAGCTCGGGAAACAGCTCCACGATGTCGATGCCGCTCTGTCCGTGCTTGGCAAACTTCCAGCGCGAGCCGAGTAGCTTTGTGCCTTTGTTGCGTCCGGGCTCGCCGTGCCGACGAGTCAGTTCCGGCTTCGGGTCGAACGTCTCCATGTGCGATGGACCGCCGCGCATGCAAAGAAAAATGACGCGCTTGGCTTTGGCGGGAAAATGCGTGTTCAGTTTGCTCTCAGCCGATGCCATGTCGGCAAACGCGAGATATCCAAAGCCTGCGGAGGCTTGCTGAAGGAGTTGGCGGCGGGTGGTCATGACAGAATCGTTGTTTATCTCACCACACGGAACTCCGCGCTAGCGATGATGGCTTGGCAAAGACTGGTCCAGGCGGTTTCGGGGCCGTTGGTTTTCAGGTACGCGAGGGCGCGGCTTTGCTCCGCAGGTGTTGGAGCGCGGAAGAAGGCGCGTTCGTAGAGATGGTCGAGGCGCTTCGAGTCATCAGCGATTGTGGTGTCGCTAAGCAGGCGCGCGGCCGTGTGGCGGGCTTGTTCGAGCACCCAGGCATTGTTCATCAGGAAAAGTGACTGCGCGGGCACGATGCTCTCCTCACGCTGCGCCACGGGTCGCTCCGGCGGCGCGAAATTGAAGAGCGGGAACATCTCCGGCAGCGTGCCGCGCACGACAGGCAGATACACACTTCGGTGATGGTCCACAATGGCATCGACAGTCAGGAATGGCTGGAAGGTGAAAAGCTCCGCGTCCTTTTGCGGATGAAAGCGCTCTAGGAACTGCTTCTGCGGCGGATACGGATCAAGCTGGCCGCTGAGCGCGAGGATGGAGTCGCGCAGCACCTCGACCTCCACGGGTCGCGGCGACATGCGCCAGAGCCAGATGTTGTCAGGATCACTCTGCGTTGCCTTCACGGACAGATCCGTGCTGCGCTGATACGCCTTCGAGAGCACGATCTCGCGGATGAGCTTCTTCACACTCCAGCCCTGCTCCATGAAGCGCACCGCGAGGTAATCGAGCAGCTCAGGATGGCTCGGCTTCGCACCATTCACACCAAAGTCATCCGGCGTGGTCACCAAAGCCCTGCCAAAGAGCTTCTGCCAGACACGGTTCACCATTACGCGGGCGGTGAGCGGGTTGTCGCGATGCGTGAGCCACTGCGCCAGTTCCAAGCGACCGCTTTGCGTTTTCGCGGGCGTTTTGGCTCTAGGCAGAGAGATGACTTGTAAAAATCCACGTGGCACCGTGTCGCCGAGAGTCGTCGTCTCACCACGAATGTGGATGCGGCAGTCCATGATCTCGCTGCGATCCCGCGCACCCATCGTCCAAGCCGGTTGCGGCGGTGGAGCGTCTTTGAGCGCCTCCACGTCGTCTTCGAGCTTTTTGATTTTGACGTTCCACTCGGCGATTTCGGACTCCATCGTTTTCAAATCGGCTTCCGCCTTCGCTTTGGCGGCACTGGTGGTCGATTCGACCGCACGCTTCGCGTCCGGCAGTCGTTTCTGCACGCGGTAGCGATCACTTCGGGCTGTGTGCATGGCCAGCATGTCCGCGTCGAGTTTGGTGAAGTATGCGAGTGCCGCTGGCGCCAGCTTTTGCCCAGCTTCACCACCGAGCGGATGAAACTCCGTGTGATGAAACATCGTCGCCTTGATGCCACGCGGCCCATGCCCATAAAGCGGTTGCGTGCTGCGCAAAATGCCCGCGATTGCGTAGTAGTCCGCCGTCGGGATCGGATCAAACTTGTGGTCGTGACACCGCGCACACGCCACCGAAAGCCCCAGCACGCCGCGCCCGATCATCTCGATCTGTTCATCCACCACATCCATGTGAAACAGATCCTGCTTGGATTCCTCGAAAGCCTTGGCCCCGAGTGCGAGGAAGGCCGTGGCCGTCAGTTGCCCGTCTCGCTGCGCCGCGTCCTTCGCCGACATCAAATCCCCCGCGATCTGTTCCTGGATGAACACATCGTATGGCTTGTCCGCATTGAACGAAGCGATGACATAGTCGCGATAACGCCACGCATGATAGTTCATGACATTGCGATCACGTCCGTTGCTGTCCGCGTAACGCGCAATGTCCAGCCAGTGCCGCCCCCAGCGCTCACCGAAGTGCTTGCTCTGCAAAAGCGCATCCACCATCGCGGACACATCCGACTTGTCGGCCATGTCAGTCGGCGGCAACCCCGTGAGGTCCAGATACAGCCGCCGCACCAGCGCCGAACGACTCGCAGGTGCATTCGGCACGAGCTTCTTCTCCGCAAGCTGCTTGTCGATCAAGCTGTCGATGCTCGCCCCAGGAACAACCTGCGGAGGAATCATCGCCCAGTGCTTTTTTCCCGCCTCAATGCTCATCCCTGCCCCGAAAACGGAACTGCACGAGAGAAGAAATAGTGCTAGCCGGTGAAGCATGAGTGGGAGATTACGGGCAGCCCAAATGCGTCTTTCGTTTTCACTAACCAAGATGGCGATCTACGGATGCAGAATCATAACGGCCCCCGCCAGCCAAACTCCACGACAAAGAGTGAGCGAAATGCGTCAGGCGCAGTTTGTCACGCCAACACGCCTTTCACGATCTCGCCATGGATGTCGGTGAGCCGGTAGTCGCGGCCTTGGAAGCGGTAGGTGAGGCGGGTGTGGTCGAGGCCGAGGAGGTGGATGGCGGTGGCGTTGAGGTCGTGGATGTGGACGGGGTCTTTGACGATATTGTAGCTGAAGTCGTCGGTCTCGCCGTGGACGTGGCCGCCTTTCACACCAGCTCCGGCCATCCAGACGCTGTAGCAGCGCGGGTGGTGATCGCGTCCGTGATTGTCTCGGGTGAGCACGCCTTGCGAATACACCGTCCGGCCAAATTCGCCGCCCCAGATGACGAGCGTGTCATCGAGCATGCCGCGTTCTTTGAGTTCGGCCAGAAGCGCGGCGGTGGGCTGGTCGGTGTCGTGGCACTGGCTCTTGATGCCGCTGGGCAGGTTGTTGTGCTGGTCCCAGCCGCGATGGTAGAGCTGGATGAAGCGCACGCCGCGCTCGGCGAGTCGGCGGGCGAGAATGCAGTTCGCGGCATACGTTCCGGGCTTCTTCGATTCGGGGCCGTAGCGCTCGTAGATGTCGGCGGGTTCTTTGGAGAGATCGGCGAGGTCGGGCACGGCGGACTGCATGCGGAAGGCCATCTCGTATTGATCGATGCGGGCCTGCGTTTCGGGATCGTGGTAATCAGCGAGCTTGAGGCGATTCAGCGCGGCTACATCGTCGAGCATGGCACGGCGGCGTTCGGTGGTGATGCCGGGTGGATTGGAAAGGAAGAGCACGGGGTCTTTGCCAGAGCTCATGCGCACGCCCTGATACTTCGAGGGCAAGAAACCGCTGCCCCACATGCGCTCGTGCAGCGGTTGTGCGTTCGTCGGGCCGCTGGGTCGCGAGATGAGCGCGACGAACGCAGGTAGGTCCGCGTTGTCGGAGCCGAGGCCATACGACACCCACGCACCAAACGCAGGTCGCCCGCCGATTTGATGCCCGGTTTGCAGGAGCGTCATCGCCGGATCGTGATTGATGGCCTCCGTGTGCAGCGAGCGAATGACGCAAAGCTCGTCCGCGAACTTCGCCGTGTGCGGCAGCAACTCGCTCAGCCACATGCCGCTCTGGCCGTGTTGCTGAAACTTGAACACCGACGGCGCGATGGGGAAGCGCTTCTGCCCCGCCGTCATGCCCGTGAGTCGCTGTTCGCCACGCACCGAGTTCGGCAAATCCTTGTCGAACTGCGACGCGAGCCCCGGCTTGTGATCAAACAGATCGAGTTGTGAAGGCGCACCCGCCTGCGTGAGCCAGATGATGCGTTTCGCCCTCGGCGCAAAGTGTGCCGCCGGCGAGGCGAAGAGTTTCGGATTTGCGAGCGAAGCCAGCGCGAGGCTCTTGAGCCAGTTGCGACGCGAGAAAGGGGCGAGGGAGGATTCGGTGCTCATGAGTTCACTCCTTGGTGATGGTTTCGTCGAGATTGATCAGCGTGCTGGCGACCATGGTGTAGGCAGCGAGTTCAGCGGGGCTCAGTTTGTCGTCTGTTTTGGCCTCGCCAAAGATGAGGAGCTGTTTGGCAGCTTCTGCGTCTTTCGTGAAGTCATTGATCGATCGCTCCACCGCGGTGGTGAGGACTTGGAGTTCTGGCGTGTTCGGGTTTCGAGCGAGGAGAAGTTGGAAACCATGCGTGAGGCGGGACTCGGTGGTCGTGCCGCCTTCCTGGATCATGCGCTGTGCAAGGAAGCGGGCAGCTTCGATATAGGTCGGGTCGTTCATCAAATTGAGAGCCTGCAGCGGCGTGTTCGAGCGCGAGCGACGCAGCGCACAGGTTTCGCGGAAAGGCGCGTCAAAGAGCAACATGCCGGGATGCGGCACGCTGCGTTTCCAGTAGGTGTAGAGGCTGCGGCGATGAAGATCATCGCCACTGCCCTGCTGGTAGGTGGCCTTGGGATTGTCACGCTGGGCCACGACCTGCTCATAAAGTCCGGGTGGATGATACGGCTTCACACTTGGGCCGCCGATCTTCTCCACCAGCAGGCCGCTGGCGGCCAGAGCTTGATCGCGAATGACCTCCGCGCTCAAACGATGACGCGGTCCGCGGGAGAGCCAGGTATTCATCGGGTCCAACTGAGCACTGCGAACCGAGAACTGAGAACTCTGCTGATACGTCTCGCTCGTGACGATGAGTTTGATGAGCTTCTTCACATCCCAACCGCTTTCTTGGAAGGTGACCGCAAGCCAGTCGAGCAGTTCAGGATGGCTCGGCTGTTCACCTTGAGAGCCGAAGTCTTCGCTGGTGCGCACGAGACCGGTGCCGAAGAAATGCTGCCAGAAGCGGTTCACGATGACGCGAGCGGTGAGCGGGTTCTCACGGCTCACGAGCCACTTCGCGAGGCCGAGCCGGTTGCGTGGTAGATCAGCGGCGAGCGCGGGCAAAACACTGGGCGTGGCGGCGGCGACCTTCTCGCCGGGCTTGTCGTAAGCACCGCGCATCAGGATGAAGGTGGGGCGCATCTCCTTCTGCTCCTCCATGACCAGCGTGGTCGGAATCTCTGCCTCCGCAGCGGCGATTTGCTTCTTCAAAGCGGCTGCTTCTTCACTCAAACGACGGTGCGCAGGCATCTGCGCCATGCGAAAACTCGCGAGCTGTTTGCGCTCGGCCGCGGTGCGTTTAGCGGCCTCTTTTTGCGCGAGGGTCACGATGCTCGCGGGCGCGATCAGCTCCGTCGCATTCGTCGTGGCAAACAAACGCCACTGCGAAGGCCCACCGGCATTCTCGACACCGATCGAGATCGCCACCTCGGCACCCTCGAGAGGCTTTTCGAGTTCAAACAAAGCCTGCACCGGCTTGTTTGGTGCCACCGAAAGCACGGATTTGGTTTTGCGGTCGTTATCGAGCACACTAGCGTGTGTGGCGTCGATGGCGTGGAGCTTCGTTTTGCCTATTTTGAGTTCGCTCCATTGAAAACTGGCCGAGGGAGCGGTGGTCGAGCATTCGAGGCGCATCGCGGTGATTTTGCCCACAGGCAGCTTTGCCTTGATGACGATGTTGTTCGCCCGCGTTTCCTGCGGGCCGATCAAAACGGCCTTGTCGGCGATTTGAGGCGGATTGTCGCCTCCGGTGGCTTTTTGCGGCTCCAGCGGCTGCCAGTCGATCTTCGCGGTGGCGAGTTTTTTCGCCCAAGGTTCGAGATCACCCGCCGCGAGACCTTTGAGCTGGTCCTCGACGGGTTTGAGCTTCGCATTCAGTGCAGCGATTTGTGCCTCCAACTCCGGTGCGGGCAGTTTCACGAAAGGCGGCGCATTCGTGCGGACGGGATTGCTGTAAAGGCCAACCCCCTTTTCCGGCACGTTGTGGAAGAAGGCCTTCATCGCGTAGAAGTCGCGCTGCGTGAAGGGATCGAACTTGTGATCGTGGCAGCGACAGCAGTTGAAGGTCTGTCCCATCCATACGGCGGCGGTCGTCTCCACGCGGTCGGCGGTGTATTCAGCAAGGAACTCCTCCGCGATGATGCCGCCCTCCTCGTTCAGCATGTGATTGCGATGAAAGCCGGTGGCGATCTTTTGGTCGAGCGTGGCATTCGGCAGCAAATCACCCGCGAGTTGCTCAATCGTGAACTGATCGAAAGGCATGTTCGCGTTGAAGGCCTTGATCACCCAATCCCGCCACGGCCACAGCTCGCGGTCACGATCCACCTGGTAGCCGTTAGTATCCGCAAACCGCGCCGCATCCAGCCAGCCGACCGCCATGTGCTCGCCGTAGTGCGGTGATTGGAGCAGCTTGTCGATGTAGTCAGACAGGTCGGATACGTCCGACACCTTCGGAGGCAAGCCGGTCAGGTCGAGGGAGAGACGGCGAACGAGTGTTTCGCGTGCGGCAGGCGGCGCGGGCTCGAGATCGTGTTTTTTCAATTCAGCGCGGATGAAGTCGTCGATGGAATTACCGCTTTTCGACTTTACCGGCGGCACAAAGGCCCAATGCGGCTCATACTTCGCCCCTTCAGCGATCCATTGCTTCAGCGTGCCCTTCTGCTTCGCCGAGAGTTTCTTGTGTGACTCCGCCGGCGGCATCAGATCATCGGCATCGTTGGTGTGGATGCGCTCGATCAAGGTCTGCGGACCCAGCTTGATCAGCTCCTCACGCACATCGAGCCGCAGATCGCCCTTGCGATTGTTTTTGTCGGGTCCGTGGCAGTAAAAGCAGTTGTCACTGAGGATCGGGCGGATGTCGCGGTTGAACGACAGTTCCGCCGCGCCAGCCAGCGTGGTGATCGAGAGCAAAGAAAGGCGAAAAAACATCCGCAGTCATACGCCGCGACACACGCGGCTCACTCAGGCCTACTTCTTCTTCACTGGTGTGCTCGGCAGCGAGGAAACATTCAGTGTGAAGGGCTTCGATGGCTGTTTGCCGAGGAGTTGAAGATCAAACCACTCCACCATGCGCTCGGTGTCCTGCGGCATCTCCTGCCAGCCACCGTGGCCGGCGCCCTGGCGGATGACGAGCTCGCACACGGTGCCGACTTCATGGCAGCGCTTCAAAAAGCGCTCGGATTGCGTGATGGAGACCTGCGGATCGGCATCGCCATGGACGATGAAGATCGGCGGCTGTTCCTTGTGAACCCAGTAGATCGACGACAACTCACGCCCGAGTGCTTCACGGCCTTCCGGCGTTGCGGCTTTGGGGCCAAACGCGGCGGCGTAGGCTTCGAGCTTGCCGATGCCGACAGCGTTGTCGCCGGGCTCGAACCAGTTCAAGTAATCGGTTGGCGGGTAGAAGCACGCGACGGCATTCACTGCGCTGCTTTCGCGATCAATCGGGTCAGCGGCCTTCGCATTGCCCGGCCCGCCACGCGTCGCGAGCATCAGACTGAGGTGCCCGCCCGCGCTGCTGCCCGTGACGCCGAGCTTCTGCGGGTCCACGCCATACGATGCGGCATTCGCGCGGACAAAACGCACCGCACGATTCAGATCCGCCACGATCTCTTCGACCTGAAACCTTGGCTGCGTGCCATGCACGACCACGAAGGTCGTGTAGCCCGCCTTCGGCCAGCCGCCATCGCTGATGCCGTTGTGGTTCGACTTCCATCCGCCGCTGACGATCTTGATGACCCCGGCGCCGTTCGGCTTCTCCGGTTTGAAGACATCCATCGTCAACGCCACGCCGTCGTGCTTCGTGTAGATGACGTCGCGTATGCGTTCTGGCTCCTGGGCGAGCAGCGACGTGGTGATGAGAGCGAGGAAGAGAAGGTGTTTCATGGTTAGGGCATCGTTGCGACTTGGCGTCGGTTTGCGCAATCGCTTTCAGCATCGCCTGCAAAGGCTCAGCGCAGGATTTTTGTGATGGCTGCGCTTTGGCGGCAGAACATTTTCCATTGGTGGACGTTAGAGCCTCATCATGCGTTTCCTGATCCTTTTTATGTCCTTCGCTTTGCCGGTGTTCGGCGCGGCTCCCGTCATCCGCAGCGCTCAGAGCGGCCCGTGGTCGGCGGCGACGACTTGGGAAGGTGGCAAGGTGCCCGCGTCGGGGATGAGCGTGCTGGTGCGCACGGGGCACACGATCACCTATGATGTCATCGCTGCAGAGCCGCTGCGCTCATTGCACATCGCGGGCACGCTCAGCTTTGCCACGGATCGCGACACGCGGCTGAATGCCGGATTGATCCGCGTGCAGCAGGATGAGGAAGTGAGCGAGGAGGGCTTTGACTGCGAGGCACACGCGCCGCAGGCCGGGCGCAAAGGCGGTGCCTTGCTCGTGGGCACGGCGGAAACTCCGGTGGAGGCAAAGCACACCGCTTTGATCCAGCTCACTCTTTTGGAAGGCATGAATCCCGAGAGCTGCCCGGCCCTCGTGGACTGCGGCGGGCGCATGGATTTTCATGGCGCGGAAATGAACCACACCTGGGTCAAACTTGGCTCCACAGCGAAGAAGGGCGATGCCACACTCACGCTCGCGGAACCTGTGACAGGCTGGAAGGTCGGGGATCGCGTGGTGATCGTCAGCACCAATCGTCAGAGCAAGCATCCCGACAAAAAGACCTTCCGCGAGCATGCGCATGACCTCACCGAGACGGAGGAACGCACCATCCGCGAGGTGAACGGCTCGCAGCTCACGCTCGATGCACCGCTGGCCTTCGCACACATCGTCGAGGGGCGGTATCGCGGTGAGGTGGCGAATCTTAGCCGCAATGTGATCGTCGAATCCGCCGATCCCGCAAAGGCTCGCGGCCACACGATGTATCACCGCGAATCCAGCGGCGCGATCCACTACGCGGAGTTTCGTCATCTCGGCAAAGAGGGCGTGTTGGGCCGCTACAGCATCCATTTCCATCTCGTGCGCGACACCATGCGCGGCGCGTCCGTCATCGGCGCGAGCATCTGGGACAGCGGCAATCGTTGGATCACCATCCACGGCACCGATCATCTCGTGGTGCGGGATTGCGTCGGCTACAAGAGCGTGGGCCACGGCTTCTTTCTCGAAGACGGCACGGAGGTCTTCAACGTGCTCGACCGCAACCTCGCCATCCAGGCCGAGGGCGGCAAGCCGCTGCCCAAGCAAGTGCTGCCCTACGATCACAACGACGGCGCTGGCTTCTGGTGGGCGAACTCGCTCAACACCTTCACCCGCAACGTCGCCGCTGAGTGCGATGAATACGGCTATCGCTTTGATGCCGTGGAGTCGCCCGAGTTCTCGCTCACACTCAATGTGCCGCAGCCCGATGGTGAGCGTCGTCGCGTGGACATTCGCACGCTGCCCTTCGTGCGCTTTGAAGGCAACGAAGCCCACACGCAGCGCCGCCATGCTTTCAACTTCGGCGGTTTCAGCGCCGAGGCCCGCAACCGTGAAAACCAAGGCAAAAGCGAAGGTGTGGCTGGCATCGGCCCCGATGAGCGGCATCCTTTCGTCATCAAAGATTACCTCGCCTGGGATGTGCATTGGGCACTGCACCCGCGCCCGCCCTGCGTGATGCTTGATGGCATGGAGGCCGCGCACTCGCACTACGCGCTGTGGTTCGCCAACTACGACCGCCACGCCTATCGCGGCATCAAGCTCACCGACATCACCGTGAACCCCGATTTCCAACCCATCGGCACCCAGCCCAAACCCGCCGAGTATCCCGGCAAACTTCAGCCCGTGGACGATCTGCCGCCCTCCAGCGTCATCACGCATGTGCTCAAGCAAAAAGACGGCACCCTGCTCGTGCGCGGCACAACTGCCGACAACGGCGAGGTGAAGCAAGTGCTCGTCAACGCCAAGCCCGCGCATGAAACCGCGGCCAATCTCTCCCAGTGGGAGATCACACTACCAATGACTGACAAACTGACAGCGCGTGCCAAAGACGCCGCAGGGAACGTCGAAGCGCGTCCGCATGAGCGTGTGCCGTAGCTGCCCGTCGTGCTACTTCGTCTCCTTCGGCTTCAAGACGGAGGCAGGAGCGCTGTTGATGCCGATGTTGAGCGTTGGAGCACTCGCTTTGCCTTTGAGGCCAAAGGCAGCGGTCGCGGCTTTTTGGAAGGTGGGCAGGATGTTTTTGCCATCGCCGGACCAACCGGCGTGCTGCACGAGGAAGACGGTGACGAGCTTGTTTTCGCGGTCGTAGCGCGAGTTCGTGCCGTAAGCACCGCCGTGCGTGAAGGACTTGCCATCGGTGCCAAAGCCGAAGCCATAGTTGGATTTGGCCTCACCGGATTGATCGCTGGTCGCGGTCTGCACGGCTTTTTCGGAGAGAATGCGGACGCCGTTGAAGGTGCCCCCGTTCGCCATCATGCGGTAAAAGAGCGACAGGTCATTCGCCGTCGAAAACAAGCCGCCTGCTGGCATCGGGAAGCGCTCGCTGCTGTCGAGCGGATAGAGAAGCTGGCCGACGGGCAGTTCTTCAAGGCCGTCCTTCGTCGCGTTTGGTTTGTAGGATTTCGCGAGGCGAGCTTGCTGCTCTTGGTTCGGCCAAAAGGTTGTGTCATTCATGCCCAGAGGCTTGAAGAGCCGCTCGGCGAGGAAGGTTTCATACTTCATGCCGCTGACCACTTCGATGATGCGCCCAGCAATGTTGATGCCCGCGTTGGAGTATTTGGATTTGCTGCCGGGTTGGAAAAGCAGAGCCATCTTCGCGTAGCTGCTCACACGCTCGGCAAGCGGCTTCAAGTCGAGCGTTGGGGCTTCCATCGGCGATTTGAAATCAAGCCCGCTGGTGTGGCTGAGCACCTCACGCACGAGGATGGGATGACGCGGAGCCACGAGTTCGGGCTTCTTCGGATCGCTGCTGAGGTTCACCCTCTGCCCTTTGAATTCCGGCAAATACTTCTCCACCGGATCATCGACACTCACCTTGCCTTCATCGACGAGGATCATGAACGCCGCTGCCGTGATCGGCTTCGACTGCGAAGCGATCCAGAACATCGAATTCGTCTGCATCGGCTTCTTCGCCGCCACATCCTCAAAACCCACCGCCTCGACATCCAGCACCTTGTCAGGATCAGCTACCAGCACCACCGCCCCCGCAAGCGTCTTGCTATCGACATACGGCTGCAAAACCGGCGCGAGCTTCTTGATCGGCACCTCGGCATTCAGTGCCGCCGTAGTGATCAGGAGAAGGGTGGTGAGTTGGCGGAGGATGGTGTGTTTCATGTGGAAAGGGATTCGAAGAGGATGTGTGAAAAGAACGGCTCACGGACGAAGTCGTTTCGCCAAGAAGTCCCAGATGTCCTTCGCGGCTTCATCGGCGGGATGGTCGGGGAATTTGACGAAGCAGGTGGCACCGGCCTCGTTGGCGAGCTTTTGGAAGCCGAGTGCCCAGCGCGGGCTGTGGGTGTCGTAGTTGGCTTTGGTGAACTCCTTCGGCTGCGTGAGGCCCCATTCGTTCTCGAAGAACATCGGTGCGGCATCTTGGTGCAGCAGGTAGTCGGGCGACCACTTCTTCAGGATGGGCAGCAGCTCATCGCGGCGCTTAAAGGATTCCTCAAACGAGCAGCCGAGAGCCGGTGCGCCCCATTTCACCTCCGGCACCCATTCTTGCATGCGCTTCGGATCAAAGGTCGGCTGGCAGCGATACGCGGCGACGCAGGTGACGAGCGATGACTCGCGCTCCACCGGATCACTCGATGCCGCATTCGCGTGATCACGCGAGCAGCCGACGAAAAGCGCGGGCTGTGCACCCTGCGAACCGCCGCCGGTGGCGAGGTGCTTTGGATCAAGATTCCACTTGGCTGCGTTGTGCCGCACAAACTGCACCGCGCGGATGGCATCGAGCTGCACATACGAGATCGGTTCTTTTTCCTTCGACGCGGTCGCGTCCTCCATCGTGCGCGTCTGCACGGCGATCATCGCGATGCCGTTCTGCTCGAAGAAGCCGAGATTCGCGGGATGTTTCGCCGCCTTCCAGATGCCGCCGAACCATAGCACGGCAGGAAACGGCGGCGTGCCCTTCTTGGGCAAGTAGATGTCGATGAGCTGATGCTCATACGGGCCATAGGAGACGTTCGCGTGGTTCGGCACCGGCTCTGGAGGTGATGTTTTGCCATACTTCGCCACGGCGGCCTTCATGAAGCCGCCATACATGACTTGCTGCTGCTCGCCGCTCATGTCGAAACGTTCGACGAGGATCACCATCGCCAGTTGGTTCTTCGGATCGATCCAGAAAGCCGTGCGGCGCGCTCCGCGATGGCCGTAGCTGCCGATGCTGGGGCCTTCGTCGTCGTTGAGCTTCACGCTCACGCCGACGCCATACGATTCAGAGGGGCTGACGACCACGCCAGCCGTCTGGCTCATGCTCAGGAGCTTCACGGCCTGCTCGGAGAGAAGGCGCTTGCCATCGAGTTCGCCGCCGCGCAGCAGCATCCGGCAGAACTGGCCCAAATCATGTGCGGTAGAGAAATAGCCGCCCGCAGGCATCGCGTAGCGCTTGCCGTAATCAAAGGCGATGCCGAAACCCATGTCGCCTGTGATCGCTTTCGGCACGGGCACACCGCCGCTGAACTTCAGGATGTGCTCCGGCTTGACCTGGGTGTCTTGGTCGATCTCCACGAGGCCTTTTTTGTCCTCGGTGAATCGCGCGGTGTGTGCCAGACGCGACGCTTGCTCTTCATTAGGCCAGCACGTCGTGTCCTTCATGCCTAATGAGTTAAACAACCGCTTCTGCATGAAATCGCCGTAACTCATGCCGCTGACGACCTCAATGATGCGACCGCCTGTGTTGATGCCGCAGTTGTTGTATTCGTATTTCGTGCCGGGCTCCTGCCGCAGCGGGCGCTTGGCGTATTCGATGACATCGTCCTTTAGCACCTGCGTGGATTTCAAACCTTTGTCACTCGCCAGCACCAAGCCGCTCGTGTGGCTCATGAGCTCACGCACGGTGATCGGATGCTTCGGCGGATGCAGCGTGCCATCGGCCTCCTTGACCTGCTGGCCTTTGAACTCGGGCAAATACTTCTCCACGGGATCATCCAGACTCACTTTGCCCTCATCGACGAGCATCATGAGCGCCGCGCCAGTGAGCGACTTGCTCATCGATGCGATCCAAAACACCGCATCCTCTCGCATCGGCGTCTTCTTTGCCAAACTCGCGTATCCCGCCGTTTCGAGGGCCAAAACGCCGTCTTTGTTTGCTACGAGCGCGACAACACCCGGTGTGATGTTTTGGTCCACGAAGGACTGAAGCACGGGTTTGAGCGGATGTTTGGCGTCTTGCGCAAACGCTGCATGTCCGAGAACGAGGAAAAGAAGAAGGGCGGGGAATTTCATGAAGATAGTGCTCGCCCGCGCTCAGTTCGGCGTGGCCTCGCCATGCGGATAGCGGTAGTCGGCTTTGGCGTCGGTGGAGACTTGCTTCGTGGATCCATCGGCGAGGGTGTAGAGGAAAAGCTTGCCGCCAGCGTGATAGACGATGGACGTTTCTCCTTTCGTGAAGCGTGGGTAGGCGAACCACACCTTCTTTCCTTCCGCGTTCGCAAAGGGTTTCAAATTCGTGATCGTGCGTTTGTTCACGTCAAAGTCCGCAACGTAGAGCGTGCGGCCCGAGTTCTCGTATTTGAAGCCGGTTTGATACTCGAAGCAAATCTTCGTCTCGCTCGGCGAAACGCTGATGCGGTCGAGGATGCCCTTGGGCGCAAGTTCGCACGTTACGCGCTCAAACTTCGGCTCGCCGCCAGGATTCGGCGTCATGAGGTAGTAACCGCGACCAAGCTTCGGAGGCGTGGCGGAAACGAATAGCCGACCCTCACGCACGGTGGAGTGAACCCACGCGTGGTAGCTCGGATCGGTGAGCTGGATTTCCTCGCCGGGCTTGCTGCCGATTTTGGAAGCCATGATGTGGTAGCTGAGCTTGCCAGGCACTTTGCGATTCCACACGGGTGTGTTCGTGCCGTCGCGTGTCCAGGTGGGATTGAAGTCGGTGAATGTGCCGTCGCTGAGTCGGTGAAAGCCTGTGCCGTCGGTGTTGATGATGCACATCGTCGTGATCCAGTTGTTCACGTCCGGATCATCCTTCAAGCGGCGGAAAAACACGAGATGATCGCCCGTGATCGACCACGATGGCTTGAAGTCCCAATGCCCGGTCGTGATCGCTTTCGTCTCCGGCTGGCCGAGCACGGTGATGTGAATCTCACCGTCCTTGTAATAGGACGAACGTGGCGCGAGTTCCGCCGCCTGCGAGAGTGCGGTGATTAACAGGAGAGGTAGGAGCGCTTTCATGGTCATGGCGGGTTCGGTGAACGTGCTTGAGCCACGAAAGTCGCGGTCATTTTCCGCTCCAATGCTGCGCGATCTTCTTCTTCAAGAACTCCACGCTGCGGGCGAGCTGCTCCATGCCATCGACGCCGTCTTCGATGCTGATCCAGCCGTTGAAGCCCTTGCTCTTCAGTTCAGTGAAGATGGCGTCGTAGTCGTTGAGGCCTTTGCCGATTTCGCCGTGGCGGAGGCGTTTGGCGTAGCCTTGAGCGCCGCCTTCTTCTTTGCGGAGGTCTTCGATGGTGCCCTCGGCGAGGTAGCGATCACTCGCATGCATGGTCACGACGCGATGCGAAACACGCTTCAGCAGCTCAATGGGGTCCTCACCGGCGAGGTAGGTGTTCGACGGGTCGTAGTTCACGCCGAAGTTCGGGTGGTTCACCGCTTCGACGAGCTTGCAGAAGACATCCATCTTCTGCGCGAACTCGGGATAGTCCCAGAAGTCGTCCTTGTAGTGGTTTTCGATGATCAGCGTGATGCCGCGCTCCTGCGCATACGGCAGGCAGGCGTAGATCGAGTCAGCGGCGAACTTCACACCTTCATCCAGCGTCAATTCCGGCCTGCGCTGACCACTAAGCACCCGGCAATACGAGCCACCGAGCGTGTGCGTCATGTCGATCCAGCGCTTCTGCTTGGCGATCTCCTTTTCACGAAAGGCCGCGTCAGGATGCGTGAAGTCGGGCGAACAGCACATCATCGGAATGACCTTGCCAGTGCCCTCGACCTCCTTGCGAAAGCGCGGCCAGTTTTTCTCATCGGCCATCTCCAGGAAGCCCGCATACCACTCGAGGCCCTGCACATCGAGTGTGGAGGCGAGTTTGATCCATTCGGAGACGGTCATCGTCCCTTCTTTGCAAAGGGCGACCATGAAGGCTTTCGGGAAGGCGGCGAGTTTGGGCATATCGAGTTACTTGGTTGGAATGGTGCTGCTGTCTTTGGGGGGATTGCGACCGATGAAGGGGTGCTGCTCCAGATCGAAGACTTGGCCGCTGATGGGGCCGCATTCGTCGGCGAGGAGCCACGCGGCGCAGGCGGCGATCTCGTCGGGCCAAAGGATGCGGCCGGCGGGGGCATAGACCTTCGGCAGATCGGCATACCAGTCGTCTTTGAGGCCGTGGGAGCGCTTTCGTTTGGCCTCGTTCTCTGTGAGCACCCAGCCGGGGTTGATTTGATTCACGCGCACGCCGTCCTCACGCATGAGGGTATCGCCCAAGTTGCGGGTGAGGGTCATGAGAGCACCTTTGGAGACCGAATACGGCATCAAATTCGGCTCACCGCTGTAGGCATTGACGCTGCCGATGTTGATGATGCTGCCGTGTGATTCACGGAGATGCGGCAAGGCGGCGCGGATGAGCAGATAAGGCACCACACAGTTGATCTCGAGCATGCGGCGGAACCACTTGGCGTCCGTGTCATGAATGTTGCCGAGACCGACCTGCGCGGCGTTATTCACCACGGCATCGAGCTTTCCAAACGTCGCCACGGCCTTCTCGACGAGCAATTGCGGCGCATCTTCCTCCGCGAGGTCTTTGAGCACGAGCACCGCCTTGTCCGCGCCGAGTTCCGCGAGCGTCTCCTGGCCCAAATCGGCCTCCAGGCCGTGAATGAGCACTTTTGCTCCTTCGGCCACGCAGCGCTTCGCGATGGCCTTGCCGATGCCGGTGACGCTGCCGGTGACGAGGATGACTTTGTTTTCGAGACGCATGTTAAGATTCGCTGGTTGGTTCATAGCCGAAGAAAGGATAGTCATGCTCCGGCACGAAGTCGGGTTCGGCGAGAGGTTCTGTCGTTTCAGTGGCGTCGGCAGGCAAAATGGAAATCCCCAAGCTGGCGAGCAAAGTCTGGCGCAGGGCGTCGCGGCGTGACAGTGAAGATGAGTCAGTTTCCGTTTTCATGATCAGGCTTCGCTAAACGGCCCGGCATTCTGCTTTGCGAGCGCTTCACGCACTTTCACGCCATCGAAAATGCCGACTTCGCTCTTCGCCTTCATCGCGAGCGCGGCGGCCGTTCCAGCGGCTTCGCCAAGCGCCATGGCCGTGGCGGTAACGCGGCTGGAGGCGCTGGCTTCGCTGCTGGCGCTGTGGCAGCGGCCGGCGACGAGCAGGTTGCTCACCTTTTGCGGCACGAGCGTGCGATAGGAGATGTCGTAGGGCTTCGGTTGGAAGCCGGAGCCGGTGAAGGGTTTATCGACGGAGACCTCCGGCGGATGGATGTCGAGGAACCAGCAGCCTGTGGCGACCGCGTCGTCATGCCGCGTGGTCTTTTGCAGATCTTCGAGCGTGAGCACGTTCAGGCCCACGATGCGTCGTGTGTCGCGCACGCCGATGTAGGGGCCGCTCATGATGTAGTAGCTGTTTTCAAAGCCGGGCACCTTGGCCTTCCATTCGTTGAAGATCGTCCACGCGTCCTTGCGCCCCTGAATCTCCGCACGGGTGAAATCGGCAGCGTCCGTGGCATCAGCAGGCACGCGTGTGGCGTGGACATAGCACTCGTCTTTCGCGAAGGCGAAGATGAGTCCGGGACCATAGAAGTTCCGCAGGCGACCGTCCTTGTGTGCTTCGATGAGCACCTTCTTCGCGGCGTCCCTCGTCTCTTTCACGGGCACGACGTTGCCGATGCGGAAATGCATGGTCAGCGGCATGAGCGGCGTGGATTTGATCGTCGGGCAACCGGCCCAGTGCGCGATATCGCCATCGCCCGTGCAGTCGATGACCTGACGTGCCTCCACGCGAGTGAGTCCATCTTTGTTGGCGATGATCACCGCCGAGATACGGCCTTCGTTAACCTCCACATCGCAGGCCATGCTATGATAGAGCACCTTCAAATGGTCACTGTGCTTCAGGATCAGTTCATCACTCAGCAACTTGAACTCCTCGACATTCGGAATCCACACGCTGCCCCAGTATTTGGTGATGAGGTCAGGCCGCAGGTCGTCGATGTGCTTCGCACCATCCTTGGCCACGCCGAGCTTCTGCAGCAGCTCCAACGGGATGCCTTTTACGACGAAGCGCCCGCTCGGCTTATCGATCAAGCCATCGAAATACGGCAAACCAACCGTCGTGATGATGCCGCCGGAAAAGCCCGCGCGTTCGATGAGCAAGGTCTTCGCTCCATTGCGAGCCGACGAAAGAGCCGCCGCGATGCCAGCGCAGCCGCCGCCACAAACGAGGACGTCAGTTTGGATGGTTTTCATGTGTGCCACATCATAACGGAGCCTGTGGCGCGATCACCACGACAAAGTCTGTGCGAAATGCGCCACGCTCCATTCCAGCCAGGGTTAGCGCGAATGAAACTGCGCCTGCTCGCGTTTATGGCTCCTCATCTGATGCCTCGTTTTCTCCATCGTTCTTTGCTGGTATGGTTTGCCGTTCAGGCAATCAGTCAAGCCGCTGCTCCCAGTCTGGAGGAGGGACGCAAACATTGGGCCTTTCAGCCATTGAAGCCAGCGTCTTTGCCAGAAGTGAAGCAGGCTTCATGGCCACGCAATGGCATCGACCACTTCATCCTCGCGAAGCTGGAGGCGGCGGGTTTGAAGCCATCTCAGGAGGCGGATCGCGTCACGTTGATCCGGCGCGTGACGCTGGACTTGATCGGTCTGCCGCCGTCGCCGGAGGAGGTCGTGGTCTTTGAGAAAGATGAATCACCGCGAGCCTATGAAGCGCTGATTGATCGCCTGCTGGCGAGTCCGCATTATGGCGAGCGTTGGGGACGGCATTGGTTGGATCTGGCCCGCTATGCTGATACGAGCGGCTTTCACAATGATCTCGATCGGCCTTATGCGTGGAAGTATCGCGACTATGTCATCCGCAGTTTTAATGACAACAAACCCTATGCGCGTTTCATTGAGGAGCAGATCGCGGGCGATGAAGTGGACGGAGTAGATGAGCAGACGCTGATCGCCACGGGTTTCTGCCGCAATGGATCGAGCAATGATGACAACATGGGCAAAAATCCGGAAGCTCTGGCGCAGTATCGCGCCGACCAGCTCGATGATGTGATCTCCACCACATCCTCGGTGTTTTTAGGGCTCACCATCGGCTGTGCGCGCTGTCATGATCACAAGACGGAGCCGATTCTGGCCAAGGATTACTACAGCTTGATGGCCATCTTTAACGGCACCGAGCGCCTGGGCCTGCCCAGTGGCGCGACCGATGCGAAGGACAAAAAGGTCGCCGACTCAGCCAAGGTGATGGCTTTGATTGAGACGAATCCTCATGTGCCTGCAACACATGTGCTTCTGCGTGGTCTCGCTGCGAATCGTGGCGATGAAGTGCTTCCTGCTTTTCCTGTGGTGCTGATGGAGAAGCCCATCGTGTTTCCTCAACCTGCGAATAAATCGTCCCTGCGAAGGCGCACGCTTGCGGAATGGATGAAGTCCCCCACAAATCCGCTGACCTGGCGGGTAATGGTCAACCGCGTGTGGCAGCATCATTTCGGTGCGGGCTTGGTTGCCACACCGAGCAACTTTGGTGTCTCCGGTATGAAACCGACACATCCTGAATTGCTCGACTATCTGGCGGCACAGTTCATCGCCAATGGAGGCCACTTGAAGCCACTGCATAAGCTGATGCTCATGTCGGCTGCGTATCGGCAGCAAACGAGCAGCAACGAGAAAGGTCAGGCGGTGGACCCGATGAATCACCTGCTTTGGAGAATGAACCGTCAACGCATGGAGGCTGAAGTCGTGCGCGACAGCATCCTGTCGGTGAGCGGAAAACTGAACCGCGCTCCCGGTGGACCGGGCTTCAAGCCACGCATCCGAGCTGACCTGCTGGATGCTAGCCAGCGCAACAAATGGCCGGTGATCCAAGCGGAAACGAAGGAGCACTGGCGGCGCAGTGTTTACATCTATGTGAAGCGACAACTGCTGATGCCGAGTATGGAACTCTTTGATGCACCCACGACCACGGATAGTTGTGCATTACGTATGCAAAGCACTGTGCCCACTCAGGCGTTGGTGTTGATGAATGATGAATTCGTCGAAGATCAGGCAGGCTATCTGGCCCAACATGCGGCTGCAGAGGCTGGAGACGCGTTGCCAAACATCGTGGACAGGCTTTTCACACTGACGCTTTCGCGCAAGCCGACTCCGAAGCGCTTGGAGCAAGCTTTAGCCTTCCTGCAAGCACGTGAAGAAGTTAGTGACCGATCATCTGCTCTGCGAGATCTGTCTCACGTTTTACTCAACAGCAGCGAGTTTATTTATATCGAATGATCGCCCCTCTCTCACGCCGCCAAATCCTTCAGCAGGCCGGAGCCGGATTCGGCACACTGGCTTTGCAATCTTTGTTGGGCGCAGACGGGCTGCTGGTGAATACCAACCCACTGGCACCGCGTGCACCGCATTTTGCACCCAAGGCCAAGTCAGTGATCTTCTTGTTCATGTATGGTGGGCCGTCGCATGTGGATTTGTTCGACCCGAAGCCGGAACTCGCACGCTGGCATGGAAAAGCGATTCCAGTGTGGAAGAAGGAGGATGGCTTCATGGGCGGGAAGACCAAGAACGTGGCCATGCAGAGCCCGTATCGCTTTGCCAAGCACGGGCAGGCAGGCATCGACATGGCGGAGGTGTTTCCCAATCTCGCACGTCATGCGGACGATTTGTGCGTCATCCGCTCCATGCACACAGAGAGCAACAATCACGCTCCTGCGCTCTTCCAGATGAACTCGGGCTTCGTGCAGCCCGGACGGCCAAGCATGGGCTCATGGGTGACCTACGGTCTAGGCTCCGAAAGCGAAAACCTTCCCGCATTCGTCGTGCTGCTCGATAAGCTCGGTGCCCCGGTCAATGGCGCGATGAATTGGTCCAACGGTTTCATGCCTGCCGCTTATCAAGGCGTGCCATTTCGCAGCAGCGGCGAGCCCATTGCCTATCTGATACCACCCAAAAACGTGAACGCCAGCCAGCAGCGTGCGCGGCTGGATTTGCTCAAGCAATGGAATACCGAGTATGCCGAGGCCAATCCCGCAGAGACAGCGCTCGCAGCCCGACTGAATGCCTATGAGCTGGCGTATCGAATGCAAATGAGCGCGATGGATTGCACGGACTTGAAAGGCGAGTCGGCGGCTGTGCGGCAAATGTATGGGCTCGATCATCCGATCACCGCGCACTTTGGCAAAAACTGCCTGCTCGCCCGTCGGCTCGTCGAGCGCGATGTGCGTTTCGTGCAAGTCTATAGCGGCGGCAATGAAGGCCCCAAGGCCTGGGATGCGCATGACGACCTCAAAAAGAACCACGACCTGCACTGCGCCGAAACCGACGGCCCCATCGCCGCGCTGTTGGACGATCTCAAAATCAGTGGTCTGCTCGACACCACGCTCGTCGTGTGGGGTGGCGAGTTCGGCCGCTCTCCCGTTGCTGAAAACGGCAAGGGCCGCGACCATCATCCGAAGGGGTTCACCATGTGGATGGCCGGTGGAGGTATCAAAGGTGGCATGATTCACGGTACCACAGACGAGTTCGGCTATTCAGCCGTCGAGAATCGCGTCTCCGTGCCCGATCTGCACGCCACCATGCTGCATCAACTCGGTCTCGATCACGAACAACTCACCTACCGCTTCACCGGACGTGATTATCGTCTCACTGATGTCAGTGGTGAAGTGGTGAAGGCGCTGCTGGCGTGAGAATCGAGCGGGCGAGTCCTTTTAGCTGTTCCAGCTGCGCTTCTGGAGGCGATTCATCCGCGTGATTTGGTAGAACGCCTTCCAAGGGCAGATCGAGTGCACGGTGAATGCTGCGCCGGGCAGCAGGATTGTCTTGATTGAGGTAACACGGCGCGATTTGCGGCCCCAAGCCAAACGTGGCGAACAAATCGCCGCTGAAGAGCAAACGATACTTTTCGGAGTAAAAGCCGCAGTGGCCGTGCGTGTGCCCGGGGAGCGAAATGACACGCAAACCGCCCCAAACCGCGATTTCATCGCCATCGCTCAAAAGACGCTGCGGACGAAAACAAGGCATCAAAAGTAGTGTGCGGCCGATCTTCTCCAAAGCGCCTGCCACGCGGCCCCAACCGACATAAACCGCGCGGTTTTCATAGTGTTCGAGGTCTGCGGCCGGTCCCGCGATCCACGCACCGTGTTCCTGTGCGAGCGCAGGCGCGTTGAGAACATGATCGAGATGCCCATGCGTGAGTAGGATGCCGCGAATGGGCAGATTGGACCACCCGCGCTGCTCCAGCGCCTCCTTCAAAGCCACCCGGCCGCCGATGAACCCAGTGTCGATGAGATAAAGCCCTTCATCGTCCCGCAAGACGAAGAACTGTACGATCCACGTGCGGATGATGAGCAGGTCGGTTGGCATGGCATCACTTCGCCACACCCTTGATGCTGAAGTCGTCGTATTCGACGTCCACGGGGTTGGTGGTGAGGCTGATGAGCGACTTCGTATCGTGATTGATGCCAGGGCACTTGAAGCTGCCGGCCTCCTTGCCGTCGATGCTCACGCTGATCGTGTCACCGCTTGTGGTGACAACGAGGGTGTGCCAGTCGTTGAGGCTGATCTTTGCCGCAACGCGTGTCTGCTTGGTGGCGAGCATCTTTTTCTCGTCCTCGGTGAGCTGGTTGGCCTTTTTGCGATCGTAGAGGCCATTGGAGAGATCAAAGCCGCCCGTCTTGGCATCGGCGAGGTTCACGCTTGTCGGAGAAATCGTTGCCTGACAGATGTGCCCTGCATGGGAGCCTTTGTAATTCTTGTCGTCGAACCACACGTTGAAGCTCTTGGCTTTGTCGCTGGTGAAGCGGAATTTCACGCTCACTTGGAGATCGCGCTCGCCTTCGATTTTGATGTTATCGACCGCGCTGTGGTCAGAAGTCGGAGCCGTGATGCCAACAAGCATGCCGTCCTTAACAACGCTGGAGCTTTTGTAGTGCCCCCAGGCTTTACCAAAGCCTTCGGCAGCGAAGTCATCGGAAAAAATGACGCGTGGGTAATCGGCAGCGATGGCGGTGGTGGCGAAGAGGACAAAGACGAGGATGATTTTCATGGCCGTATGGAACGCCGCTTTCACCGCTCTTTTGCACAACACCCATTGGGAGGTCTGTTGATAAATGCCTGATGAACCGCCCAGCTATGCTGCACGACTCTGCCTGCTAGTTTATATCCAACAGATGAAATCATTGATAGCCGTCACCCTTTTTTTTCTGTTTACCAATTCACGATCAAGGCTTCCAAAATGGCTCTGAGGGTCCGAAAATTTTCCGTAAAGGATTCGGGCTAAAGCCACAAATGCTATGCATTGTTTGAAAACTTGTCGATTTGCAAATAGCGAAGGCTAGGGCATGGGGTAGTGACGTTGAAAACTCAACGCTTCGCATGGTGGGGCCGCTCAAAGAGCGGCTCAAAAATGGTACCCTGAAGCTGGGCGGTCGACCGCCAGCAGGATTGGACATGGTGCTAGATGCTTTGTTTTCCCGGCTGCGCAATGCGGGACCTTGGCGTGACGTGCCAGATGGTTTTGGTCCGCAGCGCACGATCTATGGCTGGTATAAGCGACTGGCATGCCAGCGGATTTGGGAGAAGCTGCTGCGTGCATTCGCCAAGAGGTCCAACAGCAGGATCCGACTGGTCGATAGCACGCATGGCGTCGTGTATCAATACGCTGCCAACCCGACGGGTGGCGCTGCCAGGCAAGCGATGGGCAGAACGCGTGGCGGACGCGACAATAAGATCATTGCGCTGACCAACGCGCAGGGCTGCCGGTCAAACTCCTACTCATCGAAGGTCAGGCTGACCAGGCCAACCATGTTATCATGCTGCTGGAGGTAGCTGCGGGATTTAAGGTCGTCAGCGATAAGGGCTTCGACAGCGACAAGCTGCGGCGGGAACTCGAAGCGCTTGGTGCCAGCCACCGCTTTCCCAGCAAGGTCAATACCAAGCAGGAGCCCCGCCTCAACAAGCGATCTACCGTCAGTTATATAAGTGGAGAACTACTTCTTTCGGCTCAAACGCTGGGCCTTAATGAGCACGTGACGTGACAAACTCGCCGCGCACTTCCTCGCCCTCATCCAGTTCGCCGCCGTCATCGAGTGGCTCAGCTATGGCCGTTGAGGGTTTTCAAACACGGCCTAGGATGATCACGTCACCTCATTTCTTTGCATCCGCTTCAGCGATAATCTTCTTCGCCTCCTCCGCGCCGATCTCGCTCACCTGCAGATTGCGCCAGCGGATTTCGCCGCCGTGGGTTTGGAGCATGATCGGGCCTTTGGCAGGGAGGGGTTTCGTTTTGTCCCAGTAGTTTTCCATCACATTGCCATCGACGACGAGTTGGTCATTCAGCCACACCCATGTGCGAGCGCCGATCTGGCGGATGCGGAAGCTGTTCCACTCGCCGAAGGGCTTGTCGGCAATCACAAGCGGATCGCGTCCGGGAGTATCCGGTGTGTTGTTAAATAGACCGCCAGAGCCGAGATGCGGCCTGCGCGTCGGCTTGGCGGGATCAAAGACTTGATTCTTGTCCCAGATTTGCACCTGCGGTGTGCCGCGTAGGTAGATGCCGCTGTCGGCACCTGCCACGGTCTTGTACTCAATGAGGAACTCGATGTCGCCAAACTCCTCCTCCGTCGTGGCATACGGGCCGGTGCCGATGTTGACGAGTTCGCCGTTCTCGACCTTCCAGTGCTGCGCGAACTCCTCGCGCATCTTTTTGAGGGCTTCTTCCTTCTTCGCGCCTTCGAGCTTCATCACGAAATGCGGATTCAGGCCATACCAGCCGGTGAGATCCTTGCCATTGAAGACCGGACGGAAGGCGGAAACGGGCGCGGATGGAGCCGCTGCAGCAGGCGTGGACGAAGCTGCGGGTTTGCCGGCTTTGTCGCAGGAAGCTAGGCAAACAGCGAGCGCCAAGCTGCTAACAATGTGTGTGCTGAGTTTCATGATCATGATGGGTGCTAGGATTTCGTTCTCACTTCACTTCCTTGAGCTTCGCGATGAGATACTCGTTGATCGTCTTGAATTTCACGTCCGGCGAACCGGGATAGACGACGTCACAGGCCACGCCGTTCTCCTTGCAGTGCTCCTGCAGCTTCACGCCGAAGTTCGCCGTGTGTGTCGGGTCTTTCTGCTCCTGGCCGATGGCAGGAGGGGCACCAAAATAACAATACACCGGCGGATCATCGGACGACACGAGTGCGTAGGGTGAGTATTCATTGATCCATGGCAGGATACGTTCTCTCGCGGCCACGAAGTCGTCGAAGTTCTTGAACTCACCGTTCTTGCTGAAGGCGTGACCGCCGTACTTGCTGTTCGGCGTCCATTCGCGCATCTGCTTGGGATCGAGCGTGGTCTGAGGTCCATTCACGGCAGCGGTCCACAAGCGGGTTGATTCACGCGCAATGGGATCGCTGCTCTTCGGATCGGCCATGTCGGGATGAAAGGCCAGCCACAGGCTGCTGCACGCACCTGCCGAGCCGCCACTGGCTCCGATGCGTGCCTTGTCGATGTTCCACTCCGCCGCTTTGCTGCGCACGGTCTGCAAAGCCAGCGCCGCATCGGTCAGCGGTGCCTTCACCGGCGGTACCACGTCCTGCGCCTGCGAGATGTAGCGGTAGTTGATCGACACCACGGAGATGCCTTCCTTCAAAAACGGTTCCACGGCAATGCCCGCTTTGTCTCCAGCCATCCAGCCGCCGCCGTGGATGAAAAAGAGCAGCGGGGCTGGCTTGTCTGACTTCGCCTGCCAGAAGTCCAGCACGTTTCGCTCTGCCGGTCCATACTTCAGATTCGCCACCGTAGGCGTGGGGTTCTTGGGGTAAACTTTTTTGGCTGGAGCCTTGGGAGCTTCAGCTTTCTTCGCTGGTGCGTCGGCGGCAAAGGCAATGCTGGTGAGTAGGAGGAGGGAGAGTGCGAGTTTCATGGGTTGGTTGGGATTAGATTGGAATTTATTTCTTCAGCGTCGCGATCAAGAACTCCGCGATGCTCTTGTGCTTCACATTCGGCGCACTGGGATAGACGAGTTCGCATTCGGTGCCGATGGCCTGACAGTGTTCCTGGAGTTTGACGCCGTAGTTGGCAGTGTGGGTGGGGTCTTTTTGCTCCTGGCCGATGGCTGGAGGTGCGCCGTAAATGAGATAGACCGGCGGATCGTCCTTGGAGACGAGTTCGTAAGGCGAGTACATCTTGATCCACTTCAGCACGGACTCGCGCTTCTCAAGGAACTCGGCGAAGCGGGTATCACGAGTCTTGATGTTGTTTGGGTCCATGAAGCCGAAGGCGTGGCCGCCGTAGCGGCTGTTCGGGGTCCATTCCTTGAGTTGTTTGGGATCGAGCGAGGTTTGTGCGCCGGTCACGGCGGCGCACCAGAGACGTGTGGATTCGCGAGCAATAGGATCACTGCTCTTTGGGTCGGCCATCTCGTCGTGGAAGGCGAGATAAAGGCTGCTGCAAGCTCCAGCGGAGCCGCCGCTGGCACCGATGCGCTGTTTGTCGATGTTCCACTCTCCCGCCTTGCTGCGCACGAACTGCAAGGCACGCGCGGCATCTTCCAGCGGCCACTGCACGGGCGGCATCACGCCAGCGAGCTGCGCCTGCCAGGAATAGCGGTAATTGATCGAGACGACCGAGATGCCAGCCTTGAGGCATGCTTCGAGCTCACCGACGCCAGATTTATCACCCGCGACCCAACCACCACCGTGGATGAAAAAAAGCAGCGGTGTGGGCTTGGCGGACTCTGCCTTGTAAAAGTCGAGCACCTGCCGCTCATGCGTGCCGTAGGCCACATTCGCGATGGTAGGCGCGCGTTTGGGTGCGGGAGCCGGTTTGGCAGCGGGTGCGGGTGTTTGCGCGTGCAGGGATGCCGCAAGAAGGAATGGGAGCAGTGCGAATTTCATGGTCAGTTGA
>Ga0114966_10000572_pt1 | contig 35168 bp, 28 predicted proteins | sample M_130207_XF_Meta_FD_87029 | JGI IMG/M metagenome (GOLD analysis project Ga0114966, IMG submission 87029) | Freshwater microbial communities from Lake Montjoie, Canada to study carbon cycling - M_130207_XF_MetaG | ecosystem: Environmental > Aquatic > Freshwater > Lake | place: Lake Montjoie... | reverse complement strand
TGTGCGGCGGGTCTGTCGCGACTTCGACGACACCTACTGGCGGGCGTGTGACGCTGACCATCGATTTCCGTGGGACTTCTATCGGGCGATGGCCAAAGGGGGCTGGATCGGCATCGCGATACCCGAGCAGTTCGGCGGCGGCGGGCGCGGCATCGCTGAGGCGTCGATCGTTCTCGAGGAGGTTGCCGCGTCGGGCGCGGCGATGAACGGCTGCAGCGCCATGCACCTGTCGGTGTTCGGTATGAACCCGGTGGTGAAGTACGGCAGCGACGCAATGCGGGAGCGATATCTCCCGCAGGTGGCCCGGGGCGACCTCCACGTTGCGTTCGGGGTCACCGAGCCCGACTCCGGGACCGACACCTCCTCGATCACCACGCGGGCGCGGCGCGAAGGTGACCACTATCTCGTGCGCGGCCAAAAGGTCTGGACCACGAAGGCCCAGGACTGCGAGAAGGCCCTCCTGCTCGTGCGCACGACGCCGCTCGAGGAGTGCGCGAAGCGCACCGACGGCATGACGTTGCTCCTGGCCGATCTGCAGCGCCCCGAGGTTGACATCACGCCCATCGCAAAGGTCGGCCGTAACGCGGTGGCGTCGTGCGAGGTGCGCTACGACGACTTGCCGGTGCATGTCAACGACCGCGTGGGCGAGGAAGGCAAGGGGTTCACCTACCTGCTCGACGGCCTCAACCCCGAGCGGATCCTCGTTGCCGCCGAAGCGCTCGGAATCGGCCGGGTGTCGATCACGCGTGCCGTGGCCTACGCGAACGAGCGACACGTGTTCGGCCGGCCGATCGGGAAGAACCAGGGGATCGCGTTCCCACTCGCCGAAGCACACATGCGCCTCGATGCCGCAGAACTCGTGATCCGCGAGGCGGCGTGGCGCTACGACAACGGCCTACCGTGCGGCCGGCACGCCAACACGGCCAAGTTCCTCGCGGCTGCCGCGGGCCATGACGCGGCCGACCGGGCGATGCAGACCATGGGTGGCTTCGGGTACGCACGCGAGTACGACGTCGAGCGGTACTGGACCGAGTCGCGGCTCATGAAGATCGCGCCGATCTCCCAGGAGATGATCCTGAACTACATCAGCGAGCACGTCCTCGGCCTGCCTCGCTCGTACTGAGTGGTGCGGTGGCGGGCGCTACATCGGCATCCATTCGGGGTCGCGTTGACGTTGGTCCACAAATGGAGTGGTGACCGCCCTCGTGCGCAACGGTCGCATGGCAGCTTTGCCACTACATTTACGCCCGTCCGGGACGGGGGAGCCAACGATGACGAGACAGGCCGAAGCGCGCGTGGCGTTGATCACCGGTGCCAGCAGGGGCATCGGGCAGGCGGTTGCCGTGCGACTCGCGGCCGAGGGCGCAACAGTCGCACTGATCGGACGCGGCGAGAATCGCAGTACCAATCTGGCCGGCTCGCTCGACGAGACCGTCGAGATGATCCGCTGCGTCTCGGACCAACCGGCCATCGTCGTGCGCGCCGACATCGCCGATGCGTCCGCGGACAAGCGTGAGCTCGTGGCCGACGTGGCCCGCCGCGCAGGAGCTGTCCCCGATGTGCTCGTGCACTCCGCCGCAGCGCCGCGCGAGTTCGGCGGAGGAAATCCCTCGATCCCGTTCGCCGATCTGTCGCGCGACTTCTTCCAGCGCACCGTCGACGTGAACGTCTGGGCGTTCTGGTCGCTCGCCCAGGCCATGATCCCGGGGATGCGTGAGCGTGGCGCCGGGTGGATCCTCGCGATCTCCTCGGTTCAGGCCGCACCGCGCCCGTCCCCGGTCACCACTGCACCGGCCGCCATGGGCGGTAGCTGCGCATACGGCGGCACCAAAGCGTTCCTCGATCGCATCGTCACCGGAGCGGCCCAGGAGCTCTATGTCGACAACATTGCGGTGAACGCCCTCGCGCCGACCGGGCCCGTGAAGACGCCGTTGTCGTCGACCGTCGTCGCCGACCCTCCCGGCGGCTGGGAACCCATGGAAACCATGGTCGAGGCGGCACTTGCGTTGTGCACCGGCGACCCCCGGGTACTGACCAGCCGCGTCGCGTACAGCGTGCCGCTGCTCACCGAGCTCGGCCGACGGGTCGCGTCGCTCGACGGCTCGACCGACCATGCGGGTTGGCAGCCCGGAGATGCTGATCCACCGGCCGATTACCCGGGCTACCTGCGGGGTCATTGAGGCTCGCGGGCCGCGCGGGTGATAGCGGGCGTAGGGTCTCGCGTATCCCCGTGAGGAGGTCCCCCATGCCCTACACCGCCGGGTTCAACCACATCGCGACGCTCACGCCCGACCTCGATCGCTACGTCGAGTTCTACGGCGCGGCATTCGGCGCCGAGGTCATGTTCGAGATCGATGAGCGTGATGATCACCCCCGCATGATCATCCTCGACCTCGGGGGAGGCGCGGCCCTGAATATCTTCGAGGTCGACCCCGCCACGATCATCGGCGACATCCGCACCCAGGGTGGCCGGGGCGCGATCGATCACTTCGGCATCGCGGTGCGTTCCGTCGCGGAACTCGAGGCCACGCGTGACCGACTGGTCGCCCTCGGTGCCGACATCGGCGAGATCCATCAACTCGGCGACACCTGGTCGTTGTTCTTTCGCGATTGCGACGGCCGCGAGCTCGAGGTGTGCTGCGCGTCCGACGACCGGTAGCGGATGCTCGACGCGATCGTCTTGGCCAACACGATCGGGTCGAGAGTGCGCTTGTACTCCTCTGGCAGGTCCGGGCCGCCTGGCCGAGGCGACTAGCGCACGGCGAGATCGTCGAACGAGGGGTGTCGGAGGAAGTGCCAGATCTCCCAGGGGTAGAACGGGCACATCACCGCGGAGCGGCCGAACTCGGTCCAGTAGTAGTTGTGCGCTCGCGGGTCGCTCCAAACCTTGCGCGCGTTGCGCTCATCGAGGAGGTGGTTGTAGCGCCAGTAGGCGGCTTCGGTCACCTCGATCGCACGCTGGTCGTCAGCGATGAGATGTTCCATGCACTCGAGGGCGTAGCGGCCGACGACCTCGTGGAAGCCAGCGGGGTGCATGCCGCCGTTCGTGTTCGGTCCGTAGACCATCCAGAGGTTCGGGAAACCCGGCACCATGCAACCGAGGTACGCGCGAGCGCCGTCCGCGGCCCAGGTCTTCTCGAGCGTCACTCCTCCGCGTCCCATGATGGTCATCGGAAAGAGGTAGTCCGTCGCGTGAAAGCCCGTGGCGTAGACGATGACGTCGACTTCGACGTGATCGCCGGTGACGGTCTCGATCCCGGTTTTGGTGATCCGGCGGATTCCGTCGGTCACCAGCGTGACGTTGTCCGCTTTGAGAACGTCGAGGACGCTGTACTCGCTGTCGACGGCGAGGGGACGCGCGGAGAGATAGGGGTGTGGGGGTGTCATCCTGCGAACGAGCTCTGGGTCGCCGAGCTTGCGCTCGAGGAACGCGAGCGACGCGTCTCGCATGAACTTGTTCGCTTCGCTGCATGCGTCGGGATCGTCGAAGTCCGGGTCGATCTCACTGAAGTCCGAGAGGAACCGGATCGACACGGCCGCGCGGAACCTCATGAAGTTCGTGTAAAAGGGCAAGTTCCGATCGAGCCAATTCACCTGCGCCGGGTAGGGCGTGCGGTAGCCGGGCGTGGGCATCATCCACTGCGGCGTGCGCTGGAGGATGACAACGTGTTCGGCATCGAGGGCGAGCTCCGGGATCAGCTGGTAGCCGCTCGCCCCGGTGCCGATGACGGCGAAGCGCTTGCCCTTGAGATCGAGGTCGTCCGGCCAACGTGCGGAGTGGAAGCACGGCCCCGCGAAGTCGGACATCCCTTCGATGTCCGGCATCTTCGGACGGTTGAGGAAGCCCACGGCGGTGATGACGCCGTTCGCCCGCAGCACGCGCTCGCCGTCGGGGCCGTCGATGGACACCTGCCATTCGCTCGTGGTCTCGTCCCACGTCGCGGACCGCACTTCAGTGTCGAAGAGGATGTCGTCGCGCAGCTCGAACCTGTCCGCGATCCAATGGAAGTAGCGCTCGTTCTCCGACGCCGGGCAGTACGGGTAGGGGTAGCTGTAGTCGACACCGAAAAGGTTCGTGTAGGAGCGGCTCTGCGTGTCGACGCGGCACCCGGGATATCGGTTTTCGAACCAGGTACCGCCGACATCGGAGTTCTTCTCGATGACCGTGAAGGGGATGCCGCTTCGCTTCAGCTGGATCGCGGCGTTGAGACCGCCCAACCCGCCACCGATGACGATGACCTTGAATGCCTCGAGCCTTTCCTGTGGCGGCGGCGTCTGCCAATGAAGGCCGCGCGCCCACGGGTCCAGCGACAGTTCTTCGATGTAGAGACCCATGTCCTCGTCGGCGAGCTCAAACGTGCTCGAAAGCCGAAGGCTCGTCGGAAGGCGTTCCTCGTCGCCGATCGAGATCTCTGTTGCTCCCGCGTCGCGGTAGGCCTTCAGGAACTCGGCCGCCTTGCGCTGAAGCAGGGGGACGTCCTCGCCGCCGACAACTCCGCGAGCGGTGAGGCTGGCCGTGTCGAGACGAGCTCGGGCCACCTCTTCGTCGCCGGTCAACTGGAACATCAGCCCGCGGAGCACCAACGGGTCCGCGTAGGTGACTGCATCTTCGATCACCTCATCGGAAGCCACCCGCAGCTCTTCGCGCACGTGTGACTCGAACCGTCCCATCGCCATATCGCACCCCCAGCGTTCGTCCCCGCAGGTTGTATCAGACAGCCAATGGCAAGACCCGGGGGACCTCGACGACCAGGCCGATACTGCTCCGTGAAGCGTCAAGTATCGCTCAGGTACGCCATCCTTCACGTTCGCCCCGCCAACCTGCCACGGTGGCAACTGCAGCGTGGCGATGTCGCGTGACATGTCGGCTCGCGGTGGTCGGCGTCGCGTTCGGGATCATCGCGTGCAACGACATGTCATGATCAAGGTGCCCGGGGGGCGACCCGTCCGGGGGGACGATCGGCCGGCGGTGCGTGGCAGGGCCGGCACAAGGAGGCAACGCATGGTCACGACCTTTCCCGACGTGCTCGACGACGACGTCGACTACGCACTCGACGAGCTCGACGACTTCCACGAGAGGCTCGCCGCCCTTCGAGCTCGACGGCCGGCGGCATGGGTGCGCTGCTTCGGCGAGAAGGCGGTGCTTTTCACGAGCTACGAGCTCGTCAACGCGGCGTTCAAGGACGAAGCCACGTTCCCCTCCGCTGAGTTCTACGGCAATGTCGTCACTGGTGTCATGGGCCGGAACATCCAGTGCATGGAGGGCCTCGAGCATAAGACGAATCGTGCGCTCGTGTCGCCCGGGTTCCGTCAACGGCTGATGCCAGGCATCGTCGGTCCGCTGCTCGAACCTGTCGCCCACGAGCTCATCGACCGGTTCGTCGATCGCGGCGAGGCCGACCTCGTCTCGGAGTTCACCCGCCGCTATCCGGCGAAGGTGATCCTCGCCATGCTCGGGCTGCCCCAGACCGACGAGGATGACGTCACCCGCTGGGCGCTCGGCATGCTCGACATCCAACGCAGCCACGCACACGCGGTGCAATGCTCGCAGGAGTTCGAGCGCTACGTGCAGCCCCACCTCGACGCACGCCGCGACGCGCCCGGCGACGATCTGCTCTCGAAGCTGGCCGTCGAGGAGGTCGACGGCACGCGACTCACCGACGAAGAGATCTTCGCGTTCTTGAAGTTGCTCTTCCCCGCCGGAGCGGACACCACCTACCTTGGGCTCGGCAGTACGCTCCTCGGGCTGCTGACCCATCCGTCGGAGCTGGCCAAGATGGTCGCTGACCCCGGGGGTCGCTCGGCGGCCGCCGCCGAGGAGGGGCTGCGCTGGAACCCGCCCGTGCCATTGCTGCCCCGGCGCAACCGCCACGACGTCGTGTGGCACGACATCGCAATCCCCGCAGGGACGCATCTGCTGTTCGGCATCGGCCCGGCCAATCGCGACCCGGCGGTGTTCACCGACCCCGACCGCTTCGATCTCGACCGGCCCATCCCGAACACGCTGGCCTTCGGCTTCGGTGTGCACTACTGCCTGGGCGCCCATCTGGCGCGCACCGAGATGGCCATAGCGCTCCGGGTCATCTTCGAACGGCTCCCGAACCTACGCCTCGTCGACGACGGTGACGTACGCGTGACCGGCGCGTTCATCCAACTGCTTCGCGGTCCGAACCGACTGCCCGTACGATTCGACGGATAGCCCGACCCGGGGGAGGGTGGACGATGAAGATGACCGATGCATCCCCGACGCTCGGGGTGGTGGTGCAAGACACCGATGTCCGCGCGCCGTTTACCGCCGACGAGGTCGACGCCCTACGCGACGCGCTCGACTCGCGTCACCTGCTCGTGTTCCGCGACCAGTCGCTCACGCCCGAAGAACAGCTCACGTTCGTGGCGCGCTTCGGGCCGCTCTGTGCCGAGCGCCAGCTGTGGAGCTACGTCTCGAACAGTCGCCCGGACGGCATCGTCCGTGACGGTGCCTTGCGGTTCCACTCCGACTTCGCGTTCGCACGCGAAGCCGTACTGGCCATTTCGCTGTACGCGGTCGAGGTCCCCCAGAGTGGGGCGCCGACGATCTTCGCGAACGCCGTGCGCGCCGCAGCGATGCTGCCGCAGGCGCTGCGCGACCGTGTGGAGCACGCGACCGTGCGCAACATCTACGACTTCCATTGGCCCGATGACCAACGCATCCGAGAGCACCAGATGCGCCCCGGCATGCCGTTCCACGATCATCCGTTGCTCGGCCGGCACCCACGCACCGCCGCCACCGTGGTGCAGGCCAACGAGATGCACACCGATCGTGTGCTCGACGTCGAGCCCGACGAGAGCGAATCGTTGCTCGATGCGATCTACGCCGTGCTTTACGCCGACGAGAATCGTTACGTGCACGATTGGCGCGTCGGCGATCTTGTGCTCTGGGACAACATCGCGCTTCATCATGGCCGCCCGGCCTTCGAGCGCACCGAAGCCCGCACGCTGCAGCGCGTCGCGCTGGGCAACTACACGCCGACCGAGCTCGTGCCGAACCTGGCCCAGCTGCTCGGGCGATGAACTATTGACCATCTACCGCTGCACGCCATGACCTCGGAGGCTCCCATGAAGTCAGGACAACGTGTGTTCGGCCATCTGGCATTGCACTACATGCCCGGCGATGAGCAACCCGCTCGTCATCTGCTCCAGCTGCTCGGGTGCGAGCTCGTCGACAACGGCCCCGACCCCGGCAACGACGGGTTCTGCACGGTGCACATCAACGGCACCGACACGAACCACGCCGACAACGTCTTCTTTCTTTCCCAGGTTGCTCCCGAGCAGCTGGCGATCGAAAACGCCATCGCCGAAGCGATGCAGCTCGCGACCAACGCCACGCTCGTCGACCAGTACCGGGCGAAGACCACCAAGGCCCCCGAGTCGATCTCGCACATCGGTATCCGTTACGCGGACTTCGGTGAGTTCGAAACGGTGCTCGCCGCAATCGACCTGGCTGCGGCACCCGGTGGCGCACTTGCGGGTCGGGCCGAGCTGGTGAAGTACGCGGCGCGCCCCGGCCTCGATGCCGGTGTCGATGCCCGCATGGGCGCCTCGCCGGCGTTCTCGGGCCAGGAGCGACCTGCCTTCGCCGACCACTGGGTTCAGTGCTTCGTGACGACCGATCTGCTCGGCTTCGGCATCTTGGCCTTCGGACACACCTTTGAGATCGATTTCATCTTCGACCCGTTCTTCAGCGCACCGCCCCCGAGTTTCGGCCGTCCACGCGTGCCCGCCTCGGGAGCTTGACGCAACCCCTACACAGGCGCAGAACGGCAGTCAGGTTGGCCGCGCAAGCCGCCACCGACCTGGTGGTCGCGACCACCACGACCGGTCAGCGAGTGCCGTAGCTCGCACCCACCTGTGCCTCGCGCTGGCGCGTCGTCGAGTGCACCGGGTCGGTGTCGAACTTGGGGATGATCTCCTTGCCGAACAGCTCGTACGACTCTCGAATGGTGTCCATGTCGTAGTCGCACACGGTCGACGAGAACGTGAGTTGGTCCGCGCCGACGTCAATGAACTTCTGCACCGTCCGGGCAATCTCGTCGGGGTTACCCACGCAGCTGGCCGCCGCGTTGGTACCCGCCCTGAGCTCGTCAACCGTGGGGTCGGGCGGCAGGTCGGGCCACACCGGGAAGCCGTCGGGTCGGGGGAACGAGTCGAGGTACTTGAACACCAGGGCGGTGTGATAACTCATGCGGTTCTGCGTGTACAGGAGCCGGGCGCGGTCGCCGTCGGCGAGGCAGAGCATGTCGCCCGTGACCATGATGTTGTTGTTCACGTAGCCGCCGACCGGCTCGGCCTTGTCGATGTTCTTCTTGTAGATCTCGATGAGGGGGGCAAGCGTGTCGGGGGTGCCGAGCGTGAAGCACAAGACGCCGATACCGAGGCGCGCGGCCTTTTCGAACGTGGCCGGCGAACCGGCGGCGACCCAGATGGGCGGGTGCGGATTGGTGTAGGGCTTGGGCAGCACGCGACGGTTGGGCATGGAGAACGACTTGCCCTCGTAGGAGTAGTCGTCCTCGGCCCACATACGGACGACCTGGGGCAGCGACTCGTCGTAGAGTTCGCGCGTCTTGTCCATCGACTCGATGCCGAAGCCGTACACCTCGGTGGATGAGGACCCGCGACCCGTACCGAACTCGAATCGGCCATCACCCAAGTGATCGAGCATCGCGACGCGTTCGGCGATGCGGGCCGGATGATTCACCGGCGCGGTGATGTTCATGATTGCTGAGCCAATGTGGATGCGCTCGGTGGCCGCGAGTGCGTAGCCCATGAACGATTCGCTGGCCGACAGGTGCGAGTACTCGTCGAGGAAGTGATGCTCGGCTGACCACGAGTACTTGAACCCGTTGCGGTCGGCGATCTTTATGTATTCGAGCTCGTTGCGAAGTGTCTGGTGTTCGCTGCGAACCGCGCCGTCACGCCAATGCTTCGGGTGGTACATGTTGGTGAAAACGCCGAATTCCATGGGGAGCATTTTACACGGATGACTCGAACCATGTAGCCCCGGTCACCGTGTGACGGCGCCGACCTCGTACGCCTCGTCGTCGGGCTGTTGGGTGCGTGCGCTATAGGCCACCATGGTGTGCGGCCATTGCGTGACGATGCGCTGGGCGGCGCCGCCGCGGTAGTAGCCCGTGTTGCAGTTCTGGTTCCAGACGGTGACCTGCTCGATGTCGTGCTGCAGCGTCGCGTTGTAGCCGTCCATGACGTCGTGGCGCACATCGATCCACGCGAGCTTGTCGCGCCGCATGCGTTCGAGCTGACGCTGGATGTAGGCGACCTGGCACTCGATCATGAAGAGGATCGAGCCGTTATTGGTGTTGGGCCCGTAGAGCATGAACAGGTTCGGGAAGCCCGCGGTGGTGATGCCCAGGTAGGCCTGTGCGCCGTCGACCCAGGCATCGGCGATCGGCTGGCCGTCGCGGCCGACGAAGTCAATGGCAGAGGCATACCGCGTGGTCGCGAACCCGGTGCCGAGGATGACGGTGTCGACCTCGCGCTCGCGTCCGTCTGAGGTGAGCACGCCCCTGGGGGTGAGGCGCTCGACCGCCTCGGTGACGAGCTCGACGTTCGGCTGGTTGAACACCGGGTAGTAGGCGTTGGAGCTGAGCGGACGGCGACAACCCCAGGGTTCGGTCGGGGTGAGCTTCGCTCGTACTGCAGGATCGAGAACCGTTTCGAGGTTGCGGCGCCCCAAGTCCTCGGCGGCCCGCAGCGCGTCGGGATTCGAAAACGTGATGGTGGCCTCGACTCGGGCAAATATCCCTTCGCGCACCTCGCGCGCGGCATCGGGATGCGTGGCGAATCGCTCGAGCTCCTCGCGCGTGTACGGCGTGTCCTCCTTCGGTAGTACCCAGTTCGGTGTGCGTTGGAAGATCGCGAGCTCGCCGGCCGCCTTCGCGACCTCGGGGACGAACTGCACCGCGCTCGCCGCCGTACCGATCACGGCCACCCGTTCGCCGGTGAGGTCGTGGGCGGTGGCCCAACGTGCCGAGTGGAAGATGGTCCCCTCGAAGGTGTCGAGGCCCTCGATGTCGGGCATCGTCAGATCGTTGAACATGCCGATGGCGCTGATCACGATGTCGGCCTCGAGCTGGTCGGCCCCGTTCACGACGAGCTGCCAGACCGAGCGGTCCTCGTCCCACTTCGCTGAGGTCACCGTGGACGAGAAGCAGATGAGCGGCGCGAGGTCATAGTGATCGACGACGTGCTCGAAGTACCGCAGGATCTCGGGCTGCGTCGCGTACGGACGCGTCCAATCGGTCTTGATCTCGAAGGAGAACGAGTACAGGTGCGACTGCACGTCGCAGGCTGCGCCCGGGTACCGGTTCACGTTCCACGTGCCACCGACCGACCGCGATCGCTCGTAGATCGTGAGATCGGTGAAACCCGCCTCGCGCAAGCGCACGGCCGTACAGATCCCTCCGGGACCGGCCCCGATCACGACGATGCGCGGCTGTTGCACACCACTATTCGACGACATGAGATCTCCCCCCGGAATGCCGGCCGGAGGCATTCACCGGGTCGGAAGCTACCCGCGACGCTCGACGAGTTCCACGGCGTTGCCGTCGTCGTCTTCGACGATGCACACCTTCAGGCCGGCACGTAGTTCGGTGAGCGCCATCTGGAACGTGCGCCCGGCACATCGCGAGACGATGTCATCGATCCCGTCGACGTCGAACGTCATCCAACGAAGCCCGGTGGTTGCCTGGAACGACCCCGGTATATGCATCGACGGTGGCTCGGCGTCGGCAGGTTGTTCGAGCAGCTTGAGCACTCCGCCATCGACCTCGAACATGTGCAAGGTTCGGCCCTCGATAACCGGGCGACCACCGACGTAGTTGAACCCGAGCACGTCCCGATAGAACGTGATCGAGCGGGCCAGATCGCGGGGCACGACTCCGATCTGCATCACTCAGCGTTCGCCCCGGAGCACGGTGGCCGCGGTGCGGCCACCCTCGACCAGGAACTCGGCCCCAGTGCAGTAGCTCGACTCCTCGCTCGCCAGGAAGAGCACGAGGTCGGCAACCTCCTCGGCCGTGCCGACACGAGCGAGCGGCGTATCGGCCTGCAGGCCGACCAGCACATCGAGGCTGCTCACCAGCATGTCGTGGATCATCGGCGTATCGATGGGGCCAGGGTGTACCGAGTTGACGCGGATGACCGGACCGAGCTCGCTGGCCGCGACCTTGGTCAACCCACGCTGACCCCACTTCGACGCTGCGTAGTTGGCCTGGTGGGGCGACGGACGGATGGCCTGCGCAGACGAGATGTTCACGATGGACGCCGACGCGCGCGGGTTCGTTGCGAGCAGAGGCGTGGCCGTGTCACGGAGCAAGCCGATGGCCGCCCTGATCCCGAGGAAGTTGCCCGTGAGGTTGACCTCGAGTAACGCGTTCCATGCCTCGAGCGTCATCGTCTCGATCGGCTGAAGGCCTCCGTAGCGCTCGCTCGTGATGCCTGCGTTGTTGACAAGGATGTGCAGCCGGCCGAACTGGCGGCGTGCCGTTTCGACTGCGCCGACCCAGGCGTCATGGCTCGTGACGTCGAGCGCGACCGCTGCGGCACTACCCGGCCGCTTGCCGTTGAGTTCGGCGGCCACGTCGTGCACCTCGGGGAGCACATCGCCGAGTACGACCTGAGCGCCTTCGGCGACGAACAACCGCGCCTCGGCCGCGCCTTGGCCCCGCGCAGCTCCGGAGATGAGTGCGACCTTGCCTGCCAATCGATCGGTCACGACGACCATCCCTCCTCGACACTCCTCGGCCTACGAAGCGCGGCCGCATGGTAGTCGGCCCACGCAGTATCGCTCCGGTGCGGATGCACCGGCCAGGGCACCGCGCCCACGCAGCGCGGCACAATGCGTGCTTCACTTTGATCATCTCGGGGGTGAGCATGATTGTCGACGTCGACACGCACTGGGAAGCCATGGCCTACGAACCGGGCCACCATCCACTCGAAGGTTTCCAGGACCGACTGCCCGCGCCGCTCGATCGCCTCGCGTTCGCGCTCGCTGGCGATCTCCTGGCTGGCCTCCCTGACGAACGCCGGCCCGATTCTGCGACGCTGCTGCCGCACCTGGCCGGAGGGGGCGTCGACGACAAGGGCCTGCCCACGATCCACCCGCGGCACAACTCCACCTCCGCCGAGCGCGTCGGTTGGATGGACCGCCTTGGCATCGACCACTCGCTCGTCAATCCGGGCGGCTACTGGCAGATGATCGAGTTCATGCCAGACGTGCGGGCGAAGGCCGCGGCGCGCTGCAACGACTACCTCGCGGAGCAACTCGCGGATCATGCAGATCGGCTCCACCTCATGAGCATCATCGATCTCGCCGACATCGATGGCGCCATCGATGAGCTGACACGCATGCGTGCGAAAGGCAGTCGCGGGTTCTTCGTTTACACCGAGCAGGGTCGCCCCGGCGGCGGCATCTCGCCAGGTCACCCCCGCCTCGACCGGCTGTGGGATGCCGCTGTCGATCTGGGGATGCTCGCAGTGCTCCACGTCGGCAACACCGCGGCCGACTTCACCGGGTGGGCCGACCTCGGCTGGGACGAGCCCGACGGCGCTGGCCACGGGGGCCTGTTGCGGTTCGCGAACGTGCAGCGCTCGCGAATGTGTGAGCTGTATCTCCACGCGATGCTCTACGGCGGGGTGTTCGCCCGTCATCCCGATCTCACCGTGCTCGTCGCGGAGCTGCGCACCAACTGGCTCGCCTCCTTCGTCGAACGATGTGAGGCGTCGACGGTTCCCTCACTCGCGCTCGGGCCATGGCCTTACGAGCGGTCCGGCGGACAGATGATCCGCGAGAATGTGCGCTTCACGCCGTTGCCCGGTTTCGGTGACACCGGCACCATCGAGCTGCTCCAGCGCTACCCCGACATGCTCGTCTTTTCGTCGGACTATCCGCACCAGGAAGGCAACGCCGAACCGATCGAGCTCTATCAGCCGGCGCTCGACGAGCTCGATGCCGAACTGCGCGCTTCGTTCCTCGGCGAGAACATCACCGAATGCTTCGCCCGCACCGGCGACCCGCTCCGGTCGGCCGACGCCGATTCACCAGGCGCAGTGTGCTGAAAGTGCCTCTGTAGGGGTGGCTGGGTTGTTCTCGGGGTTTGTATGGCCGGGTTCGGCTCGTTTGATGGCGCGCTTTCCACCGGTGCGATGGTTCACGCGCCAACACGCACCGCGGCCAGGCCGGGTCGACGTGTCCACTCAGCCGAGTCCGAGGAGCCGAGCGGTGTTGTCACCCATGACCCGACGCGTCGCCGCCTCGTCGAGGTGTGGTATCAGGGACACGAACGCAGTCGGCTCGGCCAGACCTTCGGGGTGTGGGTAGTCGGATCCGAAGAGCACGTGGTCGTCACCCATGGTGGCGACCAGCGTTTCGACGTCGTCCTCGGGGTACGGGGTGAGATAGAGGTGCCGCTTCAGCATCTCGCTAGGCCGGCCGCGGAAGTAGCCCCCGGGCCAGGGGCCTTGGCGACCCATGCCCTTCTTCTTGTCAAGGTGCAACATCAGATAGTCGACCCAGTCGCTGCCGTTCTCGATGCTGACCACGTTCACGTTCGGGAAGCGATTGAAGAGGTTGTGATAGGTGAGCGCTCCGAGGGTTTGCATGAGCGGGACGTCGCCGTGCAGGAACGCCCACTGGAACGCGGACATCTTGCGCACCTCGGGGCTCGGATCCTCGCCCCACGCCCGCCCGAACAGGTCGGAGTAGCCGGAGTCGCCGATGTGGAACGCCACCGGCACGCGTGCTTCGTCGAGGCGCGCCCAGAACGGGTCGAAGTGCGGATCGGCGGGTGAGCGGCCACCCACCGGGCCGGCCAGGAGGTGTACGAGCCGCGCGCCTGCAGCGAGGACACGGTCGAGCTCGCGCACCGCGAGGTCGACGTCGACGAGCGACAACATCGGCACGGCGAAGATGCGGTCGCGATAGGCGTAGCCCCAGTCGTCCTCGAGCCACCGGTTGAAGGCGTGGAGCACTGCGTCGGTGAGCGGAGCATCGTCGCGGATGGGGTGCTCGACGCACACGGCGAGGCTGGGCAGGAGGATCGCCGCGTCGATGCCCTGCTTGTCCATGAGCGCAAGGCGCGCGTCGCGGTTCTGGAATGCCGGGAGCATCGCCTCGGCCGTGAAACTGCGCGCGTACTCTGCGCGCGCCGGGTCACGCAGGCTCTCGAGCAACGAGCCGGGCGGGTTCGTACGATCGAACTTGGCCGGGCTGAAGATGTACGGTCGCTGATCGATGGTCATCTGATCGGAACCGTCCGGGCCCGTGTGCACCTGGAACGTGCGATCCGCGTAGGCCGGGTCGATGTACCGCGTAAAGGCGTCGCGGGTCTCGTAGTAGTGGTTATCGGCATCGACCGTGCGGTATGGCAAGGTCACCATGGTGTGCTCCTTCGGGATTGCTGGTCACGCACGGAGAAACGATCCACCGCTGACCACGATCACCTCGCCGGTAATGAAGCTGGATTCGTCCGAAACCAAGAACGCCGCGACGTTCGCGACCTCTTCGGGCCACGCGTGGCGTCGTAACGGGGTCTGGTCACGATCGGTCTGGAAACGTTCCCAGTGCTTCTCGACGAACTTGGACTGGACCAGGCCGGGAGCGATCGCATTGCAACGGATGTTGAACGGACCCACTTCGATGGCCACGCTGCGCGTGACCTCGTGCAGGCCGGCCTTGGCGGCCGAATACGGTGCCTCGCGACCGCGGCCGCCGTTGTACGCGGCGATCGATCCGATGTTCACGATCGATCCGCGGCCGAGCTCGCGCATTGGCCAGACCGTCTGGCGGATCAGGTACCAGCACGCGTTCAGATCGACGTCGATCACCTCGTCGAACTGGTCGGCGTCGTAGCTCCACACCGAGCCTTGCGGGTTCACCGCTGCGTTGTTCACCACGATGTCGATCACCCCGAGCCGCGCTGCGGCATCGGCGAGCATCGCGTCGACCGCGGGGCGGTCGGCAACATTGAGCGTGTAGGCGCAGACCGCGACCCTGTATCGGTCGCGCAGTCGGGCGGCGGCCGCCTCGACGCGGGGACCGTGCGAATCGACGGCGACGATCGACGCGCCCTCGCTGGCCAGTCGCGCGGCGATGGCATCGCCCATACCCGCGCCGCCGGCGCCGGTGACGAGCGCGACGCGACCGGCGAAGCGGGTCGAAATGGGCGCGTCGCGCCACGGGAACGGCGGCAGCGGCATTCCGGTCATGGCTGCACGACCAGCGGCAGTCGGGCGTGGCGTCTCACGAATATGGACGGTACCCGCGCCGGTGGGTCATCGGGGTCGAGCGTGAACGACGACGTGCCGCGCAACAGCGCACTGACTGCGGCGCGAGCCTCGAGTCGGGCGAGGGGTGCACCGACACAGAAGTGGATGCCTCGCCCGAAGCTGATGTGCCCGGTGCTGAGACGCCGTTCGAGATCGACGTCGTCGGGCGTCGAGAACTCTGCGGGATCACGGTTGGCCGCCGCCCAGAGAAGCAGCAGGTGTTCACCGGCGTGCAACGCCGTGCCGGCTAGCACCGTGTCGCGTCGCACCGTCCGGTAGTGACCGCGAAAGGGTGATTCGAGCCGAAGCACCTCCTCGAGGAACCGGGGCACGAGTGGGAGGTCGGCCCGCAGTTGCGCCTGCAACATCGGTTGCTCGGCCAGGATGCGCGCCGCGTTCCCGATGAGTCCCGCGGTCGACTCACCACCCGCACCGACGAGTACTACGAGCGAGCCGACCGCCTGCTCGGTGCTGAGGTCGTCGCGCTGCACCGCTCGCGCAAGATCGCCGATGAGGTCGTCCTGGGGCTGTGCGACCGCTCGTTCCAGCTGCGCGCCCAGGTAGCTTCCGTGCGCTGCGGCCGCGGCGCTGAGCCGGCCCATCTCGTCGAGTCCGTGCACCCCGGCCAGGAGTTCGGTACCGAGGTACGCCCACTCGATCAACTGCGGCACATCCTCCGTGGGTAATCCGATGATCTGCGCCACGAGGGTCATGGGCAGTCGATCGCCGACCGCTCCCATCCACTCGATGCGCCCTGCGTCGAGGCCCGCCTGCATGAGCTCGGCCGCCGTGGCATCGACCGTGTGTTCGAGCGCCGCGAGACGCTGTGCGGTGAGATGGGGGACGACGAGCTTCCGCTGCGGCCCGTGCGACGGCGGGTCGGCGACCGCCAGTACCTGGGTGTTGGCGCCAAGGCCGCCGGTGTCGAACTCGCCGAGCGAGCCGTCGGCGTTGGTGTAGATCAGCGCCGTGAGGTTCGACGAGAAGTCGTCGACGCGCGCCGTTGCGTCGACGACATCGGCCCAGCGCGACACCAGAGACGTCGTCGTTCCCGGCACTCGCCACACCGGCGCGTGCGTGCGCAGCCATTCGTAGAACGGCGTGGGCTCGTCGAACGCCTGCGGCAACTGCCACGTCGTCGAATCGGATACTCCGTCTTCGGCCGACTTCATTGGTCCCCCATGTGGTCTCCATGCACACCAGGCGCATCCGACCTATTTTGCTCACACTCCGAGCTGTTCGGATAAGAGGGGGGACATCGATGGAACACGACGAGGGTCGAAAGGTCGCGTTGATCACCGGGGCGAGCCGAGGAATCGGCCGGGTCTGTGCCCAGCACTTGGCGCGTGCTGGCTACGACGTGGCCATTACGGCGCGCACCGTGAACGAGGGCGAAGCGCGCGAGCACAGCTCGACGCTGCGCAAGTCGAACACCACGCCACTCCCCGGGAGCCTCGCATCGACAGCGGCGCTGGTCGAGGCCGAGGGTCGCGAGGCGATGATGGTGCCAGCCGACCTGATGGACCCAGTCTCACTCGGTGCGTGCGTCGCCACCGTGCTCGAGCGTTGGGGGCGCGTCGACGTGGTGGTCCACAACGGTCGCTACATCGGGCCCGGGCACATGGACCGTTTCATCGACACCCCCGTCGACCTGATCGAGAAGCAGGTGTATGCGAATGCGATCGCTCCACTGCACATCAACAAGATGGTCCTCCCCGGCATGATCGCCCGCGGGCAGGGCACCCTCATCAGCATCTCGTCGGCGTCGGGCTACGCCGACCCGACGCTGCCGCCCGGCGACGGTGGTTGGGGGCTTGGCTATGGCATGTCGAAGGCGTGCTTCCATCGCGTCGCCGGCCATCTGGCCACCGAGCTCGCCGGTACCGGGGTGCGTTGCTACAACGTCCAGCCGAATCTCATCGCAACCGAGCGCATAGCGGCCGACATGGCCGAGTTCGGCATCGAGAACAACGGCGCGCCCGCGGATGTGATCGGTGTCGTCATCAACTGGCTGCTCACCGACCCTGAGGCCGAGTCGTACAACGGCCAGAACATCGAGGCGCAGTTCTTCTGCCACGAGCGCGGACTGCTCGCCGGCTGGGCCGGCCCACGGGCCAACGACGCACCGATCCGCTACGACCTCTCGGGCAAGGTTCTGCTCGATCTCGAGGCAGACCTGCGCGCCCGTCTCGCAGCTCGCTGAACGCGATTGGCGTGGCCGGCGCGAGTCAGTCGATTGGGGCGTAGCGCCGCGTGGCAAGCGCCCCCATAGCGTCGCGTGCGAGATGCGTCGTACGCGCGCCTTGACGTTGGCAGTACTCGGCTACCGCTCGATGCCCGATTGTTCCTGCCTGGAGGCGCGCGCACAGCTCGCGACGAGCGTTCATCAGATCATCGACCTCGGTCGCGAGCAGATCGCTCAGGTCGCCCTGCTCCTCCGCAGCGTTCACCGCGCCGAACCGATCGGTCGATCGCAGGAACTTCATGAGCCGCGCCAGACCTTTGGCACGTTGCTGGGCAAAGCCCTTGGGCAGGGCCGGCACGACAACGTCCCGCAGATCGGCGAGCGCAACATCGAACAGCCAGGACGCGTCGGTGTCGATGTCGCTCGCGTTCGCGAGGTAGCCGTCGAGGTCGAACGCGGCAAGGCCCATTGCTTCGGCGAGCGCATCGCCGAGAAGCCGCAGATGCAAGGTGCTGTAGATGAGGTGGTTCGCGATCTCCCCACGGCTGTCGCGCGCGAGAAGGCCTCGCCGCGTGCCGACCGCGCAACGGAGCTGCGCGAGCACGCGGAAGTAGCGCAACCGGTCAAGGTCGACGTGACGCCCGCCAAAACTCTCATAGTCGGCAATGCGATCGGGTAGCGCGGTGAAGCGCTCCTGCACATCGCGGACGCATAGCCACCCGAAGTCATCGTGAAGGTCACCCCAGTGGGCCATCTCCCAGTCCATGACCGCGACGACATCGCCCCCGGCGTACATGAAGTTCCCGGGTCCGGTGTCGCCCTGCACGAGCACGACCGGCCAGTCGCCGTCGTCCGGGAGGTTCTCGGCGAGCCAGCAGAAGGCGAGCGCGATCACCGGCTCGACGACGTCACCCTCGACGTACTGCTGCTCCCATATCGCGAGCTCTTCGCGGACGTGCTCACTGACGAGCGTGGGCGAGCCGAGCTCGGGCAAGCTCAGCTCGTGAACATCGATGGCATGCAGAGCCGCGAGTTGCTGCATGAACGCTCGCGCGGTGCTCACCTGCTCGGCCGGATCGTGGATCTCGGCGAACCAGTTCCGTCCCACCAGTCGTTCGGCCAGGAACGCGTCGCGGGTGGGGTGGATCGCACGGAGGCGAGCGACACGCACGGGCGAATCGCGCAGTGCTCCATACACCGCGCCCTCGCGCCGCACCGTGTAAAGCGTCGAGGACTGTGGCCCATATCCCGTGTCTAGGCGCAGCCACAGTTGTTCGACCGCGCCGTCGGCGTGCTCGACATCGATCGCGTAACCCGCGCGTGATGCGCCGCCCTGTCGGCGTTCGCTGCGCACGGCGCGTCCGCCGGTGACCGCCAGGATCCACGAAGCGAGCTCGGGCTCGATCTCTTGGTCGGGCAAGTCGGCGTCGTTCATTGATTTTGGACGTTACCTGGGCGACTCGCTCACGCGCACTACAGTCCCGCGGGTCGACGCCTCCGGCCGGGAGGCAACACGTTGTTGATCGAGGGAAGAACGCATGTTGATCGCGGGGAACGTCGCGCTGATCACGGGGGGTGCCTCGGGTCTCGGCGAGGCCACAGCACGGCACCTGCACGCACAGGGTGCGACGGTGGTGATCTTCGACCGTGACGAAGACCGCGGGCACGAGATCGTGCGCCAGGTCGGCGAACGTGCCACGTTCGTAGGTGGCTCCGTGCTGTCCGAGGACGACACGAACCAGGCGATCGAGGTCGCGACGAGTCTCGGCGCGTATCGCATCCTGGTGGCATGTGCCGGTGGCGCGACGGGTGGCGGCCGAACGATCGACCGCAACGGCGCACCGCATTCGCTCGAGGTCTTCTCCGACACGATCAATCTCAACGTGGTGGGCACCTTCAACTCGCTCCGCCTCTCCGCTGCGGCGATGAGTGCTCAAGAGCCGGCCAACGACGATGGTGAGCGGGGCGTTGTGGTGGCCACTGCGTCCATCGCCGGATTCGAAGGCCAGATCGGCCAGATCGCCTACGGCTCGGCGAAGGCGGCGATCATCGGCATGACGCTCATCGCCGCGCGGGATCTCTCGGCGGTGGGCATCCGCGTGAACACGATTGCGCCAGGCACGATGGGCACGCGCGCATGGGACAAGGCCCCGGCGTCGTTGCGCGAGAACCTCGAGGCGAAGGTGCCGTTCCCGAAGCGGTTCGGTCATCCCGAGGAGTTCGCCGAGCTCGCAGCGCACCTGATCACGAACCGTTACATCAACGCCCAAGTCGTACGCATCGACGGGGCCATCCGCTTCGACCCGAAGTGACACCGCCCACGCTCGTCCTCGTTCACGGCGCCGGGGACAGCGCTCGCGTCTGGCAGGCCACTCAAACGCATCTGCGCGTGGCGTCGGTGGCGGTCGACCTCCTGGGCCGCGGGTCTCGGCCGTTCGATCTCACCAAGGTCACGATCGACCTCGCAGCAGCGCAGGCTGCGGCAGACGTACGCGAGCACACGCCTGGCTCGGTGATCGTCGTGGCGCACTCCGCCGGAGGCGTGATCGCGCCGAGACTCATCGCGTTGCTCGGGCCGCAGGTGAAGCACCTCGTGCTCATCGCCGGGGTCACGGCACCGGAGGGCGCGATCGCGGCCGACATCGTGCATCCCGAGCGTCGGGAGCAGTTCCTCGAGGCGCGTCCGAAGTTGCTGGCCCGTCATCGTGGCCGCAGCTATGCGCGTGGCACTGCGGTCGAGACCTTGCCCTCGCACCTCGACGTCCTCAGCGACCCCGAGATCGTTCGTGCGGTCGAGTCTCTGAACTTGATGTTCCAGCCCATCTCATGGGCGGGCGTGCCCGCGGACCTGCCACGCACGTTCATTCGCCCACTCGGCGATCCCTTGCAGTCGCGCGAAACCCAAGCGCGGCTCGCTACCGCAGCAGGTGCCGACGAGATCATCGATATCGACGCGGATCACACACCGGCACGAAGCGCGCCGCTCGAGCTGGCGCGTGTGCTCGACGAGCTCGCGATGCGCCACGCCGAATAGCAACGCGGAATCCAATTGGGGAGAAGCGCTACCGAGTGGCCGTTTGGGCGATAGGGCGGATCGGGCGCCTCGCGATCGCCGGTATCTATCGCCGACCTGACGTCGATCTCGTGGGCGTGTGTGTGCACGACCCGCGTGCGCCCGGTTGTAACGGCGGAGCTCGTCGATCGGCTCGCTGGTTCCCGAGGCGACGAGCGCCCGAGCCGTCGACGTAATGCTGTTCGCTTCCATGAGTTCTGCCACCGCGCTCATCGCCGAAGGGAAACGCCAGGATGTGCTCTGCCCGCGAAACCCGCGGCCTTGGCGTGGCTTCTCCGCGGCTTCGTGAGTGCGTACCATGCCGTCGACGCCGACGACCGCGTCGACGACGCGCTGGTCGTCAGCACCGACGATCTATGCGCACTCGTGTCACGGACCTTCGCCTCCTCCCCGGAATCCCGACCATGAGCCCCACACGGCTAGAGAAAGGGACCACATGCAGATCAACGATCTGATCCTCATCAGCGTTGACGACCACCTCGTCGAACCGCCCGACATGTTCGTCGACCACATCCCGGCCAAGTACGCCGATCGTGCGCCAAAGGTCGTGCGGACCGAGGACGGCGCTGATGTGTGGGTGTTCGAGGGCGCCGTCATCCCGAACGTCGGGTTGAACGCGGTGGCCGGGCGCCCCAAGGAGGAGTACGGCATCGAACCCACCGCATTCGATGAGATGCGACGCGGTTGCTTCGACGTGCACGAGCGCGTCAAGGACATGAGCGCGGCGGGCGTGCTCGGCTCGATGAACTTCCCCAGTTTCCCGGGTTTCTCGGGCCGCCTCTTCTCGGCCATCCCCGACAAGGATCTCGCGCTCGCGGTGATCCGCGCCTACAACGACTGGCACGTCGACACCTGGTGCGGCGCCTACCCCGATCGCTTCATCCCGAACCCGCTGCCCGTCTTGTGGGACGCAGAGCTCGCCGCGCAAGAGGTGCGCCGGCTCGCGAAGAAGGGCGTGCACTCGGTGACCTTCACCGAGAACCCGGCTGCGCTCGGGTACCCGAGCTACCACAACGACTTCTGGGATCCTTTCTGGACCGCCGTCAGCGACGAGAACGTGGTCGTGTCGGTGCACCTCGGCTCGTCCGGCCAGCTGGCCTTCACCGCGGCGGACGCTCCGGTCGATGTGATGATCACCCTTCAGCCGATGAACATCTGCTCGGCCGCGGCCGACATCTTGTGGTCGCGGGTTATCAAGCAGTTCCCGTCGATCCGCTTCGCACTAACCGAGGGCGGCACCGGATGGATCCCGTACTTCATGGAGCGACTCGATCGCACCTATGACATGCACCGGGCGTGGACCGGTCAGGATTTCGGCGATCGCCTCCCGAGCGAGGTATTCCGCGAGCACTTCCTCACGTGCTTCATCGTCGATCCGGTGGGGGTCGAAATGCGCAACAAGATCGGCATCGATTCGGTGTGCTGGGAGCTCGACTACCCGCACTCCGATTCGTCGTGGCCGAATCCGGCGGAAAGCCTGCTCCAGGTTGCCGGGAACGTGCCGGCCGACGAGCTTGCCAAGATGACGCACGAGAACGCGATGCGTTGGTACAGCTTCGACCCGTTCCAGCATCGGACCAAGGCGCAGTCCACGGTCGGCGCGCTGCGGGCCGAAGTGGCGGGTCACGATGTCGAGACCCGGCCCTATGACAAGGGCCGGTTCGAGCGCACGGGATCCGGAATCGATGTCGGAGACCTCGTGCAACGCGCGACGGCCTGAGCGGGGGACAAGCATGGGATTGCCATTGGAAGGCGTGCGGGTGATCGAGCTCGCGGCATGGACGTTCGTCCCGGCAGCGGGCGCAGTGCTCGCGGAGTGGGGTGCGGACGTCATCAAGGTCGAGCACCCCGAAGGCGGCGACCCACAACGCGGGCTCATCTCGAGCGGCATGATCCCGGGCGGCCCGGGTCGATGCAACTACCTGATCGAGCAGCCGAACCACAACAAGCGGTCGATCGGGATCGACCTGAAGAACCCGCAAGGCCGCGAGATCTTGCTCGAGCTGTGTCGTACCGCCGACGTGTTCCTCACGAACTGGCTACCGGGTCCGCGCTCGCGTGCCGACCTCGACGTCGAGGACATCCGCGCGGTCAACCCGAACATCATCTTCGTCCGGGGGTCCGGCCAAGGTGTGCGCGGCCCCGACGCCGACAAGGGTGGCTACGACGGATCGGCCTTCTGGGCCCGCGCGGGTGTGGCCGAGGCGTTCACCCAGTTCCCGGGCGACGTGTACGGACCGAACCAGACACCCGCGCTCGGCGACCTGGCGGGTGCCCAGACCATCGCCGGGGGCATCGCAGCGGCCTTGTTCCGCCGTGAACGCACCGGCGAGACCTCGGTCGTCGATGTGTCCCTGCTGGGGCTCGGCATGTGGATGATGTCGCCGAACATCATCGCCCACAAGGTGTTCGCCGATCTTCCGTCTCCCCGGTTCACGCGCGCCGACTCGCCGAACCCACTGGCTAGCCGTTACCGCACGAGCGACGACCGAATCGTGCACCTCGTGATGCTGCAGGTGATGCGCTTTTGGGCCGAGACGGTCACGGCGATCGGTCGGGCTGACCTCGCCGAAGACCCGCGCTTTACTACCCCTGCCGCGATGTTCGAGAACCGCGCCGCAGCGGTCGCTGCCCTTGACGAGACGTTCGCGTCGAGAACGCTGGCGGAGTGGCGCGTGGCGCTCGCCGACATCAGCGGAGTTTGGGCCCCGGCACAGAAGGCGATCGAACTTCACGACGATGTGCAGGCCATCGCAAACGGATACATCGACGAGGTCACCGCTGCTGATGGTTCGTCGTTCCCGTTGGTCGTGAACCCGGTGCAGTTCGATGAGGCGCCGACACCGTTGGTGCGGGCACCCGAAACCGGCGAGCATACCGACGAGATCCTCACCGAGATCGGCCTCGACTGGGAGCGCATCGTCGAGCTGAAGGTCGCCGGAGCGGTGCTGTGAGCACCGACATCACCTGGGTTCCATTCGGCGTCGAGATCGACACGAAGGGTTGCTCCTCGGCACAAGGCACCATACGCGAGCTCATGGGCCCCATCCCATGGGCAGCCGCCAGATGATTGTCTTCGACCCGCCCGGGCACGAGCCGGTTCGGCACCACATCGACCTCATCGCGCCTCCCGAACACCGTCGAGGAACTGCTGCGCTACGAAGCGCCTTCGAGGTCGGCTGATATGACCGATTGTCCGCCGCTTCCCCAGATCACTCCATGGAACCGCTTTTACTGGACCTCCGGCGCCGACGGTGTCCTACGCATGCAATCTTGCACCGCGTGTGGGCGCATCCAGCACCCGCCAGCGCCGCGGTGCACTCGGTGCCGCCACGCTGATCTCGATGTGGTCGACCTCAGCGGTCGCGGTGTGGTCGAGGCCGTGACCGTGAACAGTCAGCCATGGCATCCTGCGTTCACGCCGCCCTATGCCGTAGCGGTAGTTGCGCTTGACGAAGACCGTGCGGTTCGCCTGACGACCAACATCGTCAACGTCGATCCGAACACCGTCGTCATTGGTCTGCCGGTGCGGGTCGTGTTCGACAAACGCGACGACGTATGGCTGCCGATGTTCGAGCCCGATCCGGATACGCCAATGCGCGACCCCGCCCTCGCCGAGGAGCACGTGCCGTCGTATGACCGCGAGCGCGGCCAGCGCGAGCTCACACGGCCGGCCATGGCCGACAAGTTCGAGCGCAACGTCGTCATCAGCGGTATCGGAATGTCGGATGTAGGTCGGCGCCTCGGACGCGATCCGCTCGGACTCATGGTCGACGCGTGTCTCGCAGCCATCGCGGATGCGGGTCTCGACATTGCCGACATCGACGGTATTTCGTCCTATCCCGGCGGGGCGATCGGACCCCTCAGCGGCAGCAACGGCGGAGGTATCTTCGCCCTCGAAGAAGCGTTGCGGGTCAGGCCGCTTTGGTTCGGCAGCGGCCTGGAGACGTCAGGGCAGACCGGTGCGGTCGTCAACGCGATGCTGGCCGTCAACGCGGGCTTGTGCCGCCATGTTCTTTGCGTGCGCGGTGTTTGGGAGTCGACATACCAGGCGCTCGAACGCGGCGGTGAGATCGCTTCTGGCGGTTCGTCACGGTTGGCGGGCGAAATGGAATGGCGGCTGCCGTACGGCGCGTTCAGCGCCGCGAACTGGATCGGCATGATGGCCAATCGCCACATGCAGACGTTCGGCACCACCCGCGAACAGCTCGGCGCGATCGCGTTGAACGCGCGGGCCAACGCGATGCGCAATCCGTCGGCGGTCTACCGCGACCCACTCACGATGGACGAGTACCTCACGGCACGTCCGATAACAACACCGTTCGGTCTGTACGACTGCGACGTGCCGTGCGATGGGGCCGTCGCGGTCATCGTGTCGCACATCGACACCGTGCCGGATCTGCGGGCACCGGTCATAGGGGTCGAGGCGGTGGGGACGCATCTCGGCGAGCGCATCTCCTGGGACCAGGGCACGCTGCTGCACGAGCCGGTGCTCAAGGGTGCGGCACGCCACGTGTGGAGCCGCACCGATCTCACCCCGGCCGACATCGACGTCGTCGAGCTCTACGACGGCTTCACGTTCAACTGCCTCTCGTGGCTCGAGATCCTCGGGTTCTGCGAACGCGGCGAAGGTGGGCCGTTCGTCGAGGGCGGATCGCGCATCGCCCTCGACGGCGAACTGCCGTTGAACACCCATGGCGGCCAGCTCTCCGCAGGCCGCCTCCACGGCTGGGGGTTCCTGCACGAGGCGTGCGTCCAGCTGCGGGGCGAGGGCGGCGACCGCCAGGTCGCGAATCAACCCGAGGTGGTGCTGTTCTCCGCCGGTGGCGGCCACCCCGGCGGCGTGATGATCCTGACCCAGCTGCGCTGATGTCAGGCGGTGGCGGCGCGGAAGGCTTCGACGGTGGCCGAGTAGGTGTCAAAGGCCTCGCTGGCGTCGTCGCTGACGTTGATGGGCATACGACAGTCGGTGACGCCGGCCGCAACGAACTCGGGCACTGCGGCCATCGTGGCCGCGAGGTCCACGCCGCCGGTTGTGGCCTTGACCGGGCGCAGGTTGCCTACGATCGCCTTGCCGTCGAGCGTGCCGCCGGCCGCCTCGACGAGGTCGCGCATCTGGGCGATGCCCGTGGTGATGTCGACCGCCGAGTCGCCCCACGGGATCCAACCGCTGCCGAACTGCACGATGCGTCGGGCCACGAGCTTGTTGGTGGTACCCGACACCCAGATCGGTACGCCGCCGCTCTGACGGGGCTTGGGCATCTGATGGATTGCATCGAACTCGAGATAGCCGTCTTTGAACGACGCGCGCTTCTCGGTCCAAAGGGTCTGCAGCACCGAGAGCGTGTGATCGAGGAGCTTGCCGCGACCGTCGAAGGACAGCCCGGCCGCGTCGTACTCCTCCCGCTGCCAACCGACACCGACGCCGAGATCGACGCGGCCATCGGACAACACGTCGAGGGTCGAGAGCGTCTTGGCCAGCACCACCGGCCGCCGAAGGGAGGCCAGCAGGATGTTGGTGCCGAGACGAACTCGCGTGGTGATGCCAGCCACCACCGATAGCAAGGTCAGCGGTTCGAGCCATTGACCGTCGACGGTGGTTGGTTGCTTGCCACCCTTGCTCCCACCGACCTCAGGTTTTGCGTACTCGTCAGTGTTCTCGCCGTAGACCACGTGGTCGGAAACGACGAGACGATCGATGCCCGCCCGGTCGGCGGCAACTGCACGGTCGAGGAGGAACCGCCAGCTGCCGGGGTCTTCCTCACGGAAGTTCACGAGGGTGGTCGACAGCTGTGGCACAGCAGTTCCTTGCGACATTGCGGGCTCCGTTCAACGACGTCTTGTTGAGGGAACCTAGCTCACGGTCGGGTTGGCGAGACCTTTCACGAGCACTGTGCCCGCCAACGCAGCAAAGGCCTCGGGAGCGACGCTTTGTGGGTTTCCAACCGGGCGGGCGCCACCTCGTTCGCTCCGGTGTCCGCGATGGACGGTCGCGCGGCACGATCTAGGCGTCGCTCATTGGGTTGCGGGCTTTGCGGGGATCTCGACGCGAACGGTGTCGAGCACCGAGCTGCGCACAGGTCCCGCTGAGGGCCCGGTCGCGCCGAACACGAACAGCGTGTGACCGTCGGGGCCGCCCAAGGCGCATGCGATGATGGTGTGTTCGAACGACACGCGGTCGGTGACCTCACCACCTTCGACGACACGGACGCATTCTTTCGTGGACTGCGACGCAACCCAGATGCCGTCCTCGCGATCGATTGCGATCCCGTCGGGCATGACCTCACCCAGCTCCGCCCACACCCGGCGCGCGCCGAGCGTGGCGTCGGGCAGGATCTCGAACGCGAGGAGTCGATTGAGGTGCGACTCGGCCACGACGTACGTGGCGCCGTCAGACGTGATCACCGGCCCGTTCGGAGTATCGACCGACTCTGCCACCACCGAGTACGAACCGTCAGGCCGCACCAGGATGATGTTCGCGGGACGCGCTTCGGTCTCGCCGGTAAAGTAGTTCCGGCCCGTGCTTCCTACGTACGCATTGCCCCACGCATCGACGACCATGTCGTTGAGAAGTGCGATCGTTACATCGCCGAGCTCGGCGTGGACCCTACTTGTGCCGTTCGCGGAGAGCCGCACGATGCCCGGCATGCCCATGTCGACCACCAGAGCGTCGCCGTCGGGGAGGAAGCCAATGCCCGATGGTCTGGAATCGCCGAAGTCGGCGACGAGCACGCGGTTGCCGTCCATGCCGACGGTGTAGACCTTGCCGTCGAGAATGTCGGAGAACCAGAGCCGGTCGCCACGCCAGCGCGGCGACTCGCCGAACTGGATGTCCTCGAGCAGTCGTACTGGTTCGGTCATGCGGGTGTCCTGTCGTGAGACGATGGGGCGCCGGTCGATGTGGCAGTGCGTCGCAACACGGCTCCTGGTCGTGCACCGGTCGGGGCCCCGTCGCGCAGCACAACCTCGCCACCGACGATCACCGCCCGGTAGCCCTGCGCGTCGTGCACGAGCCGTGATCCTCCGGCCGGGAGGTCCTGCACGAATCGGGTGGACACCACCCCTAGCGTGAGCGGGTCGATCAGGACGAGATCGGCCACCGCTCCCACTGCGATGGTGCCGCGATCGACCAGGCCCAACATCGCCGCCGGTTGCGCGGTGAGCTTGTGCACCGCAAGCTCGACCGACAGCGGATCAGGCACCAGTTCGGTGAGTAGCCGGGTGGGGTAGTCCGCTCCGCAGAAGGTCTGCAGATGCGCGCCACCGTCGCTCGCGCCGGCCAGCAGCAGCGGATTCTGCGCGACCTCGCGTCGGAACGCCGCGTGCTCGGGTCCCTGTGAGCGATCGATGCGGAACACGGTGAGGAGTTCGTCGTCAAGCGCGAGGTCGAGCAGCGCGTCGAGCGCGTCGCCGTCGCATTCGGCCGCAAGGTCGTCGAGGGCACGGCCGTGCGCAGCCTGCAAGTCGCTGCGGTGAACGGCGGCGACGCTGACGCGTGACCACCCGAAGTCGATCGAGCGCGGCCCGCGTGCGAACTCGGCCCGAATCGCGTCGCGACGTGCGCTGTCGCGGAGCGCGACCATGCGAGCGGGCCCGGCCATGACGAGGGCTTCGCGCATCGCGGGCACGTCGTCGAAGATGAAGGTCTCGGCGAGGCAGAAGTAGAGGTCTTGAGGGTTTGCGCGCAGCATGGGATAGATGCGCAGCCCGTCGCTCGCCGCAGCCTCGGCCGTCGCGAGGTTGATCCGCCACCCGTCGGCGAAGCCCGGGAACCAATCGATCATGTTCACGTTGACCGCCGCGCCCGATGTTCGGGCCATGGCGAACAGGAGCTCCCGGTCCTCAGCCGTGTAGCCGGGCAACGAGCTGCGCGGCGCGATCTCGATCACGCTGTTGGCGTGATTTGCCAGTACCGCCGACAGTGCGACGATCTCCTCGGACGACGCAAGGTTGCTGGGCACCGGCCGGCCGTCGTGGTCGGCATGTATGTCGAGCTGTGCCGTCGAGAACCCGTACGCGCCCTCAGCGAGCGCGCGGTCGAGCAGCCCGCACATGGCGGTGATCTCGTCGGCGGTGGCCTCGCGCTCGGATGCGTCGTCACCCAGCACGTAGCGACGAATCGCACAGTGCCCGGCCAACGCGGCCACGTTGACGCCGAGGCGGCCCTCGAGGCGTTCGAGATAGCTCGCCATGGAACCGCCGGCGAAGTCGACGCCCTCGAGCAGGGTTTCGACCTGCATGCCCTCGACGCGGGCCAGTGAGCGGAGCAGCCACTCGATATCGCGTGGATGGCTCGGGGCGAGGCTGAACCCGCAGTTCCCGGTGACGACCGTGGTGACGCCGTGCCAACTGGCGGGCGATGCAGTGGGCTCGAACAGCAACTGCGCGTCATAGTGCGTGTGGATGTCGATGAACCCAGGGGTCAGCAGCAGGCCGGAGCCGTCGACCACCTCTCGTGCATCATCTCCCGCGGTGCCCGCCGCGTCGATGGCATGGACGCGGCCCGAGTGCACGACCACGTCGGCCGAGTACGCCGGCGTGCCCGTGCCATCGATCACGGTCACGTTGCGGATGATGAGGTCGATGGTCATAGCGGCCGATCTCAGCTGAACGCCGGGATGACGTGCTTGCTGTTCTCGTTGCGTGGCCGAGGGAAAGGGATCTCGTAAAATATCGTGAACTTCACGGGACCTCCAGTGTCTGGGCAGGTGGATGGTAGCCGCGGGCGCACGACCCGTTCTCGCTAGTGGCCGTGCTAGACCAACGGGCGCGTGCGGTGGGCATGCGAACGTCACCGGAGGGAAATTGATGTTCGAGTTCGACCCGTTCGATCCTGCGTACTACCAGGACCCATGGCCGTACTACGAGGTGATGCGCAACGAGCATCCTGTGTATCGGCGCGACATCGCGAACCACCGGGTGTGGCCGCACTACTGGATGTTGAGCCGAGCAGCCGACGTCGATGAAGCGCTCACCGACTGGCGCACCTATTCCTCGGCCGAGGGAACGTTGGTCGACACCGACATCACCCTCATCCCGCCGAACATGTTCAACATGGACCCACCCCGCCACGACGAGCTTCGCGGCATCTTGGCGCGTGTGCTTACGCCGACGCGCATCGCCGGGCTCGAGCCCACGGTGCGTGCGTACGCGCGCTCGCTCATCGCCGAGTTCCGCGATCGAGGCACCTTCGACGTGTCGACGGAGTACGCGCAGCTCGTACCCACCGTCACCATGTGCACGCTCATGGATCTCCCGCTCACCGAGCGCAAGCGTTTCCTGAAATGGAACCTCGACACCATGGCCGGCGCCGACTTCACGAGCGCTATGGCGTTGTCGGCGTACGGTGAGATGGGGGTCTACTGGACCGGCCTCGTGGCGGAGCGCCGGGCGGCACCGGGTACTGACCTCATCTCGCAGATCATCCACACCGAGGTCAACGGCGAACCGCTGAGCGACGAGGAGATCGGCGGATTCTGCTCGCTGTTGCACGACGCCGCGCAGAACACCACCATGAACATGCTCACCCACGGCGTGCTCACCCTCGGTCGTCACCCCGACCAACGGGCGAAGCTGGCGGCCGACCGTACCAAGTGGCCACGGGCCATCGACGAGCTGATGCGCTATGTGTCACCGGTGCAGGGACTCGCGCGGACCACCACCCGCGACGTCGAACTCCATGGCGTAACCATCCCCAAGGGCGATCAAGTGCTCGTGCTGTACGGCTCAGCCAATCACGACGAGCGTGCGTTCCCTGACCCTGAGGTCTTCGACATCGATCGTGCACCGAAGGCGCACTACGGCTTCGGGCACGGCATCCACCACTGCCTCGGCAACGCGGTCGCCAAGCTCGAGATCCGTTGCGCGCTCGACGAGATCATCGATGGCCTCGGTCACTGGGAGGTCGACGAGTCGAGCATCAAGCTCAACCAGCTCGTGCCCACCCGCGGGGTTGCCCACGCCCGTGTCGAGTTCGCGACGAGCTGAAGGAACACCAACATGGGAACACTCGAGGGCAAGGTCGTCATCGTCACCGGTTCCGGCTCGGGCATCGGTCGTGCCACGGCGCAACGTGTGGCGCACGAAGGTGCATCGGTGGTGGTGGCCGATATCAATCTCGCCGGAGCCGAGGAGACCGTCGCCCTGATCCTGGCCGAAGGCGGCGCCGCCATCGCGCAGCAGGCCGACGTCGCCGACGAGTCGTCGGCGCGGGCCATGGTCGAGGCGGCGGTGCGCGAGTACGGCCGCCTCGATGGGCTCCACAACAACGCGGCGAACGTGTTCGTCGTACCTCGCGACACCGACATCGTGTCGATGGACATCGAGGTGTGGGATGCGAGCATGGCCACCAACGTGCGCGGGCCGATGCTCGGGTGCAAGTACGCCATCCCCGAGATGTTGAAGGTCGGCGGCGGCTCGATCGTCAACACCTCGTCCAACGCCGGACAGATGGGTGACCTCCTGCGCGTGGCCTACGGCGTGTCGAAGGCCGGCGTCGACAGCCTCACCCGCTACGTGGCCACCATGTATGGCAAGCAGGGCGTCCGTTGCAACGCGATCTCGCCGGGTGTGGTGGCCACCCCGGCACTCGTGAACAACGTCAGCCAGGCCGAGCTAGACATGTTCGAGGCCCATCACCTGACGCCGTACATGGGACTGCCCGAGGACATTGCGGCCGTCGTCGTGTTCCTGCTCGGTGCCGACTCGAGGTTCATCACGGGTCAGGTCATCAACGTCGACGGTGGCATGCTCGCCCATACCCCGCTGTACCAACAGATGCGCTCGGCGATGGAGGCATGACCGTGCCCGACGACCCGTACGCGTTCAACCCGTTCGACCCCGACGAGACGCAGCACATGTGGGACCTCCTGGCTCGCATGCGCGCCGAGGCGCCGGTGACCCACCCCATGGAGGGCATGGCCTACATCGCTCGCTACGCGGATAATGCCGCCGTCTTCAAGGATGCGAAGCGGTTTTCGAGCGCCGGCGGCTTTCGCGGCCCCGGCGTGGTGGTGCCCGAGAACGAGAGCTTCCTGGGCGAGATCGATCCGCCGCTGCATCCGAGAATTCGCCGCCTACTGCTGCGGGCGTTCACCTTGCAACAAGCCAACGCGTCCGAGGCCTGGATCCGGCGGCGCGTCCGCACCATGTTCGATGCGTTCGCGGCCAAGGGTGGCGGCGACCTCATGCACGACATCGCAGTGCCGTTGCCCGGCTCGGTTGCCGCGCATGCCCTCGGCATCCCCGACGAGCATCACGATCAGGTCGCTCAGTGGTGTCACGATCTGCTGCACAGCACATGGCCCCAGACCAACGCCACGGAGCGCGGCCACGGCATCGCCGGCGGCTTCCCTGAGTTCGCGGAGCTGCTCGATTCGCTCATCGCCGAGCGGCGCGCACTTGGCGCCGATGCCCCCGATGATCTCATGTCGCGCATGGTGAACGCCTCCGCCGATGACGGCTGGCACCTATCGGATGTACACATACGCACCCTGTCGGTGAACACGCTCGCCGGTTCGCTCTCGACCACGTACTTGCTCGGCAACCTCTTCCACCGGTTCGTGACCGACCCCGAGAACTTCACCGCCGTGCTCCGCTCCGAGCCGGCGAAGATTCCCATGGCCGTCGAGGAGTCACTGCGCTTCGAGCCACCGGTGCTCTTCCTCTTCCGTACCGCAACCACCGACACCGAGATCGCAGGGTGTCCGATCGCCAAAGGCGAGCGGGTCATCACCGGCATCGCGTCGGCCAACCGCGACGAGACCGTGTACGACCACGCCGACGAGTACCGGCTCGATCGCGACACGCTTCCTGATCACCTTGCATTTGGCGTGGGTCCGCACATCTGTCTCGGGGACCACCTCACCCGCGTCGAGGGACGCGTCGTGCTCGAGGAGATGCTCGACGTCTTCGGACGCGGCGTGCTGAAGCTCGCACCCGGCTACGAGCGCCGTCTCGTGCCGATGTTCCTCGAGTACGGGCCCGAATCGCTCGACGTCGTGGTCGCGCGCTGACCGAACACTTCGATGGTCACGCCTCGAACGTGGTGCGGGTGCGTGGGCGGCCGCCGGGGCCGCTGTAGGCAAGGCCGATGCCCGGCTCGTTTGCGAAGTGCACGGACGGCATCGCAGCGCGCAACGCGATCCATGCGTCGATGAGCCGGTCCTCGGCCGCGTAGTCGAAGGGGTCGGTGAGCACCACCTCCTCGGGGGCGCCCGGCATGATCGGGTTGGCCGCGAGCCAACGCGCAGTGCGCGCGAGCGCCGTGCGCGCGGGCACCAGGTCGCGGTAGCCGAGGTCGGCCTTGAGGCGCGTCAGGTCGAGTACCCGGTGGGTGGGGAGCGGCTGCGCCATCAACGGCCGAGCCGGGGTCGCGAGGTCCCACGGCATCGACACGATTTCGAGCTCGTGGTCGAGGGCCGAGGCACAGAGCTCGACTACTTGGCGCACCGTCAACACCTCCTCGTCGGCTGCGTTGAACACCTTGCCGGCCGCGGCCTCGGGCTGATCGACTCCGAGCAATACGGCGTGCGCGAGGTTTTCGGTGAAGCCGTGGTGGTGCAACGTGAGCCCGTCGTCGGGCACCACGATCCGCGACCTCCCATCCAGGATGCGGCGCACGATCGACCACTCACGAGGCACGACTTGGTACGGGCCGTAGACATACGGGTAGCGAAAGTGCGCAGCGGCGGGATGATGCTCGAACACGACCGACTCGGTCTGTGCGACGCGGTAACCCTTCTCGTCCTCTGCCGGTTCCTGCACCGTTGGTTGGTGTTCGTCGACTGGCACCGGGAGCCCGTTCGGCTCGAATAGAAACGGGTTCATCCACCCACGGATCGCAGGAACACCGCCTACCGACACGAACTGTCCAACCCGACCCGCGGTGATCTCGGCGATGCGGCGCAGGCGTCCGTACATGGCGATCACGAGGTCGTACGTGCGGCCCTCGAACGCACGGCGAAGGTCGTCGGCATCGTACGGATCGTGGTGCAGGTGCGTAACCGCGTCCGGCGTCTCGGCCCGCTCGTGTGTGCCGCGATGCAGGATGGTGACGTCCCAGCCGCGATCGATCAGGCCCTGCACGATGTGGATGCCGGTCGGACCGGTTCCACCGATGACGAGCGCTCGCGTCCGCATGCCAACTCCCTGCACGTTCCCACAGCCGAGCGATGGCATCCGCCGCTGCCCTCGCGGCAATGTATCCCGGACCCGCGCGCTCACCGTGCTCTGTACTTGACGATCCTCTCGCTCGTCTCGGGTTTCCCGACGCCCCCGACCCCGTAGGGCGATCCACCGGCCGGCGTTGTCGATCGCTGCGGCGCTCGTGGCATCCGCCCGACTTCGCGCAGGGTCTCGCGCCCCATCGTCTGCGGCGTGCTACACCGTTGGGCATGAGCGCCGGGGGAGCCATCGATCAGATCCCGCGACGCGCGTGGATCGTGCTCACGGTGGTGTCGTTGTGCTCGGTGCAGAGCCCGCTCTCGCAGTCGATTCTCAACGTCGCGTTCCCGCGTCTTCGGGACGCGTTCTCCGACACGCCGGCCGCGACGTTGTCGTGGGTCATTTCCGCCTATGCGATCACTGCGGCCGCGACGCTGGTCATCGCCGGTGTCATGGCCGACCGCTACGGTCGAAAGCGCATCCTGCTCATCGGCGGCATCGGGTTCGGGGTTACGTCCATCGCCTGCGGGCTGTCAGGGTCGGTCGGGTTCCTCCTCGCGATGCGCGTCCTCCAGGCGTTGTTCGGCGCGTTGCTCACACCGGCCGGTGCGTCGCTCGTGCTCCGCGAGTTCCCCACGACCCGTCGAGCGACTGCGATCGCCGCATGGGCCGCATCCGGATCGGTGGCGACCGCGATCGGCCCGACTCTCGGTGCCGTGCTCGTAGACAAGGGTGGCTGGCGTTGGGCGTTCTGGATCAACACGCCGTTCACCTTCGTCGGCGTCGTCCTGGTGTATTTGCTCGTCACGGAGATGCCCCGCGAGGATCGACCCTTCCCCGACCTGTGGAGCGTGCCGCTCATCATGGCTTCGGTCTCGGGGATCATCCTCGGCGTCTCCCAGAGCGGGCGTTGGGGGTGGTCGGACGCGAGGACAATCGGCAGCATCCTGATTGGTTCGCTCTTCGGCGCGTACCTGATCCGGCGCTCGGCACGCCACCCGCGTCCAATGCTCGACCTCGAGCTGTTTCGCTTCGGGCCGTTCCGGCTCGCCAACATCGCGTCGATCGTGTTCGGCTCGACGTTCTTTGCGGTGTTCTTCGGCTTCCCGCGCTTCACCCAGGAAGTGTGGGGCTACGGCGTGCGTGATGCCGGGCTCCTGCTCCTCCCGATCCCCATCGCCGGCATGCTGTTCAACGGGCTCGCCGGCAAGTTCGCCGACACGCATGGCCATCGGCCGGTGATGATGGCCGGCGGGTTCTTGCAGTTCCTTGGGGGCGTCGTCATGTTGATCGGCGTCACGGCCGAGCCCAATGTCCTGCTGTGGATACTCGCCCTGTCGCTCGTCGGCCTCGGAACATCGCTCATCTGGCCGGCGATCTTCGGCAACACGGTGCTCGGCGTTCCGCCGGAGCGCTACGGCGAGG
>Ga0114966_10000571_pt1 | contig 35178 bp, 27 predicted proteins | sample M_130207_XF_Meta_FD_87029 | JGI IMG/M metagenome (GOLD analysis project Ga0114966, IMG submission 87029) | Freshwater microbial communities from Lake Montjoie, Canada to study carbon cycling - M_130207_XF_MetaG | ecosystem: Environmental > Aquatic > Freshwater > Lake | place: Lake Montjoie... | reverse complement strand
TGGCCGAAGGTTTACAAAAGGGACTACGGCCAGGAGGAAGCCGCGGCGAAGTTCGGCGACGACCCCCGAGTTTACGTCACCACCGCCACGAAGTTCGAGGGCGACGAAAATGGCCACGTCAAAGCTGTCCACACCGTGCAAGTCGAGTGGTCCAAGAACGACAAGGGTCAGTTCATTCCCAAAAACGTCCCCGGCACCGAGAAGGTTCTGCCCGCGCAACTCGTCCTCCTCGCCATGGGCTTCCTCGGCCCCGAGCAACCGCTCCTCGAAGCCCTCGGCGTCGAGCGCGACGCGCGCAGCAACGTCAAAGCCGAGCACGAGAAGTACACCACGAGCCTCCCCGGTATCTTCGCCGCCGGCGACTGCCGCCGCGGCCAGAGCCTCGTCGTCTGGGCCTTCAATGAAGGCCGCGGTGCCGCCCGCGAGTGCGACCGCTACCTCATGGGCGCGACGGATTTGCCGTAAGGCGCGGTGGATGAGCGTGGCGGATAGCCGGTTCCGCCACCGTCGCTTTCTACTTCGCCAGCGGCGCGCGTCCGACGCCGAACTGGTCGCCGACGGCGGTGACTTTGCCGTCATGGAAGACGGCCTCAAAGAATTTCGAGCTGCCCACGGGTTTGCCCTGCTCGTCCTTGAAGGTGCCGATGATCTTCCGCGTTTTTGTGTCGATCACGTCCGGCGTGTGGGACCAGGCGTGGCGGCCATCGAGGGAGAAGGTGATCCAGCCGTGGCCGCCGGTGGTGAGATCGACGTGGCCCGTTTCGACAGGCGGCATCTTCGTGGCGTCGAAGATGTAGAGCCGCTTGCCGTCCTGGTCGCTGACCCAGATCTCCTTTTCGTCGGGCGTGAGCCCGACCCCGTGGGTGCGGCGCGTGAGGCTGCCGTCGCCCGCGAAGACACGGTGGAGGACTTTGCCGGTGGTGAGGTCGGCGACATCGAAGCCGACGTGTTTGCCGAGACAGACGAAAGCGAGCGTCTGCGCGCTGTTCACGGTGAAGGGAAACACGCCGCTTTCGCCGATGGGTGCGATCTCTTTGACGACCGTGTCGTCGCTGGTGCGGACGACCATGAGCGTGGTCTCGTAGCCGCCATAGACGAACCGCCCGTCCAGCCCCATGACCGTGTTGTGCGACTGATTGCGCACCGGCAGATGCTTGATGACATCGCCATTTTCCGCATCCACGACGAACCACCCGCTGGCCTCGCCTTTGATCCACCAGCCGGTGGGGACGTAAAGTTTGCGCCCGTCGGGCGTGACGGCGGCGCGGTCGCAACCGGCGGGGTATTTCTTTTCCCAGACGATCTTGTCGGTCTCGAGGTCCAGGCAGCCGAGGGTGTGGTTGGTGGTGGTGTAGTAGGCGCGGTGGGTTTTGGCGTTCGGGCAGAAACCGCGGACGCCTTCCTTGAAAATGGGCAGGTCGATGCGGCGGACGAATTTGTGGCCGTCGTCGATGTCGAAGATGAGCACGCCCGCGCCGGAACCGCCGGGTTGGGCTCCATCGGGCGTGGCCATGTAGAGGAGATGCTTTTCGGCGGGTTCGGCGGCGTGGATGCGTTGGGTGAAAAGGAGCGCGGCGAGGAGGGGAACGAGTTTCATCGGTCGGAGTATTTGCCGAATAGCCGGGAAGGCGAGCCTCCGGCTTGCGCTACGGCGCTGCGCTACTCGTAGCGGAGTGCGTCGATGGGATTCAGCGCGGCGGCTTTCCACGCCGGGTAGAGGCCGAAGGCGATGCCGATAACGGCGCTGAAGGTGAACGACAGGAAGACCATGAAAAGCGGGATGGTGGTGGGCCAGTCGGTGAGTCTCGAAATGATCTCCGAGGCCGCGTAGCCGAGGCCGATGCCGAGGACGCCGCCGAGGCAGCCGAGGGTCACGGCTTCCACAAGAAACTGGAGGAGGATGTCGCGCCCGTGCGCGCCGACGGCCATGCGGATACCGATCTCGCGGGTCCGCTCGGTGACGCTGACGAGCATGATATTCATGATGCCGATGCCGCCGACGAGTAGCGAAACGAAGGCGATGGCCCCGAGCAGATAGGTCAGGATTTTCGAGGTGGCGGTGGCCATTTCCGCGATCTCCTGCTGCCCGCGCACGGTGAAGTCGTCGTCCATCCCGGACGCGATGCGGTGGCGCTGGCGAAGCAGCGCGGTGATCTGCTGCTGGGTCTGCGGCAGGGACTTGGCGCTGACGGCCTGCACGTTGATACTGCGCAGTTTTACGTCGCCGGTGAGGCGCTTCATGGCGGTGGTGTAGGGGACGATGACCACGTCGTCCTGATCGCTGCCCATGAGCGACATGCCTTTGGGCTTGAGCAGGCCGGTGATGAGAAACGGGACGTTTTTCACGCGAATGACCTGCCCCACGGGGTCGGCGCTGCCGAAAAGTTGCGTGGCCGTGGTGCGGCCGATCACGGCGACTTTGCTGGCGGCGCGGACCTCCTGCTCGGTGAAGGTCGCACCGGCGGCGATCTCCCACTGGCGCATCTCGAAATAGTCCGGCCCCTCGCCGAGCAATTGCGTGAGCCAGTTCTGGTTGCCTGCGGCGACCTGCGCGGTCGAGCGAATCTCCGGGCTGACGGAGGCGACGGTCGGGATTTCGCGCGCGATCGCCTCGGCGTCCTCGATTTTCAAAGTGCCCGCGCTCCCCCACCCGGTGCGCACGCCGCTGCTCGTGGTACTTCCGGAGAAAATGAGAATCATGTTTTTGCCGAGGCTGGCGATCTGCGTCTCGACCTGCGCGCGCGCGCCGTTGCCGATGCCGACCATGGCAATGACCGCGCCGACGCCGATGATGATGCCGAGCATCGTCAGCACGCTGCGCATTTTGTTCCGGCGCAGCGCGCGCAGCGCGATGCGGAAGGTCGCGGCGAGTTTCATGGGACGTGGGAAGTTGCCATTGCGCAGCGGATGCGGTAGAAGCCTTCAAAATGATTGCCGACGAAATCCGCGAACTGCAACGCGCCCAACCGTGGGAGCCGTACACGATTCAAACTTCCGACGGAACGGCACTTTACGTGAAACATCCCGACTACTGCTTTATCACACCGGGGAAGGAGACGATCTACGTGTACTCCACGGAGTCCGATCGCGAAATCATCGCGACGCGAAATATCACGCGCGTCATACCCGGCGCACGGAAAACGCGTTCCAAAAAATAGCCGCAGGTGGGCTTTCATGGCGCGAGTTGAGCGGTCTTCGTCGCAGCGTCGAGCCGGCGGAGTTCGTCACGTGCGACGGAGCGCTGCGGCACGCGGATGTCGCTGACGATCACGCCGTCGCGCATGACCACGTTGCGTTTGGTGAAAAGGGCGATGTCGTGCTCGTGCGTGACCATCACGATGGTCATGCCGCGCTCGTTGAGCGTCTGAAAGGTCTCCATGATTTCGATGCTCGTGCGGCTGTCGAGGTTGCCGGTCGGCTCATCGGCGAGGAGCAGCGCGGGCTCATTGACGAGCGCGCGGGCGATGGCCACGCGCTGCTGCTGGCCGCCGGAGAGCTGGTTCGGATGATGGCCGGCCCGTCCGCCCAGCCCGACGGTTTCGAGCGCCGTTAGCGCGCGGCCGTGGAGTTCCTTCGCGCTCTGCGGCGAGCGCGCATACATCAGCGGCAGCTCCACGTTTTCCAGCGCCGAGGTGCGCGAGAGCAGGTTGAAGCCCTGGAAGACGAAGCCGAGTTTTTGGTTGCGGATGTCGGCCAGCGCGTCGCGCCCGAGCTGCGAAACGTCGATACCATCGAGCAGGTAGCGCCCGCTGGTCGGCTGATCGAGGCAGCCGAGGATGTTCATCATCGTGGACTTGCCGGAGCCGCTCGCGCCCATGATGGCGACAAACTCGCCAGCCTGGACCTCGAAGGAAACGTCGCGCACCGCTTGGACCTCGACATCGCCGGAGCGGTACGTTTTCGAGAGCGACTCGAAGCGGATGACGGCGGCCATTTTCGCGGAATCAGAAGCGCCTCATGCCGCCGCCGCTGAGCGGATTCGGCGCGGGTGGCCCACCGGGTTTGGTCGCGGTGGAAGTCATCCCGGTGATCACGGTGTCGCCTTCCTTCAGGCCTTCGAGGACTTCGGTGGCGATGCCGTCGTTGATGCCGAGCTTCACCGGCGCGGGCGCGGGCTTGCCGGCGGGCGACAGCACATAAACGGTGCGCTCGCGCGAGGCCTTTCCGCCGGGACGCCCGCGCCGACCGGCGGAACCCGGAGCGGCGGACGGCGCCGCCTTGGCCTGTTCGTCCGGCGGGCGGAAGCGGAGCGAGGCGTTGCTGATCATCAGCGATTTTTCGCGCTGCGCGACGATGATCGAGACGTTCGCAGTCATGCCGGGCTTGAGTTTCAGATCCTCATTGCTGACGGAAATGACGACGTCGTACGTGACGACGTTCTGCACGGTCTTCGCGGCGTTGCGGACCTGCACGACCTTGCCGTGAAAGGTGCGGTAGGGAAATGCATCGACGGTGAAAGCGACGGCCTGATCCACCTCCACAGTGCCCACGTCGGCCTCGGCGACATCCGCATCGATCTGCATTTTGGCGAGGTCGTTCGCGATGGTGAAAAGCACGGGCGCGTTCATCGTCGCCGCCACCGTTTGGCCGACATCGACACTCCGCGAGATGACGATGCCATCGATCGGCGAAAGGATAGTGCAGCGGCTGAGATCAACGTTGGCCTTTTCCAGGTTGGCCTGCCGCACCAGCACAGTCGCCTCGGCCTGATGCAGCGTGGCGACGGCGGTGTCGAGGTCGGCCTTGGTCGAGGCGTTTTGGGCCACGAGTTCCTTTTTCCGGGCGGCGGTGAGCTGCGCGAGTTCGAGCGCGGCCTTGGCGTTGGCGAGTTCGCCTTCCATCTGGTGGACGATCGCCCGGTAGGTCGCCGGATCGAGCTGCGCGACGACCTGCCCGGCTTTCACCGGCGAATTAAAGTCGGCGAAAAGTTTCTGAATGATGCCCGAAATCTGGCTGCCCACGGTGACGTTAATCACCGGATTGAGTGCGCCGCTGGCGGTGACGATCTGTGTCATCGGGCCGCTGGCCACGGTGGTCGTCTGATACTCCGGGGCGTCAGTGTTCCCGCGTTGCAGCCACCACCAGCCACCGCCCGCGGCGGCGGCGAGGAGCAAAAAGACGATCCATTTTTTCATTTCGTTTTGCTCCGTTGCACGCGGGCCTGCTGAAAGACGCCGGCGACCTGTTCGAGGTTTCGCAGCGCGATCTGGTAGCCGTAGGTTTCGACGGCGAGATCCTTGCGCGCGGTGTTGAGATCGTTCAGTGCGCTGAGCACGTCCACGCTCGTCGCCGTGCCTTCGCGGTACTGGATTTCCAAATCATGGTAGCCCTGCTCCGCCGCCACGACCTGGGCGTGTAAAGCCTTCAGCGTCTGCTGGAGCGAGCGCACGGCGAGCCAGGCCTGCTTCACCTCGGACTCCACGCTTTTCGCCGCCTGCTCACGCGCGAGCTTCGTCTGCGCGATCTGCTCGTTCGCCGTGCGCAGATCGATCTCGCGCTGGCCGCCGGTGAAAAATGGGACGCTCACCGCGACCGTCGCCTGCCAGTCGTAATTGCTCTGCGCCGAGGTGCCCGAGGTGTGCGAGCGCTCGCTGTCGAACTGCGCCGTAACGCGCGGCGCGTACTCGCCGATGACCTGACCGCGCAGCGCGATGTCCTGCTCGATGGCGATCTCTTTCACCCGCAAGTCCTCGCGATGCGCGTAGGCCCGCGCGAGCAGGTCGTCGAAAGGCGGGAGCGTGGTCGGGTAGTCGGGCGGCTCGGCGACGCGGAACGGCGCGTTCGGCGCGAGGTTAAGGATGTTGCCGAGGGTGTTGCGGTTGAATTCGAGCACGTTCTCGCTTTCCACCAAGGTGCGCCGCGCGGTCTCCACGGCGACCTGCGCGCGGAGCACGTCGGCGCGCGTGACCTCGCCCACGTTGGCGCGCTTTTGCGCAAACTCGAGCTGCTGGCCGGCGAGGCGCAGCGACTCGCGATTGACGGCTACGAGCCGCTCCTGCTTGAGCACGTCGTAGTAGGCGGTGGCCACGCCGAAGAGCGTCTCGCGAATCGTGAACTGCCGCTGCAAGTGTGCGGCGGCGGCGGAGAGCTTGCCGAAGCGGTGGGCGGGAAAAACCGTGAAGTCGATGAGCGGTTGTTCGAGAGCGATGCCGATCGCGCCGGCACCGGTGCGCGAGCGCGAAGTGCGGTCCACGCTGGTCGTGCCGAACTGCTGCACCGTCCCCGTCGTCGAGCGCTCGCTGCGGCCGTAATTGGCGCGGCCGGTCAGGCGCGGGCCGATCCGCGTGAGCGCGCTCCACGGCAGGAGGTCGGCCTTGCGCACTTCGTAAAAGGCGATGCGGATGGATTGATCGGTCGCCAGCGCGAGGTCGTAAGCCTGCTCCAGCGTGATGAGGCGGCCTGCTTCCGCGGCGGGTGCGGTTCGCGGATAAAGCGCGGCCACGAACAGCCACGCCGCGAGGCCAAGGATGGCGGTCAGTTTCGGAGACGTCATGGCTGCGGTTTGATCAAGGCGTTAAACCTAGCGGAAGGCCGTTTGGTTTCGCGCGGAAAAAATCCCTGCAAACCACGCCTTCATTCCGAACGCAATGTCGGGCGATCGAAGTCAGGAGGGATGGCAGCGAAAGCCTCCGGCATTTGGCCCCACTTGCCGAAAAAACCCAGAGGGTTTCGCTACCTTCCGCTCAGGATGACACGCGTTTGGATGGTTCGATTCACTGCGCGACCGTGACCGCGAGCTTGTGCCCCTTGAATTTGATCCCGTTGAGCTTTTTCAAAATGAACGTCGCGCTCTCGTCGCTGACGTCCACGAAGGTCTGCCGCTCGCCGATGTCGATCCGGCCCACGACTTCTTTCGGCAGCCGCGTGGTGCCGGCGATGACGCCGACGAAATCGCCGGGCGCGACCTGTTCGTCGTGGCCGAGATTGAAACGCAGCCGCACCATGCCGGGTTCGTGTGAGATGGGCGACGGCTCGTCGCGCTTGGCCCGGAACGGCTTTGCCGGTCGGGCTTCGGCAAACGAACCCTCGCGTCGCGGTGGCTCCGCCGGGGCGCGCTTCCGCGATCCCGGCTCGTACTTCGGATACTCACGCGTGGGGCGCGGCTCAAAGTCGCGCCCGCCGCGCGGCTCGCGGAATTCCCGCCGCGGCGCCTGCTCCTCGACGATCGGCTGCGGCGCGGGCTTGTCCCCACCGAGCAGGTGGAGCAGCGCGCTGGCGATGTCCGTGGCCGAGTGGCCGGCCCCGAGCAACTGGTCGATCAGGTCGTCCTGCTTTTTGTATTCACCCTTCTCCAGCGTCTCGCGCAGCGTCTCCACAAACGCGCTCGTCCGCTTCTGCTCCACTTCCTCCGCCGACGGCACTTTCTCCCGCCGGATGTTCCCCTTCGTGAAGCGGATGATCTGCTGCATTTTCCAAATCTCCCGGCCGGCCACGAAGGTGATCGCGCGCCCCGTTTTGCCCGCGCGCCCGGTGCGCCCGATGCGATGCACGTAGTCCTCGGCGTCCTGCGGCAGATCGTAGTTGAAGACCACTTCGATGTCATCCACGTCCAGTCCGCGCGCCGCCACGTCGGTCGCCACGAGGAACTCGAAACCGCGTTTGCGAAACTTCGCGACGACGCGTTCGCGCATCTGCTGCGAAATGTCGCCGTGCAGTTTGTCGGAGCTGTAGCCGCGCGCCTTGAGGTGATCCGCCAGTTCGTCGCACATCATTTTCGTCCCGCAAAAAATGATCCCGTATTTGATGTCCTGGATGTCGATCAGCCGGCAGAGCACCTCCAGCTTCGAGCGGCGGTCGATCTCGTAATAAACCTGATCAATCGCCGGCACGACCATCTCCTGCGCCTCGATGCGCACGTTCACCGGCTCGCGCGTGTAGTTTTTGATCAGCGTGCGGATCATCGGCGGCATCGTGGCCGAAAAGAAAACCGTCTGCCGATCGGGGGGCGCCTGCTTGAGGATGGTCTCGATGTCCTCGCGGAAACCCATGTCGAGCATCCGGTCGGCCTCGTCGAGGATGACCATCCCGACGTGCTCCAGCTTCAGCGTCTTGCGCTCCAGATGGTCCATCACGCGTCCTGGCGTGCCGATGATGATCTGCGCGCCTTCGCGCAAACCGCGGAGCTGGCGGTCGTAGCTTTGCCCGCCGTAGATCGGCAGCTCGCGCACGCCCTTCTTGAACATCGCGAGCTTCGCCACCTCCTCCGCGACCTGCATGGCCAGCTCCCGCGTCGGGCAGAGGATCAGCACCTGCGGCCCGCGAATGGTTACGTCTACGCGCTCGATCGCCGGGATGGCAAATGCCGCGGTCTTGCCCGAGCCGGTTTGCGAAAGCCCGACGATGTCGGAGCCGGTGAGGAGCTTGGGAATGGTCTCGGATTGGATCGGCGACGCCTCCTCGAAGCCCATTTTGGCGACGGCCTTGAGGATCTCCGGCGAGAGCCCGAGTTCGGTGAAAAGTTTCTTCTGCATCCGGCGTTGTAGCCCGCCGGTGGCGCGGGCGCGAATGGAATCGACGGAACCGTAGCGCAGGCGTCCTCGCCTGCCGTATCGCATGCGTCCCGCTTGCCGCGCGAGTGGCCGCGGAGCGCGCATCGCACTCCGCCAGCGTCTCCACGGCGCACGCGGAGGCAGGCGGGACGCACTGCGATACGGCAAGCCGGAGGCTTGCGCTACACCGCTCCGGCGTCGCCCGCTCCGAACGCCGGCCGGGAGAACCGGGAAGGATTGGCGAGACGTCCTGCTACTTCCCTGCCCCGATGCACCACAGGTGCTGGTGCGTGCGGATGAAAAACTCGCCGTCGCTCACCGCGAGCGAGGCGTTGGTCATGCTGTCGCCGACGGCGTTCGTGGCGAGTTTCTCGAACTTCGGGCTGGCCTTGAGGACGAAGGTGTCGCCCGCCTGGTTGAGCACGTAGAGGCGCTCGCCGGAGAGCACCATCGAGGACCACGACTCCGAACGCCCGCTCGTGCCGGTGAGGCGCTCCTCCCACTTCGTCTCGCCCGTTTTCAAGTCGATGCACTGCGCCGTGCCGGGCGTGTTCAGGATGTAGAGATGGCCGCCGGTGATGACGCCCGACCCGATGCGCTGTTTGTCGCGGATCTTCTGCCAGAGCCGCTGCGCGGTTACGTCGCCGGTTCCGCCGGGCTTCACCGCAATGGTGCTCCCGCCGTAGCCGCCGCTGCCCATGAGCACGCCGTCGCCAAACATCGGCGACGTGTAGAGCAGCGGGCTGATCCCGCCGCACGACCAGAGTTCCTTGCCCGTCTGCGGGTCGAACGCGCGCATCCGTTCCGGGAAAGTCATCACCAGTTCATCGCGCCCGGCGGCTTTCACGAGCAGCGGCACACTCCACGTGCCGACCACGCCGTCGGCCTGCCCGGCGAAGCCGTCGGTGCGTTCCTTCACCGGCGTCTCGGGCACCTCCACGCGCCAGGCTTCCTTGCCCGTGCGCTTGTTCACCGCCACGAGAAACGACCGCGGCCCCGGTCCGAAATACAGAATGCACAAATCGCCGTGCAGCACCGGCGCGCCCGCGTAGCCCCAGATGTGGTCCTGCTTTCCGAGATCCACATGCCACAGCTCCTTGCCCGCGAAGTCCCACGCATACAGCCCCGCCGAGCCGAACCACGCGACCACCCGCTCGCCATCGGTCGCCGGCGACGCCGCGCAAAACGGGTTCGCCTTGTGCGTCTTCTCCGCCGCCGTCCACTCGGGTCCGGCCTGCCAGAGCACCTTGCCGTCCTTGCGGGCCACGCACATCAGCGTGCGCCGCTGGCCCACGCTTTGCGTGAGGAATACGCGTTCGCCCCAGACGATGGGAGTCGAGTTCCCCGCCTCGGGCAGCGCGATCTTCCAGCGCACGTTTTCCGTGGCGCTCCAGGTCAGCGGCAGCTCCGTCTCGGTGGTGACGCCCGTGCCGTCCGGCCCGCGCCAGCCCGGCCAATTTCCCGCCAGAGCGGCGGTGGTGAGGGTGAGCAGGATGGCGGAGGAAACGAAAATGCGGGCCGACATGCGGCGACGCTACGCCCCGAGCCCCAGAGCGCAAGCCTCCGGCTTGCTGTAGCGCAGCGCGTCCCGCCTGCCTCTGCGGTCGCTGCGATACGGCAGGTGGGACGCCTGCGATACTACGCGAGCGCAGGCTTGGCGCGGAAGAACACCACCACGTTTCCCACCTGCATGATCAGCGTGCTGGCAGTCTTTTTTCCCTCTCGTTCCCAAAGTTAGCGCAGCGCTTTGGGAATGCTCGTCCCGGAGAGACTCCGTCTCCCCTTCCGACGCACCACGACTTCGGCCGCGGCCTTGATGCTCACGCGCTCGCCAAGGAAACGGAGTTTCGCCGACCGCACCCGTTCCCAATCCCAAAGCGCTGCGCTAACTTTGGGAACAAGAGGCCGAACCCGGAAACGAGAAGTCGAACGATGGGTGCCCGGTCTTCTTCTCCTTCTTCATCTTCCTCTCCTTCCACTTTCTAGAGAACAAGAAGGAGATGAAGGTTCGGAAACTGGTATCCAAACGCCTTTCAACAGGCTGTCACGGCTTCTTCGGTATCTCGTCCTTCTGTTTCGGCGGGGGTAGATCCTTGTTGCCGAAGCCATACATCGGGAGCAGGCGGTAATACACTTCGAGGCTGAGGGTCGCCATGGTGGTGGAGACGACGCGTCCGCCTGCGGCGGTGTGGCCACCGGTGGGGTCCCAACTGCCGGCGGCGTCGCCGTCTTTCTTTTGCAGGAGCGGGAGCGCTTCCTTGAGCTTGTCGTTCCATTCCGTCCAGATCGGCCCCTGATGCTGGTAGAGGGCGAGGGTGGCGTAGTAGAGGCCGTAGAATTCCGGGGAGCGCACGTTCATCGGGTGCATTTTGAGCGCCTCGGCGCTTTCGATCATGCGGGGGTCGGTGGGGGAAACCAGGTCGAGCTGGCGGCAGAACATGCCGGTGGCGATCATTGCGGGGTTGTTGTTCGCCGGTCCGGTGTATCCGTAAAGGCCGCCGTGTTTGCCGCCGCCAGCGAGGTCGAGCCACTTGCGGGCATTTTCGAAAACGGCTTCCGGGACTTCGAGTCCGGCCATGCGCGCGCTGTGCAGCGCCATGTATTGCCAGCCGGTGACGGAGGTGTCGGCGTCGGCAGGCTTGGGGGTGTAGCGCCAGCCACCCTTGGGGCTTTGGGCGAAAATGATGAGGGCGATGGCTTTTTCCGCCGGTGCCTTGAGCGCGGGATCCTTGCTCACGCCGTAGGCTTCGCAGAGCGCGATGGCGGCGATGCCGTGGGCATACATCCGACCCGCGGGGCCGTCCAGGTTGCCGTCCGGCTTTTGCTGAGCGACCAGCCAGTCGATTCCCTTGCGGATGTTCCCCTGATACTTGTGCTCGGCGGTGTGACTGACGCCCCAGCCGTAAAAGCAAAGCAACGCGAGGCCGGTGCTGGCGGTGTCGTAATCGCCGTTGCCGCCGTGCTTGCGCGTGTCCCATCGGCCTTCGGGTTCCTGATTGCGCGCGAGCCATTCGAGCGCGAGGCCGATGCCGCGCTCGGTGGCGTCCGAGCCGCCGAGCTGGTCGATGGTTTCCTGCGAAGGTTTGCCGCGCTGCTTCTGGATCAGCTTGGTCAAAGCGCTGCCGTCGAGTTCGTGTTTCGGCGTTTCGAGTTTGCCGGGCAGGAGCGGGTTGGATCGCGAATCGGTGCCGGGAAGCTTCAGCGCCATCGCGGCGAGGGTGCCTGTGCCGTCGAGCTTCGGCGGCGTGCCGGTGGCTTCGAGGCCGCGGTGCGCGACGACGGTCTCGCCGCCGGTGTCTTTCGTCTCCACGGCGGCTCCGCCGGTTTTGACTTCCGTGGCTTTGGTCTGTTCCTGGGCCGGGGCGTCGGTGGGCGTGGCGTTCTTGGCCAGCTTCGCGGTGGAAACTTGCGGGACGGCCTCCGTGGGGACGAACGCGTCGGCGACCGGGTTGGCCTTCTCCACCGCTTTCTGCTGCTGGGCGGGGTTGCTTTCTTCGAGCTTCGGCGTTTCCGGCTCTGGCAGCACGGTGGCAGGCAGCGCGCTGAGCATCGGTAGGTCTTTGGCCGGCATCGGCACGGGCGTTTCGGCGGCAGCGGTGTTGGCTTTGGAAAGGCGGACGTCGGCGACGAGCGAGGTCTTCGCCGTGCTCGCGACGATGGGCGTCGTCTTGGTTTGAACCACCGGCTCGAAGCGCGGGATCTTGAAGTCGCTCTCCAGTTTGTCGGTCACGAGGGCGCCCGGGATCTCGGCCATCTTGGCCTGCTCCGGCGCGCTCTCCAGGGCGAGCGTCTCTTGGGCAAGCGCATCAATGCTGATGGCGATCTCCGGCGACTGCGATTCACCGCCGGCCCTGAGCTCCTTGCTGACGAGCCAGAGCATCATGAGGAAGATGGCACCGAGATGGATGGCTGCCGAACCGGCGAGGCATTTGGCGTAAAGGCTGGTGAGGTCGCGCCAGCGCTCGAGGAGATAGATCAGCGCGGCGAGTGCGGCGATGGCGAGAACGATCCGCCAACCGATGTTGCCCATGAGTTTTTTGAAAAGCTCCCAGCGTGAAAGGTCGGTGTAGCCGACGACTTCGCGGGTCGTAGAGTGGTAAAGGCGGTAGCCTTTCGATGGTTCCGCGCCGGCGGCAGTGGCGTGCTCATCCGCGCTGAATAACAGTTCGAAACCATCCATGCGCACCGCGGGGTCGGATGTATCTCCCGCTTTGAAATAAAGGTCCACTTTCTCGGGTGGTTGGGTCTGGCCGGCAATCACGCGGCTCAAGTAGATTCCAAAACCGGACTTCTCCGTGCGGTCGCGGTCGGAGGCGAGGAAGATATGATCTCCCCGAGCGGTGAGCACCGCCTCGACATCGTCGGCTGCGGAATTGAGGGGCCCGGCGGAGTCTGCGGCGACGAACTTAGGCAGCGGTGGCAGCGGCGGGGAAACTGGCTTCGCGGGAGCTTTCGGGTCGGCGGTTTCGCCGGGGAGCGACTGGGCGACGAAGATGTCCTCGCGTTTTCCGTTGCGGTCGGAGGAGAAGTAGAGGCGTTTCCCGTCAGCCGAGAGTGCGGGCCCGAGTTCGTTGGCAGCGGTGTTCACAGGCTGGCCGAGCGATTCGACACCGCCCCAAGCCTTGCCGTCCCAGCGAGCGACATACAAGTCGTAGCCACCCGCACCGCCCGCACGGTCGGAGGTGAAATAAAGGTAGCGACCGTCTTGCGAGAAGGCCGGACCACGGTCGTTGCTCGCGCTGTTGATCGAGGCGAGAGGCTCCGGGTGCGACCATGTGCGACCGTCCCACTGCGAAAGATACAGGTCGGCATTTTCGCCGGTCGTTGGATCCCGGCGAACAAGCACCATCATGGTGCCGTTGGGCGAAAACGCTGCCTCGATCCGTCCGCCGGGCTGATTGACCGGATCAGCGACAGCCGGGGCTGCGGGGTCGCGCTTCTCGGCGAAGCTGTTCTGTTTCGGATCTTCCCACAGAACGGCGCGGGCTTTTCCCTCCCCAACCCCGACGCGGTTGCCGGAGTCGTCGGCATAATAGGTCCAGACTTCGTTGCGCAATTTCGCCCCGACCACCATGGCCGCAACGAAGAGCACGGCCAGCGCGGCCAGCGCGGCGAAGGCATAAAGGTATCGGAGCGTGCGACGCCTTCCTTCAGCAGGTAGTTGGCTGTGGGCGCTCATGCCTTCAAATGGAGGAGATGGAGGCCGTTTTGTCCGGCATGGTGTCGACTGGCGCTCCCTCGGCGGGCAGCGGGCGGAATGCGCGGTAGGCGAGGCGCAGGAAAAAGATGAGCGCCAGCAGGGCGGTGATCAGCCAGCCGAGGTTGCTCCACAGCCAGACACTCGAAGGCAGCCCCGCATAGTCAAAACGGCGCACAACGCGCTTGCTTTTTGCGCTGTAGAGACCTGCGGCATTGCCGTCGCGGTTGGAATTAAAAAGCAGGTGGAAGCCGGCCATGCGCACTCCTGGGTCGGACTCGTCAGCCGTGCTGTTGATTTCGGGGCCGAGGTTGACGGGCGCGGCCGGGACTTCGCCGCTGACACGCGAACGGTAAATGTCCAATCCGCCGAAGCCACCCGCGCGGCGCGATGCGAAATAGATGAAGTCGCCGTGGTCGGTGATGACCGGGGCGAGGTCGTCGGCTGGTGAACTGAGGGCTGCCAGATGTCTGGCATGGCGGAAGTGCGGAGTCGCGGGCAGTGCTTCGCCGTCAATCACGTTCGGGTTTGGCCCTGCCGGATCTGGTTCGAAACCGAGGCCGTAGAGCGGCGAGTAGCGGTAGTGCGCCTCGAGGCAGAGCGTGACGAGCGCCGTGCCGATCACCGGGCCCATCCCGCCGGCGTGCGGTCCGGCTGGAGTCCACGAGCCGTCCCCGGCCTGCGCCTTGAGAAACTCGACGTGCATCTTCTCCTTCCATTCGCGCCACAGCGGCCCCTGATGCTGATAGGCCGCGAGGGTGCCGTAGTAGGTGTAATAGACATCCTGCAGCTTGAAGCCCGTGGATTTGGTAATGAGCGCCGACTCGAACGCCCGCGCCGCGTTGGCCGACGCGCCGTGCAACTGCGCGCAGAAAAATCCGACCACATCCATGGCGTTGCCGCCGCGCGCACCCTTGCCGGGCGCATCCGTATAGCCATACGCACCGCCTTCATTGCCGCCGCTGACAAACTTGAGAAATTTCGCCACGCCCGCCTGCGTTTTTTCCGGGACCGGAATGCCGGACATCTCCGCGCTGGCCAGCGCCATGACCATCCAGCCAGTCACCGAAAGGTCGCCGGCTTCGCGGGGCGAGTAGCGCCAGCCGCCTCCCTCGTGCTGCGAGTCCGTGAGGAACTCGATCGCCGCGATCACGCGCGGTCGCAGCGCGGTATCCTTGGTCACGCCATAGGCTTCGACCAGCGCGAGCGTGGCGATGCCCTGGTCATACATCGCGTGACCCCGCGGACTCGGGCCGCGCAAATCCCCACTGCCGACATTTTGCTGGCTGAGCAGCCAGTCGAGCCCGCGCTTCACGTTGTCCCGGTATTTGCAATCGACGTCATGGCGTTCGCCGCGGCCATAAAATGCGAGCAGCGAAAACGCGGTCGCAGCAACATCGTGACCGGCCGTGCCTTTGTTTTTTCCGAGATCCCACCGTCCGTCCGGCTCCTGGGTTCCGGCGAGAAAGGCGAGCGCCTTGCCCACCGCCGCCTCGGTCTCCGGTGAGCCGCCAAGTTTGGCCATGACCACCGGGTCGGCGAGCGCTCCCTCGCGCAGTGAGTAAAGCATGCTGAGTTGCTGTTCGACGAGCAAATCGAAGGGAAGATCGCCCGCGAGGTCGGCGGCGTAGAGGTCGAAGTCCACCTTGTGGGCGCTCACGTCCTCGAGTTGCGCGGCAGCGGCGGCCTCCACGCCGATTCCGACGGCTTGGTGCGGACGGTTCGAGGCGAAGTAAAGCGCGAGGCCGTTCGACGACGGCGCGGGGTCGGTCTCGTCAAAGGGTGTGTTCACTTGCTCGCTGAGCGGCAGCGGCCAAGCGTATTCCGCGCCGTCCCACTTCGCCACCCAGATGTCAAAACCGCCCCGGCCACCGGGTCGGTCGCTGCTGAAGAAAAGCAGTTTGCCGTCGCCGCTGAATGCGGGAGCGGTTTCGTTAAACTTGCTGTTCAACGCGCGCATTGGACGCGGCGCGCCCCATGTGTTGCCGTCCCACACTCGCAGGAAAAGATTCGCGTCCCCGCTCGCGATGCCACTGCCGTAAACCATGTGCACGCCGTCCGAAGAAATGGCCGGCTGGCGGATTTCGTCACCGGCGGCAATTCCTTCGCCGATGGGCGTTGCGGATTCCCATAAAACGTAGCCCGGCTGCACATCCCGCGCGACTTGCTCGAAGGCGACCTGGTCCGTGTATTTATACCAGCGATCAGGGCGGAGATACCACAAGGCGTAACCTACCCCGGAGAGGAGCAGCGCCAACGCTCCCCATCCGTATATTTTATAGCGGCGCGAGCGGGTCAGGCCGAGGAAGGCCTTGCTCCCGCCTGCGGGCTGGGTGCCTGGTGTGTCTGTCGCGGGCATCTCGGCCGTTTGGTTACAACCCGGTCTTGACCGCGATGTTCGCCTTCGGCACGCCGACGTGGCGACAGATGGACATGACGTTGGCAAGGTATAGGTGCTTGGCGTCCTGATCACTGCGGATGAGAACCTTAATGTCGGGTTTCTTTGCGACCTCGGTGGTCATCCACTCGGACATGCGCTCCTCGGTGATCTGCTTCCCCTGCACGATGTAAGAGCCGTCCTTGCGGATGTTGATGCTCATGAGGTTGTCAGCGGACTGGGTGAGCGACTGGTTCCTCGCGTCCACGGGGAGGTTCACCATGTGATCTATCTCCTCTTCCTTAAAACTAGATGCGACGAGAAAGAAGCTGATGAGAATGAGCAACACATCCATCAGGTTGGTCATGCTGATCATCTCGCCATCGCCCAATTTCGCGCTTCTACGGCGGCAGTTCATGGCTTGATTGGAGTTGGAACGGCGAGGCGCGCGTGTTTCAGGATAAACTCGGTGCCGACATCGTCGATGTAGTCAATGGCGCGGTCTGCGCGGCTCGCCAGCCAGTGAAACAGGATCACGACTGGGATGGCCACGGTCAGCCCCGCCGCCGTGGCGATGAGGGCCTCGAAAATCCCGTTGGCAAGGTCTCCCATCTTCGCGGCACCGCTGCTGTGCGCGGTGGCCTGGAAGGATTCGATCATTCCGAAAACCGAGCCGAGAAGTCCCAGAAGTGGGCAGACGCTGGCAATGACCGGGAGCGGTCGCAGACTGCGCGTGATCTTGTCGGCCTCGCGAGCCCCCGCATCCTCGATGGCCTTGCTGACCGCTTGATAGCCCTCATTTCTCCATTGGATGCCGGCCTTGAACACATGCCCAGCCGCGCCCTTGGATTCATCGCAGTATTGCTCCGCCTTTAGACCGGTAGGATCCTCGTCCCAAGCAGTGGCGAGCCCCTTGAGGAAGCCATCGGGCAGGATGCGATTCCGGCTCAGCGAGAGGTGGCGTTCGATGCCGAGGGCTAGGGCGATGATCGAGGCGATTCCAATCGGGATCATGACCGGCCCGCCCTTCTTGAGGAGCGAGAACATCGTCTCTTTTTGCGGGCCGGATCGCACTCCAGGCTCAGCGGCCATGGCCATGTCGGTGCAAGAAAGGAAGATTGCCGTGCCGAGCAACAGCGCGGCAGACCATCGGAAGTGGGGGATGAATCGGGTTCGTTTCATGTTGGTTTTTGTTTGAATTATTGTTTGCTGCGAATTTCGTCCAGATACTGTCGCGCGACGATGGCCGCGTTCTCTTTGCCGTAACGGTTGACGACATCCTTGAAACTCTTGGTCGCCTCTTCGCGCTTGTTCTGCGCGAGCAGCACGCGGCCGATTTCGAGCGCGGCCTTGGCCTGCCAATCCGGGTATTTTTTGTAATTCAGTTCGAGGTTCACAAATTCCGCCATGGCCTCCTCGTATTTCTTCGTGTTGAAGAGACATTCGCCGGCTTGGAAACGGCCCCGCACGGTCCAGAGGTCAATGATCTTCGGGTCGGCGAGCAGCTTGCGGTATTCGTTGATGGCTTCGTTGAATTTGCCGGTGTTCTCCAGCGCGAAACCGAGTCCGAAGATGGCGTTGCGCGACCAGCGGCTTTCCTTGAACCGGTTGAGAAAATCGCGGTAAGTCCCGATGGCCTCCTTATGCTGCTCGGTCATTGCCTGGGTTTCGCCGAGCCGCATGACGGTGCTCTCAGCCAGCGCCGCCTCGGTGCCGGGCAGCTTCGCAGCAGCGGCGAAATGATCGCGCGCCGCGACGGTTTCCTTGAGTTTCAGCCGCGATTCGCCGGCCTGGAAAAGCATGGACGCGCGCAGCTTCGACTTCGGGTAATCCGTGAGCAGCGTTTCAAAAAGTCCCGCCGCGGTCTGGTGATCGCCCATCTTGTAATGCGCACTGGCGAGCTGGATGCGGATCGGCTCCCGCAGCGTTTCGTCGGTCGTGGTCTTCAGCGTTTCCGTGAGCTGCGCGATGACCTTTTCCTGCGCGCCGCTGTCGAGGTTCAGCTCGGCGAGTTCGCTCTGCACCTTCACGATGAGCGGGCTTTTCGGATGTTTGGCGAGCAACTGGTCGTAAAGCGCGACGGCTTCCTTGTTGCGCTTCAGCGAGCGCTCGCACCACGCCCATTCGTAGAGCGCCTGGTCGGCAAATTCGGCGTCGGGATGCTTCTCGATGAAGCGCTTGAAGTACCCGGCCGCCGGCTGCCAGGTCTCCATCCGCGCGGCGGAAAGCCCCGCGTAATAAACCACGAGCGCGAGTTTCTCGTGCTGCGGGAACTGCCCGAGCATTTCGGCAAAATGTTTCGCCGCGTCCTTGAAGTTCGCCGCGTTGACCAGCGCGACGCCGTGCTGCAGGGCGGCATCCGCGCCGAGCGGATGATTGCGCGGGACTTTCGCGAAGCGCTCGCCGGCGGGCACGTGCTTGTTCTCGGAGGCATCCACCCAGCCGAGGTAATACAGCACGCGCGGCATCTGCGCCGCGGCACCCGCTTTGAAAGGCTCCTTCGCCGCCGTGTCCTCGGCGAGGAATCGTTCGAGCGCGGCCCGCGCCAACGGGAGATCCTTCGTTTCGTAAGCAAGGCGGCCCTGCTCGGCGAGTGCGAGCGGGAGGTGCGGCGTGGGCGCGCCGTAGTCGCCGGTGAGCGTGATCAGGTATTCGAGCGCCTTGTCCTGCTGCTTGGTCCTGTCGTAGGCGACGGCCAGTTCGAGCAGCGCCGTGTCGAGGTTGGGCGCCATCGTGACCGCCCGCTTCTTGCGGTTTTTCGGCTTGCCGCCTTTGCTGATCTCAACGGGCGTTCCCATGTCCACGCGCGCGCCGACAAAGTCCTCCAGCGGCGGGATCGCCTCGGTCCATTTTTCCTGGCGGAAAAAACAGTCGCCGACCACGAACGACAACTGCGCGAAAAGCCGGCCCTCGGGTTTCTTCGCGAGGAGCGGCCTGGCGCTGGCAAGCGACTCCTCCCAGCGGCCCGCGAGGTGGTGAATCTGCGCGAGACGAAACTCCCCGGCGAGCGCGCTCGGGTGATCCTTGTGGGCCGCGAGAAACTCGGTGTAAGCCTTCGTCGCGTCCTCGGCGCGATTGAGCAGGAAGAGATTTTCCGCGCGCATGAACCGCGCGTCGCCCGCCAGCGGACTCTGCGCGAAGCGCTGCAACAAGGCATCGTTCACCTGCATGCTGCCGTTGAAATCCTGCAGCTTGTGCTGGCACGTCGCCCGCTGGGCCAGCACCTCATCCATCTGGCCGAACTTTCCGCGCCTCTCCACGCGCTGCAGCGCCGCCGCTGCCTTGGCCCAGTCCGGCGTCTTGCGGTTCATCTCGGCGTTCGCGTAGTCGAATTCCAGATCGTCGATGATCGGCGAGTCTTTCAGGCGCTCGAGCGCTGGCCCGAGGAGGTCCGCCGCGCGGTCAAAATTGGGCGTCTTGGCCCGCGAGTGGATGCGTGCCAGCCAAAGATTGGCCTTCGCGGCGACGAGATCTTTGCCTCCGGCCAGGGCGTTCAACTTGCCTTCGGCACCCTTCTCCTCGCGCTCGAAAAGACAGCGCGCGATGTAGAGCTGTGCGTCCGCGACAAACTGGGCCGGTTGCCCCTTCTCGTCGGGCTTCGCGCTTTTCAGGTAGCCGGCGAAATCAGCCTCCGCCAGTTCGTATTTCTTGAGGATAAAGCGGGCGACGCCCAACCGGTATTGGCCCTCGGCGGCCTCGCTGCCGGTCATCCCCGGCAGCGCCGCCGCGAAGGCCGGTTCCGCCTTCTCGGGCTGCCCAAGCGCGGCGTAGCACTCCGCCTGGAGGTAAGCCGCGCGGGTCTTCCAAGCCGCGTCCGCCTCGGTGGCCGCGACCTTTTCGAGCACCGCCGCCGCCTCCGTGAGCTTGGTCGTTTTGTAGAAAGCAAAGCCGCGCTGATAAAGCCCGCGCCCCGCCTGGTCGGGAGCCGGCGCGTTCGCGAGCAGCTTCTCCGTCCACTCGATCACCTTGTCCCACTCCGCCTTGCCAAACGCCACGTCGCAAACCGTCGCCAGCGCCGCGGTCTTGAACTTCGGGTCCGCCAGCTTCTCCCAGCTTTCGCTGAACAGCTTCCGCGCATCCTCCGCCTTCCCCGAGTTCAGCAGGCATTGCCCTTGCAGGATGACGATGCGCTCCCGCTCGATCTCCGCGGCCAGATCCGGCTTCGCCAGCAGCGCCGCGAAATGCGGCAGCGCCTTTTCGTATTGCTTCAGCGCATAAAGACTCAGCCCCAGCCCCCGCCGCGCCATGTCCGCTTTCGGATGGGTCGGGTGCTTCGCGAGAAAGGCCTCGAATTGAGGAATCGCCACCGGGAAGAGGTTGCGATTGTAAGCCGCGTTCCCCACGTAATACTGCTCCAGCGCCGGATCCTCCTGCGCGCTGGCCGCCGGGCCAAAGGCCAGCAGCGCCGCCAGCAAAAGCGTCCCACACCGCTGCGAAGTTTTGCAAAAGGGATCGGCTGTGGGCAAAGAGGGTGGCATCACGGGTTCAGGGGCGCTTCACGTAAGAACCAGCCGCGTCGTGGGATGTTAGAGGTATATTTCATCCTCCGCTAGCGGCCGAAAGGATACCGCCCCCTGCTTTTCAGTAACCGCCCAACGTCCGCATGTCCTCGTACGGATCGACCTTATAAACACTGCGGAGCTTGATGCGCGAAGTGGCGGACGGCCGGGCGTCGGGAAGGGGCGGCAGCGGACGGAGCGGCGCGCGGGGCAGCACCCCCGTGGGACCGGCCTGCGCGGTGGCGACCGTGGGGGCCCCATGCGCCGCCACCGTGCCGCCCGCCGCTGGCGCGGCGGCGGCGTAGTCGGCGGGGCCGTTGTAGGTCACGAAGGTATTGATCGGCACCGTGGCCAGCCGCCCGCCGCCTTCCAGCCGCTGATGCTGGGCGATGAAAAGGTGCGGATCCCAGTAGTTCGTGAAGTCCCGCGGAAACGCGCTGCGGGCCATCCCGATGCGGAGGTTCTTGCGCAGTTCAAAGTGCAGATGCGCGTTGTACATGCCGCGGTTATTGCCGATGGTGCCGACCTTTTGCCCCCGCACGACCTGCTGGCCCTCCTGCACGAGGATGGAATCGAGATGCCCGTAAAGTGAGTCGGCATACGCGACCTGCCCGGCCTCCAAGTAGGCGTGGCGGACGATGACCACATTGCCCCAGCCGAGCCGGAAATCGCGGGCGAAAACCACGAGGCCGTGCGCCGTGGCGGTCACCGGCGCGCCGAGTTCGGTGTCGCCGCCACCGGTGCCGTTCCAGTCGTCGCCGAGGTGACCGTTTGGCTGCATGCCGCGCGCGCGGTAGTAGCTCTGGCCGTCACTGCCGACCGGGCTCTGGAAGCCGTCGGCGAGTTTCACGGCAGCCGTGTCCTGCGCCAGGAGAGAGGCGGAGGCGACGGTGAGGGTGGCGATGGAAAGGGGCCAGCGCATGGGAGGGAAAGCCTAGGCCGGGGTTTTCGCGGCTGGCAACCCCTCAATGCGGGGCCGCCTGATGGGCGAAAAGCAGCAGGCCCAGGCCCAGCGCGATGCGATAGATGCCGAAGCCGGTAAAGGTGTGGCTTTGCACATAACGCAGCAGCCAGCGCACGGCGAATACCGAGGCCACCGCGGCCACCACCGTGGCGATGATCAACGGTTGCCAGAGGATCACCTCTTCGTTCTTGAGCGCATCGAGCATCGTTTTCGCACCGGCCGCGCAGAGCGTCGGCACACCGAGGAGAAAGGAGAACTCCGTGGCCGGACCGCGCCCGAGCCCGAGGAGTAGCGCGAAAAGGATCGTGCTGCCCGAACGCGAGGTGCCCGGAAAAGCCACCGCCACAAGCTGCGCCAGGCCAAAGACCACCGCCAGCTTCCACGACACCTCCGTGACCGCTGTCCGCCCGCGCAGCCAAAACTCCCCGGCGACAAAAAGCACCCCGCCAATGAGCAGTGCGAGCGCAATGGGCTTGCTCGTGTGCGGCAGTGCGAGGCCGAGCTTTTTCATCGTGAGCGCCCCGACGGCGGTGATCGTGAATGCGAGCACCAGCTTTAAAAAATAGTCGCGGTGCGGCGGCTCCCGCCAGCGCTTCAGCGTCGCCAGCCGACTGGAGAAAAGCGGCAGCGCCGCGAGGACCGCCCCGCATTGGATGACGGCGTTGAAAATCTCCGAACCGAAAAATGTCTGGTGAATGGGCTGGCCGTCGATCGACAAAAACTGCTCGGCGAGCAACAGGTGTCCGGTGGACGAGACCGGGATGAATTCGGTGATTCCCTCGATCAGGCCGAGGATGACCGCGATGAGCCAGTGCGACATAGATTTTCGTGCAAAGTAAAAGGCAGACGCCTGTCGGGAGCACCCGGAACGCCTCTGCCTTCGCAAAAAACAGCCCCGCTAGATCGCCGCGTCGCCGCGCTCTTCGGTGCGGATGCGGATCGAGTCTTCCACCGGCATCACGAAAACCTTGCCGTCGCCGATCTTGCCCGTCTTCGCCGCCGCCACGATGGCCGCGACCGTCTTGGCCACGCGATCATCCGCGACCACGATCTCGAATTTCACCTTCGGGAGAAAATCGACCGTGTACTCGCTGCCGCGGTAAATCTCGGTGTGGCCTTTCTGCCGGCCGAACCCCTTCACTTCGCTCACCGTCATGCCCTCGATACCGACCTCGGCGAGCGCCTCCTTCACGTCCTCCATTTTGAACGGCTTAATAATCGCTTCGATCTTTTTCATAGTGTTGCGTGCATTCCTATCGGCTCGGAAGCAGATGACAAGCCTGCCCTGAGCGCCGAAGCGAAAACTTCCGCAGCGACCCGTGATTGCCCTCGCTGGGCCGGGGGGCGAAAAGGCGCATGCGGCAACTGGCTCCCTGGCTCCCGGAATGTGCCGACGCCCGCTACGCGAACGCCGCGCGCAGCAGCGCCAGCCCCTTTGGCACCGCCGTCGCCGCCGCCTCCTTGCCTTCCATTTCGAGCGCCACGTAGCCCGTGTAGCCGGCGTCGCGCAGGATTTTCGCGATGCGTTGGTAGTCCAGGTCGAGAGTGTAAAACACCCCTCCCCCATCGTACATCTTGGCCTGCACGAAGACCGTCTGCGGCGCGATCGCCGTGAGTTTGTCGTACGGATTTTCGAGAAAATTTCCCGTGTCCATGAGCGCGCCGAGCCACGGCGAATTGACCGCCTTCAAAATGCGCAACTGACCCTCGGGCGTGTTCGTCAGGCCCCAATGGTTCTCCAGCGCCAGCGTCACCCCGCGTTCCTTCGCGACGTCCACGCATTTGTGCAGCGCGTCGATGCACCACTTGAAAGCGTCATCCTCGGTGAAGCCCCGGAGCGCCGGCTCCTGCCCGCGCGCCTTCATCAGCAAGGCAAAGTCCGCGATGGTCTTCCAGCGCCCGGCGCTCACCCGCACGCACGGCACCCCGAGCGCATACGCGATCTCGATGCACTTTTCCGTGTGCGCCACCCACTTGTGCCGCTCCGCCGGATGGGGCGAGACAAAGTCCTGCTCGATCGACAGGCAGACCAGCGCCACGCCGGCGCGGAAAGCGTGCTGCTTCAGCCGCTGGCAGTAGGCGTGCATGGTGTCATCCAGCCGCCCGAATTCCGCGCAATCCATCTGCCGGTGCAAAATGTCCAGGCCATCCACCCCGAGCGCCGCCGCCTTGTCGATCACGTCGTCGATCGAGACCTTCACCGCGGCAAAGTGCCAGTAGGAGTAGCTGGACAGACCGATCTTGATCCGGCGCGCTGCCGCCGCCGCGACCGGCTGCGCCCCTACCCCGGCCCCGAGCGCGAGAGCCGCGCCCGCCGAGGTCGCAAAAAACTGGCGGCGAGTATTCATCCTAGAAACGGCGATGGAGCGGCCACGAAAGCACACGAAAAGAACGGCTTGAGAAATGCGTCAGATTCACCCGATCAGTGAGTGAAGCAATCGCCGCAACCATCCGGCCTTTCGTGGACCTCATTGCCGTTGATCGGTTCATGGGTTTTTTGGTGAGAATTTCCTCAGCGTCCGCCAAGATTCGTTCCGTTAATTTTGGCGAAATTCCGTTCATTTCGTTTTGGTTTTTCAGACGAAATAAACGCTGACACCCCGGCGCTCAGTGGGCCGCCAGGCGCAGCCGCGGATCTTCCGCCAGCAACTCGGCCAGCGCCGGCCAGCCTTCATGGTCCAGCGCCTGAAACGCATTGAGATACACCGCGACCACGCCAGGATCGTGCTTCGCGAAAAGCGGGTCGATGGCCGCGACCAGCGCAGCTTTTTCCGGCGCGGGCGGCAGCGCCTCAATCGTGCCATTGGCATCGTGGGCGATGCCGAGGCCGTCGAGGAAATCGCACAGCAACGGCGCGTGCGCGGCCACCAGCCAGATCTGCAGCAGGTGCGCTCCCGTAGTCCCGTTCACCTTGCGCCCGAGCGCCTCGCGCATCCACGCATGCCGTTCGCCGCGCGGTTTGCGTTTTACGAAGATGACGCGGAGGTTCCGCTGCCTGGCCAGCGCGTCGATCGTCGATTCGTAGAGCGGCGTCTCTTTCTCCGCGAGAAAAGTGAAAAGCTGCTCCGCCACAGCGGGCGGCATCTGGGCGAAAATTTCGTGGGACGTGGGCATGAAGTTAAAGGTGCGCGAGGGTAGGAGCACCCGGCGAAAAGTCCAGCCCGGCCTCGCCCGCCCGCGAGGGAACGCCCCCCGCTAAGAGGCGGTTGAAGAACGATGCGTGCCCCGGCCTTCTTCATCTGCATCTCCTTCTCCTTTCACTTCCCGAGAAGAAGAAGGTGCAGAAATGGGTGTCCAACGGTTTTCCAACAGCCTCCTGAAACGGAATGGTTGTGTCCGTCAAGTTCAGCAAAAGGAATGAGTCAGAGGCAGGTGGGAGCGGGATTTCGGGCGCGACTCCTCGGTGCGGCGCTCGGGTGCACGGTCGCTCTGTTCCCGCTCGGATGGCGGTTCGCGTTCTCGCTGCTGGAGAGGGTAGTCCGGCTTCTTCACGGGACCGACGGCAGCGTTTTTCGGCGCGGGTCTGCCCGCGAGGATTTTGAGGAAGGGCTGGCTCATTCGTGGACGATTTCTCCAAAAGCGCTGCGCCGCGGGCCGGTGCGTTTTTCACCGGCGGCGTGGGTTCCTCGGCGAGCCGCTTGCCCGGCGTGGTGCGGTAGTCGCCGAGCATGATCTCGGCATCCTGCGAAATCACGCGCGGCTCCTTGATCTCCTCCCAACGCGCGCCCACGCGCACGAAGGTGCCATTGGTGCAGCGCAAGTCGGTCGCGCACACCTGCCCGCCGCCGCGGAACCGCGGCCCACGGTGTCGGTCTGGCTCATGGTCGGGTGGGTGAAAGCATCCGCCGGTTCCGCCGATGGGCGCTGGTTCTTGGGAAGGGCGACCGAAACTCAAAGGCGGTGTCATCGTGAGGAACCGAACACGTGGGCGTGAGTCTTGGGGCGGGATGAGCCGGTGGGCGTGCAAAGGAGCGGCGAGCTTTCAGCCGCCGACCACCGGCTGCGCCGGAGGCGCACCAATGGGCGGGCAGGCGGGGTGTGCCGTGCGCCCACCGCGATGTCGAACGTCTCTGCAAATGCAGGAGGTTCATGGGCAGCGGAGCGGATGGCAGCGAAACCCTCTGGGTTTTGCCGGCAGCGGGAGGCCAAAAGCCGGAGACCTTCGCTCCCATCCGTCCCGCCTTCGCCCACACGAGGCAGGCAGGTTTGTTAATAAGACAGCGCGGGGCAGGAAAGCCCCGCTCTTTTGCCCCGCGCCCGCACGGTTGGCGGGTGCAAATTCCATCCCAAAAAGCAAAACCGCCGGGCTCCTTGCGGAACCCGGCGGTTGTTCGTTGTTCGCGGATTGCGAGCTAAGCGCGGGGCTTAGTAGTCCATGCCGCCCATGCCGCCGCCGCCGTGACCGTGCGGGTCGCCAGCCGGGGCCGCTTTCGGCTCGGGTTTCTCGGTGATGATCGCTTCGGTGGTCAGGAGCAGGCCGGAGATCGACGCGGCGTGCTGGAGCGCGCTGCGGGTCACTTTGGCCGGATCGACGACGCCAGCTTTGATGAGGTCTTCATAGACGCCGGTGGCGACGTTGTAACCTTCGTTGCCTTTGCGCTTCTTGACTTCGGCGACGATGAGCGCGCCTTCCTGGCCGGCATTGTCGGCGAGGGTGCGGAGCGGAGCTTCGATCGCGCGGCGCACGATCTGGAGACCGATCGCTTCGTCACCTTCGAGCTTGAGGGTGTCGAGCACCTTCTGCGCGCGGATGAGGGCGACGCCGCCGCCGGGGACGATACCTTCTTCCACGGCCGCACGGGTGGCGTGGAGGGCGTCTTCGACGCGGGCTTTCTTCTCCTTCATCTCGGTCTCAGTCGAGGCACCGACATTGATGACGGCCACGCCACCGGCGAGTTTCGCGAGGCGCTCCTGGAGCTTCTCCTTATCGTAGTCGCTGGTCGTTTCCTCGATCTGGCGGCGAATCTGCGAGACGCGGCCCTGGATGTCAGCCTGCTTGCCGCTGCCTTCGACGATGGTGGTGTTCTCCTTGTCGATGGTCACGCGCTTGGTGCGACCGAGGTCTTCGAGGGTGATGTTCTCGAGCTTGAGGCCGAGGTCTTCGGTGATGCAGCGGCCGCCCGTGAGGATGGCGATGTCTTCCATCATGGCTTTGCGGCGGTCGCCAAAGCCGGGAGCCTTGACGGCTGCGACCTGGATGGTGCCACGGAGCTTGTTCACCACGAGGGTCGCGAGGGCTTCGCCTTCCACGTCTTCAGCGATGATGAGGAGCGGCTTGCCGGTCTTCGCAGTCTTCTCGAGCACGGGGAGCAGATCCTTGAGGGAGCTGATTTTCTTCTCGTGGATGAGGATGTAGGGATTGTCGAGGACGGTCTCCATGGCCTCGGCGTTCGTGACGAAGTAGGGCGAGAGGTAGCCCTTGTCGAACTGCATGCCTTCGACGACGTCGAGGCTGGTCTCGATCGACTTGGCTTCTTCCACCGTGATGGTGCCGTCCTTGCCGACCTTGTCCATCGCGTCGGCGATGATCTCGCCGATGGTGGTGTCCCAGTTGGCGGAGACGGTGGCGACCTGCGCGATTTCCGTGCGGTCCTTCACCTTCTTCGAGATGCGGGCGATCTCGGCGACGAGCGCTTCGACGGCCTTGTTGATGCCGCGCTGGAGCGAGGTTGGGTTGGCGCCGGCGGTGACGTTCTTGAGGCCTTCCTTGAAGATGGCTTCGGCGAGAACGGTCGCGGTGGTGGTGCCGTCACCGGCGACGTCGCTGGTCTTGCTGGCGACCTCGCGGACGAGCTGGGCGCCCATGTTTTCATACGGGTCTTCGAGTTCGATTTCCTTGGCCACGGTCACACCGTCCTTGGTGATCGTCGGGCTGCCGAATTTCTTGTCGAGGATGACGTTGCGGCCGGATGGCCCGAGGGTGGCCTTGACGGCCTTGGCGAGTTTCTCAATGCCGCGCAGGAGAGCGTGGCGTGCGGACTCGTCGAATTGGAGTTGTTTGGCTGCCATAATGATTGGTGAGTTAGTTGGATGGTTGTTGGTTGAGTTAGCCGATGATGCCGAGGATGTCGTCCTCGCGCATGATGAGGTGGGTGTCGCCGTCGATTTTCACTTCGGTTCCGCCGTACTTGCTGATCAGGACGGTGTCGCCCTTCTTGACGGTGAAAGCGATGAGCTTGCCGTCGTCATCACGCTTGCCAGTGCCGAGGGCCACGACTTTGCCTTCCTGCGGTTTTTCTTTGTGGGCGTCGGGGATGATAATCCCTCCCTTTTTGACTTCAGCGGCCTCCATGGGTTTCACGAGGACGCGGTCTGCGAGTGGTCGAATGTTGACTGCCATATTGGTAGTTACTTTCTAGTTAGTTGGTTGTTGGTTGTTTTGGTTTCTACTTAAATCGCCGGTTGTTAGCTTCCGGCCAGGTTTAGCTCGCTGGGAGCTAACTGCGGCGAAATGGGTAAAGTGGCTATTGTTGGCTCAGTGCCTGGATTGCAGCGTCGCCTGTGAGGTCCCAAACGGTCGCATTGAGATGCTTGTTCGGTTGCTGTTTTTGTTGAAATGAAATCCGCCAAACATAAGTTTTCTTTGTCTTGTCGAGTTGAACCTGGTTGACCCGATATTCTTTGAGATCGTGTCCTTCAGTCTCGGCTTTCGCTTTTGCCAGAGCAACTGCTTCCTGTTTCTGGAGTCTGGTTCCACTTGCTGGAATATCCGAGCCGTCGAACCAAGCACAGCCGGACAGCAGTGTTGTTCCGAGGAGAAGGATGGGCAAAAACTTGGTTGGCACGTTACGCTCATCTACATTTTTACTAGTCGTTCACGGTCTCGATCTCCGCGTCCTCGAAGTCCGTCACCAGAGTCGCGTGGCCAGATTGAGCACGCAGTGCCTTTTCAAGGGTCTTCACGTGCCGCTCCAGCGCAGCCATGCGGTCCTCGATGGATTCGGCGCGGGCGCCAAGTGACGAGGCGAGGAGGCAAAGGGTGAGACCGATGAGGCGCATGGGTGGCGGTGGGTGGGGCGGTTACTTTTTCTTATCGTCGTCCACGACCTCAAACTCGGCATCGACGATATCGCCGTCGGCTTTCTTCGCGGCACCGGCATCCGGTTCGGCAGAGCCTTGGGCCCCGGCGTCGGGACCGGCGGCACCGGCGCTGGCGGCGGCCTGTTTGTAAAGGTCTTCGCTGGCGCTTTGGAAGGTCGTCTGGAGTGCGTCGTAGGCGGACTTGATGGCGTCGGTGTCGTTGCCCTTGAGCGCTTCGCGGACGGCGGCGATCTTGCCTTCGATGTCGGTCTTCTTATCGCCGGGAATCTTATCGCCGAGATCCTTGATCTGCTTCTCGCACTGGTAGGCGAGGTTGTCGGCGTTGTTGCGGATTTCGATGGCTTCCTTGGCCTTCTTGTCCTCCTCGGCGTGAGCCTCGGCATCCCGCTGCATCCTCTCGACCTCCTCCTTCGTGAGCCCAGAGCTGCCGGTGATGGAAATTTTCTGCTCCTTGCCGGTGCCGAGATCCTTGGCGCTGACGTGCAGGATGCCGTTGGCATCAATGTCGAAGGTCACCTCGATCTGCGGGGTGCCGCGCGGCGCGGGCGGGATGCCGTCAAGATGGAAGGTGCCGAGATTTTTGTTGTCGCGGCTGAGCGGGCGCTCGCCTTGCAGGACCTTGATCTCCACGCCCGGCTGACTGTCGCTGTAGGTGGAAAAGGTCTGCGATTTCCGCGTCGGGATGGTGGTGTTGCGCGGGATCATGGCCGTGGCGACACCGCCGGCGGTTTCGATGGCCAGCGTGAGCGGCGTGACATCGAGGAGGAGCACGTCTTTCACGTCGCCCTTGAGCACGCCGCCCTGGATGGCCGCGCCGATGGCCACGACTTCATCCGGATTGACGCCCTTGTGCGGCTCTTTGCCGACGAGCTTGCGCGCGGTTTCGATGACGCGGGGCATGCGGGTCATGCCGCCCACGAGCACGAGTTCGTTGACGTCTTTCTCGCTCAGGCCAGCGTCCTTGAGGCACGCTTTGACCGGGCCGATGGTGCGCTCGAAAAGCGGGTCGGTGAGCTGCTCCAGTTTCGAGCGGGTGAGTTTTTTCTGGATGTGCTTCGGGCCGCTCTGGTCGGCGGTGACGAACGGCAGGTTGATCTCGTATTCCTGCGACGAGGAAAGCGCGATCTTGGCCTTCTCGGCCTCCTCCTTGATGCGCTGCACGGCGTCGGGTTGCTTGGTGAGGTCGATGCCGGACTCACTTTTGAATTCGGCGAAAATCCAATCCATGACGGCGTTGTCCCAGTCGTCGCCGCCGAGATGGGTGTCGCCGTTGGTCGCTTTCACCTCGAAGACGCCGTCGCCGATTTCCAGTACCGAGATGTCGAAAGTGCCACCACCGAGGTCATAGACCGCGATCTTCTCGTCGGACTTTTTGTCGAGGCCATAGGCGAGCGACGCGGCGGTCGGTTCGTTGACGATGCGGAGCACTTCGAGGCCCGCGATCTTGCCGGCGTCCTTGGTCGCGGTGCGCTGCGAGTCGTTGAAATAAGCAGGCACCGTGATGACGGCCTGGGTGATCGTCTCGCCGAGCTTGGCTTCCGCGTCGGATTTGAGCTTCGCGAGGATCATCGCGCTGATTTCCGGCGGCGAATAGGTCTTGGTCTCGCCGTTCACGGTCACGGAAATGTGCGCGTCACCGTTCGCCGCCTTTACGACTTTGTACGGCACGCGATGCAGTTCGCTCTGCACCTCGTCGAATTTCCGCCCCATGAAGCGCTTCACGGAAAAGATCGTGTTTGTGGGGTTCGTGACCGCCTGCCGTTTCGCGGCTTGGCCGACCACGCGTTCGCCGCTCTTGGTGAAAGCGACGACGCTGGGCGTGGTCCGCGCGCCTTCGGAGTTTTCCAGCACGACCGGTTCGCCGCCGTCCATGACAGACATACAGGAGTTCGTGGTGCCGAGGTCGATGCCGAGGATTTTAGCCATGTGAGTAAAAAGAGTTGGGTCTGAAAAAGGTTGAGCTCGCCGGATTAGCAGGCGACAGGCCGGGGCGGCGATTGAGTTTTAAGGCGTTGGAAATCAGCGATGTAACAAAACTTCGTCCGAATCAGAAAGTGTGACATGACACACCGCGTGTCACACCCGGGCGGGGAGAAGTGTGACACGGCGGCGCAAATCAATCGGGAGACATGGCATTTCCAAAGCGCGGGGACGGACACCCAGCGATTCGTGAAATCCGTGGCCGTCTTCAGCTTTCGCCGGACAAAAAAGCCGGCGACCAGTTTCCCGGTCGCCGGCTGTCGATGATTACTGGCTGCGGTTTAGACGGCCTTCTCCCCGGTCTCGTCGGTGCGGATGCGGACGGCTTCCAGCACGGGCGAGATGAAGACCTTGCCGTCGCCGATCTTGCCGGTCTTCGCGGCTTTCACGATGGCGGCCACGGCCTTCTCGGTGAGTTCGTCCACGAGCACGACCTCGATCTTGATCTTCGGCAGGAAATCGACCGTGTATTCACTGCCGCGGTAGATTTCCGTGTGCCCCTTCTGGCGTCCGAAGCCTTTGACTTCGGACACCGTCATGCCCTCCACGCCGATCTCGGCGAGGGCTTCTTTTACTTCCTCCAATTTGAAGGGTTTGATGATGGCTTCGATTTTTTTCATCTGGTTAGTTTCGTTTTTCGAGTTTCGGATTTCGGATTTTCAGCGTCAGAGGATGTATCCTTCCTCTTGGTGGTCAGTGATGTCGAGCCCCTGGCTTTCCGCCTCCGGCGTGGGCCGCAGACCGATGACCACTTTGATGACGAACGCGATAACCACAGTCGCCACAATCGAGAGCGCGAGGGTGATGGCCACGGCCTTGACCTGCTGACCGAGGAGGCCGCCTTCGGCCACGAGTTTGAACAAGCCGTTTGCTTTCGCGTAGCCGTTCGCATCGGTCAGGTTGCCATTGACGCTGCTGGTCGCCAGCACACCAGTGAGCAGCGCACCAAGGGTGCCGCCAACGGCGTGAACACCAAAGGTGTCGAGCGCGTCGTCGTAGCCGATCATGTTCTTCACGAAGACCACGAAGATATACGGCACGATCGCCGCCAGCAGGCCGATGATCATCGCTCCGGTGGGATCGACGAAACCGCAGGCCGGAGTGACCACCACGAGGCCGGCCACGATGCCCGAGCAGAATCCGAGGATGGACGGATGACCCTTGTGGATCCACTCGATGAGCGCCCAGACAAAGCCGGCGCTGGCCGCGGCGAGCGTGGTCGTCATGAAGGCATTGGCCGCGACGCCATCCGCGGCGAGCGCGGAACCGGCGTTGAAGCCATACCAGCCGACCCACAGCATGCCGGTGCCGACCATACAAAGCACCATGGAGTGCGGGGCCATCTTCTCTTTGCCAAAGCCAAGGCGCTTTCCAAGAATGATGCACAGAATGAGCGCGCTCCAACCCGAGGTCATGTGCACCACGGTGCCGCCGGCGAAGTCGATCGCCTGGATTTTTGCGTCACCGTTCCAGACGCCGTTCATCAGGCCGTTCACGCCCCAGACCATGTGGGCCATGGGGAAATAGACCACGAACATCCAGATCGCGATGAAGATCAGGACGGCGCTGTATTTCATGCGCTCGGCGACCGCGCCGACGATGAGCGCCGGGGTAATGATCGCGAACATGAGCTGATACATGGAGAAGACGTTCTGCGAGACCCAGTAGCAGTAGTCGGTGTTCGGGGCGCTGGTTACCCCTTTGAGGAAAAAGAACTCGTTTCCGCCGATGTAGGGCGATCCGTAGCTCTTGCCGAAGACCAGGCTGTAGCCGAAGGCCCACCAGAGCACCGTGACCATGCCCGCGCAGCCGAGGCACTGGGCGAGGACGCTGAGGACGTTCTTCTTGCGAACGAGACCGCCGTAGAAGAGCGCCAAGCCGGGCAGCGTCATGAAGAGCACGAGCGCAGCGCAGGTCATCATCCAAGCGTTGTGTCCAGGGCCGGCAATGCCGACGGACGGGGTCGTGAGACCGTCGGGAATTACGTCGGCACCTTTGTCGTCCTTCGCCGTTTTGAGGCTGGAAGTCGGGTCAACATTGTTCATGTAGGCCTCCAAGCCAGCGACGCGTTGCTCGATCGTCGGCTCGGGCTTTGTCGCGGCTTCTGCGGCAGGTGCAGGTTTTTCAGCAGCCGGTTCAGCCGGTTCGGCCGGGGCGGCGGTTGCAGCAGGAGCGGCAACCGGTGGGGCGGCGGCGTCCTGGGCGGAGACGCTGCCAGCGAGCGAGGCCCAAGAGAGGGCTGTCGCAGCGGCGAGCGAGGTGAGGTGACGGGTCAGTTTCATGCGGTTGGTTATTGGTGGGTTGGTGGGTTGATGTTGTTTGCTCATCGGTCTCCGCCCGCCCGCTGGTTGCTTTTTAGCAGTCAGCGAAACGAAGCGGAAAATCCGGCGGCATTTGGTCTGCGCGCCCTTTAGCAACGGATATGCCACGCGCCGAAATTATCCTGTTTTCTCTGTAAAACGGGAGCCCGCCGAAAAAGCGCCGGCACCTCATCTGATCATAAATAGCCACTTCGACCCGGCGTGGGCGATTCGCGACACTTCCAGCCGCGTCCGTCCGCTCCCGCAATTCTCTACGCCCGCGGATGCGCCTGATCGTAGGCCTTTTTCAACCGCTCCGTCGTCACGTGCGTGTAGATCTGAGTGGTCGAAAGACTCGCGTGACCAAGCAACGACTGCACGCTGCGCAAGTCCGCGCCGGCGTCGAGGAGATGCGTGGCAAAGCTGTGCCGCAGCTTATGCGGGCTGATCCGCACACCGATGCTCGTGTGCCGCAGATAGCGCTGGACGGCCAGCCACACATTGGCCGCCGAGATGCGCTTGCGCACCTTGCTCAGAAAAAGCGGCCCCACTTCCACCCGCGCCGCCTGCCGGTAGCGCTGGATGGCCTCCAGCGCCGGTATGCCCACCGGGACGACGCGCTCTTTGCGGCCCTTGCCGAAAACGCGCACGCTCTCGGAAAAAATGTCCACGTCCTTCACGTCCAGCGCCACCAGCTCCGCCAGCCGCAGCCCACTGCTGTAGAAAAGCTCGAGGATCGCCGCATCGCGCGCTGGCATCCACAGCGGAGCCTGCGCCTGCTTTTCCACCCGCAGCGGCGCGGAGAGCAGCTCCTCGATCTGCTGGGCATTGAGGAAAACGGGGAGCTTCTTTTCGAGCTTCGGGAGCTGGACCTCCTTGAGCGGATTATCGCGCAGCCCGTGGCGTTGATTGAGAAATTTGTAAAACGTCCGCAGCGCCGCGAAGTGCAGCCGAATCGTGGGCCGCGCCATCTCGCGCTTCCCGCAGGAAAAAAGGTAGCGGCGGAAATGGTCGGCCGTCAGCTCCCGCCACTCCGGCTCCGCGACCGCTTTGCGGAACTCCGCGAGCGCATGCCGGTAGTTCACCAGCGTCCGCGGCGAGACATTGCGCTCCACGGCGAGGAACTGGAAAAAGGCATCGGCCAAAGGATCGGGCGGCAGGCTCTTCAAAGTGCCGCGAGGCTACCGGCGGTCGGGCGCCTTTCCCACCCATTCCTTTGCCCGAACCGCGCCACCGCGCTTGTCGGCGGCAGGCCGTCGCGCCATGCTCCCGCCCACATTTCCATGAAAGCCATCTCGCTCGACGCCCCGCAAAAATTCCGCGCCCTCGAACTCCCGGAGCCCGCCGCGCCCGCGCCGGGCGAGGCGCTGGTGCGCGTCCACCGCATCGGCATCTGCGGGACGGACTACGGCGGCTTCCTCGGCAAAATGCCGTTCTTTTCCTACCCCCGCATCCCCGGCCACGAACTCGGCGTCGAGGTCCTCGCCGTGGGCGAAGGCGTGACCAATGTCGCACCCGGCGACCACTGCTCGGTCGAGCCGTACATCAATTGCCAGCGCTGTTACTCCTGCCGCCGCGGCCTCACGAACTGCTGCGAAAACCACCAGACGCTCGGCGTGATGTGCGACGGCGGCATGTGCGAGCGCCTGCTCCTCCCGGCGCGCAAGCTCCACGTTTCCACAAAGCTCAGCCACGACCAGCTCGCGCTCGTCGAGACCCTCGCCATTGGCTGCCACGCCATCGACCGCGGAGCGCCGCGAGCCGGCGAGCATGTGCTGGTCATCGGTGCCGGCCCCATCGGGCTTTCGGCGCTGGAGTTTGTGAAAGTGGCGGGCGCAAAAAGCATCGTCCTCGACATCAACGAAGCGCGCCTCGCCTTCTGCAAAAACACCATGGGCGTGGACCACACCATCGTCGCGCGCGGCGACGGCTCGGAGCTGACGGCGCTCGCCGAGATCACCGGCGGCCAGCTCGCCGACGTGGTCGTGGACGCCACCGGCAGCCACAAATCCATGAGCGCCGCGCTCGGCTACTGCGCCTTTGGCGGGCGGCTCGTGTATGTGGGCATCACGCAGCAGGAGCTGACCTTTCCGCACGCGCCCGTCATGCACCGCCGCGAACTCACGCTCCTCGCCTCGCGCAACGCGCTGACCCGCGACTTTGCGCGCATCATCCGACTGATCGAGGAGGGGGTCATCGACACGAAACCGTGGATCACCCACCACGCGAAATTCGACGACCTGATCGCGGCCTTCCCGACCTGGCTGAAACCCGAGACCGGGGTGATCAAGGCGGTCGTCGAAAACGTGTGACCGCGCGATTTGCCGAAGA
>Ga0114966_10000570_pt1 | contig 35231 bp, 42 predicted proteins | sample M_130207_XF_Meta_FD_87029 | JGI IMG/M metagenome (GOLD analysis project Ga0114966, IMG submission 87029) | Freshwater microbial communities from Lake Montjoie, Canada to study carbon cycling - M_130207_XF_MetaG | ecosystem: Environmental > Aquatic > Freshwater > Lake | place: Lake Montjoie... | reverse complement strand
TTGTTGTAAAATCTAACATAACAATAGTAGATGAATCCTCACTATCACCTCTAGAAACGTCAACACCCATAATATATTGGTGACCTTCTTCAGGTTGTTTCCAAATCCAAATTTCATTTTCAGAACCACTAATAAATTCTGGCTCTTTAACATTTAATCTATCCTGTTCTTCAATAATTTCTTCGTTAATTACGTTACCACCAGAACCAATAAATGATACATCCAATTCCTGTGCTATCATTCTAGAATCATTATTCATACCTCTACACATTTCCTCATACCAAGATGAAGTTGGTTTATAACCGCCGTCAATCATTCTAGCGTATGAATCAAAACAAAATTCAATTTCATCAAATATTTCATCTCCTTTAACCCATTTAAGGTCTTTATTGTACCTTAAATCTTCATACCATTTCATTTCAATTATATTGAAATTATTCTTTTTTGCTTTTGATTGTGCGTATGTTTCATAATAAAGCTTATCCATACCATTTGGTGTTGATATAAGTGTTGCCTTACCACCAGTACCAAGTGCCGTTAAAGCAGCACCAAATACAATAGCACCATTATCAATATACGCTGCCTCATCCATAACAAGATATGTCGGCGTAAAACCTCTAAGAGCATCCTTTGATGTTGCTACGGCTTTAACACGACTACCATTTGGTAGCTTTATCTCTTTTTTTGAATCTGTTATGAAAATACTTTTTGATTCGTTTTTATGTGAACCATAATACTCTGGACCCCAAACCCATCTAGGTAACTGTGAAACAAAATCTTTAATTTTTGCTAAAAATTCAAATGCCAATTCTTGCTTATTTGCAATAATTAGAACCGCTTCTGGATTCTCTTCATCGGCAAAACCTACCTTAATTGATAGATAAGCGGCTGTTGTTGTAGATACACCAGCCTGTCTAGGTTTAGTTATTAAATTAAACCTATGGTGCTCATACGCGTGGCAAATTTCTTTTTGTCTTGGGAATAATTTGAATTGGACAAATCCTTCTTGAGTTTTGTCAAATGTTTCTAAGTAAGTCTCAATTGCATAAATTGGACTAGATAGACACTTGGCGTACTCTTTTATTATTTCTTGTCTTGTCAACATATTCTTTTATTTAATAAATATGCTAGTAGACGATTAAAACCGTATTTTAATGTTTTTTGAAATATTTAACCCATGTGCTTCTTGCAAATTCACTTGTCTTAATAAGTCCTAATTTATTTAATTTCTGTATATTAAGTTTTCTAAATTTATAAGCAAATTTAATTTTCTTTACAATATCGTCACTTGATGTTTGGCTAGCTTTATAAAAACAGCTTAACCAACTAATTTCATTAGAGCCAATGATTGGTATATCATTAGAAACAAAATCAGCAGCAACAATATTAAATGTTTCGTTTAGTGACACTTGTAAACCAATGTCCATTTTACGTATAATATCATTAAAATCTTTGTGACTATACCATGGGTGCTCAATTAATGTATGAATCTCTTGGTTTTCAAATAATGCTCTAATATTTCTTAATGCGCTATCACCTTTTTCTATTCTTTCGCTGTTTATATGAAAATGAATTGGTTTTGTAATTTTATTCCCAAAATCAATTGCAGCGACTGCTTGTATTAATTGATTTTTCATTGGTCTTATAGCACCAAAGCAACCAATATCAACATGTTTTTTATCTTTAAAAATAATCTTTTCTCCATTCATAACTGGATAATAATTTGGTAAAAAAATTAAATTATTCACCCCAGATTTTTTCAAATCGCTGTACATTTTTTCAGTATTTGGTGCAATTTGAACTTTATTTTTTTTACCCATTTTATCGTATAAAAAAATCCATTCCATAGCCATACCTTCATTTGCAATAAATGGCATTTCAGAATGTAGTCTAATAATCCAATTAACCCTTGGATGTAATTTATGTAACGTGTCAAATTTTTCTGGGATAACCCAAAGAGCTTCAACAATTACATGTGTTGGTTTATACTTTGAAACTTCTCTATCTATACAATTATTATCATCGACCTGAACTAAGTTAGATTCAATGCCGTTTCTGTTAAGCATGTCATTAACAAATGTTGCACTGTTAAATAATCCAGAATGCAACGTTTTTGCTGTTGGCATGTTGTACAATCTTCTCTTTTTTAATACAAATAAAATTTTTGGGGTTGTCATGTGAGGCTTTTTTAATAAATATAACTTACACTTGCATTTTATAAATAAATCTTTATAAAAATTTACAAAAAAAACACTCAATAATGAGTGTTTTAATTTTTATAAAAATTCGTCAAAATTATCTCCGTTTTCTTCCCAATCATCCCCCATGTTTAATTCGTTTATTGCCTGATTAAACTCATCTTCTTGTAACCCTCGCTTAACACCATGTAATATTTCATCAATAACTTTTTGCCCTCTTTTAGTACCTGCCATAATCTCCCTCATTTGATTATGAAATTCTTTTGCTGGTAATGAAGCTAATTCAGAATATATATGATGTTTTAAACCAAAATCATCGGCAGGTATTTTGTCAGTAAATTTACCCCAAACAGCTGGACCTAATCTCATATCCCATGGCTCTGCTGCTAAGAAATCTGCTTTATTAACAACATAGTTTGCCATATTTTTATCTTTTGGTAAACCATGTGCTGATAACAATTCCATAACACCCTTAACAATTTCATGAATTAATACAGGGAATACCATAGCTTGTGCATGTATTTTAGCTTTAGGGTTTTGTTCAGTTGGAAATTCAACCCTAACAACACCACCGTTAACTTGATTATCCATTTTAGGGATAACATAATACATATAATCAGCAGCTGACATCATCTTGTTATACTTATTCGGTAATCTAGGGTCCATATCAGTTAATTCATCATCAACCATATGAAACATGTGATTACATTTTTTAGCAGCACCTTGTCCCATAGCATTTAAAAACCTTCTCTTATAAACTTCATCAGTTGCATTGACCATGTCATCGTGTGACTCAAATTCCATACCCTCAACAGGCATTGGTTTTGGGTTTTTCTTAGTACCTTCTATATTAATATTAGGCGTCAACTCGGCAACAATTTCAACAGCGTCTTCACCCATATTATACTCTTCTCTAATCATTTTAATTGCCAATTCTTCAAGGGCTTTTTTGTGCTTAGATTCTAACCCAATAGTTTCATAAACAATTGGCATCATTTCTGTCATAACCTTTTGGTTATCTATGTTTTCAACGTCAAATGCTCTTTTATAACGCTTACAAACTTCATTAAAACGCTCACCTAAAGCCTTTTCCTCAAAAGACGATTCATCCCCTTCTGGAAATGCTGGATGTTTACCTAAAGAGTGTCTTTGATTAACTAAATCATCTTCTAAAGTTGGGTGCATCCTTTCAGTTAGTCCCTCTGGATACATTACACCTTCATTTAATACTTTTTTTTGCGTTGATTTAGCCAATGCTTTTTCTGCTAATTTTTTAAATTCGCTCATATTTTTATTTTATATCTTTTACTTTAATTATTCTTTTTTCTGTTACAGCAGCAGCAGCAGGTTGTTCACCAGAAGTTGCTTGTTTTTGTTGGTTAGCCTTTGCAATATCTTTAATACCAGTAAGTAACTGAGATAATCCGTTTCTAGGTACGCCTATCAATTCAGCAAAAGCCGCAATAACTTCTCTTTGTGCTACTTTATTTGTTTTAATTGTATCAATCACTGTTGATGGTACTCTCTTACCTATCATCTTCATTAATTTCTGAGCTTTAGCGTTCATTTCTACATCAGACTCGTTCCCAGTAACATCATCAACTTCAGTCATAGAATGTCTTTTGCTAGCGCCAAATAAAGCCTCGTCAACAAACTTTTTGAATTCTCTAATACCCATATATTTTTCATCCTCACCCATTTGAGCCTTAGCTAATTCTTCAATAGATTTAAATTTCCTAGCTTTACCAGTCTTTTGGTTAACAATAAAATGTTTATGCCCTTCAAAACTTGGATTTTCTTTTTTTTCTTCTAACCCCATTAATGTTGCCGCCTCAGGCCCATCAGGTTCTACAACACCAGTTTCTTTAATAAATTTATTTGCTATGTTTTCTTCAAAGTACTTAACATCATGTATGATATTATTACCCTCGCTATCAACTTCATCCATGCAATACACACCCATAACTTTTTGTCTGTCAGGTGTCATTGCCCTAACCATTTGATATTTTTTATCTGCTATTGTGAATGGTTTAGATACATCACCAGTTTCAGAATCTTTAATTTCGGATAGATATTCTAATTTCATAGGTGTATTCATTTCAGATTCATTAACTATTTTAACGTCCATCTTATCTTGTTTTGCTTTTTCTATCGCTTTTTTTACTTTAGTTTTATTCATCTCAGTTCCTTTAACATAAATAGTACCCTCAGGACTTGGTTTTGCTGAAATTGATTTGCTAGGTGAACTAGTATCAGTTGTTGCACTAGTATCAGTTTTTGATGGTATATCTCCAGTTCCGTCACTTCCTTTGGTTACATCATCTTCTTTTATTTTATTTTTGTTTCTCATATTTTTCAAAATTTACCAATATTAAATCTTTTTCATAAAGCTTATCTTCAACTTCTTTTACTGATTCACCAAACTTAAAACACAATCTGTGTTCTGGATATGAATCATAGGCGTTTACATTTTCCCAAGCCAAAGCAATTACCCCGTCAACCGCATCCCAAACAGCAAATGTATCACTATTTTGAACAACATCCAATTTTAAATTGGAATCTAATTTACCAACGTATTTTATAAATATTTCATGTGGTGGTTCTGGTCGTCCAGATGCAGGAAATGTATCCCAATCTTCACCATCAATACCACTTGTTGTATCGGAAAAAAGGAACTCATAAATATGGCTCCCTTTATAGTTTTTCCCTACATGATTTACATATATTAAATACAAATCTTTCATTACCCTACATACATGTTTAATTCATATGTACCCCCATCCATTCTATAGATTTGAGCATGTAAATATTTATTTCTTTTAGGTATGCCACCTATACTTAATTGTTTTTCAATTCTTCTTGTTGTACCATAAGCAACATGCTCAATTTCAGGCATATCAAACTCAATTGGGTCATACCCTCTTGCTTCAACATGCTTTCTTATTGCTTCTAATGTAGAGGCTAATGTCTTATGATACGTTTCAAAATCAGGAAATTTACCTTCTGTTATAGCTTTAGGGTCTGTTTTGATTCCTGGGGCAACTTCTGGTAAAAATGGTTTATTTTTTCTACTTGGTTGAGCAGGCTTGTTTGGTTCTGTTGTTCTTGGTTTTGTTTCAGGTACCAATGGTTTTGTTGTTGGTTGTGTCATATTTTCATTTTTAACAAAGATACGACTATTTTCATCAAAACCAAAATTTTCCCCAACTATTTTAGAAACTGGTTTTTTAGACCACATTCTACAAGACCAATATTTAGGACTTGTTCTATCTTTAGCTTGAGAACATTTGTGTCTAGCCCTAAATGATTTTCTTCTTTTTGGGTTATCACGCTTGATTTCCATCTTCTTATCACCAAAGTTAACTTTTACAACATTACCCTTGGCATTTTTAACATAAACTTTAAATTTCTTAACATCACCATGCGTTGGTTTACCCAGCGTTACTTTTTTACCTTTGTATTTGGCTTCATTCATCATAGGCATACCATCTTCAACGCTACCATGCTCATCTTCATAACCAACTTGGGTATCACCATCATAAGAATCTGGCTCATGCTCACCTAAATTAGCATTTAAAAAATGATATACTTCTTCAATATCATCTGCTGATGTTGCTAAATGGTCTGTAGCCCAGTTATGACCATCAGATAATAATTGGTCAACAGCTTGTGGGTCCATTTGAAGCATTTCGTCAATTGCGTCTTTGATTGTTTTTAAGTTATTAAAGAACATATAGTTTTGGAATTCACCATGTCCTTCTTCTACAATTTCGTGTAATTTTTGTTTGATTAAGTTTTTCATACTTTTTTCGTTTAAATTGTCTGTTTTAAATTTAATTAAATCTTCTTTATCTAATATTTTGGCTGGTATTTTATCCAATCCCAAATTCAAAGCTTTTTCTAATCTATGTGTACCATCTAACATAGCAAATATTTTATTATTTTCATTTTTAACAACTATAATAGGGTACGATAAATCAGCATTCATAACTCTTTTATTAGTTTCAAGAGGGTCTTCTTGTCTGCCGCTAAAATCATAATTAATTTCACTAGGTCTTAACTCTCTTACTGGCTTATCTTTAGCTAAATCAATAATATCACTAACTTTAAATTTTATTTTAAATTCAGTACCATCAGAAAATTTTTCATTTGTATCCCAAACACCAGCAATTTTATCTATCGATTCTTTAACAACATTTTCATTATGACTTTTTTTACCCCATTTTTTACCTTTGCCTCTTGTACCGCAAGAAGCTGGCGTAGGTCTACAAGCTGGATATTTTCTTTTTTCTCCATCTTGTCTACCACATGGTTTACATTTTTTTCTACCTGTTTCTGGGTCTTTTCTACATGTGTTACAATCTACCCAACCGCTACTGCCACCACCACCTCTTCTAGCAAACCAACCATGTAACCCTTGTGATTTTTCTCTTGAATAATCAGTTTTTTTAGCTTCGTCTAAATCTGCGGTAAATAACCCACCAGTACTTTCTAAATATTTTACAATCCACGCACCTAATTCTTGTGCATCTGGTGCATATTCCTTACCTTTTATTCTAGTAATATTTTGATGCGCCATATTAACCATTTTTTTTGAAAACGCATCCAAATCAACAACCCAAACTGTTGGGTCAATTCCATAGTATATTAACCCAGACAAACGGGTATTACCACCAAGCAAATCATAATCATTATCAGCAAACTTTACAACAATTGGTAACTCTACTTTACCTGAAGTATAAGCTTTCCAAAACCTATCTTGTTTATCTGTGTTTAAGTTATCAAAATCCAAATCAACATTACCCAATACATCTTTAATTTTTGAATACTTAGTAGTATAACCTTGCCCAGCAACGTCATACCAATTTTTTATCCCCATTTGCTTAAATTCAGGATAACGAATAGCTTCTTCCCATTCGTCTTGAAAATTAGGTTTAGTATATATTATTTCTTTACTCATGTTTTTTCTTACCTTGACAATGCGCCTTTTGGCTAAACCCTTTTGGGTTATTACAATCTATGCTTTTTTTATACTTTTCTGACCACTTTTCTTCCAAACCATCTAATTCTTCCAAATAGTTTTCATCTACGCTTTTCCAGATTTTACCTTGTCTACATTTAACAACGGCACCTGATGCATATGCTGAAGGCCAAACATCATATTTACGTTTAGCAATTCTTGTACATCTATCATCTTTCTCATCTAGGACATCATTTGAGCCTGGTTGGAACATGTTATTTTTTTTAGGGTTTTGCAATATCATTGCATTTTCAAATGTTTCATCGATATCTTTCATTGTGCTATTCAATAACCCCATTTCTTTTAATCTAGAAAATATATAGTTAATTTCTTCTTTATCAATATCTTCGTATAAATCTTTTAAAAATGTTTCTCTGTCTGGATTGACAACCGAAACTGTTGTACTTTTACCCCATGCAACTGTAACATAATCTTGTTTATTTGGATATAAAACATTTATATAAATTTTACCTGAAGGTACTCTAGCACCACTATATGGTTTGGCAACAATTTCAGCACCACTAGACAATACATCACCTTTTGATAAGTCTAGTACTCTTTTCTTGATTAAATTATCGTTACCACAAACCAACTTGAATATAATAGCTTGAGTTTTGTTATCACCATTGTCAAATATGTTTATTAGTTCTTTAGCCATATGGTTATTAAGTGACATTTCATCTAACATCTCTGCTTCAAACATATTTTCTGAATCGTCAGTTTCTTCAGTATCTGTAGTTTCGGTATCAGTCGTTTCACCATCATCAGTGGTTTCGGTATCCGTAGTTTCTGTGTCTGTTGTTTCGGTATCGGTGTCATCTGTTTCGGTATCATCTGTTGATTCTTCATCACCATCACCCTTTCCAGAACTTTTCACTTTCTTTATGATATCTTTTTGGTCTTTGGCGTCCATTTCACCTGTATGAGTTGCTGATAATAAAGAATTTACAGCAAATTTTTCTAATTCAAAATCTGGTTCACCTTGGTCTTCATTATATTTTCTAAGAGATTGTCCTAGTTTACCTGTAAGTTGTTCTATGAATTTTTTAGGGTCTGATTCTTCGTCAGCTTCTACACCAGCGTCAAATGGTTCATCATCAAATGGTTTATCACCTGAACCAGAATCTTGTGCTGTATCATCAGTTGGGGGTTCTGTACCTGCATCATCTGTGCTAAAATCTAAATCATCGGTAGGTTCTTCAGCGGGTGCTGAATCGGTTGGAGGTTCAGCTGGAGCTGGGGCCGCTTTAGCCCCTAGCTTCAACTTATATTTTACTTCTTCTAATGGAGCTTCAAACGACTCAATTAGATTTTTTTTTTACTTCTAGACTCTTGTAACTCATCAATCATCTCGTCCATCATTGACATTGCTCTTTCAATTGATAATTTACCTTCTTTTTTAGTTGCACCTGCGATTTTATCCGCATAAGTAATTTCATCTTTTGGTTCAGCTAAAGCAGCAAATTGCTTTTCTTTATCTGTCATTTCATCCTCTACTTCCATCATCCCGTTAATAGTAGCCATTTCTGGCATTAAATCTTCACCTTCGTATTGATATTTACCCTCAGCCCTATCTGCGCACGCATCACATTGATAACCCAAATGAACATCGGCAGCAGTTAAGGCATTTGGTCTATTACAAGTAGGACATGGATATTCTCTATTTCCAGCTCTAAGTGCACTATTACCTCCTGGGTCAGCAAATTCTATTTCATCCTCATCATAATAGTCATCATCATATTCCATCATTCCATGAACAGCAGCCATTTCTGGCATTAAATCTTCACTTTCATTGTCTAATTTTACACCTCTACCCTTTAAAATATCAGCGTATGTAACTTTACCGTCACCATTTAAATCTGGAAATTCTTTTTCATCCATCATACCCATACCTTCATTTTTCTCAAATGTTTCTGGGTCACGGTCTTGTTTATTAGCTGTAGCGTAATAAACTTTTTCACCTTTTTCAGGGCCATATTGTTTTTTCATGCTAGCCATAGTTGATTTGTCATACTCTTCCATTCCGCCACCATATGCTGGTCCACCACATTCTAGGCACATACCTTCCATAACTTGTCCACCGCAACATTCGCTCATCATATGTCCTTCCATATTACCTTCTGGTTTAAACCCAGAACCCATGCTTTCAAAAGCGGCATAGTCTTCAGTTAAAAGTTTATCATCTAAGAAAACATTAACTTGTCCAGATTTACCATAAGCCTCATTAAGGCTATGGAACTTAAGATTTAAATGCTTAATAGCTTTAGCATAAGAAGGATATACTTCTTGTTTCTTATTTTGAAGCCCACCCATGTATTGGAAATCTTCAACAACAAGATTGTTTTGCTTTTTTGTAATCTTAATATAATATTCGTGATTTTCTCTTACGATACCGTAAACATTACCATCTGGTCCTTTTTTTGTTAATTCAACAACCGATGTTTTTTTGTTTTCATTAATGGTTTTAATCCCCATTAACTCTTTCATGCGCTCGGTTACTTGATAACCTTTAAGCCCAACTGGATTTATTTTTTCGTTCATAATTTTATTTATTTAATAAATATCTTAATTTTATGCAAAATAGCCACCTAAATAAGGTGAACCAAGTACGGTATTTATATTCTCACCTAATAGGTAAGTATTTGCTCCGTTAGAAATACTTCTAACAACAATTTTTATTGATGTCCCAGCAACCATTGTAACAGAAACCCCGTTAATAACTGGCGCTGCCGACGCCGAAGCATATACTTCGGTATAACTATGTGCTGAAAAATTAGGACTTCCACCTGAAACTATAATACTATGTATATCATTTAATAATGGCATAATGTTTTTTATTATAAATATTAGTAAAAAATAAAAAAAGCACTAACTTATAGCGCTTTTCTATTTTAATTTCTTGATTTTATCTATTTTACCATCTTTCCAATGATAAACCATCCAACCATCATCATCCATATAGACCATAGGTAAATCATTACCCCAAGTATCTTCCTCAACCTGTTTTCTAAAAGCTTCTTTAAATTCTTTAGATTCAAAGGCTTCCTTTACTCGATTATTATCCTCAATCTCATCTAAACTTATTTTTTTATTCATATAAATTTTTTAAAGTCTACCACCATTTAAGTATATTCTTTTATAAAACGAATCATTCAAATTACTTATCATTACATTTCTACCTTTACCTGATGCATGTACAAACCTATCATTACCTAAAAAAACACCAACATGCCAACCAGAACCACTACCTTTAGTTCTAAAAAATATTAAATCACCCAACTCTAAACATTCTTTTTTTATTTTTTTTACTATTTGGTATTGATAAATACAAGTTCTAGGTAATGAAATACCGTATACTGATTTGTATAATCTACGAGAAAAAGCTGAACAGTCAATACCTTTTCTACTATCACCACCAAAAACATACTTAACACCTAACCAACCATCTATAAATTTTTTTATTTTATCTTCAGTGTTAACAACTTCTTTTTTTGGCATGTTTTTTTCTTCAACAATTACTTTTGGTATATTTTCTTCTTTAACAACTACTGTTTGTGTTATTTCCACTGTTTTAATCTCAGGTACAGGTTTTTTTTTAGGTTTTACCTCAGAAACAATTTTTGGTTTTGGTCGATTCCAGTTTATTCTTATTTTATACTGTGAATAACTTTTATTAAGTAAAAAAACAGATATAAAAAACAGTGTTAATTTTTTCATAGATATCTTTTAAAAATAAATATTCAAAAATTAAGCCGAACTAGAGCCATTATTTAATACTTTAAAAAATTCATCCATACTTGTTTTAAGTATATTCAAGTTTTCTAAAAATAACGCATCCGACTCCTTACTTTTTTGTTTAGTATCATCGATATGTGCCAAATAATTAATTCTATTAACTACTTCTAATTTTTTTGCCTCGATAAGCGCTGCATTTTCTTGATTTTTTAAATCATCTGCCTCAAGTGAAATTTTTGAAACGTCAACATTATCCAACTTCACATATGAATACTTTTTAATATGGCTACTAAAAACTTTACCTTGACTTTCAGCTATTTCAAATCTCATGTAGTCTGATTTAGAAACACCATTATATTTGTATTGGGTTCCAGCTTTGAAAATTAAAGTCAAATCACCAGTATTTGAATCATACGTTGACCCTAATATATTGGATGAGTCATAAAGTGCTTTAATTTTGTTTTCTTTTTCTTTTCTTTTTAATATCATAAATTTAAATTTTAAACGGCGTGTGTTTTATATGCGATAACATTGTCAAGATGAAAAATCTTGCCAGTGCTAGTTAATGTGTTATTTATTTCATCTTTTTCATCAATTACTACGATGATATGGTTACCTGTTATCATTAATCCAGAATCAAAAAATTCAATCCTTTCTGAAGGTTGAATATCTTTATCGCTGGTTTTAGGTTGCTTTAATAATAACTCTATTTTTCCAAATTTTGGTGCTCTATTCATTATTTACATTTTATCCAAATATACAAATATTTATCTTAAGAGTCAAGTTGACAAGTTTCAAAATAAAATGTATATTTGCTAAAAGTTTGCATAATGAATAGAGAGATATATCCAAAAGTTAAACTAATAATGAGGGAGGCTATAAAAGAAGCAAAATCTTTTGATGATATAAAGGTCAGGCCAGAACATATTGTTTTATCTATAATAAATGACAATGATAATGAATGTATTACAATTTTTAATAAATTAAAAATCGATACGACTGACTTACATGATAAAATAAGCGATTACCTTAGAAAAAATGACCTTAATCCAAGAATAACACAAACTAGTAGAAGTAAATTACCGTTATCTGACGAATCAAAATTAGTGTTTAAAAATGTTGATGCTGAATCGGAAAAATTAAATGATAATAAGATAGACACAACTCATGTTATGTTATCTATTCTAGCAAATAAAACACCAACAACAAAGATTGTATCTGAAATGGGTGTTAATTATAAAAGTTTTAAAAAAATAGCAATGGACATTAGAAACAACACGAAGAACATGGGCGGTCTAGACGAAGAACAATTCAATGATGACTTCTCTGAACAAGACCGCTTTAAGAAAAACAAAAAAAAGAATGATTCATCAAAAACTCCTGTTTTAGATAACTTTTGTAGAGATATCAGTAAGGCGGTTGAAAAAAATGAGATTGACCCTGTCGTTGGTAGAACAAATGAAATTAAAAGAATTTCACAAATCCTTTCTAGGAGAAAGAAAAACAATCCAATCCTTATCGGTGAACCAGGCGTAGGTAAAACATCAATCGTTGAAGGGTTAACACAATTAATTAAAGATGGTAATGCACCAAGAACAATTGCAAATAAAAAAATATATAGCTTAGACTTAGCATCAATTGTCGCTGGTACAAAATATCGTGGACAATTTGAAGAAAGAATGAAAGCTATCTTGGAAGAGTGTAAAGCTAATCCTGATATCATTCTTTTTATCGATGAGCTACATACAATCATTGGTGCTGGTAATGCATCTGGCTCCCTTGATGCGTCAAACATATTTAAACCAGCATTGGCACGTGGTGAAATACAAATCATTGGTGCAACCACATTAGACGAATATCGTGAGCATATTGAAAAAGACGGTGCTTTAACTAGAAGATTCCAACAAATCCTTGTTGAAGAACCAACATTGGATGAAACTAAAATTATCCTAACTAATATCAAAGAAAAATACGAAAAGCACCATAAAGTTCAATATACCGATGAAGCTATTGATGAATGTGTAAAACTATCACATAGATATATCATGGATAGGTCAATGCCAGACAAAGCTATTGACGTATTGGATGAAGCAGGTGCTGCAACAAATGTAACTATTGAGAAACCACAAAATATTAAAGATTTGGAGGTTAAAAGAAATCAAATCTTAGATAGAAAAAAAGATGTTGTTAGCAAACAAAAATATGAAGAAGCAGCTAAGCTTCGTGATGAAGAAAGAAAAATTGAAGAGCAATTAGCAAATGCCCTAACTGATTGGTCAAACAAATTAGAAAAGAAAATAACAACTGTTGGCGTTGAACAAATCTCAGAAGTTGTTTCTATGATGACTGGGATACCACTAACAAAAATTTCAACTCAAGAAAGCAAACGCTTAATGAATCTTGATAAAGAATTAATGGGTAGGGTAATTGGTCAAGACCCAGCTGTTACAAAAGTTGTTAAAGCGATTAAAAGAAATCGTATTGGGATTAAAGATAAGAATAAACCAATCGGTTCATTTATATTCTTAGGCCCAACAGGAGTTGGTAAAACATATCTTGCTAAATTACTTGCTGAACATGTATTTGGTGATGAAGAAGCCCTTGTAAGAGTTGATATGAGTGAATATATGGAAAAACACTCTGTGTCAAGATTAATTGGTCCGCCACCTGGATATGTGGGTTATGACCAAGGTGGTCAATTGACTGAAAAAGTTAGAAGAAAACCACATTGCGTTATTCTTTTTGATGAAATAGAAAAAGCACATGATGATGTCTTTAACTTATTACTTCAACTATTAGATGAAGGTCAATTAACTGATGGTCTAGGTAGAAAAGTTAATTTTAAAAATTCTTTAATCATTATGACATCAAACATTGGTGTTAAAGAATTAAGTTCTTTCGGTAAATCAATGGGCTTTGATACTGGCTCTTCAATCGCTACCGAAGATGCTAGAGCACGTGCCATTATCGAAAAAGCACTTAAGAAAAAATTTAAACCAGAATTCTTGAATCGTATTGATGAATCAATTGTATTTAACGGCCTTAAACCAGAAGATATCCATAAAATTATTTATATGGAGATTGAAAAGCTAGAATCTAGGTTATCTGAAGTTGGTTATAAATTAAAGATTAATAAAACGGCAATTGAATTCTTAGCAAAAGAGGGTTATGATGAAGCATATGGCGCTAGACCACTCGCTAGAACAATCCAACATTTTATTGAAGACCCAGTTGCCGATGAAATTTTAAGTGGTAACGTTAAAGAGGGCGATACAATTAAAATCATACTAGACAAAACATCCAACCAAATTGTTTTAAAATCCGATAAAATAGTTAAAATCGAAGAATAATAATTAGAACCCACATTTTTGTGGGTTTTATTATATTTATTTGATATGAAAAAGTCATTACTAAAAGAACATTTATTTGACAAAAATTCTGAACCACAACTAAAGCTGTTAAAATTATTCCTTAATTTTACTTGTAAGTTTTTAGGTATTAAATGCCCAAAAATACATTTAAAGTTTAATAGGGATGGATTAGTAACAACAGCAAGTTACAGCAAAGATGCTGTCGCTATATATGCCAAAGAAAGAGCACTGGTTGATATAATGAGGTCAATAGCTCATGAATTAGTACACTTAAAACAAGATACCGAAGGTAGACTAGAACAAAGTGAACACGATAAAAACAATGAAGCTGGCTCCCCAATTGAAAATGAGGCAAATTCAGTTGCTGGACAAATAATAAGAAAATTTGGTGAAGAACACCCAGAAATATATAAATAATGAATAGAGAAGAACTTATAGCAAAAGCTAGGGATATTGTTAATCAAGATGTTGTTAAAGGATTTACAGCAGATTTTTTAAAAATGGCAGCTAACGATACCGTTAATCCAACAAGATTTGAAACATATTTAAAAAATATCTCTGAACAAGCTTGGGACCCAGGCACCGAAGAAAATACTATCTTTACATATAGTCAAGAATTGGTTGATATCGTAAAAGAATTATTCCCAAAAAATCCCGATTATCCATATCTGCAAGAAAGCAGATTAAATAATGTCAAAAAAGGAAATACAAAAATTAAAAAAAAAATCGAAAAAGGTCCTAATGAAATGAAAACATTCATTAAAAGCTTACTACGCGAATCTACAATAAACGAAGGTAGAGAACACACCGATGACGAAATTGTAGATTTTAATGAGATTGACCTTCAACAAGAATACAATAAGTTAAATCAGCTACTATTTAAGGGTAATCTTCAACCTGTAACAATGTTATGGAATAAAAGAAAAGGAGCACATGGTATTGTTAAGGGTACTAGAAGTAGAAGTACAGGTAAAATAACCCTCAAATCTCTTAGCATGTCCCAATTCCTTAAAGTACCATATAGGTTCTTTAAAGATGTCTTGGCACATGAAATGATTCACGTATTCTGGATGCAACAAGATGTCAATGCTAAACATGGTCCTTTGTTTGTTCAACAAATGAATAGAATTAATTCCATGGGTCTAGGGTTTAACGTCAGCGTAAAATCCGACTCATCTGAAACTTCTAAATTTGAAATGTCTTCAGATGTTGTAAAACAAGGAATGGAATTAGTATTTGTTCTTTTACAAACTGATAGAGAGAAAAATATGTTATCAGTAATGAAATACGATACATATAAATTACAAGGTTATAGAGTTGCTGATATATATAATCACTTAGTTAATAAAACCCCAAAATACAGAACAGCAAGCGGAGAATTTTACTTATCAACAAACCCAAAACTACAAGCACAAAAAATACAAAGAGCATTTGGTGGCGGTGGTATTAGCTATATTAGAATAAATGATGAAATAGCTAATTCATTAAAACAAGATGCTAAATTCTTAAGTAGTTTTGATATCGAATCCAATGGTCCTAACTGGGAAGGACCTGATAAACCTAGAATTCCACTTATAGACATTTGATTTTAATAAAAATCACAAAATCCCAACAAATTCATGACTAAAACAAATTCTTTTATTGTCAAAATAATGTTCTTTATACATATTTTTTAACGATACATCCTTCCTTAATTTTTTCTTTTTACTTGTGGCTTTCCAAAGTGTTGAATGTTCACGGTAATACCCCATACGTGGATGTGCTGTCCGTGAAAAATATCTATGACCCTGTTCCACGTGAATCGCTCCAATAGCATCAGAAAATCTAACACCTATTCCCATACCTTGAAAATCAGGTAAAATAACGGTTCTATGACCTCTCCAAGCATTTTTAAGTGTTCCGCTAGGTAATGTAATTGCTGCACCAAACGCAACAATTTGGTCATCCCAAATACCAACATAACATCTTGCAGCTTTATTTATATCACTATCTAAATAATGATGGTCTTTAAACATGGGCCAGATATGATGACTTGTTCGATATATTTCAATTTTGATTTCTGGTTGGACAAAAAAAAACCTTGACGGAATTCACCAGTATCCGTATCTATAAACCAATCTGGTTCCAACCAATCCAATATATCACGATGACATGTGGATAGTACAACATTACTTATGTCATTATTTTTAACATATCTAACTAAAGATACACTAGCAGCTTTAGCTACATTTCTATCAATAACACTTGTAAATTCATCAATAACAACGTTAGATTTTAATTTTCTAGCCAAATCAGCCCTAAATTTTTCACCATTAGATAATACATGGTATGGTTTATACCAAGAAGGTATGCTGTTTAAACCCACAGCACCTAATTTATTTATCGCTTCATCTGGAGATTCAAAATGTGAAACAATAGATTTTGTTTCATCCCATAATGGAACCTCTTCAGTACCAAATTGTTTTAGTAATGTTGATTTACCAGAACCACTAGAACCAACAATTACACCAATCTTAAAATTTTTAGGAATATTATTTGGCATTGTCCAAGGATAAAATTTAGATATGCCATCAAAAGCACAATCAAATGCGCTCTCACTCGCAATAATAAATTTGTCTTTTTGTACTGAAGAAATTAGCGGAATATCGCTTTTTAATAATTTATGAATTGAATTTTCCATCTATAGTAAATATAATAATCTACTATACGATGTAAAGTATATAAAATATAATAGCTATTGGGTCTCCCAACCCAATAGCCTTTAATATTTTTAAAACTTAATTTAGATTACTTACCTTCAGTAAGTTTGTTGATTTTAGCTTCTAATGCTGCCAATTTTGTTTCTAAAATAGCGTTTTTGTTACCTTTAGACGCTTGTTCAGCAAGCCATTCAGTTTTTTTGATTTGAACCGCTTCACTAACGATATTGTCGATTAAGTTAACTAAATCGCTTTCAGAAATTTTAACTGTTTTTGTTGTTTTAGACATATGCATAAGTTTTTTAAAAGATAGTTTATCTTATATAATAAATATATTAAAATTTACAAAAAGATAAAATATTTATTTAGCATATTTATCGCCACAATAACTGGCAGCCCATGCACTCGGCTTAACCTTAAACTCATAACCCATACCTAATATATAACCAACAGCTTGACTCAATGATTTACTAGATTCCCATTTTGGGTCTGGATTTATATCAGCATGAATCTCCATCTTTATCCCATACAAATCAAGCAATGGTGCAATTTCATACGCAACCTCAATTGATTTGCTAACTTCTGTTAACATTCTCTCATTTACACCTTCCTTGTCTTTACCAAAAACATTGATATTATATGTCGCAGATATAATCTTACCACCTCTACCAACTGTTACGCCACCACCAATATCTTCCCTAACGGTAATTAAAATAACCGTGGCAAACTTATAACCCCTACTATTTTTTTGTGAGTCAGTACCAACTGAAACCTGTAACTTATGTTTCAGTTCTAATTCTTCTTTAATTAAAGATTCTAAATACTCTATCAATGGAACATTAATCTTTTTACCAGCTCTTTCCCATTTCATAACTTTCAATTTTTTAAAAATATTTATTAATATGAAAATACTATCATATATACTAATTCTCTTTTTATTTATTGCGACATTTAGTTCTTGTGTAACGGTAAAACCAATGCCATCTGTTAATAATACGGTTATATTAAAAAATGTACCTACGATTACACAAAAGAAAACTTATTTCTTTTATAACAGAAACTATCGTCAGTACAGAACTTATAACAGGTATTATTATAAACCCTATTATCGCCGCAATAGACACTAAACAAAAGTCCCCAAATTTACTGGGGACTTTTTTTATAATTTCACTGAAGGCAAAAGTTTTTTGAGTTTTTGATAATTATTTTCCCCTATTTGTTCTTTTTTAACAGCCAAACGAAATAAAGAACCACCGTTTGATTTATCTAGTTTAGAAATCTCATCTGGAAATTCGGTTATCGGATTACCAATGATATTTAAAAACGTTAAGTTCTTTAAATCTCCGATTTCTTTTGGTAATACTTTAATTTTATTTTCTGATAAAACTAACATCTCTAGGTTTTCAAGCATTCCAATTGACGAATGTAACTCAACCATACCTGCATTTGTTATTATCAATTGGTCAACCGATTTAAACTTACTAATGTCTGGCATTCTTGGTATTTCCCTAGTCATAAACCTAATAACAGGCGTTTTCTCATCTAACAACTCAAATAGGCTTTCACAAAAACCAAATTTAATTAAGAAATCTAAGTATTTGTTATTATCTAACCCTGTTGAAACCCCTTTAGCCATTTCCATCAACTCATCATGAAAAAAACTTGAAAGCCCCTCACTTTGATTAATTACATTTTCAAAAATACTAACGTTTTGTGAATTATGTCTATCTTTTATTTGACTAGTCTCAAAATGAATTTGATAGATTTCATTTGATTCGTTTTCAAAAAACTTATTGTTTATAATGATGTAAATACTAGATTTATTACCATCTGGTCTTCTATTATTTTCAGTGTAATTTCTAAACATACCATTTTCTGGTTTAGCAGTACACCAGTTAGCAAACTTGTCAAATATAACATTAGCATCCCTCACTTTTGGTATAAACAACGTAAACTTTCTATCCCTAACTGGAATTTCAGCTTGTCCTAACTTTACAAATCTATCCATCATACTCTCAACTTCACTTGGCTTACGCTCAATAAACGGGTCTACCGCATCAAATAGTTGTGCTAAAGATGTATATTGATTTATATCAGTTGGGTCAACAATATGTTTAAGTATGTGTGAAGAACTACAAAAATCTTTAAATCTTTTTTTTCTCTTATTTGATTCAAATAGCGCAATATAAGAACTAGCTTGTGGTAAATCCTCAATTACAAATCTAATGGCTACTTGAGTGTAAGTACCACCTGACTTAATTAATCTAGTGAAAACATTTAACATCCATTGAACACAAGATTTATTTGGTGTTGGGTCTGCTTCAATAATACTGGTAAAAACATCAAAAGAAATGCTTACTTGTTTTTGCATGCGGTTATCAACCTTTTTATAAGAAAGCAAACATAATAGTGTATCTGATGAAGTTATTTTACTAACCTCAAACTCATCATCTTTTAGCTTTTTTATTTTAACCTCAACATCTTTGGTGTCTTCAGTTTCAAAAACATCAAATTTCTCGGCTAGAAACGCTATCCTATCCGTTACAATATTTTTTTTGTTTTCAACCATACACTTTGTTTATCACAAATATACAAAAACAAAAATGAAATTACAAATTATTCGAAAAATCTTTTGTAAAAATCATCTTCTACGTATTCGTCTATTCTTCTTTTAAGATTCCAGACTAAATAACTTAAGTCCGATTCTTTATATCTTGAAATAATGTCTAATATAACATAATTAGGGTCCTCACCATCCGTTATCCTATATTTTATCTCCTGAAAATATTTTCCACCATCAGTGTTAAATAATTGCATTATGATTAAATTATAGGTTTCCCATCTAATCTCCTTATCCTCGTCATTTGTTGAAATAACATTATTGATAATTTTTTTGTATTCATTATCTAATGTCGTGTGTTTACCTGTACCTGCTTTTACAATGAAATCAAAAATCTCCATAGGACTAATTTTTAATAAACGTTATATACATAAATATCTTTTAAACTTACATGGACGCACCAAATAAAGTAAAAATGATTAAATTTAAATTTTTTCTTAAAATGTTTAGATAAAATTAATTATTTTGTAGTATAGCCTCTCTAATTCTGGTGAGCGATGCTTAACATCTTCCATCACCTCTATACAGACCTCGTTCGGGTCTAGGTTGTCGGTTAATTTGTATTGTAGTTCTTTGACTTTTAGATTATCTTTGATTGAATGCTTAAGCTCTAAAATAACTTGATTATATGTAAGCCAAGCCTTCTTATTGTTTATATCGCCATCAATTAAGATTTTAGTCACTTTGTCCTCATATATATGCTCTAAATGTGTTTTAAAGTCACCATATTCCGTTCTCAAAGTTTTTTTTATCTTATCTTTGATGTTCATAACATCTTAATTTATAGGCACGTTCTTGGTCAATTGATTGTTTTTAATATTTCCAAACATCCAATCCTGTATCACTTGTTGAATAAATGAATCCCCAAGCTTATATTTCTTTTTAAAGTATTCAAATAATTCACGAGGAGTTATTTCACCTTCGTCAACCTTAACCTTAATCATTGGCTCTTCCTTATATTCCCCTTCTTCTCTCATTATACCAAGCATAGGTTCATAATTCATATTTAAATCAGAAACCAATTTCTCAACCAATTTTTGATGGAAATTATTTTCATTAATATGACTTAGTATTTTTTTGTACTGACTTTCTGTTATGATTAATTTAACACTCATATACCATAAATATCTTTATAAATAAAAAAGAGCTGTCAAGCAGCTCTTTAATTTAATTTTTAAATTCGTCTATAACGCTTTGTAGAGCTGATTTAGGTACCGCACCCTTTTGTCTGTAAACCTCAGAACCATCCCTCAAAAAGATAATCGTTGGAATACTGGTAACACCGTATTTTGCCGATGCTTCTGGATTGCTAGTAACATCTACCTTGCCAATAACAACGTCAGTGTTTTCATTAGCTAATTCGTTAATGATAGGGCCTATCATCCTGCATGGGCCACACCAAGCCGCCCAAAAATCCATAACAACAAGTTTATCACTTGTTAAAATCTCACCAATGTTCTGGTCTGTAATCTCTAATGCCATAATTTAATTTTTGTTTAATATAATTTTATTGTTATGAAAATAAATACCTCAATTTAATGAGTTTTTAAAATACTCGTTGATTAATCTTATCGGCCTTTCAAAATCCCTGAATTTTTCGTCTATAAAATAACCCTTAATGTAATCACCACTCTCATGATACTCCAACCCATATATTTTTCTTATATAATCAAATATATCCATAATCCTATGGCTATCCTCGTAATCCATATCTTCTAATAAAATAGAATTCTTAATACCGTTACAAAAAGCAGTATACGTCGTATAATTTGTTTTTTCAAACAATTCATACGACTTTTCACATATACTGTAATAAATATAATTTTTTAAATCATCCATTTTATAATCTATAAATATTTATCATTATGATAGAACTACAAGAACAAGAACTAATGATAAAATTTCTAAAAAAGAATTTTCCTGTTTACAGGTTAAAACATGATATGAGATTTAAACGAACAATTGTACTTGAAACTGGTGAATCATACTTATTAAGCAACAAAGACTCAGTTAATGACCTATACTTCAAATTATCTGATATACTTAAAACCGTTTTTAATACCGATAAAAATACAAATAAATTTGTTTTAGATAGTTTTTTAAACCTAAAATAATTTTTGTCTTAATAAAGTTCAAAAAAGGTAATATACCCAAAAGGTATAAAATACTTGGATGACCATCTCCGCATAATCCAAATGTGTGTCTTAAAATTTCTATCATTTTATTATTTTGCAACAAAGATACAAATTTTTACAAAAAAATACAAATTTTTACTTAAATTTCTAGTGGTTTAACATTGTTAAATTGCGCTGTTAGATTGAATTCTTCTTGGTACTGTTGGATATCCTCTAATTTATCTAATATTAGTGTAAGATTTGTAGCTTTATCCGTAACAACTTCCGCCATATCATATATTGCAGATTCTATTTCGCCGTCATCATCAACCCCATACATACTCATAAATTGTTTTTTTGCCTTGTACATAAAGTCTTCAATACCATACACTATCTTACCAATATTTTTTATATTTAAATTCATAGACAAAATATCACCAACACTTTCAAACGTAATTTTTGAATATATCTTGTCTAACTCGGCAGATTTTTCATCGCATAATTTTTTAAACTTTGCAATTTGTTCTTCATTTTCCTTTATCAATTTAATTTTATTATATTGACTTTCAGTTACTTTTATCTTCATATACAAAATATTTCTTTATAAATATATTTTACAAATATAAAAGTTATTATTATATTTTAATAAAAATTGTGAAAAAAGAACCAAAATTAATTGTAGAACTAATACCTAAAACCTGTCAATACATAAACGCAAGGACAATAATATCATCAAAATATTGGGATAAAATAAGACTTATCGTTTATAAAAAAGCTGATAATAAATGTGAAATATGTGGGGAACATGGACTTAAACAAGGTTTCAAACATAGAGTTGAATGCCATGAAGTTTGGAAATACCAAGACAGAAAAAAAGTTCAAAAATTAATTAAGCTAATGTGCCTATGCCCATTATGCCACCAAGCAAAACATATAGGTAGAACATCACTCTTAGGTAACGAAATGAAAGCTTACGATAGACTACAAAAAATTAATAAATGGAATGCCGAAGAATTATTTGAACATATCAATAAAGCATACGAAAAAAATAATGAAAGGTCCAGTTACGAATGGATAATAGACCTTTCACTATTAAATAAAAAACCATTTAATATACCATCAGCGTATACCCAACCACCAAAGAAAAAACCTAAAAAAAGGTATTAATCTCGCTTACTAGCAGGAATACTCTTAAATAATATACCAAAAAGGGTATAAAGTGCAAACGATTCCCAATAACTAATTACTGGCAATTGGAAAATATCTACAACAACCCAATTCCATAACCACATCACTGGAAAGGCCAACAATAACGCCGCGCCAAATAATCCAATTGTAACAAGCGCTAACGCACCTAAAAAAAGACCTAAAAAATCTAATAATTTTTTTCCCATTTTTTTAATTTTATTTTTTTTATAAATGTGTAAAGTAAACCCCTACTAATATGTAAACTCGTATTCAGAGTTACCAGTCTTAAACTTAACGTAGCCATCCCGCTCCTCCAATATCTCAGTTACCGTTGTCGTTAACCAATAATCTTGACCTGAATAACTTCTAGCCGTTACAGCGCCAACCAATAGGCTGCAACCAATTATCGGTCTATTACCTACAACCTCTTTAAATGTACCATCTTCATTCCAAGCTATCGCCTCAACCCTAGAACCATTATCACCAGCACCATCTCTTAAACGTCTTAAATTTGCCATAATATAATTTTTGTGTAAATATACGCACTTTCTTTATCAAAAGCAAATATTTATAATAAAAACTGTGAGATTCTATAAAAACATATTGTTAGAAGCTGATGACGTTATTAAACGTCCAATATTCCATTTTACTGAATTAACTGGAATGTATGAAACAGCTATGAAAGGATTGGATACAGAATTAAATATTCCAAAGAACATATTTAAAAGTTTCCAATTAAAAGATGAACTATATCCAAAAATGTGGACAAATGAACAACTCAAACCAGAAATTAGAAAACAACTATTCAAAATTGCTGTCGACTTTTTTACAAAACTAGAACTACCAGAAGAAATAAAATTAAAAGATGTTTTATTAGTTGGTAGCCTAGCTAATTATAATTGGTCCGAATACTCAGATATTGACATGCATCTTGTTGTTGATTTTTCACAATTTAAAGAAGATGAAGAATTTATAAAAAAATTCTTTGATGCACAAAAAAATCTTTATAATATAAAACACGACATCAAAATCGCTGGCCATGACGTAGAAGTCTACGTACAAGACAAAAACGAAAAGATACACGCTGGTGGCATATACTCGATACCTAAAGATAGTTGGACGCGTATGCCTACTAAAAATAGATTTACTGTTGATAAAAAAAATGTTAAACTAAAAGTAGATAAGTTCTTCGATAAAATGAAAAGCATCGAACATGCTTACAAAAAAGAAAACTATAAAGACGTAATTACTAAAATAGATGCACTAAAAGAACAGATAAAAAAAATGAGACAATCTGGATTAGAAAGAGGTGGCGAATACTCAATCGAAAATCTAGTCTTTAAAGTGCTAAGAAGAACCGATTTCATGGAACTTCTAGATACATATAAAAATAAAGCTTACGATAAAATGGTAAGCGTAAATGAAGAACAACCATGAAAAATTTAATTTTAGAAAAATTACATATATTGCTTGAAGATAAAGGTTATAGAATCGCACCCCAAGACTATGGTGCTGAATTTAGACAAACTGGTTCAGGTAAATCTATGATTGGTGTCCCAAACAAAAAAGTTATCTCTGATGAAAAACTAAATAAAGTAATGGCTCAATTAGCACTAGCAAAAGAAATATCTCTAAAATATAAAAGAGCTTGGGATAAAGGTGAAGAAGGTATTTTTGTATATTGGATGGGTAAGAAAATGCTTATGAGAATCCCTAAAGAACTTAGAACAGCTACAGACCCTAACGGAAGACCCGTAGACTATTCTAACTACTTTAATATCCCAACATTAGGTGATGGTGGATTCCAATACAGATTATTTCCAAACGGAGACATAATTGGCGGTGTTGTACAAAGCAGACCAGATATGGTCGATAGACCAAATTTAACTGGTGCCGTAGATGCTGGCTATGATAAAACATTTGACGATAGAATCAAATACTTATTCGTTAAAGCTGGTATTATGGGTAAGTATAAAGAAGAAGCTGGTAGATTTGCTAGCGTATTAGATACACCAGCAATCGATGCGTCTGTTAAAGTACGTGTTATCTTCCATGATGAAATCCTTGATTTCTTAAGTAAAGACAAAGGCGCAGCCCAATATACCACAGATAAAAAAGGTGCAGCCATTGCTAATCAAATGGAATTCGAAAAGAAACTTGAAAAAGTTATAAGAGACGCTGAAAAAGTAATAGGTAAACCTGTTTACAGTAGCAAGGATTGGCTGGATTTTAAAGATAGGCTTAAAATCATGTATGATACACCACAAGAACAACAAAATATGGATATTAACCAAATGACTCAAGAATTCTTAAACTTATATAAAACACAAAACCCAGAAAAAAAACTAGGCAAACCTGAAGTATCTCTAGGCCAATCAGAATTAGATGCAGCCGAAAAACAAAGAGAAATAATAAAAGCTAGAATAGCAGCAGCTAGAGCTAAAAAATAAATATTATGAAAAAGAAACTATTGCAAGAACAAAAAGAAAAGGCCATCATCGAAACCTTTGCAAAGACTTTTAATAAAATTAAAAGACTTGATGAACAATCACTTAATGAAGATGATGTCCCAGGCCTTAGAAAATTTGATGATATTGAAGTTCCTGACGATGTAATGAAATCATTTAATGCTGAAGCTGAAAAACACATGCAAAATCATTTAAAATCATGTGAAGAAAGTGCAGAAAAAATTAAAAGATTTGAAAGTATTATAGATGATGAAAAATTCAAAGATGTACGTGATGCAATTAAAAAAATGATTGCAGATGAAAAAAGTCAAATGTATAATTGCAATGATATGCAAAGCTATAAAGAATCTTTGATTCATCAAATGATTCGTAGCTACAGATATCAAGTAACCCATCAAGACTATGAGAATCTTAAAAAAGAAAAAGTAAAAACTGCAAAAATAACAAAAGAACAAATTATAGACGTATTCGTAACAGCATTAGAAGGTGGCTCAAACCATTGGTATTTTTTAATAAACATACCAAATAAAATAAAACAAATGACAGCTAGTAAAAAACCCCTATCCGAAGCATGTGGCGAATATGTTTTACAAGGTGGAAACTTACCGATATACGATAAAGAAGAAGTTTGGGAAGTAGCTTACTCTGATGAAGACAGATTTATTGAAAATGGAAGATTAACAAATGACATAAATTATGCAAATATAGAACCCATAGGTAATATTACAATGGATTCTTTGTTAGACGCAATTACAACCGTACAAAAAGACTATCCTAACGTATACGAAAATATTATCATGGAAGAATATGATGCTGGAGACGCTGACGTATTTTTTCAAATTGCAGCATTAGGTGATGTGGTATACGGATAAACAAAATAAACATATTTATAATCATGAAAAAGAAATTATTAGAACAAAAAGAAAGAGCTATAATTGAAAGCTTTGCAAAGACTTTTAATAAAATTAAAAGACTAGACGAAAATGAAGTTGGTACTAAACCAAAATCAATTACCGTCAAAATATTACCTGAATTTATAGATTATATTAAATCAATTAAAGACGAAGAAAGTAGAAATACTGGATTTATGGCTAATTCTACATTTGAACTATATCCTAAGGCAATGGTAAAAATTGCTAGTGGTCCTTTTGAAATGAAAATGTTTAGACAAATGTTTTTTTGGGCTCAGTATCAACCAGAACATAACGAAATTACCCTTTCAAATACTTTTTGTTTTGGTAATGATGCTATAACAAGACACGATGATTTAACTTGGTCACCCGTAGGTGCACCTCAAATGAATTTTGGTGATATATCAAAAGGAAATGGTTGTAAAGAAGCTGGTGGAACCTATTGTAAATTTGAAAATGGATTTGAAGTTGGTCAAAAAGACCATCGTGGATATTTTGAAATTATTGCTGTTAAGAATCCTATGGATGAAAATTATATGGATGAAACATATGAAGAACCATGGGCTGATTTAACAATCAACTCAAATGATTTATTTTATGACCCACAATATCGCGCAACTTATGAAATTTATAAGTTAGACCCTAATAGCAATGATACAAATTTAAAAGTGTATAGCGATACAGATACAAGTTTTATAAAAACAAATACCAATATCCTAAAGAAAAAAATTCATGATGGTAAACTTGTTAAAGTTAAAGAAATTATAACAAGTGCAAATTCTGGTTTAGACTTTAGCAAATGGGAAAAATTCAAAGATACAAACCCTTCAGAATATAATCAAAAACCTGAAGACCAATTCATGGAAAAATATCCCGTAGGTAGCCAATTCAAAGACGCTAGATACGGTGCAATCAAAACAATAAAGAAATATCAAGGTAAGGATGCTTTTATCGAAGATGAAGATATGCCTGGGAGATTATTTCAATGGCCTCTTTTACATCTTATACAAGGTGTATCAAAAAAAGAATTTATTCCTGTTGAACAACCAATTGATGAAATGAATATTTCTGAAATAAGTAAATACGCACAAACAGGTATTCTTATTACCAATATCAGAAATGCATCCGATGCAATGCGTGTAAAAAATCTATTAGATAGCCAAGGTTTTGACGGTGAAGGTGATGATGCTGTATTCGCAGTAACATATGGTAATGGTTGGTGGGAAGATATTGAACAAGAAAAAAATGGAAATTTTGGAGTATTGTTTAGTGTACTTAATGTTGCTGAAGCTAAAAAAATTGTTAATATGATTTTTACTATCGATAGCAAATCGCCATTTTATGAATTAAATAGACATGACTATGAAATAGTTAAGTTTAGAATCGGCCAATATGGTACAAAAACTTGGGAACCTATTGAAGGTGCAAAAGAATTGGATGAAGTTAATCTTAAAACAACTGGATTAAAAGAAGATGATGACATGGGATATTATGAAATGGATGAACCAAAAGAAAAAATTCATGCTGTAAAAGTTTTAGAATCTGTAAAAGATTTTGTAACAAGTTCACTTAATTTTTATAAAGAAAAATATAAATCAGATTCTAAAAATGAATTTATACGAGGTGCTATTTTTGAAGCAAAAAGTACTATACGTATTATTGATAATCATATTGAGGACGTAGAACAAGGACGATTATAAAAAAAGGGGCCTAAAGCCCCTTTCTTATTTTAAAATGGTAACATATCATTCTCAGCAAAATCATCGATATCCAATAAATTTAACCTATCAGCTAACGTAATTTCTTGTATCTCAAACTCCTGAGCATTGTTCTCAAAATTAACATCGTACATCATAACCTTTGGCTTATTCTGAATTAATAATTGCATATCCTTATCACATTTATGAGCATTGGCTAAAGCCTTATTAAAAGCTAATATCTTTTCTTGAACCTCAATCTGTAATTCAACAGGTGTATTACAATTATACTTACCCCTGAATTGACCATTCTCCAAATATTTGTTCTCGGTACTTACCGTCCTAAAATTATCACCAACCCCATATGACGATAATTGACGGTAGTTTAATTCCAATGTAAATCCGTTAATATGATATATCCCAGCACCACCATCATCAATCTTTTTAATGTAAGTGGCAACACAATGCTTCTGTGTCATACCCTCATATAACACCTCTCTATTGGTTGTCAGCAGCTTATACCCAGTCACCTCAGCAAACTTACGATATATCTTGGCAACATTTAATTCACGATGCTCCTCAAACTCCAATACCGTATTCGTAATCTCTTTGGACCAATCATTATGCATCTGAGTTAATCTCTTAACACTCCACGAACAATTAACCTTCTTATCTAGTGTTCTGGCCATCTTACACGTATCAACAAACATATGATGTGACATCAACTCTGGGTTAAGACTCTCAATGTTTGTTAACACCTGCTTCATCTCCTTCCAAATCTTAAACGTATCATTCGTATTATAATCTTTAAAATGAGCAGTTAAAACCTTAATCACTGGAGCTGGAGCCTTAAATTTAAATTTTAAAGCATCCGTTTGGTTAAACAACTTATTTCTAACAATTGTATTAAATGCCATGCCTTGTAAAGCTGGTGTCTCAGATACAAATCTTACCCAAGAAAACTTCTTCATAAACGCCTTCATTATTGGATGTGCTTCAATGCTATTCCAACTAGCAATGTTAGCAACATAAGCACGCAACCCAGCGTATGTTAATTGAGAAAATTTACCATGGCCACGCTTGCTAGAATACCAAAACTTACCACCCTTATAGATGATGCTCTCTAGCTTCTTTTTTCGGATATACATCTTGTTTGTAATGCTAATACCAACAGTCTCCTGAAGCGTACAAATCTCAAAATCGCCATTTTCTTGTGTAAACTTAACAACTCGTGTGATGTAATAACTACCCCGATTATTAAAATACAAAATCCTAGCCTTGTACTTGTCTTTAGCGTAAACTTCAAATAATTTGTCAACTAACGAAGATTTGGACTCCTGTATTAAGGTCCACTCTGGTTTCTTTTTTTCCATATGTAAATTGATTTATTTCTGCAAATATACAACAAAAAAACAAACTACCAAAATTATTTTTTTAAATTTGCAAAATATACTATGTAACTCTTTAAACACTTCGATTTAAAATCTATCCACGTATCCATATCAATCTTAACACCCAATCTCCTACCCAATTTTAACCCCTCATCCCAAGCCGCAAACTCTTCCTCTAAGCTAGCAACAACATATGAATCCCTACGCTTATATCGCTTATCCCTAGTAGCTAAATGTACCTCTTCAGCATATGCAGATGCTGGAAACCTATTTGTAAACTTCTTCCAATCCTTCCTTAACTCATGATGACCTAACTCATGTAACATCAAATATGTTTTTATCTCAACACCGTATTTACCCTCAATATATATCGATTTTGGCTCATTTAAGGTCTGTATATTCCATTTTATCATAGACACACCCTTGTGATTGAGACTTATATTCGCATAACCCTCATTAACAGCATATTCAGTTAATTGCCCAATTGCCCTCTTGTAACTGTATCGACCTGCCAAAACTCTTTTTTTATAAATATGCAATATATTTATATTAACATGAGAAGGTCGGACAAATTACATAAAATTAAAACGGCAAATATATTAGCGGAAAATCTTTATCTAGAAAATAAAGGTTTGATGAAACGTATACCACAAGGCCTTACCAATGAACATATTACACATGTTCTGGGTATCAAGCTACCCCTGACTGAATCAGAATTCATATCAGAAGAACTCCACACAAGAATCCTTAACGAACAACTGCTATACGAAACCTTCTTGGATACAGTTAAAAACTTCGCAAAAGAAAAATTAAATAAAGTTGTTGATAAGATAAATGATTGGAAAGACGCTTCCGTAATGATATATAAGGTTATCTCCAACCCTGAACTACTAAAAAACTTCACAAGCAATTTCTGGAAGACATTTCAACAAGGCACCCTTAAAACTTTTAATGAATTTCTTAAAAAAATTGGTGCTGCTGATTTTATCCCAACAGTGGAAAAAATTGTGGCAACGATAACAAACCTTGATGGTTGGAAAAAATTCTTGGCAGCTACAGCCATAGCTAGCATCGTAAAATATGCTGTGGATAAACTTAAAAACTTAGCACCAGATAAAATTAAAGAATTCATCGGAAATTATCTATCAGAATCTGTATTGGGTACCATCATCTCAAAATTAACCGATTTCAAAAGCTATCTGGGATTCCTTGAACCAATCATTGGTGGGGTTCAATTCTTTTATGATATCCTAAAACCAACGCTGGATAAATTTAGACAAGCTCTGCAATTTACATTACCAAAAGCAGGTACGGCGACATCACTTGCCACCTAGATGTTGATACACAGCCAATATACCCTTCTCAAAAACCTCAAGTGTATTTCTACAATCCTGAACAGCCTCGTGCGCCATATTTAATTTGGCTTCCAATTCAGATGGGTTAGAAAAACCCTTGACCAAATTAACCAAAGCACTAGATTTTTTCTCGCCAAACTTATTTAATAAATCTTGACTCTTTTCACTAGATGAAGATATCCTAGTTAATATTGGAAAAAATACATTCCTGAAGAATTTTAACGTATCAAATACCTCTCTATCCGCAGACTTAAACATTTGGCTAATCTCAACAAATCCTAAATCAAATGGCGCATTGTGTGCCAATAATACAACTGGACCCTGCTCATCCAAAAAATCCATAAAATCAGCTAGAACACCCAATTCTTCATCATATGTTGCTGACTTATCGATATCGTAATGATTATACTTTAATATAGCCCTCTTGGATGTACCTAACATCTTTTGTAATTCCTTGGGGTCATCAGGTATTTCCAAATCCTTTTCAGCATCCAATTGTTTCTCGATATCACCACCCAACTTAACATGCTTGTTAAACTTGCCAGTCTCAGCAAATCTAAGTGTTTCAGGGTTAAAATAAGCTGCAATGGCGCCAACCTGTGTCAACTGATTACCTTCTTCAGGTTTTAACCCTGTGGTCTCGGTATCAAAAAATACAAACGTATGATTAGAATGGTCCGTAAACCATTTCAAAAGATTCTCAGCCTCAACGTTAACCAACCCCTCGCTTAATAGTTTTTTTATAATATGCTTCATATACTAGATATCACCTGGGCCGATGTAATTTAATCTAAACTCTGGATTAACCCACTCATTTCCACCACCAGTTATCTTAGCCGTTCTATCAATTATTAATTGTCTAACAGGAACCGTATCTGGACTAAATGCACTACCATCAGATGGTTTTAAATATTTCTTAGCTTCCTCCTTAGGAAACTCAACAAACTTACCACCTTCCATAACAGCAAACACATACTGAGAACCCGAGGGATATATTGGCAAATACAACCCACTCTTACCAGTCTCCAACATATCAAACCCCTCTAATCTCTCATAGGTACCACGACGTTGGCCTGGTTCGGTGTCAATACCCTTACGCTCTTGAGCTCTTCTATACGTATCTAACCATGGAAACATAAACATCGTATGCTTATATAATTTACCATACATAGGATTAGGCATCTTACCCTCTGGTGTTACTAGATTCTTATTCATACTATTGTCCATACTAGCAACATAATACGCAGTACCCCGCGTCATCTTACCAAATCCCTGAGCCAAAAACTCAAAAAGGTCGTTATATTTTTCTTCCTTTAATAAACCCTCAGAAATTAATTCGTCTAAACTTTTTTGTATTTTCATAACTTTTTTTTATATAAATATATTAAAAAATCTGCAAAAAATTAGATTTTAAACATTGTAAAATTATTAGAACCATCTAATAATATAGCTGTACCGCTCTCTACCCAATCACCAGAATTCAAATAATGCTCACCATTAACGTAAAAACTAGCTGGCTGATGTATATGCCCACATATAACCCCTGAACAATTCTTCTTGTGTGCCATCTTTATCGCAGCCCCCTCAAAATCATTTATATAATTCGTGGCCTGCTTAACCCCAGCCTTAATCTGCTGTGATATTGACTGATACGGCAACTTCCTCCATGTTCTCCACTTATTATACCATCTATTTAACCATAAGGCCAAATCATAACCAATAGAACCAATCTTTGCCAACCACTTATACTTCGTAATAAAAATATCTATAACATCACCATGAAATATATAATACCTCAAATCACCAACATTCAATATGTAATCCTCAACAATCTGTATATTCCCAAAACTGGAACCAATAAACTCTGTAATAAACTCATCATGATTTCCCCTAACCCATATAACCCTAGTTGTATTGGATAACTTTAATATCTTTGATATTACCTTCGTATGCGACTTCTTCCACTTTGAACCCCTATTCAAGGCCCAACCATCTATGATATCACCATTCAATATCAATAGGTCTGTAGGATGTGAATCCAAAAATTCTATAAAATCATTAGCCATAGAATCCTTGGTACCCAAATGTAAATCAGAAACAATTATAGCTTTATATCTCATATGCCACAAAATAGTTTTGTTAGGATTATCAATACAGCTGCCGTAGCAACAACAATAAACTCAAAATTAATATCTACCTTTTTTTTATTTCTCATACCCAATAATTAAAATCCCTTTTAAAAAACTCATCGTTATTTCTATTCCACCAACACATAACCATTAACTTAATCATATACCCCAAACCTTTTTTCTCAAATCTTCTAGATGGAGTATAAACAAATAAATTCTCAACCCTAAATCTTTTAGGACTAACCTTACTACTAACATGGTAATCTTCGGCAATCTTATCCTCATTGTTAAATCCTCCTAATTTTTTAAACGCCTCGCTCCTAAACATCATAAACCCACCCAACGCAAATGGAGCACTCTTTGAACTAACCCACTGTATGATATTAAATATCCTATATACCCAATCCCATTTACCATCTAGGGTCTTAAACTTACAGGTTAATAAATCAAGGTCCATTTTAACCATTTTATCCAAACATTTAACAATTAAATCATGTTGCTTAATATGAATATCCGCATCCAAAAATAAAACGTAAGGGGTATCAACTAACTCAAATCCACGATTCCTAGCAACAGAAGGTAATCCACCCTCTACTATCTTTATCAGACCCCTATACTTCTCTTGATATTTTTTTAAAAGTAATATACTACCCTCTTCAGTTGATGAATCCGCAATGATAATCCTAAAATTCTGCGTCTGCGCTAATATATACTTGATGGTTTCTATAACTAATAAACCCTCATTCTTACAGGGTATAACTATGGTAATATCTTTATTCATACCCTTATAAATATCGCCTAAAATTTCCCAGAAAAAATTTTTTAAAAAAGGGGGTACCTAATATTTTAAGTCGAAAATTTCCAGAAAAAAATTTTTTAAAAAGGGGGGTACCCCTATATGACCCTAAAAATTTCCCAGAAAAATTTCGCGTGAATGACCACCCCCTCCATACGGCTGGCAACGGGGGGGTATGTAAGGGGGGTAACGGGGGAGGGGGTACGTGGGGAGGGGTGCCCTATTATATTGGGGGGAGGGGTACGTATATAAAAAAACCGCCCTATTAATTTTAAGGCGGTTTTTAGGCGTTTTACGGCTACCTTATTCAGTTATAAGGTAATCAGTGCCGCAGAACTTAATTAGCGTTATACGGCTGATATATGGCGTTATCATACGGAAATCATCCTCAACGGCTACAAGTCCACGCCCCGCAGTTTTTTTCGGTGTTGGGTTAAGGTAACTATCAGTCCACAAGTCCAAAGCCAAAGCCTCAGCCTCAGTAATAGGGTTACCCTTATGAAAGTAGCCAAGTAATTCAACCGCCTCAGTTTTCAATATCTTTGCGTCCAACATCATTTCACCCGTCTTAAGTGAACGGATAAGGGTAGTTGTTACCCTTTCTTTACCCTTCATTTCCTCAGCCTTAAATTCGGTTTCACCCGTTAAATTAATCACTTTGTTAGTGTAATTGTGGTTGATATAGGCGTTTTTTACCCTTACAAGTTTTTGAACTTGTTTTTCGCCCTTAACAACACGTGAACGGCTGTCATCAACAAAGTAGGTCATTGATACGGCTGTTGAACGGGTAAAGTCCTTAATCAATTCAGTGAAATTAGCCACACTGATAGGCTGTTGGTTTAATACTGCTGTTTGCATAAAAAAAAAGTTTAAATGTGAATAATGATGCAATTTACAAAAAAAATTCAATATACCAAATTTATTTTAATATTTTTTTTATTTTAATATGTTGCTAAAATGTTTAGTATTTTGCTAAATAAATTAGTATGCTAATATTTTTAGCATTATAGTGTGCGTTGGAGTATACCTCCCGTTGTTTAGACGTCTGTGCCTTTGCATAGCAAAGGTAAAGAAAGTAATTGATATAAACAAATTTATTTTGAATTATTTTTAAAAAGTTTTTTTTTGTTTATTTGAAATTAATTTCGTATTATTGCTGAATGAAAAAATTATTATTGATTATTGCGATTGCTACCTTATCAAGTTGCTATGAATATCGTAAATTGCCTAATGTAAAGCGAGTGAAAAAAAGCGATGTAAGGAAAGCGATGAAGTATAGCAGTTGGGAGTATAGCACCCCACGTAAACCCATTTATAACGTGTCTTATCATTATAACCCTTAAACCAATTATTATGCAACAAAAATTTGAAATTGCCGTTTATTTCGCTTGTATTGTAACACTTGTATTTTTCTTAATTTGGGCATTCAGCAACATTCCTGGCCAGGAATTATTCATCTATTACATTGTGGCTTATTGCCTTTCTACTTTGTCTGTGATATTAGCACCCAAAAAATTATTTCAAAAATAATTTAAAATA
>Ga0114966_10000568_pt1 | contig 35336 bp, 42 predicted proteins | sample M_130207_XF_Meta_FD_87029 | JGI IMG/M metagenome (GOLD analysis project Ga0114966, IMG submission 87029) | Freshwater microbial communities from Lake Montjoie, Canada to study carbon cycling - M_130207_XF_MetaG | ecosystem: Environmental > Aquatic > Freshwater > Lake | place: Lake Montjoie... | reverse complement strand
CAAGTTCTAAGGGATATGTGGGCATCATACAAAGACAGATATAATGATTTGAGTTCAAAACAACAGATTAAGAATGGTGTAACAGGAGAATCAAATGCCCGTGTTAAAGAATTCTCGAATAATCTTAAAGCGGTTCAATCAAAGAAGGGGCCGTTGTTATTAATTGAGTCAATAAAAAAAGAGGACACACAATTCCTAGGCTGGCCTTCAGGTGTAGCATTTGAGGATATGACAGAGGAATTAGCAGTACAATTCAAGGAGGAAGTTATTAAGAAAAAATTGGCAGCTATTAACATAGGTGAATGGAATGGTCATCCAATTGTAAAGAAATCAGGTAAGTTTGGTGACTACCTTCAAAGTGATAGTATATCCATTCCATATCAGTTGGATGAAGAGCTGGATAAGACAATTGCCCGATTTGAAGCTAAAAAGAATGGTAATGTAAAGCAATTCAAAGACTATGTAATTCGCACAGGTCAGTATGGGCCATATATAATGAAGACATCGCTTAAAAAGCCGCAATTTGTATCATTACCAAAGGGTCTAGATACAACCAATCTAACAGAAAAAGAGGTAGAAGTATTGTATAAGACAGGTCTAGAATCAAAGAAAAAATGGAAGGCAGATAAAAAGTAATTGGTCTAAAACCCATATAATAAAAATTGATTAAATTGCTCATTTAAAACATAGGCGCTACTAGAAATTAGGCTCATTTCAATGAGATTAAGTAATGATATAGCATATCATATGATCAATAGTATAATAGAAGTGGAAACTCGAAGGGCATATCACACAACATCATTACACATTGCCATGCTTATAAGGCGCGGCAAGATAATTAATGTGGCAAGCAATGCCATAGGGTCGCGTTCAAAGGGGTGCGGGTATGCTACAAAAACAATTCACGCGGAGAGGGCAGTTATAAAGAAAGCGGGTGATACATCAAAATTGGACGGCGCTATAATGGTTGTAATTCGAATAATGCGTGGTACACGCGAAGTAGGCCCTTCAGAACCATGTCACGCATGTAAGTGTCATTTAAAAAAGTGTATAAGGGATCATGGTCTAAAGCGGGTATATTATTCAGCGTGAACACATTTAGATTAACACAAACAAAAATTATTTTTTTATTAATATTAAAAATAAAGACATATAGTAAAATTTGATTCTATAAATATTATCAAATTATATTTAAAATGGATAATTATATAAAAGTTAAAGATTGTTGTATATCTAATAATTGTACTTTATTGACAAACTTTGAAGAATTTGAAGAAAAACGAAAAGTAGTATTACAACTATCATATCATTTTGTACGAATTGATTTTATAGGAGTATGTGGTCATAATTCAAGTGCTGTATGTACAAATTTTATAACTAGGCGTACAGGAATAATGTGTAAGGTATGCGTGAAAGATAAACAGAAAAAAGTGGGCCTAATTATAGGTAATGAAGTAAACTATATAGAATATAATAGTATTAAACTTATTGAACAATATTTATCAAAAGAGTATGAGGTTATAAGAACTAAAGAAGGATGTAAAGCAGATTTAATAATTAGAAAATATTCTGAAATAAATAAATATTATCCTATACAACTTAAATCTACAAATTGTTTATCGCATAAAATGTATTCATTTAAAAGTGTAAATAAAAGTTATGATAATATGATAATTATATGTGTATGTATTTCTGAGAATAAATTATGGGTTATTCCATACGAAGATATTAAACATCTTAGTAATTTAAACATATCAGTAACATCTAAGTATAATAAATATTTAGTTAGTGATAATAATTTACTTTCTGATAGTATTATAAAATGTATGCCTATATATTATGATAATATATTAGAGCTAAATACACCTATTAGTATATTACAACAACGAGAACAGGACTATGTTAAAAAAAGAGAAAAATATATTAATTTCTTAACTTATGTATATCCAGATATACAGAATACTCCAACAGATTTTATTGTAAATAACAAGAAAGTACAAGAAAAGGTGTGCGGTTATCCAAAAAAAAATAAAAATATAGGTGTTGTATGGCTATCATCAAATAATGGTAAAAAACAAAATGGAAATAGAAAATTTAGAACATATTGTTTGGGAGAAAATGATTATTATTGGTTTCATTCACAACGTGATGATAAATTTTGGATAGTACCTCAACATATATTATATAATAATGGGTATATAGCAGATACAAATGAGATTAAAAATAGAACATGCCTATATATAAATCCAAAAACTAATACATGGATAAAAGAATATGAATATGACTATAATAATATTAATATACCAGTTATTCAAGAATTATTTAGATAAATATTAAAAATAAATATCATTATTTTTAATAACGCTTCCTGTTGGAGTCGAACCAACGACCTATATGTGCCCTACATGTTAATGTAAATAACAGCATATTGTTATAAACCATCTAAACTAAGGAAGCCATGTGGAGATTTTCCCCACATATACTCCGTATATCTAATTCTTTAGGTTCTAAACGCACTATAAGCATAGTATTTTTTAAGAAGGGCCGTGAATATAAAGAAATAAATATAATATGTGAAAAGCGTAGTTATGGATCAATCAAATTATTCATTTAAGAAAATCTCTGATAAACACGGAGTTGTAACATATTATACAAACCCGACAAAAGGAATAAAGTATACAAATAATAATCAAATTCTAGAACATTATAATGAGGCATTTGCCTCAATTGGCGATAAAAAATGGATTTGGATATTTGATAGTGAAGGATTTAGTCTAAGTTTAGTTCTAGATACACAAGCAGGTACGGGCATTGTAGGTATAGCTAATCTACTGATGGGTAAGTATGGTGATAGTTTATTAGAAATTAAAATCATAAATCCTACATGGCATATTAAAACATTGTTAACCGCTATGTGGCCATTTTTGAATAAACAACTAAAGCAAAAAATTAAAATATTAGATGATAGAATATATAGTATTTTAGAGTTTGTATAACAGACTATACTATACATTTTTCACAGTCTTTAAAAAGGCCTGGAATAAATTGACATCGTTTAATACATTTTATCTCATTTTGTGTGAGACGTTTCTTTGATTTTTTAGTCACTCTTCCAGACCTCCCACGAATAGTAACCATTTTATAACCAGATTTTCCACGAACTGATACTCTTTTCGTTTTAGTTTGATTAATACCTTTTTTAAATTCGGAATGTGTCTGTATGGAGTTGTATATGAACATATCTACTATATTATAATAAAATCTGGACCTAAAACTAATAAATATAATATAATTAGGATATGTATGAGGAATCATCATTGTCTAAAAGTAGATTAAATCAACTATCATTTTTATTTGATCAGCCTCCGTATGAAGAGCCTGAGCCTTGTGAGGTGCCTTATATTAGGGCGCCTTATGGGGCGCCTCACATTAGGGCGTCCTATGATCCATATATATTTAAAAACATAGACAGTGTATGCCAAAGGCAGCCTGAGGTATACACAATCTCAGACACATCTAACCATTATAAATATGAAACCCAAATAGTTTCTATGCTAATAAAATTACTACTTCATATAACACTAATATCTGTATTTGAGACCTTATTCTATTTCCTATATGTGTCATCACTGGAAAATAATGGAATTGAATACGTAATTAGTACATTTATAAATGGAGCTATAGAGGATTATTATAATATGACTAGTGAGCAGATTATAGTAGTAGACAATATATTGAAAACATACATAAATGTATCTGATGTAATTCAAAAAGGAAATACAGAGGAATTGGTAAGATATAAATATAATAATCATATTTCAAATATTGCGTGGGGATATGTGAGTGGATTATCTGGGCTATTTATTATATTATCGGTATATACACGTATGCGTAAGATAAAGATTAATTGGAAGCATGTGGTATTAGAGAATTTCGCGATGGTGATATTACTGGGATTATATGAACTACTTTTTTTTAATACAATAGTTCATAAATATCAGCCAATTTCAACAGAGGAACTGGCTCAAGGTGCTGTAGAGAAGCTACAGACCGCTTGTAGAGTCCTGACATGAAAGGGCTTAAAGATTGGATGAATTATAAATATTGTGGTGAATAAACCATCAATGAGGTTACCCGAGCGGTCAAAGGGGGTAGATTTAAGCTCTACTGCGTAAGCTTCGCGAGTTCGAATCTCGCACCTCATATAGAACTATTTTTGATACTTGTTATAGTATTAAAAATGGTTCTTATAGAACCAGATAGTAGGAAATTTCGTATAATGGCATTATTTTCAGTTTGGGCGATAAAACATCTGAAAGACCCGAGTTCGATTCTCGGAATTTCCCTCAATATTTAGAGTCTTTCTTAAAGCCTCTAAATAACTGATATTATCAGTTATACTTGCCCTCTTAGCAAAGTGGCATTGCGTTTCTCTTGTAAAGAAAAAGTCGCGAGTTCAATTCTCGCAGAGGGCATGGTTATTAAGAGACTTTATTAAAGTCTCTTAATAGCCCTGTATTTCAATGGACAGAATTTTTGCCTTCTAAGCAAAAAGTTGCGGGTTCGAGTCCCGTCAGGGCTATTATTATTATGATATTTTTATAAAGTCTCATAATAGTTTGAAATCTAAAAATTGATTATATTTTTATTAGAATAATAAATTAGAATGGGTTATATTTATAAGATTACAAATACTATTAATAAAAAATGCTATGTAGGTGTAACAACAAAGAGTAATGTAAATGATAGATGGGCATCACATAAATCAGCAATAAAATGTGGAAATGGATGTCCATTATTAATGAAAGCATTTAATAAATATGGTGAAGACGCATTTGTATTTGAAATAATAATTATATGTTTTGATGATGATGTATTTTACTATGAAAACGAATATATTATTAAATATAATTCATTATCACCGAATGGTTATAATGTAGCAGAAGGAGGTAAATCTGGAAAAACATTCCTTGGTAAGAAGCATAGTGAAGCTACAAAAAAAATTATTGGAATAAAGTCTAAAGAATATACTAATAGACCAGATGTTAAAGAACGTGCTAGACGTGTATGTATAGAGTGGAATAAAACACATAATGTAAGTGAATTACAAAAGAAATCTGAAAAATGGAGGAAAGCATTAGAACTTGGTAAAATTGGAGGAAAAGGAAAAAATAGAAGTGAAGAAATTAAAAATAAAATTAGTAATGGATTAAAAGAATATTTTAAAAATAATGTTTCAGCTAATAAAGGGAAACATAATAAGATTATGACAAAAGTAAACGGTAGAAAAGTAAATCAATATTCTAAAAGTGGTGATTTTATAGCATCATTTGATAGTTTTGTTTTAGCTGAAAAAGCTACAACAATTAAAAAGGGATCAATTCAAGCAAATGCTTCAGGAAGGCTTAAAACTGCTGGTGGATATATCTGGAAATACGCAGATAAAATAATATAAATATTATTATTTAATTCCCACCTGGGCTGTATATTATATTCAATTAAAAATTGATTTTAATATAAAGCTAACAGACGTTAAATAATAAATAGAAATGTATTCTAAGACTAAAAAAAGTAAAACAAAGGCAACCATTCCTAAAGCGCTAAGAGAGCAAGTTTGGTTAAAAAATATTGGTCATCAATATGAGCATAAATGCTTAATTGACTGGTGTCAAAATACAATTAGTGTATTTGACTTTCACGTTGGACATAATGTACCAGAAAGTCATGGAGGTAAAACAGATATAACTAATCTTAGACCGATATGTTCTAGATGTAATTTATCAATGGGAAGCCAATATTCAATAACAGATTGGATTAAAATAGGAGATACAATACATCATAAAAGTACAGTGTTAATATATAATACAGATATTAGAAAAGAAAAAATAAAATTATCCTGGTATATGCGCAGTATGCGCAGTATGCGATGTCTATGTTGTTTCTAGATCATAACCGCGATAAAGTAGTATATATTATATATAACTAAGTTTATAGAATGCCGTGCGGATGTGGAAAAAAACGCGATGGTACAGTTCACTTTATGGGAAATACTAGTACGGATACGCCAGACCCTGTTGAATGGGGGCCTATAGTTTGGAGATATTTACATTGTTTAACTGAAAAGATTGGATTCTCAGGTAATCCAATCGTAGATATTGATCAAGGTAATCATATGGAAATAATACTAAATAATCTACATCGTATTCTCCCCTGTTCAGAATGTCAAGGACACGCCAGTGATTATATTAGTAGAAACCCACTCCCTTCTCTAAAGGGTCTTACTGGAGATAATCTTCGTAGTATTATTCGTGATTGGCTTTTTATTTTTCATAATCATGTTCGTACATTTAAAGGTCAACCCATAATTATTAATACATTAGAGGAATGTAAAGAACATTACAATGGCTGTTTTATTAAAAAGTGTGAATATGATCTATTTATTCAAAATGGAGCATATGCAGTAAGATTAGGATTGATTAAAATAGAAAATTGGCGTAAATGGTATACTACATCAGAGAAGCTTCGTATAACAATTGGTAATATAGTTCTCTAGAGTGGTTGTATGAATGATTTAGGGTATGGTACAATATTAGGACTATTCATATTAACATTATATCCGTGGTCGACTAATGCACCAGCGGTTAACTTAGTGAAATAGAATTTATTTCCAGCTATGCCTGTCATAATTTCTTCAGGTAGTGCTGGATGGAATACATTTCCAGAACCATAATCGTAAAAACGATCTTCTTTTACAAAACCGTCTTTCATGCCTTCTTCCCAGTGCGAATAGGCCGTTCCCTGACCAAAACTATTTTCAACTGGAATACGATATACGTGTGGACCAACAATTTCACGATAGGCTTTAATAGCTTCACTTAGATTCCAATTATTTTCTGGTCCAGTATACCATACTTTATTAGAATCTAAGAATTGGTCCCATCCAACATATGTATGACCCGTTTGAAGTGACGCAATACCTAGACCATGTAACATTTCATGAATCATTACTGGTATTAACATAACTACAGCTGTATTATTAAATGTAACTGTAGATAATAAAGATGATTCATTTAATCTGTCACTATTAAGACTTACTACTTGACGTAGTGGTATAGCAGGTGAAACAGAGTCATTAATGAGAGTTGGTCGCGCGCTAGCTAAAATACCTACACCGAGTGATCTCATATCAATATCTACTATCATATCGTAATCTAAACTTACATCTGGTAAACGTCGTCCATGTGATGTAGCAATTATAGACTCTATGATTTGTATACTAGTATTAATTAAGTTTTGAACATTTTGCGATGGAACATTTGATGTGTAATTAATTGCGATTTTATAGGGTACTGTTGGCGCTGGTACATGTACAGGTTCAGGAGCGACTACTGGTTCAGATACAGGTGCAACAACTGGTTCAGGAACAGGTTCAGGAGCGACTACAGGTTCAGATACAGGTGCAACAACTGGTTCAGGTACAGGAGCGACTACAGGTTCAGGTACAGGTTCAGGAGCGACTACAGGTTCAGGTACAGGTTCAGGAGCGACTACAGGTTCTTGCGTAGGTGTAGGTGTAGGGGCTGATATAACTGGTGATACAAACAGTGTTTGAATATTCCAAGTTGAATTAATAATTCCATCTACAGCGATTGCAGTTAGTTGTGAGCTCGTATGTGCTTTTAAGGCATGAATACCACCATATAGACGAGATATACCAGCTTGATCCGCAATATCATTCCATGTCGAAAATGATAAAGATACAGTCGCCGCAGGAACAACACCAACCTGTACTAATGAGCTGCCCGCAGCTACTGTAAAATCACCATAAGATTTAGTCTGATTGGTCGCAAAAAGCGGAGAAATTAACATTTGCTGGTCGTAGTATGTACTAGTCTTAGTAATATTAGTTCCAAACCACTTATTCATAGTAAGAGCGAATGCTTTAGAGAAATGGCTGTGACCAGAAGGGAAGTCGGCAAACGGCGGTGTTACAAAGTTTGCTTCTTGGTATGGAGTCCATTGTGAGCCATCGACAGTTCCATTCCAAGAGACAACCGATTGTCCGCTGAAGCGGCGGCGAATTTCCTGAATTGGGCGCGCTTCCATATAGGCGGTTTTTAATCTCCACGTTACGCGTGCGCCTTCGAATAAGTGAACTACAAGATCCTGTAAAGAGAACATAATATTTGGGCATGTAATTGTTGGTAGAATACGAATATATTCTTTCCACATCCAGATAAACATTAGAGGTGGTGAGACAGTGCCTGGCCCTCCCGCCCAAAATTCTGCGATTATTTTTTGTGTATCCGTTAAAGCAGCGGTATAATCCCTCACAGTATTTATTTCAGCATCACGTGCTAATCCAGTTGATGGCTCTACAGAGGTCTGTATAGTTTGTTCCTGTAATTCAGTTAGACAAGAAGAAAGAACAGCATCCCAGTTATAGGTGAGATAGTTCTGTTTTCTATCTTGGACTGTGAGCCGAGTCCATAACAATGGTTGCGGAAAGCCCGAAATATTATTGATAGTAGTATCATCAACAATTATGGTATCAGCCCAGTTGGCAGAAGATGTTGGTTGTGCAGTCGCGGCGGCAACATATCCATCGGCTTGACGATAGTTGTACCATGTTTGCCATGCGGCTTGCCACGTTGACCATTCTCCATCGGTTTTAACGCGATTAATAACATCGGCTGGGCAGTTGTAAATGGAGGCATATCCAGTAGGAATGAAAAATGGGGTAATATAATCAATAACCGCACATATCCAAATGAGTGCATCATTACTAGATAAGGGAATTATGGCTTTTGTATTCCAATTCCAATTGTCATGAGTTCCACTAATTCTGGATTCAGATTGTACCCAGTTCCATGCGCCAACTACTGATGTAACCCAAATATAAATATAACGAGATCCCTTTGTCGGCCCCAAATTAGTTAAGGCAATATACTTAAGTATAGAGTCAATTCCAGAATTAATAATATATTTAAGAGATGGTTCTGGTGCGACGGGGGTGGGATCGCCAGACATTACTATAGATAGACTATCAGGAGGGGAAATAAAGTATGAGTTAGATGTGAGAGCAGGTCCCGTGCCAACAGAGTTCATGGCGCAGACTGTAAAAGTATAAGGTTGCCATTCAGCTAGATCGGTGAATCTATATGTAGTATTAGAGGTAGTAATAGCGGTATGGGTGACACCATTAAGATAAGGTGTTACTATATATGTAAAAGGTCCATTGCCTGTTGTTGGTGCAATCCAAGATATAATAATGGATCCAACTGTGAATGTTATTCCACTGACTAACCCAGGAATAGATGGACTATTAGGGGTGGCAATAATAGAAGCATTAAGTTCAGGGCAAGGGCATCCAGGACTAATACCTATACATAGAGGATATCTCGTAAATTCTGTCATTTGTCCAGTTTTAACGGATGTCATAACAGAAGAGTCATATATACCGAGTACACGACCAAATCCAGGCTGTGGTGGAGTGGTAGTATTCGGAGGGTATAGGCGAGTTAAAAAAGACCCTGCAATGGCTTTTTCAGCCCTTCGTTTGGTAAGTTGAGAAGAATCAAATATACGATTGGTCATATCTACAATACATAAATATTATAACCCAATAAGTGTAATTAGTTTATTAATGTGTGTTGTAAAAAGTGTTCTGTCAGATAAATTATAATTATTAATATATGTCCAAAATTGGTGAGTTCCAATAGGGATTAGGTCGACGGGAAAATTTTCTTGAATAACTTTACATCTAAATTCAAGTGATGGAATAACATGATTGTATTTTACAATAGCTTGACTAAAATGCCAATCTTCACCTTCATTATTTTGTATATTTTGAATGTCTTTTTCACACAATTCAATCATATTTGTAACATTTCTTATAGACATACCTCCATTGCCAGCCATAGTATTATTCCATCCCCATGGTGCGCCATAATATGTTCCAGTAAAAATCCAATCTGGTATTTTTTGTAAAAAATACGAATCCATTTGTACAGTAATGAAATATTCAGCATTAATTAATTTATAGAATCCAGGTAATTTAAATGTAATATTATATTCAGTAAATCCTTTTTCTCTATCTGTAACACCTTTAAACCATTGGTATATATGAACATTTTCAGCTTTATTGCCAAGTAGTGTTCTAATAAAATCATAATTTACATCACTACAAAATATATAGAGAGAAAAGTGCGGCGCTGCCCATAAAATATTTCGTAAAACAAACCACCAGTTAGGGTGAACACGGCGTTCAACAATTACAAATGCATACTTATACTGTTTACTAAATTGATGGGTTTTCCAAAATTCATCTAATTTATGGCCATATGTATGATTAAGATAGTTAAAGATATATGGTTCAATTTCAATTCTATAAAAATGTAATGTATCTTTTGTCCATTTTTGAATTTCCTCATCTGTTTTAAGAGTTTTAAATATTTTTTGTCTTTCATTATGTAATGAATAACAAGTGCTAATAATACTATCAAGATCCATTATCCATTATAATATGTATTTGTTTTAAATAGTATTAATTTATAAATTAAGAAAGTGTTTTCTACAAACGGGCTTATATGTATCCATTCCACCAATTGCCACACCTGACGCATCTTTAGGGGCATCCCCAAAATATTTCGAATATACCGCGACTGTTCCATCACGACATACCGCACAAAATGCGCTTAACCTTTCAACCTCTTCTGCGTGGGGTATTAAACGTAGCATATCACCAAATGGAGTTCTTTCACTAGTACCATCTAGACCTGAAATGACAATATGTACAGGTAGTTCATCGGCCCATTTAGTGACATATTGATGTAAATCAGTAAAGAATTGTCCCTCGTCAATTGCGACTACATTATATTGACCAGAACGGACTAAATCTTCGATAGCCTCAAGTTTATCAACGCAAACGGCTTGCTCTATTTCTTTATCGTGTGAGGCAATACACTCTTTACCATAGCGAGTATCACCAATATAGTTTACAATGAGTACTTTATAGCCAATGGATTTATAGCGTCTGACACGACGTAACAATTCTGTGGTTTTCTGTGCAAACATACAGCCTAAAATTATGGAAATATAACCCATTTCTCTTTTTGTTAAAAAATACAAAAAGCCCACATAGTCAATTTTTACACATTTTTATTCGGCAGATCAAAAAGAGGATGTCTTGGTCTATAGACTCAATACCGTCAATGTGTATTACATTGGAGCGTCGTCCAGACCGATGGCGCAGATTTCAGGACCAGTCCGGAATTAACGGATTAGACTTAAAGAAATTTAATGGCGTCGATGGAAAAACGCTTGATATTAAAAATGATGATCGTGTATCATTATATACAAAACGTAATATACTATCAAAATCCCGTCGCTCACATGAAGAGTTGGATAGCGCAGGTGGTGTAGGTTGTGCTCTTTCTCATATTGCCATATGGCAATGGATGGTTGATAATAATAAGGAAGTATGTGTAATATTTGAAGATGATGCCATTGTTCCACCAGATTTTACAGACAAGGTTAATAAATGTATTAAGGAATCCGCTATATTAAAGGATCCAACAAAATGGGACTTATGGCTTTTAGGAGGAAATTGGGATAACCTCACTCAAATTCCAGGAGAATCTAAAGTTGTCCGTGTTGGGGCATTTTTTTCATTTTACGCATATGTTATGACGCTACATGGTGCTAAGAGACTATTAAAAGATGTTTTCCCAATACAAGGGCATATAGATCTGTGGACATCAATATATAATTATGTACATGATTTCAGAATTGTGTGTTGTATAAATCTTAATATAAAGCATAATTCCGCAGTAACGACAGAGATTCAAACAGGAAAGGAGTGTGATATTTGTAATGTATCCGCTGGTTATAGTAAAACTCATAAATTGGTTACAAATCTGGAGTGGAATACGGCCAGGGCGGCGGAAATAATAAGTGTTGGTTTAATTGGATATATACTGTATCAGAAATTTATATACCGATAATACACTGATAATACACCGATATAAAGATATTAAAAAACTAATTAATATAATGGCGTCTGAGAGCACCGACGTATCAGAAGATGAAGCATATGATCCTTGGCCAGGGTGTGTTATGGATAGGACAGGTTGTCATGGACAATCGTATTATAATATGAAGTATATCGTTAACGAACAATTAGTTAGTTTTTTTAATTTAGAGAATAATATAACATATAATAATTTTGATAATATTGTAATTGATTATGCTTCTAATAATAATGGTATATTCGATGATAAAGGTATAATATATTATGATGAAGCATTATGGAATTTATTTGAGTTAGACAAAGATAAACCACTTAAATTTTATCATATTAGTAAATATTTTGTTAAATTTATTATATCTAGTTCTTAGGCAGATAAGCTATGATCCATGATCCATGATCCATGATTTCCATCTGTCATATATACATTTACATTGGAATAATATGTAGTTATATAATTATATATATAGACTGATGGAACTAAATAGTCATCTTTTGCTAGAATAATATTAGTTTTATTATCAAAATTATTAAGCAGGGCATGTTCTTCAAATATACATCGTTTTATTATATATTGTATATATTGATCCCTAAATATGAATTGATATATTAAGTATTTTATAATTTTTTTAAAGTTAAATGTTAGCCGAGGAGATTTATATCCAATCTTCATAATATGTGGCTGCTGTATATAAAAACACGTTGGTTCAGCATATGTTTTACAATTACACATATCTGGATATTTTAATTGAAATGCGTTTAAAATCATTGTACCAAAACTATGACCTATTAAGTCAACGCGTGTAATATTTTGTTTGAGTAATATATCATGTAATACATAAATTATGTTATTAATAGAAGGTGGATGATTTTTATAAAAATCATATGATATATTAGGAATTTCGGGTATAATAATTGTTCTATTATGTGATAGTTTATTGATTTTTGAAATATATGGTACAATTCCAAATCCAAATCCGTGTAAAAATACGAGTGGAATAATGTATTTATTTTTTTTATTATATTTAATCCATACTCTTATTCTTGTACTAGGATCAATTATATTTATATATCCTATATTATACATATAGATATTAAATATTTTTCTAATTGTATATAGAATCATATATATAATATATGGTTTATGTGTTATAGTTAATCTATTTGTTGCAAAATGACCAGATATAAATTTATTTGTATCCTCATGCTTATTATTATCATATAGCATTATTTTTGGTTTAATTATATCAACTAGATTATTAATATAAGTTGTATGTATTACAGAAGTATTAGGATGTATATTAAAAATATGATATGATAATATTTTACTAATATTACGCAGTGTTAATGATTTACTATCAATAAATGAATCTGTAAAGTATTTAGTTAAATCATGTTCATTTATAAAATATTGTCTAAATTGTCTATATATACTCATTGAGTCATTATTAGTTAATATATCCCTATTCATATTATATGATATATTATCCAATTTTTTATAAGTATAACATCTATTATATATATAATAGCATATTTCAAATCCGAAGTATAGAGTAAATATATGTCTTTTTTTTATCATATTACTATAATATTACTTTTAAATTTATGACTTAGTGCTTCCCAAGAGGCAGGGAATGCCGCAGTCATAAATGTATGAATTGCCTCTGCGTAATCCCTAATCTCTTTTTGAGCGGAAGGATCTAGACGAAGATTACATAGGCGCGCGTAACCAAACAGACTGGCAGTTTCTACAAATTCAGTATACATACTTTGAGGTAGAATAGAGCGAGCTACTTCAGGAGCTACACCATCTGACAATAGATCACTGTATGTTTTCAGTGCTGACTCGGTATGTTCTACAAATATCCTATGTACTTCTTCGGCGGCTTCAACAGGTGTTTTCTTAGAGCCTTGTTTAGCTCTAGGATCGCGTTCTCTGATTTCCTCTGGTTGAGGTACCCAGCATTCAGGTGGTGTATCAACATATCGGCGACTCACTTCATTGCGGGCAAATCCTACAGTATGACGAAACCATTCGCGTGCAACAAAGATTGGCATCTTAAGACGAAATCGCGCTTGTGGATGAAAAAAAGGAGATACATGGTCGTGTTTTGCCAGATAATTAATTAGTTTTTTATCACCATCTGTAAGTTCATATGTAATCTTATCAAATGATACACGCGCAGCATTGACAACGGATAGGTCATCACCAAACTTTTCAAGATATTCTACAAATCCAATATTGTCTAGCATAAACTGCTTATTTTGAGATGGGGCAGCCATTTAATAAAAATATATTATTTTTTCTTTAAACTGATAAACTTCTAAGACCGATGAGGTATATTATGTTGTACTCTGTCGAGACAATAATTGAGAACGAATATGTGCTGCGGTAAAAGGTGGTGCGGTAAAAGGCATGTCCGTACTAGGAATGTCAATAGATGATACATCATAATTAACTGCTACACTAGAAAGGATAGGACTATTTATAGCAACAGGTGTAACTTGCGAAGTCAATCCAGCACTAATTTGACGCTGAATGCTATTTGAAAATCCACGTGGTAAATGTGTTAAATCTGGTGATAATTGGCTCGAAGCAGGAAGACCTCGCATACGTCCAAGATATCCCGCATGTTGTGACAGAATACTTGGTGTATCGAATATATCACTGGGTCTAGTTAAACTTTTAACACAGCTATCAAGTTCCTCCAAGAGAACATCCCACAGCGAATGCGGTGCTAGCACTCTATACTCATTAATTTTAGCAATGAGTGTATTAAGTTTATTAATATGCGTATTAATCGTATCTTTTGATGAAAAGCTTGCGAGTATAACTCGAGATTGATCCAGTAGTGCCAGTACTTCAAATCGCAAATAATGCGCCTCAGAATTAATATTGAGTATTAAATCATGTGTAGTAGTAACCGTAGTAGTAATTTTAAAAGTGCTATGAGTTTGTAGGTCATATCCTTTGATTAATATAGCAGTACCAATAGGAATTTTGGCAATAAATGCCGCCTCCATTCCAGCAGGTAGATCACCAATTACAATATTAACTGTATTATCTATAACATTTCTAGCATAACGGCTCTTAACTTCAGTGCCAAGAGGTAGAACGACGCATAGTTGTTGGGCAGAGCAACTGATAAGTCCGCCGAGAATGTCACCAAAGACGCATGCTACGTCTTCAAGATTATTGACCACATAATAGGAGCCGCCGCCCTCAGTGCTAATACTTTGAAGAAGCTCCACATTGTGATCGGTTCCATATCCTACACACGAAATTGAGGTCCCTACGAATTTTCCAATAGTATTGGTAATAAGCTCCAGAATATCCGCAGGGCGAGTTAGACCAAGATTCGCCATCCCATCTGTAAGAAGGAGAATACCTTGTTTATATTTATCACCATCAATAAGTAGACACTCCCGTGATTGAACAATTCCCGCGCTAAGATTTGTATTTGACTCGACGCTGATAATTGAAATGCGTGCGCGAATATTTTCTTTTTCGGCGGCCGTTACTGCCACTCTATTGAGAATTACTTGGGCGACTTCGCTAAAAGTAACAATCGAGATAATATCATCAGGGCTCAGAAAGTCTAATAGGAAATGAATAGATCTTTTGACATTTTCGAGTTTTTTATCATCGGACATAGAGGCTGAGGTATCAATAACAAAGCAAAGGTGAACGGGGATACGAAGTTCTGAGGGTGGAGCTTTGACCTGGAGACATGCCCATTCAGGATAGTTTTTAAGAGTATATGCTTGGAAGTTCATTGTAACTCTGAATAATGTTCGCAATTTATAACGCATTTTTAATCCGCATCAATTTTTTTTCCAAGTATATTTATTCAAAATTAATTATTTTCTTATATTAAGAAAATGATACAGGGTAATACAATTTTGTTTATTATTATTGGATTTATATTATCTGTATTTGGATTATTGTTTAGACAAAAACAAAACTATAATTTGGTGCCACGCCGCATATGGACATATTGGGAGAATCCCGATAATCCATCAAAAGGCCTACCAAGAGTTGTAAAACTCTGTATGGAATCTTGGAAGAAATTTAACCCAGATTACGAAATAGTTCTTTTAACAAAGAAGAATGTTAAAGGATATATAACAATTCCAGATGAAATAAGGACGCATCCTCACTATAATGATTCGCCGCAGAGATTTGCCGATTTAGTAAGACTGTATGTTTTAGAGGAGCATGGAGGAATATGGATAGACGCATCAGTATTAGTGAAACAATCATTTGATGAATGGTTATTTCCCAAATATGGAGAGTTTGCGGGATATTATATTGGTTCATATGGTGTTGATAAGAAAATACCAGTAATAGAGAATTGGTTTCTCGCGGCAAATAAGGGTAGTAAGTTTATACAGCGATGGAAACAAGAATTTCTCGAAATCAAAAACTTTAAAGATATACAGAGTTACTTGGATGCCAGAAAAAAGATGGGAGTTAATTTTGAGAAATTCAGAGATCCGCATTATTTAGCCGCATATGTTGCCGCCCTCAAAGTAATCGAAGTTGATAAATATCCCCAAGATACACTTATTTTAAGAGATTCCGAAAAGGGGCCATTTAAATATCTAGTTGATTCAATGTGGTATTCAGACAAGGCATTATCGTTGGCATGTATTGATAAAAAATACCAGACTCCGCTTATGAAAATGCGATCCGATGAGAGACGTATTCTTGAAAAAGAGCTTGATTATGATTTATCTTTGGAGAAGTGTGGATGGCTAGAATGATTCTAACTATAATATGTAGCCGATTGAAGATTAGCACATGGTACACATGTATTAGCTGGTTGTGAAGGTGCTACTGAAGCAGTTACTGGCGGTATTAATGGCGTTACCGAATTTTTTGCATTTTTCCATTTTTTATACATGTGTGTCCATTGTACGAAATAAGACGATTGAAGTTTGTTAATGGCTAGTTCATGAAGTTGTTTTTCTTGAGGGGAGAGGGATTCATAGAATTCGTCAAAATCGGGTGGAGGAGGAGAGGGTTTGGGAGGGACGTATACGTTCATTTTTGGCTATTAATATATTTGTAAAAAATAATAATCAAATTTTATTACCAGTCATATTGCTTCTTTTCCTTGATAATATCAGCCGTAAAAATAGTAATTCTATTAAACAATTGTTTAACAAAAAAGAATGATACCTGATCTTGAATACCGCATTCAAGAATATTTTTATACCATTCTTCATTTATATTGGCGGCATTTTCAGTCATTTTACGTATAATAACAGTACATGCCGCGTGCCACACGGTCGTCTCTTTAAGACCAGTCTCTAATTGTTTATGAATATACTGATGCATTCGATCAGACAGTGGTTTATATCTTTCCTGTTTCAAAGACGCGTCAATTTCTAGCCATATATATGGGCCTGACCACGGATGTTTACGTAATATCATATCATTATCAAGACTATATTCTGAAATAATATTCGATATCATCGCTTCATTAAGTTTACCAATTTTACTATCAAGCCACATAACATATGTATATTTTTGTAAATCAGTATATGTGTGAGGACATACTTTTATGTGTTTACATTGAAAATTAGCTGTATTAAAATCCTCGATTGGTTCAATATAAATAAATCTTCTAATCCATTTTGTACCTTTTAATTGTTCATACATATCTAAATTATTTGTATAATAGTAACAATCATACATGTCAGAAGGAGGTTTAGGAATTTGATTTGAGATATTTGAATTCGTGCCACAAAATCCTGTATAGTATGCTAAGAATGTCTTTTTAGTTATATAATATATAGTTTCAACATTATATGTATCATTTGTTTTATTCTGAATGGCTTCACTTGTATAAACACAATTATTATTTTCTATAATTTCAATAAACTCGCGTTGATCTACTGTATAAGTTTTAATTCCATTACTGTCTACTTCAGGAAATGAAGAAGTAATTACAACGCATAGCTTCTCTTTAAAGGATTTACAGGCATTATTAAAAATCTGTTTCCAGTTTTCATTATATTCTAGAACTTGTCTCATAAATATACCATGTACCGTGCTTGTATAAGTTGATAAATCTGTTTTAATATCGGCGATTGGTGTATTTGATCCATCAATACCAATATATTTATTTTTAGCCCCTTCTGTAAATTTAAATCCACCCGCTCCGCAACCCCAGTCTTCAATTGTCTCACATGATTTTAACCAGTCAAATCCCATTTTATATGTTACTGTATCACTATATTTTATTGTATTAAAATCTATAGTGGCATATAGTTCGTTCCATTTGTCCATAATACTTAATTCTAAATTAAAATCTTTAGGTCAACGAATATCTTGAAATATTAATCAGTCTAAGTAGGTGAAATGCACTTCAAAGATAAACGTATCTTATCAATAAAAACGACAGATGACATGCTTAAAATATTAGAATCTAAGGGTAACGCTTTAAAGGATTATAAGAAGGGTGTAAAAATTACAGTGTATAACAAAATGGAACAGGGGTATTCATATGTTTTGGCCGAGAATCCGGGCGAAAATATGGGGGAAGACTTTAAACCATATTATACACCAGCTGAAATGTTGGAAATGGGTATTTTTAGCGGTGTTTATATGAATGATTGTTTATTAGAGTTTCCAAAAGAATGGTTTTTAAAGGCTATTAAAAAGGGGAAGTTATCTCCGTGTAATCCTAATCCTGAAATTAATTATTTTAAAATTGATTCAAGACTTAGTTTACAAGAATGGCAAAAAAAGGGATGGATTCCAAATCAAGAAGGAAATATCGCCAAACAATTTCCACTTCTATCAAGTAGAAAAAATAATGATATAAGAGGATGGTTCAGTTGGTACGCGCATTTTTTTCTTGGCAGAAGAGAACCAGAAATAGATGAAATACAGATAAAAAGATGGAAAGCATATAAAAGACATGCTGGTCAGATAAAAGCAAACTGTAAGCCAGGAGATTTAAATTGTCGTCCTCGGCAACGACAAAGCTTATTACAGTGGTCTCATCAATGTGATATATAATTTTATAATTGGATGATGCATTTGTAAAGGTTGCTTAAACGATTATTTTTATCTAAAACATTATATAGAGTATATAAATATCTTCTATATAATATAGTATAATGTCGAATCATACAAAGAAAACTCGTCGTAAAAAATCTAATAATAAAAATACTATAGAAAAAGATGAAAATGAAGAAATTACATTAACATCAATATATCACATGATGAAGCAAGGATTTAATAGAGTTGAAAAGGATATATCCATACTGAAAGATGACATAAAAGGGATACATAAATATATCAAATTAGAATCCAAATTTCAGGAACTACAAAATCGTAATTTTATTGTAAAAGCATATTTACATAACCATAACCAGCATTCTGTAGTTATTCTTCCTACTACAAAGTTTTTTTATCCTACAGGAAGGGAAATAACGGATTTAGATGGATTTCTACTAATTAGAACCTATCCGAACAAGATAGAACAACCATCGCAAGAATTAATTTCAAGACTGCCGCAAACAGATTTTATTAAGTCATTACAACCCAATTCAGTTGAATTAAATCCCAGTCATAAACACCACGAATATATCATTATTGAATCAAAACATTCCTTGAGTAAAGGAAAGGTAGATAAGAAAATAGCACAAATGTTAGAAATTAAGCAAGTATTACAATCAGTGGCTAAAAATGGTACACCTAATTTTGATATGATGATATCTCAGTTACGTTCTGCAGTAGGGCAAAATAATATCAATTATCCCATCAATCTTATTTTCTCATCGGATGATATCTCAAACGAATTATTTCAATATATTGAAAGCATTAATAATGGGAGTATTTCTGATAACTACGATAACCTAACTACCAATCTGTTCTATTCAGATGAATATGTTCAGTCAATAATTGACAGCGTTCCAAAAGAGCATAAATCTGTATTTACCCAGCATTTATCTATTCTACATATTCGCAACTTATTTTCATTAGAATCTATGAAAGAGTATAAATCATCGTATATTGAATCATATTTAACTCCATATGAAGAGCTTGGTCGTAGTTTTGAAGATATGAAAGGCTTTGTTGGTATATCCCAGTTTAATACAGTTAATTTACCTCGATTATTTACAGCTACATCGCTTAATCAGAAGATTTAGTTACAATATTTATAACAATGTAGTCTTCGTGTCGCATTTGATTTCCTACGTCTTTTTCTGGTGCCACCTTGCCATGTCTGTTTTATTTTCTTTGGAGTATTATTATTATTATTATTATTAGATTTCTTTCTCTTGAGAGAAGCATTATTGGTAATTGGAGGTCGAGCCATATTCAGAAAAATAATAATACTATTACTCAAAACAGCATCTGTTTCTGTATTAATTTTAGAGTCCATCAAAATTTGTGGTACAATTTCAGATAATTCTATTAATTTGTCTAGTAATAGATAGTCTGTAAAAACAGGCTCTTTCACTTTTATGACATTTTCTAAATAAAACCTATCTGTATAATTTCTAACAATTCTTATAACACCTGTTATAGCATTTTCCTCCAATGCTGTTTGAAAAAGAGAAGTAATAAATCTCTTATCATATCTTAAATATGTAAATGTAAAATGTCTCAGAAAATTTTTATATAATTTATTAGGTAACCCATCTGTTAATAGAATTGGTTTTAGATGTTTTAAAACGTATAGAATAAATTTAATATTACCACTTCCACATTCGTTCCAGTATTTATAAACTTTATCAGCTATTTCCTTATCTTGTGTCTCTAACTGTGGCGGCCTAGCAAATGATGCCATCTACATATACCAACTATTATTATATAGCCGTATTAGACCTAATATAAAGCGTAATTATATATTTATATATATTTATAATGTTTTCATCAAAACGAAAATTAAATGATATATATTTTGGGGGTAAAAAGAAAAGTAAATCATCTGATAATAATAGCAACGAATCATCCGATAGTGATACACTTAAAAATAATACAAAACCTATTAATCGTCGTAATAATCATGTATACTTTCACACCGAAGTTACTAAAGAGTCAATGTGTGAACTAATAGGTCTTATACATGAAGCAGAAGAAGAGTGTTATTTAATGGCATTTAAAATGAATATCCCACCAATACCTATATATCTTCATATTAATTCATATGGTGGTAGTGTTTTTGCAGCTTTTGGGGCAATTGATGTTATTACATCACGACGTGTTCCAGTATATACTATTGTTGAAGGTGCTACAGCATCAGCAGGTACATTATTAAGTATTGTTGGTAAAAAACGATATATTAGACCTACCTCGTATATGTTGATACATCAATTATCATCAGAATGTGGAGGTAAAATGAATGAAATCGATGATGAATATAAAAACCTACAGGAGATAATGGTAAAAATAAAAGAATTATATAAAAAATATGCGAATATCCCAAACAAGGAATTAAATGAAATATTAAAACATGATTTATGGTTAAATGCTGATAAGTGTTTGAAATATGGATTAGTTGATGAATTATGGACTCAATAGAATCTCACTTAACTCCTCTTCTAAACCCTCCTCTTCTAATTCATCCTCCAAGTCCTCTTCTAATTCCTCTTCCAAATCCGTACTAGCCGATAGTTTCTTTATAGTTTTCCCCGTATTTTTCAGATGTGTTTTATTATATTCCCTAGTAAAAGCTGTTTTAGTTTTAGTAGGGAGTTCAAATGGATTTATAAGTACTTCGCACAGTTTATCCATAAGGTCGTCGCGTGATAACTTCAAACTATCCATTGTTTTAATCGTACCCTTAATATCAGGATTATCACATGTATCCCTTAAAGGAGCAAGAAGAATCAGGTGTATGGCATCAGCATAATCAAGACGGAAGTCATCATTTGAGCAGTGAATCTTAGAGGATAAATCGTCTATATAACGTTGATGTTTGAGCCGTTTTGAGTTTTTGCCGAGCCATTGGGGAAAGATTTGAAATGGAGCGGGACCTGAAACGGTCTTCGCGGCCGCCGCCACATTTTGTACATAATGCGGTAATAGCGACCAATCCTGCTTTTGACGAATATACCTATCCATCAAATCGGCAGTTAAAATGAACTCTGATGCAGTTACAACATCATCAAGCGAATGCTTACTTGATGCCACGTATGCCTCTTGAACCATTAAGGGAATCATGACATAATCGACAAATACAATATCTGCAGCGTCATCTAGTGAGAGTTTTTTGTTGCCAATTAGACGTTGAGTGGCGGAGAATAGGTTAAGACGTAAATTTGCATCTTTTGAAGAATCAACATCTGCACCATAAAATTCAAGACTGTTAAGAATGGAACGAATATCATTCCCGCTTTTTTCACATAGGGTCTCTAATGCGGACCCCGTGATTTCAATTTTTTCCTTTTTAGCTATTTTGAGAAGCGCGGTAGCTATTGTAGATTTAACTGGTCGATTAAACTTAATATCAAGACACGCGTTTACAATTGGTCTTAACTTAGGCGGTTTATCATTGGCAATACAAATAATCGGTACAGAAGTTTTCTTAAGTATGGCCGCAATCTCACCAACGCCGCCACGTTCGGATAATCCATCAATTTCATCCATTATAATAACTTCTTTAATGAGTCGCCGAATACCCAAGGCAATCATACCCCTAAGTGCGGATATAGAACGCGTATCGGACGCATTATATTCTTTTACTTTGTAACCGCTTAACTTAGCGATTAAATGCGCACAAGTAGTTTTACCGATACCTGGTGGGCCTGTTATAAGAATACCGCGTTTATCTAAGCCGTTATCCCAGCTTTGAAGCCACGCAGTTATTTGATTAATTTGTTCTTTATGGCCGATAACATCTGAAATACTCTTTGGAGCATATTTATCAACAAACATCTCTTTGCTAACACCTACCTTTAAGGTGGCTACTTGTGGCTGTTTTCTAACTATTTGAATACCTAGTTTAAGGGCTTGTTTATAGCGCCATGATTCTGTAATTGGCCGTCCATCATTACACTCTGTGCCAACATAAAGTTTATATTCAGGGCGAAGAACCTTGTGAATGGTATATTTTTTAGTATTAATGGGACTTTTATTGTGATTTCCTGAAATAGTGATATTCATTTGTCAAACCTTTTATACCGCTAAAAGTAGTTCTCAAATTTTATCACGAAGAACTTAAAAGATTAATTAATATATTAAATTAAAACAAATATGGCTAAAGCAGTTGATAATACGATTGATAATGTAGAAAGCAACCTAGTGGAAACAACTATTACACAAGTAGAGCAGAAGAAGGGACGAAAGAAGGTATCAACAGATAAAGGCGAAACACCGAAGAGGGGGAGAAAGAAGATTGTAAAGGAGGATCCCCAGCCACTCACAAAAGTAGAGGAGGCCGATGAGAATGTAGAAAAAGTAGAAAATGATTCTGAAAAAGAGGTAAAAGAGGTAAAAGAGGTAAAAGAGGGGTGTGATGGTTCTGAAGAAGAGGAAGAGGAAGAGGAGGAAGAGGAAGAAGAGGAAGAGGAGGAAGAGGAGAAAGAGGAAGATGAGGAGGAAGAGGAGGAAGAGGAAGATGAGGAGGAAGAGGAGGAAGAGGAGGAAGAGGAGGAAGAAGGAGATGCAGAGGAAGAAGAGGAAGATAGTGATGATGAGACTACTCTGGTAGTAAAAAATGAACTCCCTTGGCAGCTAGTATGGAGTATTTCTATTCTATTATTTGTTCAAACAATAAAATTATTTATATCTATTGATGAAGTATTATGTAGTAAAAGATGTAAATTTCTGCAGTAATTAATATTTTAAAATGTTAAACCACCGCCATATCTATCGGCAAATCCCCACCACCATCAGATATACTCCTAGATCTTTTTCTTTTATACATATAAATTTTTAGTATTACTACCAATTTATATAATAAATATCCAATTATAACTGCTATAACTGTTTCAATAAATATCTGTAAAGCCTGTACTTCATAGATATTAGATATACTTTTACTTAGAGCTTCGCCTATTGCGTCCATATTAATCAATATTGATATTATGTAATAGTAATAATCAATTTTATCAGACTATCTAAAGATTTATTCTAATAAAATAATAAGGATACCAAATGACTAAACTAATCTACTTTATTCGGCACGCAGAAGCAGAGCATAATGTCGCGTATAATCTATATGGTGAATCCGCATATGAATCCCCTCAATTTAGGGACGCAGATATAACATTGAATGGTATTTCTCAAGCAAAAACTGCCGCAATTGGTCTCGATTTTATCCCATTTGAAGTAGTTTTTACATCTCCACTGGTAAGAACACTACATACATCGTCTATTCTATTTAAACAACATTGTATTCCTATTATCGCTCGTGAGGATATTAGAGAGCGTTATGATAGACATCCTGTCAATAATAGACAAGATATCACCCAACTAAAAGAGTTGTATCCATTTGATTTTTCAGAAATTATTAGTGATACAGATATGTTATATAATACACCAGATGACGTACAGATAAGAGCAAAAGCGTTTATTAAATATGTTCTAGCCAGATCTGAAAAGTATATTGCGATTGTTAGTCATGAAACATTTTTAAGAGAAGTCCTAGCGCAGTTTAGAATACCAGACTATAATTTGAAGAATTGTGAATATAAATGTGTTGAGGTTTATTAATAGGCGCCATATTGTAAGCGCCATATTGTAAGCGCCATATTAACGCCAAGACTTTAGTAAATGACGTGCCAAAACAAAGAGCACACCCCCCCAAAGTGTATCCGCAATGGCAAATTTCCAGTCATATTGTTGAAACACAGCGTGATTAGTAAAGTCATAGACGCCATAAATAGAAACACCGTATAGAAATGCTTCATTAGCGGATTTTGTTTGAAGTAACATATAAGCTAGAAATAAATATACTATAATGGCGCTAACAAACCGCAATTGAATCGGCTGACCCTGAATGAGTTCTATCATTTTACGACCATAAATACCGCCTGTTGCAAGCCAGAAAATATCAACTAAAAAGAGTACACCAGCTGTTTTAATAAGCGAGTACAATTGATTCATTTATTAATGCATAGATAATTAATAATTATATAGATAGATGACACCTTTTGAACAAATTATGAATATAATTTGTTCAAGGATAAAATCATATCTAAATATAAATAAAGTCGCGCCAGATAAATATGGAGAAGCTTTAGATGAATATATAAAAAAGCATCCAGAAATTTGCGATCTAACAAAATGTAGTACACCTAGGGTATTGGATATACGGGTATTTCCAACGGTATAAAGAATTTCAAATTGTTAATTAATAACTAATTATAATGGATACATCAACAATTCAGATAGACGGATTTAGTACAAATCTACATGGATGTCGAATATTATGTCAGGGTCCGTTTACAAATGGAAAGTATGCCCCGATAATGGAATCTATTCAAAAAATGAGGGAGCCTTTTAAAAAGAAAATACTTTTAACACGTACCGCCTTTTCACTTTGTCAGATTGCCCCTCTCCAATATGACGCGACATTTCAAGTAAAAGATACAGCAGATTGGACACTTATTCTTACTTATATTACGTACGCGCCAAAACCATTATTAGTAATGGCGGAGGACGTACCCATTCCTGATGGTTTATGGCCAAAGCTGAATAAATCTACAACGTTTGTAAATATATCATCGTCACATGTATTAAATGTCCGCCCATATGACGCCATTTTTTTCGCATCAATTGAAGAACTAACAATTTCCTACGCAGAATATGTTTTCAAAGTACTTCAAAGTGTATATAAAGCTAGTTATACACAGAAGGAGCATAAGGAAGTATTACATGAGTTGCGTGTAGCGGGGGCAGGTATATGTTGGTCGCGACATGAGGAGTCAGGAGCAGGCGGAAGTATATATTGGTATGATCCTGTAAGTAATCAAGGCGATAGTTTATCAAATAAACAAATGTCAGAATTATTTATATGGTTATCTAGTCAGTTTAATAGAGATTAACGTGTTACCGTAGATATTTATTTAGTGCCAGCCGCCTGGCCAGATCCAGTAAATTTATCCATGGCAGGCATTCCGCCTGCGGCACTGCCGACAAGTTTGCTGAGCATAGCCATAGGATCGCTGCCGCTGGCATCACCACCGCCACGCTTGCGTGTACCACGCTTCTTGCGTCCATCAACCATTGACTTACGCATGGCCTTGAACGTTCCCTTCTTGGGCTTGTAGCCGAGGGCAAAAAGGCGCTTAACTGCTTTAAGTCCAAGAGCGTGCTTTTTACGAGAGACGATTCGACCCTTGTGTTTCATCAAATCTTTTTTCTTTAAGCCACTTGGTGAATGTGAGGCAGTCCCATGCCAGATTTCGGCATAACTGCCTACAGTTTTAATCTTATGAGTCATTTCTATAATTATTACAAAGATAAAAATATAGTCGAAAGTCTGAATAGTTTAAATTTGAAAGATTAAAATATTATAATCCGTATATATTTAAAATGACAACGCGGGCTGTCTATAATTTTGAAGCCTTAACTTATGCAATTAATCGTGATAATGCTATATTATTACATAATTATAATAAAATAACAAAACGTACTACTATTTATTTCAGATGTCACTGCGGAGAAGAATCAGAAAAAAATTGTTTACAATTAATTAATAATACAGGAGCATTTTGTAAAAAATGTACTAAACAACGGCAAATTATAAAGCTACATAATACTGTTAATGCTATATGTAATATAGATTCATTGAATAATAAAATACAAAGTGATAAAGCTATATTATTAGATAAGTATGATATAATAACACAACATCATAAAATCAGATTTATATGTCATTGTGGAGAAGAATCAATTAAAAATTGTCTTCAATTAATTAAAATAAGTGGTGCGTTTTGTAAAAAATGTACAAGAATAACATGGAATGCCAATACAAAGAAAAGCAATATAGAGAAATATGGTGTAGAATTTGCTTCACAGTCAACTGAATTTAGAGAAAATGTTAAAAAAACAGTTATTGAAAAATATGGAGTTGAACATATTTCACAGTATGAACAATTTAAAGAAAAGAGTAAACAAACTTGTTTAAAAAAATATGGTGTTAAATATCCTCCACAAGCATTCGAAATTAAAGAAAAAACAAAGAATACTTGTTTAACAAGATATGGTGTTGAAAATCCAATGTTAATTGATATATTTAAAGAAAAATTAAAACAAACAAATTTAAATAGATATGGTGTTGAACATTCATTACAGTTTGAAGAATTTAAAGAAAAATCAAAAAATACAATACTCAAAAGGTTTGGAACAGAATATGCGTCACAATCAGATAAAGTTAAAGAAAAAGTAAAACAAACATTTATTAAACACTATGGCGTCGATAACCCAAATAAAGTACCTGAAATTAGAGAAAAAATTAAACAAACAAATCTTAAAAGATATGGTGTAGAGTATCCATCCCAGTTAAAGGAAATTATGGAAAAAACTCAAAAAAATGCCAAAAAATATAAAGAGTATACAATGCCATCTGGTATAATTAGAAAAGTTCAAGGATATGAATCATTCGCATTAGATGAACTTATTAAAACATACTCAGAAGATGATATTAAAACAGATAGGAAAGATATTCCACGAATTACATATATAATAAATGATAAAAATAAATACTACTTTCCAGATATTTACATAAAATCTGAAAACAAGATTATTGAAGTAAAATCTACTTGGACATATATTTGTAAAGAAGACAATATTCAAGAGAAATCAAATGCTACAAAATCGGCAGGGTATAATTACGAAATATGGATATATGATAAGAAAGGTAATAAAACTATATTAGACCGATGAACATTTAAAACCGGCACTTAGCGGGGCAAAGCCCCGCTATTTGTCGGGCTATAATGTTAATCGACCGCCGGCAAACGAACATTTTAAAATGAATGCGAAGCGCGTTGGTCTAAAATAATTATGAATACCGTATACAGATACATCTACAAAATATTCTTTAATCTATACCCAGCCAGCGCTAATCGCATTTCCACTACAGGCAGATTCTGGTTATAATACTCGTCGCCAAGCACTGTTTGATCTGTATAAGCATTTGAACACGCCAATTTTACACTTTCCGTAGCCCAATCATCATAATTTGTATTATTATCATCTATTTTAATATTATCTATCAAATATTTCGTATAATCCAATATATTATTATTAAAATCCAGTAATCTATGTGCAATAATGCCAGTATCCCACACATAATGTAAATTATGAGAATGTTTGTACCATTTCACTTGAATGGTATTACCGCCTCTATCAGATGTAAATCCTACATGTAATGGCTGATGTACATCACCAACAAAATGAATGGTAAATTTCACCCCTTCAGCCGCATCCAACTGTTGCGTATAATTTCTTATCGCACCAGTTACGCATTGTTCCTCAACACAATCCCTATCACGCGAATAAGTACATAAATTGTCAGGTGTATCTACATAATGTAGTATACCGCTCCATTTATATTCGTCGTATTCTTTAACTTCATCCGCCCAATTACTAACATTAGCAAGCGACGTACCCAGAAGCGATGTATATTTATTTATGGTATTTACATCACCTGTAAGCTGTGCGTATGTAGCTATAATTTCATGTCCAGAAGGTCCCCATGATATTACGGAGCTAACGCATAATAATAGTATAGATATACATCTAAATATCATTTAATATATACATAGATAATAATTTCAATTAGGGATGCCAAATAAGACGCGAAATACTACAGAGGATTAAGCGCCAAAAAAATGACAGAAGTTATAAGAAATGAAAAAGACTTTGAAGAAAAATAAGATATGGCCTCTAAAATACTACAGAGGATTAACTCGAAAACAGGCTTTGGAGCGTAAAGCTGAAATCAAGAAGTTTAGTAAATTACATTGGCGTAATCCAAAAGCATATGTTGGATTTAAAACTGATAAATATCGCAAAACAACACGTAAATCATCATATACGGCTCAATGGGACAAATTATTTCCTGATGCGAAAAGTATTAAGGAGCGTAGTAAAGTGACGGGTGTACCTGAGAAGTACCTAGATACTATTTTTAGAAGGGCAAAAGCTGCATGGCGCACGGGACATAGGGTTTCGCAAACCCCAGAATCATGGTCCTACCCCAGAATCAGTTCTTACTTGTTATGTGGGAAGGCCCATTATACTGCTAACTCTGACCAAGTAAGATTAGCAAAAAAAGAATCAGCCTCGGCTAGAAAATGGTTTAAGCGTTGTAAAACTAGTAAATTAACTAAAATTTGAAAATAAATCTAAAAGATATATGTTCGAAATATTATTAGTCCCAAAATAAAAATTGAAATATAAAACCCCCTAATTTCAAGACGCATCACCATGGATATTGATAATGAAATTGAAGATATGGATGAAGAAACGACCCAGCAGGCCACACAAGATGATGAATGGAAGCTCCAGCACCTTGACCAATATGAAAACGAAGAGCAGTTAAATCTAATAATGCGTGAAATCAATCATATTATGGGGCATGGTATTAAACCATCGGACGAATGGTATAATGAAAGATTTCAGCATATTTATCAATACTCACATATAAACTGGGAAGATTTATCAAAACGATTTACTACCAAGGACGAATATATTTATGGAACTGCAGCAGATATTCAACAACTTGTGAGTGAACTAATTGAGGAGCGTAGTACAAAACGCGCATTTAATATTGCTACATATTACAGAGCTATTCTTCATATTAAAGACCTATGGAGGTATTACAAAGATACATATATGGGCGATGAATCTGATACAAATGTAGTGGACTTAATTGAGGGATTGAAGTTCTTATAATTCGTACAAGTAATATTACAAAAAATCCTATTTTTGTAATATAATACATTATAAATAAGAACCTAAACCGTAACCGCGTCTATAATACAGGACAGGACAAAAAATTGAAATCAGTTTGACCTTAAATAGATTTACTGAATTCATTTGAATAACCTAAGCTAATGACCTACAAATATATCAAAAATGATGATAATCATTTTGTGTGTCCTACATGTACTGTAGTAAAGAAAAATCAGAATACTATGTTTTACCATATGAAAAAGCATGAAGAACAACTAACGCATACATGTAAAGCCTGTAAAAAGGGATTTCTTCAAAAGCAGACGCTTGATTTACATATTCGGTCTAAACATCCTGAACTCCTAAAGGATAATGGCGCCAACGAAAAGAAGTTCAAGTGTCCTTTTGATAATTGTAAATTCTCGGCGCTTACAAAAGGTAATTGTGTAATTCATTGTCTAAGAGTACATTTTCAAGATGAAATTAGTGATATGTTAGTAAAGGACAATGAAACAAAGACAATTAGTTGTAATAATTGTGATAAGGAATTTACTAATTCATGTGCGTTTTATTATCACTGTAAAGGGTGTATTACATTTGATAAGACGGATGAGAAGTATAAGACGTTTGAAGAGTTGACGGCATAGGATGCTCGAATAGTTAGTATATATTTTTTATTAAATTTATTTAATAAAAAAATTGAAACCCATATACTCCTATTTTATTACTGTTAAAATGAATACATCTGACGCAGCAACAAAAATTCAAAGATGGTATAAGCGACTTCCAGGATGTCGTCACTGCGGTTGTAAGCTCTTGCAATGGAATTATGTGTGTGATGAATGCTATCATGACAAACATAGACCTGGGCTATTCCAGTCGTGGTGATAGGCATATAGAAAATTTGAATATTATTTTTATACTTTTACTAAAAGCTAAAAAATGGCATCCTTTTATGATTCCCATGCAACCGAATTCTCCAAAAGTCGTTTTCGTATCTGGCCATGTGTTAAAAATTTCCTTGATGTACTTCCTCCAAATTCCAGAGTCCTTGACATAGGCTGTGGCAATGGTAAAAATATGACATATCGCACCGATATTCAAATGTATGGTATTGAAAAATCACAAACACTATGTGATATTTGTACTTTGCGTAACTTAAATGTTGTACAAGGTGATGCATTAAATCTCCCATTTGAAGATAATAGTTTTGACGCAATTATAATGATCGCCGTCATTCATCATATTCATCCTGAACAACACACACAAGTATTACAAGAAATTAAACGTGTTCTTAGACCAAGTGGTAAATGCCTTATTACAAATTGGTCTGTTGAGCAACCTGAAGACGCAAGACGGCAATTTCAGGTAGGTTTAAATTGGGTTATTTGGAAGGGAAAAGAAGGTACACCGCTACCCTACTGGATAATGGATAAGGCGCTAGCACATGAATTTGTTAATTATATGCCAGCAGGCCTACAATTAACAGATTTAGAATGGGAAGCAGGAAATTGGTACATATTTATAAGAAGTTCTTTATAGTATATCATGTCGTCGGTTCAGGATGCGCCTCCAATTGTTTAACTAAAGAGAACAAGTGATATCCACCAGCGCCAAACCCTGTCATTAGCATTAATTCATAGGCAAAGCGTGGAGTCTCTTTTTTATGATATCCAATATATATTAAGAGGGGTGCGATTATTAAAACATGTAATGCGTTTATCCAACTGTTACCAGAACGGGCTGTAAGCCGTATAGTAAGTTTAAATCCATGATATAGAAAAATAACTAGGCCAATTACGAGTAAAGCCATGTATAGCCACTGAGGAGTTTCGGCCCTCATAAATCCAACATATAGAAAAAGTGGGACAACAAAGACTAAATGAATAACTGCTAACCAAAAATGATTATCAAACTCCATTTCTAAATAAGAACTTTTTTATAAAAAATGTCGGGTAAACTATCAGTACCCCATCCAATTATAAATCCCACAAATGGTAAAGTAAAAGCCGCATAATAAAATAATTTGAGTTGCTTAGGAGGTAAAAAATAGTCAGCTATATATGATAAAATAAACCAAAACACCGCCAGATATATAATATATATAATAGTAAGTTGCTGCCACTTTTCTTCTATAACGCCTGTAATTTTATTATATTCCATATGACTATGTACTAATTATAGGATATAATATATATATAATCTAGCGAATGGCCTCCTTAGCCGATGTATCCGATACTTTGAGAGCTATTGAAAATATTATAGATGTAATACGATGTCCAACATGTTTTATTTATTTTAATAAAAGATGGTGTAAAAATAAAGATACATCCTGTTTTTTTTGTAAGAATTTTGTGCCAAATAGTGATACATATAGTTCTATTGTTAAGGAAATTGATTGGTATTTTATAAATTCGGATGAATATGATCATAAGTTATTTTGCTATGAGTTTAAATACAATCTTAATAAATGGATAGATGAATTTTCAGAATCATATAGTCTTTTAAACTCGGTAAGATCATTAAGTTCTTGGTTGTATCTCTAAGTATTATACACGTCTAGAACGCGGGCAGACGGGTCAATATATTCGGTAATTTCTTTACCATCTGCTGACCATTTTGGTTGCCAGTATCCAGGAATTATATTTTGTCTTTCTTCACCAAAAATGCTACAGAAAATCTTCCTGTAATAATACGCCTCTTTAGTCGTTGGTGTACAATACGGGTATTTTGTTGCAGCATCAGCCATTTCTAAATCCGTTACTTTGCTAGAAACCCAGTCCTGAATGATTTGAAACCATGACTTTTCGCCAGCGGATACGCCATCAGAAAATGCCTCCTTCTTACGCCAAAGTACTTCATTAGGAAGCATTCCATTACCCTGAAATGCCTCGCGTAGCCACCATTTTTCCATATTTTTATATGTTGGCATACGTTTTTCAGGAGGAATTTTCCAATAAGCTTCAATAAATTCAGGATCCAATAAGGGTACACGTCCCTCTAATCCCCAGCGACTAATACATCTATCCGCCCGTTTTACATCATAATAATGAATATTTTTAACATATTTATAGGCACATTTATTAAGTTCCTCTCCATTGGGCGCATACCAGTTAAAAAGGTAGGAAGAGCATACTTCATCGGGTCCTTCACCGACCATAACAACTTTACAATCTGTTTTTGTACCAATCCATTTACTAACAATATATTGTCCTACTGACGCGCGTACAGAAGTAGTATCCCATGATTCAATCGTTCGAATAACATCAGGAATTGCGTCAATACCTTCCTGCGGCGTGAAGAATACTTCGGTATGTGTTGAACCTATGTGCTCTGCTACACGCCTAGCAAACTTCATATCAGTACCCTCGCCTGTTGTAAATGAAGGCGAACCATCCACACTATATGTTCCGCTTCCAATGCCGCAGCAAAAGGTGCGAATAGGTTTTCCAAGGATTTTGGCCGATACTGCCGCAACAAGAGACGAATCAACACCACCAGAAAGTAGGAATGCGAATGGTTTATCAGCATTAAGTCGACGACGAACCGAGTTTAGAACGGATGACTGAATCTTATTGAGACGTATATGCTGGGGCATAAGATCATTCTTATGATCAATGTAAATATCATAAATAGAGCTAAATTGATATTTGTTACGTTTAATATTAGATAGTTCATCGATATTATAGGTAAAGACATGTCCAGGAGGAAACTCAGTAATTTTAGTTTGCTGACTTAGACATCCCTTAATCTCAGAGGAAAATAGCAGTGTATCAATGGTATCTGGCGAATAATATAGAGGACGAATACCAATTTCATCACGTGCGACAATAACTTTCCTCAAGTTCTTCAAATGGTCAAACTCAAAGAGGATGAATGCGAATTCACCTTTTATGTCCTCCTTGACAAATCTGTCAAAATCTGCATCCGTATTATGCTTTGACATTGTTAAATAAGCCTGAGGAATTACATAACAATCACCATTAGAAGTGGATAGATTATATGTAGTAGCAATCTCTTTATAATTATAGATTTCTCCATTACAAATAAAAATAACGGTGCGATTGCCATCTTCCAAAATAAACGGCTGATTTGAGGCAAAAGTGTCGTCAACGATGCTTAATCGATGAAATCCAATTAGAACATTTTTATAGGATTCAAAGTATGAATTATCAGGACCGCGATGTTTCAAATTATAAAAATCTTGAAACAGCTCAACCATTTTAAGATTGTTGCATTTTAGATTAATGAATGCCAATATTCCACACATCGTGATATCTTATTATAATTTCATAGTTTTTATTTAGGCTATTTATACATCATCTTTCAATGTCATTAGTATATTCCTACTTTTATTTTTAGACAGTCTAACATCTGAATATAAAGTAATTTAACGTTATATTATTAACATAATGATGACATTAAAACGCAAACATGATGAAGTTGTAACACAAGACATATGTAAAAGATTTAGACCAATGAGCATTTTAAATGCCCATTGGCCTCCCCGCGGGGAGGCAACTGAGCCATTTGAAGGCACAAATTGTGGGGCTTTGCCCCACAAACTGCCAGTTTCAAATGACCAGTGGTCTAAATCCGTAATATCAACGGATGAAGACACTATTATAGCTAATTATATATCACTCATTGAAAAGGTTAATAAATTAGAAAGTAGTAATACGTTATTAGAGGATAAAGTTAATAAATTAAAAAATGCCGCAAATATTCTAGAAGATAAGTATAAAGAGCAAAATTTAGTTCTAAAAGTGTATGTAGATAAAAGCGCTGAAATAACTAGACTGACCTCTGAAAGTAAGAATTTAATTATAAAAATGGAGCTACTTACTGACAAATCTAAAGCGATTTTAGCTGAGAATGATGTATTAAAAACAGATATTAAATATTTAGAAAAGGCGTGTGATAAAAGTGCCGATTATTATCGTACTTGTTTTACATAGTGTTCTAATCATGAAACATTGTTCCTATAATAATGATAATCATACCAAAGAGGAAAATTATCATATCTTCCATATACCTATTGATTAAACTTATCTTAATATCCTTCATCATATAGCTGCCTCTCAGCTCATATCCGCGCTGACGGTAATAGTCGCGGACGCCAATTCCAGAGATAATCGCAATTTGGTCATACCGATACTGAATTGAGATCTTCTCGGCCATACGTAGTAGCCGCTTACCAAGCCCAAAATGTTGGACACCAGATTCATCCTTGTGTCCAACATTTTTAACACGACCATACACATGAAGCTCACGAATCATGGCGGTATTTCCCTTTAATTCAGGAATTATACTATTCTCAAGTGTGTTTCCAAGACGCAGTCGAACAAATCCTAATAGTAGTGGTCTATTAGGTTGAGGAATTTCCGCTGATATGAAGTATTCTTCGGACCCGCTTGCCATAAATGACCTAGT
>Ga0114966_10000567_pt1 | contig 35348 bp, 52 predicted proteins | sample M_130207_XF_Meta_FD_87029 | JGI IMG/M metagenome (GOLD analysis project Ga0114966, IMG submission 87029) | Freshwater microbial communities from Lake Montjoie, Canada to study carbon cycling - M_130207_XF_MetaG | ecosystem: Environmental > Aquatic > Freshwater > Lake | place: Lake Montjoie... | reverse complement strand
CCTAGCGTGCATCCAGTCAGGGAAATGAGGCACGCCTTTAGATACCTCAACGCCAAATGCGTCAGATTTGCCGACTCTTTGCCTTCCAGACAATCTAATTACGTTTACTGCTTTTCTGGCGCCCGCTCCCTGGCCACCAGTCGTGTCCGAGGGGTCGTTTCTTGATACTTTTGGCCCCTGTGAAGCAAAACGACCGGCATATTTTCTATCCAGTTCTTTTAGTTTGTTTGCAAGTTTTTGTTGCCCCTCTGGAGATAAAGCATTAGACGTCTTTCTTCCTGGCCCGGATGAATTTATTTTAAATTCTTTACCACCGGATTGACGGCCCCTTGGAACGGATAAATATGTTTGCCCTTTTATTTGTTTTTCTTGGCTTCGTCTAAACTTAGGCTGCTTATATGGGAGCCTTTTTGCTCTTGTTGCTCTTGTCATGCCTTTAAGCGGAAATAATTTTAACTGTCCTACTATTTGCGCTGGATTTGCCGGATTCGCGCCCTTAGAAATACGCTCTACACCAAATGCGTCTTTCATTTCGCGTCCTTTAACTCGACCATAGGTTTGAGCTTATCTGATTAGAGCCCTCAGAGGACTTAGACACCTTTCGCTGGCGATCCAAAACAGACTTGTAAGCGCTCTTGTATCCCTTCACTCTAAACTCTCCTCCGTAGCCTCTTGGGTGCTCGTTTTCGGTCCATTCCTTACGCGGGGTGCTGTCCCTATTGGCCCCTATATAACCCGCTCCGGCAACGCTAGCCCCGACAGTAGCTCTCTTGGTCTTGGTAAGAAAAGGAGTTCTTCCCTTAACATACCCATTCCAAGACATATTTGACATGTATTCGTGCATTGCTGGAGTCCAGCCAACTTTCTTTCGTTCAATTACTCCAGTTTCTGGATTTTTTACCTTAACCGTGTAAGTCGTATCGCTTGGACGTGCCAGGCCAACTCTAGCCTTCATAGAGTGCACCCGAAGACCTTTAATTTCTTCTTCCGTTAATTTTCTTCCGTGTATGCCAAGTCTAAGTTTTCCACTAGGATTGGGATCAGCATGCGGATTTCTAGTGGCCATTGCTTTTTTATATGACATGTGGTGCATAGTGTCTATATCTTTTTGGGAAACTATTTTCCCATCAGGGGTTATAAATTCTTTTCCAGACGTGAAATTTCTGGCGTTAATAACAGATTTTTTCCCATTTTTATCTCTATTATTTCTTTTTACGTCGGCAGCGTGCTTTTTACGACTATAAAATATTTCTTTATCAGAGCTTCCCATTCCTCTGCCTGGCATATATCTAGCATCAAGAGATTTAGTACGCCAAACTCTTGCACCAGTTGCCTCTTTAGGGGAAGATGAGTAAATGCCTGCATTTAGAAGCATCCCCGGGGATTCTATTTCTTTGTTTTTTCTATTGAAGTGAGAAAGTAAGGCTGGGCCAGATATCCTGTCACCTTTTTCGGCGATTAATCCTTCTGGTCTTATTCTCCCAGTTGGCCAAATGGTAGCGAAAGCTTCAGCGCCCTTCACCCCTTGGGCATTAGAAACTTTAAATTCGCCAATTCTTAAACCGGCTACTTCGCCAAGCTTTAGCGCTGCTTGGCGTCTTCTATGTCCCAAATTTTCGATTTCTTGTAGTTTGGGATCTTTTTCTATAGAGGGGCGCACTGTTTCAGAAAACTCTCCCGGCTTATAAAGCTTTCTTTCCCCAACAAATGCCGCTGGTTCGCCACCATCTTTTAAGGGCATTCCTTGCCCTTCAGGTAGCCACTTATCCATCTGCTTTTGGCGACGCGCTGTGATCTTGTTGTGCATGTTACTTTGCTGAAGTCTTTTAAATGCCCGAGATTCTATAAGCTTTTCGGCAGCAGGAAGTAGCTTGGTTGGAATACCTCCAGCCTTAGATACATTTCCTCTATTTACCCGCTTTAATCTAGCGTTATAGATGAATTTAGCGTTATCTCTTACTCCCGCATTTGGGTTGGCTGAAGATGCTTGGGCAGCATAGTAGGTACGCTGAATAACGCCCTTGCTTATCTCAACACCAAATGCGTCAATCATTAGATGTTCCTTAGAGGTCTAGTCTTAGGAGCTGGTAGCGCAGAACTATATTCTTGGTCGCGAAGATCTTTCCACCATTTACCTCGAGCGATGTGCTCTTCTCCTATACCTGGTACGCCGTAATCTCGCGCAATCTTACCGTGCTTATTGGATTCCATCTTCAAATTAATATATCTACTTTTAGGCTTTTTAACCTGTGGTTTAGAGAAGTCTCCCATATTGCGATAGCGAAGCTTAAGATATGTTTTAGCGGGCGAAGGCAAGCCCTTAGAGATATCAGTGCGATCTATACCGAATGCATCTTGCATTAGATGTTCCTTAGAGGTCTAGTCTTAGGAGATGGTGTTAATGTACTTTGCAATTTAAGGCCTCTTTGCTTTGCCTTAGAACCCGATTTAATAGAGTATTTAATAGAAGCAGGGCTGGAAACCTTTTTTCCCGCACCGTATCTCCCTATTCTATTGGCTTGGTACATTCCTGCTGGTTGCGTGCGAGCTGCTGATCTATAGCCAGTCCACATAGTTGCTTCAGTTGCACGACCAATAGACCCAGGTAACGCCTTTTGACGCGCGAACATCATTTCCATGCCCTTGGTTCCCTTGGCGGCAGCATCAGATGCTTTTACAGCTCCGCGTAGATATGAAGGCATACCCTTAGAGATCTCTACTCCAAATGCGTCAATCATTAGTTACCTATCTGGGGTTTATTCGTGACGCGAAGCGTGCATTGTTTGTCATTGGGGTGCCACTCGGTGTTCTAGGACCCGTTGGAGTCATAGGTTTAATTCCAGTAGTGGGTGACGAATAAGGGCTGCGCTTAATTGACTTAGGACCCGTTGGAGTCATAGGTTTAATTCCAGTAGTGGGTGGCCTAACTTTAGAAGCAACTAAAGGGCTGGGCTTAAGTGACTTTAAAGTTTTTGGGATTACTCTAGCCGCAGCTCCGGGAAACATTGCCTTGGAGACTTCTACTCCAAATGCGTCTTTCATTAGTTATATCCCCTAACGTAAGGAAGGCCCTTAGCCTTTTTCTTAGCTGCTGCTGGCTTTGTGGTCTGACTGCGCCAATATAAGCCCCTACTTGTAGATCCAGCCCTACCGTTCATAGCTGCCAATGCTCGAGCTACCAGTTCATCGTTTCCAGTTCGCTGTCCATGTCTAACCATCGCGTTAATGTGAGCAGGCTTTATTCCTTTAGAAATATCGGATCTCTCTACTCCGAATGCGTCTTGCATTAGTATCTCTTATTTCTATTCATGCCGTATCCAGCGGCTCCTATTCCACCAGCCCCTACAGCTCCTGCAGCCATAACGGTTCCTGGGGAACTCTTAAACGCTCCTACAATGCCCCTCTTGGTCTGACCAGCTACTCCTGATCCACCCGTCTTGGCTCTTGTAGCACCTGTCTTAAAAGCGTTTACAGCCTTAGTTGGGTTTCCCATGCGCGGGTAATGTATCTGAGTCGGGAGTTTAATAACACCAGCAGATATACCCTTTGATACATAGTGGTCTACACCAAATGCTGACTTAGAAACATTCTTCTTCTTGTCATATGCGTATGCTCCACCGCCTACTCCTGCTGCAACAGCAGATCCGCCAACTACCTTAGCGCCAGTGGTTAGCTTAATTCCTGAGTCATACAACTTTTCGTAATTAGGTGGAATAACAGCTTCGCCTGTGTTGCGGAAATCAATTTTGCGTGGCTTGAATATAAGACCTCCGTTGGACTCCATTGTGTGGGTGCTGTGACCAGAAGGCACGTATTTGCTTTTAGTCCTGGTGTAGTAATTTCCAGCAATTCTTCTAGAGCCCTGTCTTAAATCGTCCATTCCTTCTGAGACGGCGCGGGAAACAACTTTAGCTTTTGCTTTTTTCCCATCAGCGTATTTAATTCGGCGAATAGTGTCTGACTTGTTGGTCGCCCTATCCGCGCCAATCTTTAATCGCATCGCTACTCCCCTTGGAGAGTTAGGGTTAACGCCCTCCATAAATTGCGGCGGTATTTTAGGAAGAAGTCCTTTAGTAACCTCATGGGTTACGCCGAATGCTGACTTGCTCATCATCTGGTTATTCCTGTCTACGCTATACGCCATGCCACCGGCTCCGACTGCGGCTCCACCACCAATAAGGGCAGCGTTTCTACCAAATCTAGATTTATTCTTAACCGTTGCTGTTCCAGCTTCTGTTCCAGTTGCTGCAGCGGGTGCTTTGGCGGCTGCTGTAGTAGGAGTGGCTGCTCTGGGAGTTCTAGTCATGCTTGCGCGTAATGTTCTGCCCGCTCTGGCCGTTCCAGATCCAACTGCTCTGGTGGCTCTAGCAGTTCCCGATCCTACTGCTCTAGCGGCCCTAGCGGTTCCTGAACCAACGCTTGATCCAACTGCGCGAACTCTGGTACCTACGGCTCTACTGCCTGTTCCAACAGCTTGGAGGACCTTTTGCCCTCTTGGCTGAGCGGCTTCTCTAAACTTCTGTGATAGCGGCCTATTGTTTCTAATAGCCTTTGCGGCTGATGCTTCCATAGAACCTATGCTTCCCCCTCTTGGCTCCCTAGCAACGCTAGACAAAGCAGATCTTGATTTAGCTGCTTCTTTCTGTCCCTTCCGCGAAACGTTACCCCATCGTGCAGTTTGCGCAGGAGATCTGGCGGCAGACTTCTTTCCAGAAGCTGCTGCAGCTAGCTTCTTGGTCGCGTACTTAGCACCTGCGCCTTCAGTCCCAGCTATACGGCTAAGCGCCGCTAGTTGATTAGGACTGATTGACTTGCTAATTTCTGAACGTTCTACGCCAAACGCATCTAACATTTTTTAATCCCTGTCTAGTTAAATGGGCTTGGAGTGGTGGGTCCTTGGGACTTTCTTGAGTTAGCCTTCAGGGCATTCTTCGCTGCCTTCCAGTTAGCTCTTTCATAGCCCTTTGGAGAGGTAACGTAACTCCAGTCCTTAGCCTGCTTTTTACTGGCTCCGGCCAAGGTGTCTATCCACGTTGCATTCTTTGTGCCGTAAGGGGCTGTCCGCATAGTATCCATCTTGCTTTCTAGTTTTGCGGCATTACGTGTGCGGCGCATTCCAAGCCTCTTAGATCCCAAAACTCGAGAAGGGCCGCCAGCGCTTCTTAGCGATCCAGCGCGCGCAGCTGAAGTGGCTGCTGCTCTTCTGCCCTGGAAGTACTTAACAGAACTTTCAATGGCTCCCGGCATTGCTGCCTTGGAAATATCTGAACGGTCTACACCAAATGCGTCCTGCATGTCTACCTCAAAGTCGTAGGAGAGAAATCACTAATCTGATTCTCCCAATGCCGTCAACCTAGGGATTTGTTATCTCGGTTATCTACGGCCCGCTGTAATATCTCAATGAAATTCTCCCCACTAACCACCAGCGTCTGGTTGGTGATCTTTTCATCCCGCTTATCAAATCCAAGCAGTTTATGACGTGTATTCATCACTTTTAGGACGATATCTATGCTTCTAGTATCCCCAGCTAGGGCCATAGGCCAGGCAGCAGCCTGTAATAGATTAAGGCGCTCTAATTCAGTTTCCAGCATCTCATCTAGGCGCTCTTGGTCTAGATTGAGGGCTGCTCTTTCTAATACCCGCCTAGTGGTTATTCTGGCTGAGTCAGCGCTGCTATATCCCAAGCGCTCAGCAATAGCGGACCACTCAAGGCCCATTAGGTGCAGACCATAGGCTTCCCTAGCCTTGGCTGATTCATCTGGTATTTCTAGTTCGTCAGAGCTCATACTTTTTACCCGTCTTAGATCCTAGGAGCATAGTCAGGCATTCCTTGATTGCTCCCTCTAGGTCTAAGTACCCTTCCTCTATCATTACAAATAGTTGTCTGCGGAACCTGCCTGTTGTCCCGCCCCATACTCCGTATTTCTCTCTACTGGAGATGGCTGTGCGTAGGCAGTCAGTAACTACTTCACATCTAGCGCAGAACTCCCTAGCCTTTTTAATCTGTCCCGCGCTTAGGCTGGGTCTTATTCCCCGCTCATCTTGACCATAAAAGAAGTTATCCGCAGCTTCATACTCTCCCAAGCAGGCGGCTTTAGCATGCCACTCTGGATACCAGTCTCCCAGTATGGCTATTCGTGGCTCGTCATCACCTTCCTCAAATATATCTAATTCATCGTCTAACCAGACCAATACCTCTGCTGATACCCACGCTTTATCTTGATCAGGCATTAGCAGCCTTAATGTATTCCTGGGTAATCCCATACATTGAGATACAAGTAGCGTCTATCTTATTCTGGTCATCTAAGCAGTTATCAAAGAACATAGGCTGGTGTACCTTCAGCCATATGGCTATATCGGGCTTAGCAAGGCCACCATGACCGCAGACTTCCTTCTTCCAACTGGATACAGGCACAAGGGTGACTGGACCGCTGATGCGCGACATAAGGGCTCCAGATGTCTGGGCTAGCATTAGGAAGGTTCTTAGGTTCCTGACCCCGGCTACAACAGGCTCTTCGATGTATACCGGATCGGCTCCATCTAACAGGGTGGCTAGCTCAACACTAAGCGTTCTAAGTATCTTTGCACGCTCTTCAGTCTTTTTAGGCTTAATAACGCAGGAATAGACGGTGTGTTGACCGTCTTCTATCCGCGCAGCATGCCATGACCTAGCGCCTAGGTCTATTCCCCATACAGGGGGCAACCGTAACAACATCTTGTTTCCAGTTATTTAGTAGTTATGAGGCACTCTCCTTTCCTTTATACCAATTTATGTTGTCTTGTAATCTTTTATCATCTGGTGATAACTCTAGTGCTTTTATACCATACTCTAAAGATAGATCTTTCGCGCCTATGTTGTATGCACATATTGCGGCAATGTCGTATGGTCGATAATTCCAAGCCCCGTCCTCACTTACATAGGATGGATTCTTATTAGCCATACTTATGGCCCTAACTGCCATACCTAATCCACAGGCATATCTTCCTTCTTGGTAATACAACTCGGCTAGATCAACAAATGGCTCCCGCCTGTCGGGTGTTTCCGCACAGGCTCTTAATAGCCATATTTCCGCCTGATCTGGCAGGCAGTCAGCAATGATGCACATAGATGAAGATCGTTCATAGGTCCAGCCTTCGAGCGTGAGGGATCTAATAAGCTCTTCGGCGGCAGCATGTAGCTTCCTTTCGTACCACAGTTCCCGCCCATAATAAAAGGACATGCGTGGGTCTTCCGGCATGTCCAGTGTGGCTTGCTTGAGCATTTGTATGTATTGGGAGCGGGACTTAGATTTATCCTGCTTGTGTTCCATTAAAAGGTTGGTTCGTACAAGTATCTGTGGGTTGGTCTCAAGGATCTCGTGGATTGGCCACCGCCACCTTGCCCCGCGCCTAGCGTGGATGCAAGACCTGTCCCACGTCTGTAATGGCTCTCCATTAGGTAAGCGGGAGTTAATAAAGGTGTATCTGAACTGTGTGGCTAATGGGTGCTCTTTGATCGTCTTTTCTAATTCTTCCCGCCACCCAGGCAGTAATACCTCGTCCATATCCATACTGATGCAATAGTCCACATCTTCTGGGATGGCATCCATAGCATCGTTTCGAGCTTTATGGAACTCAAACTGCTCATATTGCTTAGCTACCGTAGTTATACCCAAAGAGCGAGCGATGGACACAGTTTTATCCTCTGACCCTGTATCAAGGACCACAAGAACATCTGCCTCGCTGGCAGATTGTGCCCAGCGCTCTACGTGTTTGGCTTCATTCTTCGCTATGGAATATACGGCTATTTTCATAGCCTAACTGTATCAAAGTCCGTTAATCATTCCAACTGATGAGAAAGGAACGTATGAAGGGTCAGCTACTGGTGGCTGAGTGCCAGATGTAACCAAATTATCGTAATAAACAGTGTGTGTTCCCGCCCCTTCATGCCGATAATTAAAGGAGTGAGCGGCACCGCCGCTTCCGAAGTAATTGGCGGCTGAGGTTGTGGCTGTAATATCTGGAGTTGCTCCATTAATATTAGCGCCAATAAAAATATTATAGGTAGAGTCTGTAGGACCATTTCTATACTGCCACCTAAACCACGCAGCACCTGCGCCTATTGGGTGTGTAGTTGTTGATACGTTTACGTAAGTGGTGCTGTAGAACGCGTTTGCGTGCGCAAATGTTACTGCGGTTCCTCCGCCGTTCGCTGTAGCTACCAGTCCGGTGATGTCATATGGAGTCATGGTGGCTAGCCATACACCTGCGTTAGCAGTCAGGGCAGCAATCTTTGTGTAACCCTGAAACCACGTTGTTGTTCCTCCAATACCGCCAGGAGACCTTACTAGGTACTGGCTGTTGGTAAAAACACCGGACGTGGTTCCGTATTGGGAATATGTGCTGCTGTAAGTTGGAGAGCCGGAGGTAGTGAAATAACGCTCACCTATTTTCGACCCAGAATATCCCTCCATCGGCGCATAAAAAGTTGCCATCTAAATCACCACCCCAAAATTTCTCAAAGAGTCTTGGTGTATTTCTACATTTAGGCCGTATTCCAAGCACAAATCAATATTCTGCTGGACCATATCGTCTATTACTACGTAGTAACCTTTATTGAAGTAATGATTAGCGGCGTAAATACGATCGTCAAAATGGTCTATAAAAACGCAGTCAAAAGTTTCTTCCAGAATTGGGTTGTATTCAACGCTAGAGACAATTTCGCTGTCAATTAGTTCTTGTGGTAGTTGCTGAAACTCTGGAATTAAATCCATAGTGGTAACGCTAGTCACCGCTTCACTGTCAATCATTGCCTTAATAGAGAATCCTTCACCGGTTCCGATATTCAGACATTTTCCGTAAAAGTTGGCTGTAATAAACTCAAGGCACTCAGAGCTAGGCCCCATGTAGTCGCCGGATATATTAGTTCTCCACGGCAGTCCTGAAAAGTCTTTAATTTCCGGCATTTAAACGTACCAAACCGTCAGAACTAGTTCTCTACCGCCACCACCAGAGCCAACAGAAGGAACCTTCATCGTCAAATAGTCAGTTCCAGATATTAGATAAGTAGCCGTTCGCGTAGAAGACGCTGTTTGTGTAGCGGTGGTGGCAGCGGCAGCAACTGAAACCACTGCGGATAACACTGTCGCTCCTGCTGATCCGTTTTTGAATACGTCTAAGGTTGTAGCAGTCGTTACTGGAGCGGTTGCAAAAGCGGCTCTAACCTTTGTAATAACAATTGGTTCCCCAGTATCGTTGTACCACTTAGTCTTGTGGTCCATTGAACCATCGGCAACTAAAAGTATTCCAGTAATAGAGAACGATATTGATTTGTGCCCAATGCTTTGGTACAGGGCTACGGTCACTGTTGTATCCGCAAACCCTGCTACGGCTGGGCCAGATACTGCAACTACTGGGACTGTAACTATCGAGCTCGCTGATGAAGCGGCAGCTACTACTTTGAACTTCCAGAAAGAAGTCGGCGTTGTGGTTGATCTAACGGTGATGATGTCGCCAATAGCGGCGTTAGTAAAGAATGTTGCTCTATCTGTTGCGCTACTTGCGTTTGCGTGTACGTATAGGTTTCCAATTCCGGTTCCTGGAGCCCCGGACACAGTTGCGCTATCGAATCTAATATCGCCAGAAGCCAATCCGGTTGATCCGGTCGCAGTTCTAAATGTCCAAGTATCAACTGTTGGCTCGCCTGGGTAATTATTTCCGTTCGATCCGGTTGCTCCAGTTGCTCCTGTCGCACCGGTTGCTCCAGTTGCTCCTGTCGCACCCGTTGCTCCAGCCGTTCCGGTTGTGCCTGTTGATCCAGTTGCTCCAGTTGATCCAGTAGCGCCAGTGGCTCCAGCCGTTCCTGGGTCTCCAGTTGCTCCAGTAGCGCCGGTTGGTCCTGTTGGTCCAGCTGCTATGTCTCCCATAGTTGCAATCTGGTTATCAGGATCAGTTGCGTCGTTAAGGAACTCTCCGCCGTCACCAACAAGAATAATGTTTCCGCCAGAGTAAGTTTGTAGTTGGACGTCTCCCGCAGTACCACCAGTGGTGTCTCCTCCGGAAATTGTGACCGTTCCGCCGTCTCCAGTGGTTCCCTGGCCACCGTATATATTAATGTCTCCAGCGTTTCCGTTGGTCCCAAACCCGGTGTATATATTAACGTCTCCACCGTCGCCACCGGAGCTGTGACCGGAGTGAATCTCTACTGATCCACCGCTAGCTGAGTCTGAATACCCGGATTTTAACTCTAAATATCCGCCATCTCCGTTGGTTGAGGATCCAGAGATTACCTGCACAAATCCTCCGGTTCCCGATGGGGAATAGCCACCTCTAACCTTTACGCTCCCACCCTCGCCCGATCCAGATCCTTGGCCACCATCAGCTTTAATGTCACCGCCAGATCCGTTGGTAGCAGCTCCGTTACCAGCCCACAGGTAAACATCGCCGCCCTCTCCATCACTGTTGAGGAATCCGTTTGGACCCTGCACGACTAATCTTTGGGCAGTTGGGTAACTATCTGTTGCATCTGGGGCGGCGATAATAGACTGTTTTGTCGGATCGTCAAATTTGACAACCTGTCCTGTACCCGCGCGGTATTGAGAGGAGACTTCAAAGTCTAATCCCGTTGGACCGGTGGGGCCGGTGGGGCCGGTTACGCCTCCACCACCGCTTCCCTCGGCAGTTATGTATCCCTTGTCTAGCAAGCGCTTTACGGCAAGGTCGTTAAGACCCACAGTAGGGAATGCATCTCCGGCTTCGTACTGAGTGCCAAAGTAAGCAAAATCAATAGCTGCTACCAAGTTTGGGCGTGCCATATGAGCGACCTCCGCTAATAATCCGTCACTTTGAGATTATCGTCTAAGTCCTGTCAGACGCTAGCGAGACTAATCTGGTCGTTAAGAGCCAGGCCCTTCATTGGCCCAGAAAGACCATAGACAACGGCACTGTACTCATCGTTGCCAATCTTACGGGTTTCTACCCGAACCATCGCTCCGTTATTAGACTGTAGCCACTTAGAAGCAAGCGCGGTTTGATCAAGGGTGAGTTTGCCGAGTCCGTGCATCTTAAAAGTTCTAGATTCTGACCTGTTGAAGCCAAGGTCTAGAGCCATCTCAATTCGGCCAGTCTTGGCGTCAAGGTGGGTAATGTAACCGCAAAATTGGAACAATGTGGGATTCATTTGTTTTCCGTTTCTCTTAGTTCTTCTAATAGTTTAAGGTTTTCTTTTGCGAACCCTGCTGCTGCCAAAGACGCGTGGATCATAGCCATTCTAAGGTTCATAACCACGCCCTTGTGCAACGGGTCTCGTATTGACATTTCGGAAGCCGAACTAGCCAGCTTCTCTGCTCTGTCTAAATGCTCTTCTGGTGTCATGGAAACTCCAACCCTAGTACCTTAGCCGCTCTACGTCCACAGGTGGGCCAAGGAGCCAACCAGGAGCCTCCACTGCTGTACCAGTTAGCAACGGTGATCTGCTCCTCTGGAGTAGCCTGATAGGCGTGCTCAGCAAATGCTCTGCCTCCTGCGCTTACCCAAGTGGAGTGGAGAAACTGTAGTCCACCCTCGAAATTGCTGTTGTCTGTCCAGCTTCCTTCGCACTTGTGGATAAGCATCCATAGTTCGCGGTTCCTTAGATCTAAGCCCGGCTTTCTCTTATAAGACCTAGATACGTGCTTTTTGTGTTTAGTCTTATGCACAGATTTGTGCACAGTCTTGCGGATAACTTTATTCTTTATAACTCGCTGCTTGCTTCTACTTGTCTTCTTCTCTTGCTTGGCTACCTTTGCCTGTGGCTTAGGAGCGGTCTGTTCTGTTCTTGTGTTTTCCCAAACTATCATTCCGATGATTATTGAGAAAATTACAACCGTCAGTATCACTAAACGCTTCATTGATCCTCTTAGATAGAACGACGCTGCTCAGCAAGGATTTGCTCTTGAGTCAGCCTTCTGCTGCCTAGTTCGGCAGTCTTCTTCGCAAGTTCAATAAAGTCCCTCAGCTCTCCGGTCCTAAACTTATAGTGCGGGCTACCCCTCAATACTCTCATTTCGCGCTCTTCATGGTGGATTAGAGCGTCTATTTCGAGTCCTCTAGCGTAATAGGCGGTAGATACCTCCATCAGCAAAAGGTAAGGAGAATCTACCGGAGGCTCTATTCTTCCCAGAAGAATATCCATATATGTGGCTATTTCGTCCCACAGTTCCTGCACTGCGGGCAGTCCTTCCCCTACCGGAACCGCTATAAGGCTCCTGGAAGACTGAACATCCCTGTCCGTTGATCTTCTTATCTTTACACTAGCCATGCGTGAATCCCTCGTCTTCTACTGCGTGCAAAGCAGCGCATTCTTTCTTAAATGGGCAGTAATTGTAGTTAGTTCCTTCTTTTCTTTCGCAAGAAGAGAGAATACGAGGCAATCTGTCATCCTCCCAATACTGAACCAAAGTTTTCATCTGCTTCAGCATTTCGTCTTCATCTTTGCTATTTCTCGTGTATCTAATCTCGTACCACTCTTGGTTGTCTTTATTCTCGTAAATAAACGATATGGACTTTTTATCCTGCATATACAGATACGCAGTCGCCTGCATCTTGTGATCTTCTTTTACCCCATCTTTGTAAACACGGTCAAAACCTCTGGAGTTGATTGACTTGATCTCTAGGAGTGATCCGTCAAACAGGATTCCATCGGTGTGACCTCGAAGCTGTAGGTCTTCGCACTCCATAGCAACTTCTGGCTGTGCTAGCCATCCTTCGGTAATGCCAGCCATTTGCCACTTCAGGTGGATGAAGTTACCTGTGTGGAAGATATTTGCTGTTCTAGCGTTAGGAGGAGTTTGTTGCTCCATACCGCTTCTTTGGAATATGCGCTGGCGCATACAGCCGTTCATTCCAGAAGCCCTGAACATCCGAACTTTAGGACCGCTGTTTGAGTTCTCTGTTCCGGCTAGTTCGGCTGCAGCGAAAGCAATCGCTTCAGGGGAATAAGTAGGATCAGCATTCTTTTCAAGCCAGCTCTCGTGTCTTACGGTGACTGGCTTTTCTTCATTTACTGCCTTTATCAAATCTTTTAGGCTGGTCATTTTTTCTCCTGGGTTGGTGGATATCTTTTGGAAAGGGTTGGATCTGGTCCTCTATATACCGGTCTGTGTTCTATGTTGTCCCAAATAACGTCTCCGAGTATCAGGACTTCTTCTTGATATCCTTTATCTGTTGTGTGGGCGTGCTTGTGGTGTGCTGGGCACAAGGCGATCAGGTGGTACGTCTCGCCAACTTCGTCTAGCGTGTTGCCTCCTTGCGACCGCTTGAGCATATGGTGTATTTCTATAGGGGAAATACCGCATCTAGTCCAAATGACATCAACTAGAACCATAGCCTCGCACTGTTTGTCTGATCTCTTATATATCTCTTCTCTAACCTTGTTATTTATTGCCATCTTCGCTCCACATAGGTAGGCCGTCAAAAACTCCGGCTTCCATCAATTTTCCAAAAGATCCAACTCCGTCGTCCTTGCTTTCAATGAACGCTCTAATACCGGTAACCTTCCGGGCCTGTACCGTTCGGCAGAATTGCTCAACAGATGTGTATCCGCCTTCTGGTCTTTTCTCAATAATCTCTCTAGCCGTCTTTTCTCCGATGCCCTTAATTGAGGTGATCCCCTTGCGAATAGATCCGCTTGATGGGGCATAAGAGATATTAGATTCGTTGATATTTGGAGAATAGATGCGTAGCTTTCTTTCTCTTGCAGCCCTAATATAATCCGGCTCTTTATCTGGGTTGCCCGCTGCCACGTTAAGAAGAGCTGAAAAGAACTCAACAGGATGGTTAGCGGCTAAGTAGGCGCATCGGTACGCAGTTAGTCCGTAAGCGGTCGAATGTGCTTGGTTGAACCCATACTTGGCAAACCCCTCAATAGCCTCCCAGAGCCACGACAGGTCTTCTTCAGTCATCCCTATTTCGTTGGCCATAGCAAATACTTGCTTCTGGTAACCGGAAATAACGTCCCCAGCACTGCCGATGGATTCGTTTGACGCTTTAACAGCCTTCAGGAAGGAGGTTAGGTCGTCTGGGTTCATCCCAAGATCCCGCAATACTGCAATTACTTGCTCTTGGAAAAGCATGATCCCGTAGGTACTTCCAACATGGCGAGCAATGATCTGGTGGCGCTCTGGTACTTCCTCGTCCTTGTGCTTTCTGGCAATATAGGACTCAGTTGCTCCCGAGGAAATAGTTGCCGGACGGAACAAAGCCATTGCGGCGATTACATCCTTCACGGTTGTCGGCTTTAGGTTCCGGCACCCCCGCTTAGATGTGAACCCCTCGAGTTGGAATACGCCTTCAGTGCTTCCCTTGGAGATCATTCTGAACGTCTTTGAGTCACTGAGCGGTATCCAGTCCAGCCCTTCAAAAACGTCCCTGCCTAGGAACTCCATTGTCTTGTGCAGGATCGTTAGGGTCTTGAGCCCCAGAACATCAAGCTTGACTAATCCAAGAGCTTCAATGTCGTCCATTTCATACTGAGTTACGTATGTGTCGGATGAGGCGATCTTCATAACGGGCACCAAAGAGTCGAACTCTTCGTCGGTTGTAGTTAGCACCATTCCTGCTGGGTGGGTACCAAAGGCGTAAAACGCTCCTGGTCGCTTGTAATCGCCGTCTTTTACGCGCGACAGTTCCATAAGGAGTTTTCTCTCCTCTTCTGGTATTTCGTTCCACTTAGGAAGATCCTTGCCCTGCTTACGCAGTGACGAGTAATACTTAACCTTTAGGGATCCCTTACCGTCAGCCTCTTCATCGCTGTCTAGGAAATACTCCATCCAAGTCCCGATGTGGTGAACAACAAATCTGCTGTGTAGCCAGTCAACAAGATCCTTTCGGCGCTCATGCTCTACGTCAAGGTCAATGTCCGGTGGCTTAGTCCGGTCACGGCTAATGAACCGCTCAAATATTAGATTCCATTTGATTGGGTCAGATTGGGTGATTTCAGCAAGCCAGCAGACAATAGAGCCGGAGGCAGATCCTCTGGCTTGGTAGAAGATTCCCTGGGCTTGGCACCAGTCAGTTACCTCGGCTACCAAGATGATGTATCCAGCCATACCTGTGTCGGCAATAATGGATAGTTCTGTGTCTAGTCTGTCTACATATTCCTTTTTACTGTCAAGACCAAGTTCTGCCAGCTTCTTGGCGCACTTAGTTCTAAGCGCAGCATCTGGATCATCTACGGTAAATGGAATGTTGTAAGAGTAGTTATCTAGTTGTGGGATCTTTAGGGTGTTGAGGCTGAGTAGGTGCTCAAGCCCCTCCATACCCCGCTCATAGTGTGCTGGCTCGTGGTGGTCCCTGATCCAAGCATCATCTGCTAGGTGGAATCCATCACCGGGGAATACCGCATCATCAGCGTCGTCACCGTAAGCAACAAGGCGCTTTAGGGTCTCATGTGCTGGTTTTTGGTGCTGGTGGCAGTAGTGGGAGTCTTGAGTGATAACCACCGGCAGGCTTAATTCGTCAGCCAGTTCTATCAGCTTCTTTGACCTATCTGCATCGCTGATGTCGTTCTCAACGATGTTGTGGTTCTGTAGTTCGACAAAGAAAGGATTGAACCACTTAGCCATTGTTGCCGTGATAGACACAGCGGTGTCCATCTTATCTTGGGCTATCCACTGGGATGTAATCCCGAAATAGCAACCAGAGGTAGCGGCTAGGCCCTTTAGCAGGCCTTGCTCGTGCATAGAGGCTAGATCCGCCAGATCAACTACAGGCTTGTAGTAAAAGTTCTTGTGGGCGAAAGAGGATAGTTTTACTAGGTTCGCATATCCCTCAGTTGTGTATGCCGTGACAATCATGTGAAAGACCTTTCTGGTCTTTCGGTCATAGGACACATACAGTTCGGTTCCAGGGAAAGGAACGATATCTCTTTTTCGAGACGCTCGGTAAAGCTGCACGGATCCAGCGATGTTGCCGTGGTCAGTTAGACCAATAGCGCGCTGTCCCATATCGGCTACCGTGTTGACAATCTCGCCTACGTCACTCATAGCGTCATTGACGCTAAAACGAGAGTGCGTGTGCAGGCTCCAGAATCGCTCTGGATTATTTTTGGGTGCGGTGTTTAACCGTATTTTTATCTTCACGCCCCCTTCTAGGAATCGAACCCAGATACAACCATTAGGGGAGCCCCGAAGGGCATAGTCCTTATTTAATTGTGGGCATTTCTAACCAGGCGGAATAATCAACTGGTTCTTGATTGGAACGATACCACCATCTTGCGCATCTGTCGCTGCTCGGGTCAAAGCTTCCCCGATGTATTTAGCGCCTTCAGCGGATAAGAAATAGTGGCTTTCTCCAACTGGAGTGGAAACAATAAGAACAACCAGAGTTTCTGGATCTCCTTCGGCAGTGGCAAGCGTTACATCTATCTCCGTAGGAACCGGAAACCTTTCCACTATTCCTCGCTTCCAAGCAGTTTGATTAGTGCGTCTATTTTTTCTTCTCGTTTTGTTTCAGGTACCTCAAGCCCCGATAAACGAAATAGCTCGTCAATATCACTTTCAGACATTTTTCTGAGGTTGTCCTCGGTGATTTCAACTTCTTCTTCTTGTGACGAGCCACTTAAAAATCCGGTACGTCCAGCTTTGGGTCAGCCTTCTTAACGGCAGTCACCAGTTCTTCTTCGCCGAACTTAGACCAGTATTCTTCGTACTGACCGCGAAGGATCTCTCTAACGTCAACAGCTTCCTTCTGCAGCGCCTTAAGGTCTGCGTCGTAGGCATCTTCGCGATCCACGTCATAGGTGGTGTCTGTGCCCTTGCCGGAGCGGGTAATAAGGTAGTCGCGCTTAGTGACGTCTCCGCCATCTCGCTCGGCTCTACGCTCAATAGCCTCAAACAGTCGCTGGCTCATCTTCAGGGGCATGGTGATTCCCTTGTCAACAAGCTGGATATTCGTAGCAACCTTGCGTCCTGCATAACGGAAATCCTTGGAGTCGCTGTTGCACGCTCCACAGTTTGCAGTTGATCCATCGGCGTCTCTTAAGCAAGGGACGGACCGCTTGTTGATTGGGTTGAAGTGCTCGTAGTATCCAATCCAGTTATCTCCATCAAGTGGGTAGATAAATCTAACTAGGGACTGGCCTTCTTTGAGAGTGCGCAAGTAATCTGCGCTATCTGATCCGTATGATTCGCCAAACGGCTTGTCTTTAACTGCTACTCCGAACTTCATTATTTTCCTCCATTTTCGATGCGCTCAACTTGAGCGACAACATCCTTTATTAAAGTTGCTACTTCATTTTGCATTTGCGTTGATGCTCTGTCTGAAGCATCCTCTCCAGTTTCGCCTTCGCGAACCTTTGTGGTTACACCGAACTTGATCCAGGACTTTTCTCGCCCAATCACAATTTCGTGAGTAACTCCTACTTCAACTGTGTCACCTGCGCTTAGCAGACTTTCTTTACTCATCTAATTGGCTCCTTATTCTTTCGTATTTAATTTTTGCCATTTTTCTGTCTTCTTCTGTATTGGCTTCTTTGATTTTTCGCTTCCAATAGTTTCCTTGGGAGTGAAGCCTTGATCTCTCTATTCGCTCTTCGTCCGTGAACTTCCTCGGTCTTCCGAAGCGATGAGAGCCGTGGTCAAAGTCTTTTGGAGCGTTCTTTTCCGCATAGTACTTTGACATCCGCTCTATATCTTCTGGTGTGAAGAGATAGATTTTTCCATTTGCAGTTGTTTTGCTGGGCATCATTTCCACTACGCCGCTACGTATTGACTTGCGGATCGCTGTTTCGCTGATGCCTGTCTTCTCGGCTACCTCGCGGACAATGTAGAACTCGCCTGCGACACCGCGAAGAAGTCTAGTCGTTGGACTGATCTTTCTTTTCACCTTCCACCTCTAAAGTTCCATATCGTAGGTAAGGGGAGGAAGTCGTGATTTCTATAGCAGAATCAATTACCTCTGAGGATATGTCTCCTGAGAGAATAAGCTCGCGCACGGAGTTGCTGTCCACTTTCTCAACAACCACTCTGTCCCAAGTATCAGCGCTGACCAGTTCCTTGAACTTGGCCTCGTCGATCTTGACGCGCTCGCTGGCGATTCTTGAAATAACTTGGTCGCCCCATTCAACCACGCTAACTCCGCGGGATTCAATTTCTTCACAAAGTGCTCGTTTTGCCTTGATGTGCAGGAGCTCTGCCTCTTTCATAGTCTTATAGGCAGCCCGCTCAATCGTGGCTAATTCGTTTATAATCTGTTCGTCGCTCATTTTTATCCATTCTATTCTTTGATTATCTGATAAGAGGTTCGACCAAGATACTACATCGTTCTTCTAATGCAAGTTCTCCGGGGTCTTTACCTTTTTCTGAGTCCCATTTAGCCGTAGATAGATTAAAACCTTTGCTCCACAGCATATCCGCAGCATCTATCCTGGCCTTGGCTCCTGCGGAGTCTTTGTCAAAACATAGGACAATATTCTTAGGTTCGCATCTGGCAATTAATTCAACCTGAGCGTACTTAAGTCTTGAGCCAAATATGCCGAAGGCAGTAATACCCGCCTCATGCAGAGCGATTACATCCATAGCTCCTTCTACGAGCCACAATTCATCTACAACATAGTTCTTGTAGTTAAACAGCATTTTGCTGATATCTACCCCGTATGGGTATCGATACTTTGGCTCTTCGCCGTTGATGCTTCGGTGGACCACACCAGCCACATCCCCGTTTGGGTATCTCAGCGGGTAGCAGGGCTTATCTACGGTTGCGTCGTATCCAAGCCTGAACTCTCGGCAAGCCTCTTCGCCAAATCTGCCCAGCCAGTACTTGTTAACTGGTCCGGCATCAAATAGATCAAGCCAGGTCTCTGGATAGACCTCTGGTGCTTTTTTAAGGGTTCTTTCTATTTGCTTGTGGAAAAAAGTAAAGTCCGGAAGCTCGTCTTCATTACCGACACGCCCTTTTGCTCCACAGCCGTAGCAAAACCAAACGCCTTTATCTACATTAACTCTGGCTGATGCGTTTGCGTCGTCGTGTACATGACAGTTGAACGGTCTTTCTACACCGTGTCCGAACGTTATAACTTCTTCTAAAGTTGCCATTTTTATCTTTTCTATGCGTAATTGTCATCATTATTCGCTTCATTTATCCTGTATTGCTCGTATGATCTTTTGGCTACCTGAGCCGATACTTCTTCAAACTTTCCTTGGTTCGGGCCAAACTCGGTGAAGAACAACTGCTGTCCTTCTCCGTGCCTGTTCTTTTCTATGCTGTAAACCATATTAGCCTTACCGTATTGCTTCTGGGTCAACACTACATCACCGTCCTGACCAAGCGCGTCCGACTGGGAGAGGTTCTTCACCTTCGGTGGCTTCCACCCCGAAGTATCACCCTCACGGTTGATTTGGGCAGCAGAGACGATTGGAACATCTGTTGCTACGGCTACTTCCTTCAATTGGTTGGAAATGGCAGCCATTGTGCGCCAGTCCTCAACTGCTCTAGACCCAAGGGATGAAGACAGCAGACCGGCATAGTCAATGATTGCTGCGTCGTAGTCCTTAATCATGGATTGAATCTTGGCTGGGGTAACTGGTCCTCTGGAGAAATCCAGCACCGATACAGACCCGGTTACCTTCTCGCGGATAGTGGACATCAGCTCCGAATACTGCAGGGGAGTGATGTTCCTGTTCCGTAGGTCGCTGTGGGTGATCTTGCTACCCAAGGTATTACCCAGCATGATGTGTAGGCGCTGTTGCACCTGACGCTCGCTCATTTCCAGCGAAACGAACAATACCCGCTTGCCTGATAGAGCCAAGGTCCTAGCGAAGGCTCCAAGGCTCCAAGACTTACCTTGCCCCAGTCTTCCCGCCACATACCACAGATCTCCCTTGTGGAGACCTCCAGTGGCATCGTCAAGGGTCTGCCAAGGAACTCTGTAGGTTTCCTCTGCGGTATCCCAGTTCTCTAGGAATGACTCGTCCACCAGCGTATTGGTCAGCGGAACGCCTTTTTGTGAAGGCGGGGTAAATGCCGAGACAGTAAAAACCGCCGACTCCAGATCATCTTGAGATAGATGCTGGGCGGCGGTATTGAGGGTTCTGGATAGTTCACGCGTGGTGTAGGCATATCGCACCTCATCGCAGTAGAAATCCACATCTCTTTCATCTTGGACCGGAAAGGCTGGGAATTTAGTCAGAACCGTATTGATACTCGGGGTGGAGTTATATATCTCTTTGTAGTTCAGTAGCCAGCGGTATTCGCTCTTGAAGGCTACGAACATCTCCGGTTGAATCCCGCGTAGTTTCGCGGCTTCTGGGTTCTCTGTGTGTAGAAGCGCGTTTATTAGACACGCCTCATTACTTATGCGTTGCAAGGCCTTCTCCCTTGGTAGCTTGTGCTCGGTTGGAGTACATTAGTTGACCCCCCGCCTATCTTGTCAAGTGGGGGGTGAAGGCACTTGTGATAAGCGAGGGGTCGAGCTGGTTAGTGAGCACTTCCAACCAGAGTTGACACGGTACCAGATATGCATTATGTTCGCCACACAACCCCAACGTGAGTAAAGGCTGGATAAGACCCGGAAAGAAAGATCCGGGAGAGGGAACACCCTTGCTTTAGGACCTTGGATAAAGGCCGAAGACGCCAGTAGAATGTTGCACCTGGGGCATATATTTTCTTTTTAGAGGCTGCGGGCCTCTACTTCAAGCCTGCCCACCAAATTTGAAAGCTATGAAAGTTCCTGAGATTATCTCAAAAATCTATTGCACCTGAAAAGACCTAGATGTATCATTAAAGTATGTATGCAGGAGGACCTGTTATTGCTGATACGCCAGGGACATGTCATGTCTGTGGCGGTAGTTATCAACCTGGTGATCTTGTAGCTATAGATGAGGACCTTTCAGTGGTTCATTTGGAACATTCCATCTGGGCACTTGTAAAAAACTGATTTATAGTTTATAATACTCACACAGGTAAAAATCTTTAGCCTGCCAATTTATAGCTCCATTTCTGTTATTTTAACGGATTTGGGGCTATTTTTATTAGGAGATTAAATGAGTAATAATGAAGAAATAACAACAAATCAAGTCAAGACAAGGCCAGATGGAAATGCCTACTGGAATGGTTCAGATTGGATATCTATCCCGGTAAAGAAAAAGAGTAAAAAGAAGCCTATTCTTATTGGAATAGGCATTTTTATTGCCGTGCTGGTATTTGCCGGAGCCTGCGGCTCTAGCAACACCGTAGCTCCCCCGCAGGGTTCTGAGAATAGCGCTCCGGCTCCTGCGGAGCCCACCGCTTCCGGTTCCCAGGTTTGGGTAGAAAGTGGTGGGGCCGAGAGGGTTAAGAACCTGATCTCGGCTGCTGTAGACGGCGCGGAGGCCGTTTCTACGGCTGCTGGCAACCAAGACCCAGACGGTGTTATTTCGGCTGGTAATCAGATCGCTGCGGCTGCTGATGGCATCCTGAGCGAATCTAAGGTATGCGAAGACCCAGAGCTTGCCGCTATCCTGCGCGATATGGGCACGGTTCTGCGCGACACAGGCGATGCAGCAGTTGCGGCTGGCAATGGGTTCAACAACCTTGATGTCGCAACAATCGAGTCCTCAACTGCTCGCATTGCTGCTAACACAGAAAAGATCGGTCCAATCACTACTAGGTTCCAAGAGTGGGTGGCGAATAACAGTTGAACGAAGAAAATGTAAGGGTATACAGCGAAACAGAGACGCGGTTGGCTGAATGGCTGGGAGAGAAAATCAATCCCCGCACGCCTTATCCGATACCAAAAAAGGATCTACTCAGAATGGCTAGAGAATGCATCTACCAGATCTATAAGGAGGAATAAGATGATCGACATTAAGAGAACGCTAGCGTCAAACGAAACTAGTGTAAAAACAATCGCATGGCTAGAAGAACTAATTGAGAACGAAAAAGCAGCGGTTAACGCTAATTTAGTTGGAAAGCTACAGGACGCTCTCAAGCCAGAGAGTACCTATTGGTTAAATGCCTCTGTGGTAGCGCAGACTGGTGACACAGATCTGCTTATCTTCTGCCGAGTTATCGGGGAGGTTGAGTTCATGGAGCAGCAGGACATGGATGAAGATGCTCCCCCGAATCACTACGCACAGCGCTGGGACGAGCAGGTACGCACTGGTTTTGTGCTTACCGAGTGTTTCTCTGCGATATGCCCAGCAGGTGAGTATGGGGACACCCACACAACCCGCCTGACCCTGCAGTTAACCCAAGAAGCGTGGGAGCAGGCTAGGGCTGATGGGTGGAACCACAAGAACGAAGATGGTTTGTCTGCGACTGGTAAAACAATGTGGACAAAGCTTCTTTCTGTTGATTGGGAGGAGCTATATGACTCAAGTTATGGCGAATAAACTGACCGGCTGGTGCTTAACCGGCTACCACGAAAACTGTCCAGTTGAAATAACTTCATTTCTGGACAAAGATCTAATTACAACAAGAGTCTGTGAATGCCCATGTCACAGCCAACGAGAGGAAAAGGTAATGGAATCAACACAGCAAAATGAAACGCAAGTAGATCAAAAGACGCACTACGAAAGTGAGCACGCCTATTTGATTGAGAAGGGCTTGGCTAAGCCAGGCAAGGGACGTCGCTCTGCAGCTGGCCACGAAGCAATCCAGCGGGCTATTGAGAGCGGCATTACCTTCGGTAAGAAGTAATGTCTGAGGATGGCTACGAAAGCACTATTAGATCGCATTTTCGTAGCAACTTCTGGCCTTCAGTTGATTCAGAAGAACTCGTAAAAGCTTCTGTCACTGCCCTGTTCTGGTTAGAGCAAGGCGCTGACCTTGAAGACACGGTAGTCACAACTGAAGACGAGTACTGGTTTGAAACAAGCGAGCGCTTGGGTGGCAAATTACAAGCAGTGTGCATTGGCGATTTGATCCAGTCCTTACATCTTGATGGATTAGTCTCCGACGAGACGTGGGACAGGATCACGTTAGATCACTGTTGAAATAGCGGTAAAAATATGATAAAATATACACATCAGACATTGCAACAGCTATGTCTAAAACCAGACCAGGATCGTCTAATTACCCATTAGGCGGTCCTGGTCTTTTTATGTCAGGAAGGAGTTCCAATGGATTTACGAATACAGTTAGAGCTAGTAGAACGGAGTGAAACGCTAAAACTACAAATGGCCCGCACTTTGGCTGTTCTAGAAAAAACGTCATCTCTTGTAAAAGAGCGCCTAGATTTCTTTAGGGAAAAAGATGACGAAGAGGTTACGATGGCCAAGATTTGGGATTACGAAAATGGAATCCTTACTCCTGGCGATCCAGATTACGATGAGGAGTTTGCATCATGGCTGTATCAGTAGAGCGCAGAAAATTCATCGATGCTGCTATCAAAAAGCTATCTGAAGATATTTACAGAGAGATGTATTCAGATAGTCTAAAAGACTGCTACACAGGAGTGCATCTATCAACCGAAGTGATACTGCACGTAGCTGAATACGAATTAGACTACTTGGCTAATTCATCCCCTAGGTATTACGCAAATACCGAAAGGCTGCTCAAAGAAAAGTCGCTTGATTACATCTTGGACGCTATAACACCTCGCGTATTAAGCAGTAATGTTCTGCATTTGGAGATAGAAATACTCAGAATGTTTGAAGAAGACTGCGGAGGTTGCGATACATGTGTAGATGACATTGTTATTGCAAGAAAAGAAGCGTACCTAGACATGAGCGACGAAATGAAAGCAAGGAGGCTACAAACAGTTCAAGAAAGCGAAAACCACCAATTAACACTACAAGGAGTATGAAATGAAAGAACTGATCATCAAAGAGAAAATTAACGATGTATTTGTAGATATCGCTAAGGATAAGTTGCACCTGAATCTCCCGCTGATAGTTGTCAGTATGCACGGTCAAGTCATGCCTTATATGACTAGATTGCAAGATGCTAGAGACGAACTGCCTAGCGAGTTTATGATCCCGGCCATTAAGGGAGCGTTAGGCATATTCATCAAGGAGTCTGGTACTTCACTGGACGACATTGATTTCATCGCTATTGGCAGGAATACCTTCCGCGAGGGAGACACCTTTGGCGATGAGTTGCAAGCAAAGTTCGAAGAAGGAGACCGAAACGTATGCGAATCCATCGTTTGCGAGGTTTACAACAGGAATTCCAAGCCTGTCTTTTATTCTTCGGACATTCGTAGTACAATTACTGGAGAGGTTGAGATTGACCCTGAGCGCGAGCGTAAAGCCTCAGCGTTTGATCTCAGCTTTGACGTCCTAGTTTCAGTGCTTAATCTCAAAGATGTTAGAGATTTGCACGGTGAACTATGCATGAACAGGGAAATGTTGCTGGGAATTATGATGTATCAGCACACCCAAGAGTCAATTAATCCAATGATTTTGGATCTGATTGACAGCAAAGATGGCATGGATATACCCGAAGAAATCATTTCTAAGGAAGATTTAGCCGAGTTACGCAATGAATTACGGTTAAAAAGTATGTCTATGAAGGATATTTTCCGGTTAGAACTTGACAAGTAGTTCCCAATCCGGTATATTTATCACCAAGCGAGGGAACTCGCACACGGTTAGTGAAGCTTCTGGTAAGCACGTAGCTAACACGTTTCAACCGAAATACGGTCAGAAGGCCCGGTCGCCGGGAGACACTTCCGAACTAGGTTGATTTAAAGCAGGCTCCAGAGAACAGTTCTGGGGCCTTTTTTGTTGCCCAAAATAAGGAGATAGCAATGTCAGAAGATATCCAAGTACCAACAAGCGTCTTGACGCTAAGAGATCTAGCGAGCCTGTGTGACTCGCTGATTAAGAGTGGAGCCAACCCAGACAATCCAGTCTTGGTTTACTCAGATCCAGAAGGAAACAGCCTGAACACGCTCTGCAACAACGTCACCTTAGCCAAGCTGGACTTTGAGAACGAGTGGCTGCCAACGGCCAGGGATATCCCAGTAGTCACTGACGAGGCTGTTGAGCATGTTATGTCCCTTTCTGACACACACATCGTAATAGGCGCGTTTCAAGAGTTCTCTTGGGACGAGAGCGAATACGAGTCAGTTTGGGATCAGCCAGTAGATGTTGAGGTCGTCTAATGGGCCTTGATATGTACCTAGACCGCGTGACCATGTTCTACGACACCTCTAACGAAGATGCTAGAGATGCCGCTGTGATGCCCGTTAACATCAAGAATGATCGGGTTAAGAGCATCACTGAGAGCATGATCTACTGGCGAAAAGCAAACCAGATTCACAGATGGTTCGTTAATAACGTCCAGAATGGTGAGGATAACTGTGGCACGTATCTCGTAAATAGAGACGATATAAGTTCCCTTTTATCCGTAGTTACAGTCATACTGGACGCTAAAGACAAAAGCTTAACGTTAGGCGCTGAAAGGGCTTTGACCTTACTGCCGCCTGCGTCTGGCCTCTTCTTTGGCTCAGCGGACTTAGACGAACGCTACTGGAGTGTCCTAGATAGAACAAAGAAGGAACTCGAGGATCTGCTGGCCGAAATGGACCCAACAGCCCCCAAGGGTAACTTCTACCAGCACTACACATACGCCTCTAGTTGGTAGTTGCACTAGCCAGCAAAAGGTGCTATAATTTAGCCATAGCGCGGTAGCCATGTCCGAATACAGGCCTCGCGTGACCCAAAAACTCCCTTTGTACGCATCCCCCGTCGTACATTGGGACCCGCTAAGCGGGAGTCTTAGGCGCATCCCCCGTCGTCTTTGACTCCCGCTTAGTGCTTTTCCAACCCAAAAGGAGAGCAAATGGAGAACTACATCAAGATATGCGGGTGGTGCGATAAATTCCTACCAATCTACGATAACGACATGTGCGTAGATTGCTACGAAGAAGGCGTTGAAGAAGATGACGCTGATCCTGTTGCTACTGACGACGAAGGCTATTCCTAAGTTGTAGCAAATTTCACCTCCTGAGTACGAGGCTAAAAGGCTCGTTTCCACAACCCAACACAAAGGAGAAAGAGATGAACCAGCAACAAATAGATCTAGCTCGTGCGCAGATCAACGCGAACGAGGCCAAGCTCAACCTGGCTATTGCCAAGGTTTTCACCAAGCGAGCCGAGTCACTGACATCCAAGGCACAGACTCGGATTGACTCTGCAAAGCAAGACAAGTAACATCAAATTTCTTACCGCCCACGAGTCGGTAAGAACGGGTTAGCTTTACTTGCGTTTGACTAACCCACCCCTAAGCGGGAGTTGTCACCATACAAGTGGTGATGGCTCCCGCTTAGTCATTTCATCAACCAAACAAGAAGGAGATAGACATGTTAGCAAGCAAAGCTGGAGTGTTCGTTGCAAAGACCGCAGTTCTCGTAGTTGGAGGACTTGCTCTTCACGGTGTCCGCAAGGGTACCGAGCTCATTTATGGTCGCATCTTTGATGAAGTTGACCATAAGGCTATTGAGGCATCCCTCAACAGCGCCAAGAAGTAACCAGCAACACTTCCTGAGCATGAGGTTAAAAGGCTCGCTTCCACAAAACAACCATCAAGGAGAACAAGATGTCCAAGCAAGAAAGCACCACATCACGTTTGTCCAGCGTTGCCAAAGTCACCGCAATCGGTGCGCTCACGGCAGTTGGAGCCATCATCGCAGCCGCTCAGGCAGCATCGCTTGAAGCAGTTGAGAACTCAAAGGTTGACCCACGCATCCAGCTGGCAACCAAAGTCGGAACGCTTCAGGGCAAGCAGCTCCACCAGATTGCCCGCTTTGTTCACGACAACACACAGGGCGGTCGCTTCATCAGCTCGTCGTACTACAAGGGCGATGAGGATGACTACCGCAACAAGGTGCTCAACGCGCTAACCAAGTGCGATGACGCATTTGTTAATCGCCTCGCTATCTACATGGCGGCGATGTAACACCCACAGTCCGGGGAAGGTCCTGTTTTCTGGGATGAGCAACGGGACCTTCCCCTCTTCCAAAACCAACCAAGAAAGAAGGAAGAAGCATGGCAACACAGCGCATCACAATTGATGTCGGACAGCACTTCAAGTCCGAGGATCTGCAAAGCATCAATGAGGATATCTACTCATACATCTGGGGATTTATCCAGAACAAGTACGACGCTTCAGACGACCGAAGCGAAGTCACTGTAGGACAGCACCAGCACGACGCAACGGATGGCGCCTGCCCCCGATGTGTGCAACTAGCAACCGACGACAAAAACTAAAGGAGAGCAAGATGTCATCAGCACCAAAGGCAATTATGATTGATGGAAAGCCCATCACAGCACAGAACGGTATCCAGGACTGGAAAGAGTCCTACATCGCCAAGCCCGAGCCCATGTCAAATGAGCAAGGGCTTGAGTTGTTCCAAGAGAAGATCCGCTTGGAGAAGGAGGACTTCCAGCAGGTTCGGGAGTACCATTACCGCCCTTGGGATGGTGCGCACGCTACCAAGCTTGCTCTCCTTCACCTGTACAACCACGAAGGCTTCCAGCGCCCTCAAGCTGGAATGTTCGGCTCTACCCCCGCTACAAATGTGGTAATCAAGACTGGCCCTGGTGTCAATGATTCCACCACTGTCCCGTGGGGCGAGATCTACATCCCAGAGATCAAGGCAACAATCACCACTGGTGGTTCGCGCCATGAACAGCACGGAATGATCTATGCCGTGTCTCTGGTATCCCAAAAGCGCTTTGAGACTGAGGCGCTTCTTCTTCTGGACACCATTCAGAAGGTTCTGCAGGAAAACAGTATCTACCGAGGTCGCACAATTACGGCCAAGGATGATCCTGAGTTCATTGACACTGCGAACGCGGTTAACCCCAACTTCCTAGTGTTCCGTCGCGAGATCGAAAGAACTCTCAAGGCTGAGATGTTCCTTCGCGTCAAGCACCCAGAAGTGGTGAAGGCTGCTAATTTGCCACTCACGAACAACACCCTTCTCTCGGCTGACTTCGGTACTGGTAAGTCATCCATCATCGCTTGGTTGTGCCAAGTCGCAAATGAGAACGGTTGCACTGTCATTCAGGCTACTGCTAGCGAGATCGTGGCTGGTAAGCAGTTGGTCAACATGTATGGTGAAGATCGCCGTCCCTCTGTCCTTATCGTTGAGGACGTTGAGATTGCTGCCAGCTCCAGGGACCGTCAGAAGGTATCTGACCTACTTGAGCAGTTCGATGGTATGCAGTCCAAGGGACGCCCAACTATGGTCGTTATGACCACCAACTACCCAGAAAAGATTGACCCTGGGTTCTTGCGTGCTGGACGTATTCACACGTTCATGCAGTTGGGCGACTTTGACCTTGAGTCCTTCACGCGTCTTGTGCAGCTCAAGGTTGAGGGCAAGCCTGTTGAACGACCACGGTTCGGAGATCCTTCCAATGAGAACCACCCGAAGCTGGACTACGACGCAATCTTTGCTGTTAGCGAAGGTTACTCACCGGCTTACATGAACCAGGTGATTGACAAGGCCCGCATCTTGGCTTTGTCTAACCGGGTTGACTGGTTGGAAGAAAACCAGCCAGGAGCATGGAGCACGTCAGATGCCATTCAGTTCACGCTTTCGACTGATGACATGGTTGACGCTGCTTTGGCTCTTCGGGCACAGTGGGCACAACAGCAGTCAAACACTGCAGGCTTGAAGGAGCCAACCACCTTTGAGACTGCGTTTGACAGCTTGCTTCGCAATATCGTTCAATCAGCAGTTGAAGATATTGAAGTGAGTTGCGGATAACTCGTCATGGCGAGCCTAAATAGCCTCTTTAGGCCATGAGCGGCTGCCTAGGGTTTCCCATTCTCTAGGCAGCAGGAGGGTTTTAACTCCTTTTAACCCTTCCGTTAGGTAATGCCTAACGTGGTTGGTTGGTGCACCTGGGTATGTGCCTAAACTACCCGATCTAAAAGGGGGTTCTTAAGCACCTGAGTATGTGTCTAAACTACTCATCCAACTATCAAGGAGAGGTAATGGAACAAAGTGATAGGGAATCCTTAGCAGACGCAGTACGCAAAAGGTTCATGCCATTTGCTTTCACCTGCAGCTGCAATGGAGAACACCCAGATTGCAACCAAACAAAAAACCACGATGCTTACGCAATAGCGCAGGCAAACGTGGTACACCGCATCAGCAGTTACATCCGATACGAATGGAAGGAAAAACAAGAAGATGTCTGAAATCAACCGACCTCAAGAAGTTGTCTTCTTTGAGTTGTATAACGTTACTGGTGTGACGATCAAGCGATTCGAGCACCAGAACGACATGTTTGGAACATCAGAGTACGTATTCCAACTCTCGTGGACTGATTTTGTAGCCAACGAGTGGGAAGAGTTCTACCCAACCCTGTCTGACGCTTTGATTAGGGCTGGGGTTCTTGCCTACTGCCACGAGGTTGATGGAGTAGTGTTCAACGGTGGTCAGCAAAGTTTCTTGCGACCATCAACCATCCTCAAGGAGCAGACAACTTCCGCACCTGTTAATCCTTCTGATGAAGTGTTTGACTACGAGAAGGAAGTTGTCAGGGTCCAAGAGCCGAAAGGAGCCCGCAATCATGGGGTACTACGTTCAGTTGACTGACAGCACTGTCAAGATCCCTGCCGCGCATTTGGGCAGGGCGTTTGAGGCTTTGAAGCGTCTAAATGAAAATGACGATTTGAAGACTGGGTTAAGCTCAGGAGAAAAGGTGTTTGCCGGAATGCCAGCCGACTATCACAAGACTGCTGAAAGCGCTCTTGAGATTCTAGATTTGGTTGGCTATGAGTGCAGGTACGACAAAGACCTGAACCTCCTGATTGAGTACTACGATAACAAAGCCATGTGCGAGGATGTATTTGTCCAAGCACTAGCCCCGTTCATCCCAGATGATCAATATCTGGACTGGCGCGGTGAAGATGGCTCCTTGTACAGATACGTCTTCCGTGACAAGAAGATGTACTTGTACAACTCAGAAGTAACCTTTGTTGACGCTGGGGAGTACCAACCCATTACAGTGTCAATGTTCAATCTCTCGGTATAGGCGAGGGGGGCGGTAGCTCAGCTGGTCAGAGCAGCGGACTCATAATCCGTCGGTCCTGGGTTCAAGTCCCAGTCGCCCCACGCGCTTGTAGCTCAGAGGATAGAGCAACGGACTTCTAATCCGTTGGTCGTTGGTTCGAATCCAACCAGGCGCACGCCAACAACAAACAATAAGGAGAAAAAATGATCGGCATATCAAGTGCTGTCGAATTGGCAGACGAAGTATCAAAGCAAATGTTCAACCACGAACAAACCCAGCAGTTCCTAGAGGTTCTTGACCAATTTGTTAGTCAGGCTATTGAGGATGTAACAGACCTTGCCACTGACGAAGACGAAAACGCAATGAACCATGTTTTTTCCGCGATTGCTTTTAATTTCTTTGCGGCGGGAATCATCTGGGGCACAGAAAGCGCACCTACAAATGAGGATCCAAACGGAGCTGGTAACCCAGACTTCACCGTTGCGGTTGAAACAACGGAGTTCCTTGCAGCACTGGTTAGGAACGGATCAATCACGGTTCGTTTCGCTATGGAAGATAACAACGAAATGGAGTAACCATGAAAGACGCTTCGAGATTAACAGAGATTGCTAGCCAGATTGGATCTCAAGTAGTACGAGTTAACATCAACGGAGTTGAGTCCGAAATGACTCTCTCCAAGTATCTAGCTCACGAGGCCAGGACCGTAATGGGCGTAGTAGCCACTTCGGCAATTTCGTTAATCAAGAACAACGCGCTAAAAGCAAACGATAAAAACGAGATTACATCAAATCTAGAGAAAGTGGTTACCACCAAATGAGTAGCGAAATGCAAACCTTGATTAAACTCTCTAGAGCATCTTCCATGCTCATGGAACAAGTAGCCGACAGGCTAAATGTTAAGCAAGCAGATTTAGCCGATAGGTCTATATCTGAAACCTCAGATACAACTGAGGAAGTAATCTCAGATGTCTTTGACTTAGAGACATTGGCGAAGTGGGCAGGAGAACTAACCAGCAATAGCTTGGAGACATCGCTTGAGGACCTTAACCTTCAGGCTATGGCGGCAGGGGAAGACACGGTTGACAAAGAGCACTTCTTGAAAAACGACGAAGTGATTCTTGCTCTGATGATCCGAACCATCCCCCTGTTCGTGTACCACGGTTATTTGGCTGGACGCATTGACGAAGGATCGGTGGAGGAAAACAAGATCACCCCCGAAGATTTTGTCAGAGTGTTTAAGACAGTTGCTGGAGATGAAGAAAGTGGATCTGCCAAGTTTGACAGAATCATCGAAAACCTCTCCAACATGATTACCAACGAAACAGCCGTATTTATCAAGGAGACGGCCCTATCTACCCTGTGCAGCACAGAAGAAGAGCAAATGCTGTTCCTATCGGGTATGTCGTTAGGCCACGCTTTAACAAAGGAGATGAGGCATGTTTGCAATTCAGAAGAGTAACGAAGATGCAACGCAAGAGACTTACTGCCACTATTGCAACTCGTGGAAGGACAACGATGATTGGACTTCCTACGAAATAGTTGTAATTGATTGGAGAGAAGTCAAGATTTACGAGGACGGCAGTAACCCAGATGCTGGCGGATATGAAATTGGCTATAAGCCAGAAGATGATCCGATGGAAACTTGGGAATGTCCTAACTGCTACTCTCAGGTCAAAGAACTAAATTGCCAACCTAGAGATGATAATCAGGAGTGGCTCTGTGGTGCCTGTGGAAGTTCTTATTCCTCAGAGAACTACGGCAACGCAAAAGAAAGCGCGAAAGAGTGCTGTTCTAGCATTGAAGGCGTAAAGCCAAACCCTGCTGTATTTGCACAAGCTAAGTAAAGGAGTCCCTGCCCCCTTCGGGGGGTGGGGGCTTTTTTTATTTGCCCAAAACCGCTTGCTTAGCCGTTTTTTACTACTCCGCGTAGGCGATCTAAGCGATCCTTGCCCTTGAGCTTGCGCCCCATCTCATCAGGGTCTCCAGACACCACAGTGAACTGTCCGCCCATGATCTTGGTGGAGTTATCTACATTGGTGCTCTGAGGCCCCTGGTAGGCCGCAGGAGTCTGGAAACCAGCTACCCGCATCATCTGTACCGTCTCACGCGCTACGGAGCTCTGGAAGGACGTGGAGGGCACTATATGGCCAGATACGCCTTGGAGAAGCTCGGGTCCTTTTTCCCCTACAACGTAAGAATTACCCGCGCTCAAAGAACCGCCGTATGCCCTGTGTATTGCTACTTTAAGCATTTTTCCGTCAGCGTCTACTTGGTCAAATTTATCTGGAGATTGGTCATAGTCAAACCAAATCCAGTTCTTGCCCATACCTGTTGACGTTAACTGGACCCACTTTCCAGTTTCGTTGTATTCCCCAAATGGCGGGTTATTTGGTGACCACCCAAATGTATTTCTTTTTACCCAATCTGCGGAAGGGGGGTTGGCAAAACCGTACAAGCCAACAGGGTTTACTACTGAACGCCCATCAGAATCTTTTTGATCACCAGGAGGGGTTGGAGCAGGGTCAACTATCTGACCTTTACTGTTCCACTGAGGTGGAGTAGGCGGATTCGTTGTCTTCGTAGTCTGATTTTTCGGAGGATCAGTCGGTGTGCCTGGATCACTGACTTCTGCGTCCCCTCGTAGAAATTTGGATTTTGCCCAGTAAGCATCAATACGCTTCATTACTCCAATTGCATCTCCACCCAAGCGCTTAATCTCACCAATTAACTTGTCATAACCACCTGTAATTTCAGTAAAATTATCTTTGACGTCAGTGGCTAAACGCTCCATAGCTTTGTTAAAGTCATCAGCTCCTTGCTGCATAGCCAGATTGAAGTCTTCAACGGCACGGTCATAGACCTTGTTATAGCCGCTCTTTAGGGATTCTTCGACAATACGCAAACGCTCTTTTACCGAGTTATTAAGGCGCTGAACAGACTTAGGATCGGTCCCAGCTTCGTCAACTATACGAGCAAGTTGTTGAGCTTTTTCTGGGTTAGCCAAATCAAGGAATTGGATAGTCTTTTTATCCAAACCAAGTTGTTCTGCCTTTTTAAGGTTTTTGTTTTGAGTGTCGAAAACTTGGTTCTGCTCGTCAATGTTTTGGCCAATAGCTGACGTGCTTTGAGTGCTGCGAGCAGGTATTCGCGAATAAGGATCAGCCAGAGAACTAGCCATATCTTCAATTTGGCGCTTGATATTTTTGTCAAAAGCAAGTCTTGCTCGTTCTTGCTGGAGGCTAAAGTCTTCGTTTGAGCGCTTAACTTGCTTGTTGTAAGAGCGCAGTGTTTGAATTACGCTTACCAGGAACTGCTTAAATTCTCCAGCTGCTGCTTCTTGAGTAGCTCTGCCTTCTTTAAGCTTTTCTGCATTGGCATCAGATATAGGACCGCCTTTAGAATTAACTTTTGTTTCAAATTCAAACGCGTCTTGCGCAATCTTTCCTCTGTCAGCCATACCTTGAACTGGACCCTGAATATTTTTGATTTGCCGTATTTGAGATACTGTCTGGTTGTAAAGTTCTTGAGCCGCTGGATTACCAGTGGTTGCTGCCATAGCCTGCAGGATTCCGGCAGCCTTGTCAAAATCCCCTCCCGCCTTTTTAACAGCGTCAGCAGCTAAAGATCCGGCAGCACTAAACTGAACGGCAGCGTTTCCTACCTGCTCGGTAAGAGCCGATATTGCCTTTGTATTTTGCAATACAGAAGTAGATACGTCTTTTCCATCTCCTCCGTACTGCTTTCCAACTAGGGCAACCTGATTCTTAAAAACTTCGTTGTTTTCGGCCTTCGGGGTTTTAGAGAGACCATCCTTGACTTTTGCGTCCAAATCGGCAGAAGACATTCCGGCATATTCACCCCACACCTGATTAACAATGTCTTTACCTCTGCTACCACCACGATCAGCAATATATCCCTGAATAGCCTTTTGTTTGTCTTCCTGCTTGTTTAAGTCAAGTTCCTTACCCGAGGCATAATTCATTAAACCTGAGTAGCTATATCCAAGGCGTGCTCCGCCACCATACTCGTCTTCTAATTTTCTGAAATAAGATTGGTATTCTTGATTGCTTTGCGCGTACCTACCCTGCAGTCCAAATCCCTTAAAAATATTTGCTTGCGCGTTGTTGTAAGCAGTATTTGATTGGTTTGCGTCTTTTCCTATAAAAGCAGACCCAACACCTGTAAGAGCTAGCGCGCCCTCCCCAAGCGCACGCACTCCAGAGGCATTAGTGCCTCCTCCTGCCAGCATCCCAGTAGCTGCGTTCATTTGTTGAGCGCGGTAAGCAGAGCCTGTTTCGGTTCCATAAACGCTGCCAACATTTCCAGCTCTTTGCTCAATCGAGTTTAGATTACCGCTGATTAATGCCTGCAAACCCTGAGCGCTACCAAATCCAGAGTTCCGGTTAAAGTATCCTGAACGGTCAAATTCTCTTTTTTGCAGTTGAGCTAGATTTTGATAATCTTCGAAAGTTGCGTCGCTCTTGTTTTTAAAGGAATCTACTATCCCCTGCGCAGCTGTTGCGCCAAATTGCCTAACAAGGTCCGCAGAAATTTGCGAAAGTACCTTTTCGTTTCCTTCAGTCTTTCCAACATTTGTACGCAAAAACGCCAAGGCGCTAGTTTGACTAGCTCCAATCAACCGTTTATCGGTCATACCTGGATTTTTTTGAGCAAACGCAGTGTCGGACTCGCTAATTTTTGACCAGTCTTGGTCTAATTTCGCATTGCTTTGAGACTCTGCCTTGAGCAGGTCTTTTAGCTTTACCCCGCCAGTACCAGACTGCCCAGCAGCCTGTTGATACTGGGATAGATTATTTGCGTTTAACTCTGCCTTCGCGCCCTCGCCAGTTTTTTGCTGGATGCTTCTTGCAGTGCTGTATATAGCCGTAGCAGCTAATATGGCTCCCATAGGAGAAGCAACCATCATTCCTACTGAACCAAGCAGCCTTCCACCAGCAGCAGCAATGTTTATCCCAGCGCTTCGAATGTTTTTCCCCATCGCCTTAAAGCTTTCCCCCATAAGACGTCCATTCTCTTTTGCAATGGACCCAGACTTACCAATCTCTTCAGCAAATTTTTGGCCATAGCCACCAGTAGCAATAGCTGACTGCTCTTTTAGGAGTCGCTTATAGGCTTGGTCTTTTAGATGATTCAGTCTTTCTTCAGAAATTCTTCCTTTGTCAAACGCTGTTTGAAAACGCTCCATGCTTTTACCATATTTTGCCTGAGCATCTTGCATACCAATTTGAGCTCTAGCAAACATTTGTTGCGCGCTAGTACCTGTTTCCCAGCCCTTAACAGATCTAGGGTCAACCAGACCCTCTTTAAGGCCCCTTAAGGTTTGAATCGGGTTTCGCATTGCAGAAGCCATCATGGATGGGGCGCTAGTAGCGCCAGGAGCACCGCGTTCGCTTGGCTGCATTTTTCCAGTAATGGG
>Ga0114966_10000565_pt1 | contig 35382 bp, 28 predicted proteins | sample M_130207_XF_Meta_FD_87029 | JGI IMG/M metagenome (GOLD analysis project Ga0114966, IMG submission 87029) | Freshwater microbial communities from Lake Montjoie, Canada to study carbon cycling - M_130207_XF_MetaG | ecosystem: Environmental > Aquatic > Freshwater > Lake | place: Lake Montjoie... | reverse complement strand
TATCTTCTGCGCCTTCATGCGGTCATTGTTCGGTTCGACTTCCGCCAGCTCGGCCTGTTCTTTGAGACCCTGCGGTGGCCACGAGAACGAGTTCACCGGCTTCGTCGCTGGCAGGCGAACGATCGGCGCACCGACGGGCAACTCCGACAGGCCGAGCCGGTAGTAATAGGCCGGTCCGCCCTTGAAGGTCAGTTCGTGAACCTTGATGACGTACTTGCCGTCCGCCGGGGCAGTGAAGTCGAGCGCCCCGCCGCGTCGTTCAACAAGCAAGTCGCGTCCAGCGGCATCGGCGATGACGACCGTCGCGTCGAGCTTTGAGTCAATCCCGCGCGTTGCACAATCAACGATCAGCCGCTGGCCCTTCGTCGCTTCAAACCGATAGAAGTCGGCCGCCCGCGCCGACATCACCGCGTTGCAGATCGAGTTGACCTTCAACTCCATCGCGGTGGCCAATGTCGTGTTGGGAGCCGCCCGCACGGCTTCGTCCAGCGTGCCAACACAGAACGCTCGCGAAGACGAAATTCCCAGCCGCGTCATCACGCGCGCTTCGTGAATCCCGACCGGGCAATCGGCCGCGACCGTGACCACATACTTGTTAGCTTCGGGCTTTCCACTCGCGTCCAATTTGCGAGCCGCCGTGATGCGTTTGTCAGAGAACGTGAGTTCGTCAGCATCATCAATGTGCTCGCCGCTGATCGTGATTTCGACCTGAGTGCCAACCTTGGCCCCCATCGGAGTCGTCGTCAGCAACCGCGGAGCCGGCAGGCCGACCGATTGGGCGAAGGACGGCGAAGCCAAGCTCAACGACGCTCCAAAGATCAATGCCGTGAGGAACAGCGAACGGCGACGCGAGTTACAAACGAAGTCAGTCATCATGTGCCTAATGGTTGAAAAGGAATTCCTTGGTATTGATCAACGCCCAAATCAAGTCTTGCCAATTCGCGTTCGTGGCGTTGCCGGGTTCATTCAAATAGTCGAGCGCGGTCTTTAGTTCTGGCGGGCGCGGTTCGCGAGAGAACGCGGCGAGGTACAGCTCACGAATTTTTGCTTCGGCCGGTTTGTCTTCTTTCGCGAGGCGTTCGGCACGGCCGGTGGGCGAAGCAAGTTTCGCTTTTAGTTCGGACGCGTTGAGCAAGTGCAGGCTCTGCGCGAGGCTTGACGATTGAACTCGTTCGCATTCGCAGACGCTCTCGGCTTCGGGGCGGCCGAAGACTCGCAGGAATTGTGAGGAGGCGTTGTAACTGTTGTCGGGGAGCGCGACGGCTCGCGTTCCCGGCGGGAGGTTGGCGAAGTCGGTCTGCGTCCCCGCCAGCCGGTCGATCGCGTCCAGCAGGACTTCCGCCTGAAGGCGTCTCGGGTAGTAGCGCGAGTAGTTCTGCCGATCGACGATGTTGTGTTGGTTGGGGACTTCGCTCAGTTGATAGGCTCGTGATTGCGTGACGACTCGCACGAGTTCCTTCAGGTCAAAGCCGCTGGTGATGAAGTGCTTTTCGAGGGCTTCCAGCAGCGCGGGATTCGTTGGCGGGTTCGTGTCGCGAATGTCGTCTTCTGGCTCAATCAGGCCGCGCACGAAGAAGTGTTTCCAATACCGATTGACGAGCGACTTCGCAAAGAAGGCGTTGTGCTTGCCTCCCATCCAATCGGCCAGTTTGAGGCGAGGGTCTTCATCGGCAGTGATCTCGGGAATGACATCGCCCAGCGCGGCCGGCTTGAGAGCGATGCCTGTCTTGATGTTCGCGGCCGTCGCGAGGCCGCGCTTGTGGAAGATCAAGTCTTCACCGCGAGTCCCCGATGGCTTGCGGCCGACCTGACTGAAGAACGCGGTCAGCGAGTAATAGTCGTCCTGACTCCAGCGCTCGAACGGATGGTGATGACACTGGGCACACTGCATCCGCACTCCGAGGAAGAGTTGAGCCACATCCTCGATCTGCTGCTTCGGTTCTTTGACGCGCTTGTACCACGCGACGGGCGGATTCCCGATCACGGTGCCGGTCGCGGCGAGCAGCTCACGCACAAACTGGTCATACGGTTTGTTGGCGAGGAAACTGTCTCGCACCCATGCATGAAACGCGAAGTTGGAGACCGTGTCGCTGGCGTCGTCACGGCGATTCTTCAGCAGGGCAGTCCACTTGTTGGCGAAGAAGTCGGCGTAGTCGGGACTTTGCAGCAGGTCGTTGACGACGTTGTCACGCTTTGCCTCGTCCTTACTCGCGAGAAACGCGGCGGACTCTTCTTCGGTCGGCAACCGCCCGCCGATGTCGAGCGTGACACGTCTCAAAAACGTTGAGTCATCGCAGACAGGCGACGCCGGGATGCCGAGCAACTTCAGATTTCCGAAGACCAAATCATCAACGAAGGTCTTTGACGGCGGCATGTTTTCCACTGGCGCGCCGAGTGGGATCGAAGCGCTGTAGACCGCGACGCGCCCCTGATACCGCACCATCACGGCGACGTTGCCGACGATGTCCGAAATCTTCACTAAGCCGCGATCCGTCACGTCAGCCATTGCTTTGTCGTTGGCTTCGTACAACGCCATTCCGGTGATGTCGCGAACGCTTCCGTCCGAGTACTTGGCCAGCACTTTGAGCTGCTGTTCCGCCTTCCGCTGGATCGAACCGTGGCTAGGCTGGACCTCGAATGAGACAAACTTGGGCGTGGCTTCGGTGTCGTACGGTACTCCCTGACGAATCCACTCTCGCAGTACGGCGTACCCGTCAGAAGCGGCTTCCAGCCGAACGCCGCCACCGTGCGGCACTTGGCCCGACGCTTTCAGCAGCAACAAACTTCGATCGGGGGCACCGGGGAACAACCGCCGGTTGCGGCCTTCCTTCACCAGATGCTCGAAGTCTTCCAGCGGCTCAAACCCGAGCAGCGACAGTTGGAACCCTTTCTGCCCGCCACCCGCCTTGGCATGGCAGACGCCGACGTTGCAGCCCGACTTCGTCAACACTGGCATCACATCATTGACGAAACTCACACGCGGTTCAGAGGCATTCAAAGTGGGCGAATCGATCGCCGCAAAGATGGCTCCCACCAGCGGCAAGAACAAACTCGCCCGCCACCCGCGTTGTCGAGATCTGTTGTTGTTTGAGGGCATGTCGTTTCCGTTGCAGTCCAAGTTGAAGCCCGAAACTCACGGCAAGTCTTGGCTTAGTTTTGAGGCCCCACCGGGCTTGCCCCGGTGGCTCGCGGGTCTTTGCACGACTTCGGAATCCAGTTGGAATTGAATTGAGTAGTGCAAAAACCTGATTCCACCGGGACAAGCCCGGTGGGGTGAGTTTCAAAACAAAGTCTAGCACGCATCGGGGGCCTCTCACACAAAACAGATCAGTAAAATCTGCGGGGTGAGGAGATTGAAGTCGGTCGCTCGATCCACTGCAACAGAGATCAGGGCCAATGTCGCGGCACTTCCCGATTTCAAGAGAGCGCCTCGTCAGGCGCAGTGTGTTGAGAATTCCGACGGGTGGCCGTGCTGGAGACGCTTGGGGCCAAGCCACGGGGCATGCCATCACCACCGCAGACCGAGGCTTCGCGAAGGCGCAACTTCCCCGGCCACCCAGCCGGTCCCAGTTTCGACCGCGCCCGAATCAGCGAACAGCAGCCAAAATCCAGCGAGTACAACAACGATGACAGCGGATAAAGTGGCTCGAATAGCTCGTACAATGGCGATTCCAGTCCGTACAATACCGATTACAGTCTGTGTAATGGCGAGTATTCGACAGGAATCGCCATTGCCTGATGAGGACTCGCTGTTTTACGTAGAATGTTCGCCATTTTATTCGCTAAAACAAGCCATTTCAGGCGAACCGCGACGGGTGGCCGTCGCTGGAGCTGCTTTGGGCGAAGCCACAGGGTATTCCATTTCCACCGCAGACCGAGGCATCGCGAAGACGCTCCTGCCCCGGCCACCCAGCCGTGCGATCCCTGACTCTATTGCCGCTCGATCTTGCCCAGCCTCTCTTCGACCACGAGGCGGAAATTGAACAGGAGGCGATCCAGCTCCCAGCCGTTGAGCCCAGCCTCACACGCCACGCCGAGATAGAACTCCTCATGAGCGGCGTATGTCGGGAACGAAAGCCCGAGCTTCTCCGAGATGGCCAAGATGCGCACGTCTAACGCGATGCTGTCGCGGAAGTCTTCGTGGTACACGTCCATCATGATATTCCGGGCGTATTTCGGACCGATACCGGGGAACGTCCGAAGGAAGCGAATCTTGGCATCTCGCCCACACTCGGCGAGCAGTAAGGACTTGGCATTCTCTGGACCGCCGAGTTGCTGGACGTAGTCGAAGCACGCGAGGATGAAATTAGCCTTCCTGTCTGGCATGCGGATTCTGGCGACTCGGCAGATCTGATGGACCTGCTGCTTGCGAGCCTCCGGACTCAAAGCCGCGAGGACCGGATAGGTGACATGCCGGTAGTTGTCCTGATTGCCGACCAGCCCGTGCCAGCCGGATGCCCGACCCATCGTGGAGAAGCTTTGGATCAGGTAGTGCCAGATGAAGTCTGGCCGAGCCAGCCCGCTTGCCTCTTGCTTGAGCCGTTCGAGTTCCGCGCGCTGTTCAACAGCGAGGGTACGGACGACAGTGACAAGTTTGTTGCGGCCAGCGGTAGTGTCCATCGAAGCGTCCTCCGCGGTTTGCATCGAGCCGACGCTACGTGCTCAATCCGCGACGGCCAGCACCATTCTTGGCGAGCGAACGGAGGCGAGGCGGTCGAGGTCTCGTTCGGCGGCGGCGAGGCTGCCGGCGCTGGTGCGGTGAGTCATGATGATGAGCGGGACGGTCGGGATCGCGCCGGCGGTGGCGTCCACTTCGGGGGCTTCCGGCTGGATGATTGTCGAGAGGCTGATGCCGTTTCGACCGAGGACGCCGGTCACTTCGGCGAGGACGTTGGGGCGATCCTCCACGGAGAGTCGCAGGAAGTAGCGGCTCGTCGATTCATTGAGCGGAGCGAGTGCGAACGGTGGGGTCTCACGCCACAGATCGAGATGCGCGAACGTGAGTTGTGCGCGGCCGATGGCGAGGTCGATGATGTCGGCCGTCACCGCGCTGGCCGTCGGAAGTTGACCCGCTCCACGCCCCGAGTACCACACGTTGCCGACCACGTCGCCGTCGAGCAGGATCGCGTTGAACGGGCCGTGAACTTGTGCGAGCGGTCGGTCGGCGCGAATCAACGTTGGACGAACGCTCATCTCCAACCGGCCCTTGTTCAAGCTGACGCGCGCGAGCAGCTTGATCGTGTAGCCGAGATCCTTCGCGTGCTGGATGTCGGTCCGCTCCAGCTTGTCGATCCCCGAGACATGGAACTCGGACGACTTCACCTTCACGCCAAACGCCAACTGCGCGAGGATGCCGAGCTTCTGTCCGGCATCGGTCCCGTTCACGTCGAGTGTTGGATCGGCCTCGGCGTACCCGAGGTCTTGCGCCTGTTGCAGTGCTTCGCCGTAAGACTGACCACGCAGCAGCATCTCGGACAGAATGTAGTTCGTCGTGCCGTTGAGGATCGCCTGAATGCCGATGATCTGATTGGCGGCCATCGACTGACCGACGGCCGCGATGATCGGAATGCCTCCCGCGACTGCCGCCTCAAAACAGATGGTCCGTTTGTGCTTGCGGGCACATTCAAAAATCTCGTCGCCGTGTTCGCACAGCAGAGCCTTGTTGGCCGTGACGATGTCTTTGCCTGCTTCGAGCAGCCTCAGCATCACTTCGCGCGCGGGATGGATGCCGCCCATCAATTCGACGGCGACATGGATGTTGGGGTCGCGGATGACCGATTCGATGTCGTTAGTGAGGACGCCAGCGGGAAGCGTCACGTCACGCGACTTGTTCATGTCGCGAACGACGGCGCGGCGAATCTCGATGGGACGACCGGCTCGTTGGAGAATGCGTTCGGGGTGTTCGGTCAGAATCTTCGCGACGCCGGTCCCGACGTTTCCCAAACCAACAATCGCGAGTTGAAGAGGCTCAGCAGGCACAAGAAATCCTTTCGGCGGATCGGTCCATCGGTTAATGCCGAGGCATGTTGGCGGTCCACTCCCTGCGGACCGCGAATCGGGGCCGAATCCTAATCGCGACCTCCGAGAATGCCAACTCGCCTTGTAAAGCCGAGTCAGCAGCCATTCCTCGCCGCATCGCCCCCCTCTTTCTGTCCCACATTTTTCTGTAGCTCTTCGTTGTTTCTTGGAGGAGACGAACAGAAAAATGTGGGACAGAATGATGAGCCAAATTGATCGCCGCCAATACGTGATTGCGACGAACCGGGCCTCTTAAATTGCCATCAGACGCAACATCGGAGACAACCATGCTCACCGCAACATCCCTCACACGCCGCGAGCCACGTCGCTCGAACAGATATTCTCCCGCCATGCCCGCATCGTTGACGAACATTCTCGCCGAACCCATCGCATCCCGATTCAACGAGCCTCGCCAATTGAGCGCCGTCGGGGCGGTGAACTATCTCAACTCGAAGCCGCTCATCGAGGGGCTGGATCAGTTGCTGAACGGCCACGCCACGCTACGGCTCGATTACCCCAGCCGTCTCGCCGACGATCTCGCCTCGGGCCGGTTGGATGTCGCGCTGATCCCGAGCATCGAATACTTTCGCGGACAGAACTACGAGGTCATCTCGGACGCCTGCGTCGCCGCGCACGGGCCGGTTCTCAGCGTGAAGCTCTACAGCCGCGTGCCGTGGGGCGACGTGAAATCGGTCGCGCTCGATGAAGGCTCGCGGACGAGTGCGACTCTCGCCCGCATCCTGCTCGCCGAACGACACGGCGTCTTCCCGAAGCTGGAACCGCTGCCGCTCGACCACCGCACGCAAGATTCTTCTGCTGATGCGATCCTGCTGATCGGCGACCGCGCGATCAACCCGCCGAATGAACAATTCCTCGGCACGTGGGACCTGGGTGAAGAGTGGCTGGAGTGGACCGGCTTGCCGTTTGTGTTCGCGATGTGGGTGGGGAGGCGGGTTGTGGGGCGAGGGTTGAGGATTGAGAGTAAGAACCCTCTCAACCTGTCTTCAGCTTCCTCCCTCAACCCTCAGCCCTCAACGCTTGACCAACTCCTCAGCGCGTCTCGCGATCTGGGCATCCAACGCCTCGACGACATCGCGCGGCGCGAGGCCCCGTTGCTCGGCCTGTCTCTCCCCACAACCGTCAGCTACCTTTCGGAAAACCTCCAATACCACCTTGGTCCCGCTGAAAGAAACGGCTTGAAACTGTTCTACGAACTGGCAGCAGGAATGGGGCTGGCACCGGCGGAAGTGGAATTGAGGTTCCGGCAAGATTCCTCTGACCGCAGTAAGTCCTGATGCACCCCAACAAACACATTCGAGACGCCATCGAATATGCTCTGGCCTGTGGATGGAGGTTCACTCCCTCCCATAGCCATGCGTTTGGACGACTGTGGTGCCCCGAATCGACTCGCGAAGGATGTCATTTCTCAGTTTGGTCAACGCCTCGCAATCCGCAGGGACACGCGCGGTATATTCGCTCGCAGGTCGATGCCTGTCCGCACACGACCCCAGACACGACTGAAGAGAGTTGAGACGGCGACAACCCATGCAGGAGAAATCCATGTCCTACGAATTCACCCTCTGGGTCAGACCCGGTACTAGCGATCCCGATGCGTGGGCAAACGCCGTCTATGAGGCAGGTGGAGACGACACGTTGGTCGGCAGCGACTGCGGTCAGGATTACATCCGCTTCGACCGTGACGCCGCCACATTTGATGAGGCGGTTCGCTCCGCCGTTCAAACCGTCCACGAAGCGGGCGGACAGGTGAGCCGCCTCGAAGTCCCGGAAGAGCAACTGGCATGGGCTGCGCACGACTGATCGTTGGATGTCAGATGTCTGTGACCGGAATGAAGGAACGAAGAAGTGTCTGTTGAATTGAATCGCCTGTTGGATAAGGCCGTCTCGGGGGAACGACTTTCTTCCGAGGAGGGGCTGCGGATTTTGGAGTCGCATGATCTGGTCGCGATCGGGGCGGCGGCGGATGCGGTGGCGAGGCGGTTGCATCCCGAGCCTTACCGCACGTTCAACATCGACCGGAACATCAACTACACGAACGTCTGTTCCGCCGTGTGCGACTTCTGTGCGTTCTTTCGGAAGCCGAAAAGTCCCGAGGGATACACGCTCGACAAGGAGACGATCTACAAGAAGATCGAAGAGACCGTCGCGCTGGGTGGCGATCAGATCCTCATGCAGGGCGGGATGAACCCCGACTTGCCGATCGAGTGGTATGAGGACTTGTTGCGCTCGATCAAGGAACGCTTTCCGCAGGTGAACCTGCACTGTTTCTCGCCTCCCGAGATTCATGCCCTGCACAAGCTGAGCAAGCTGCCGGTGCGGACCGTGTTGGAACGGTTGAAGGCAGCGGGACTGGGCAGCCTGCCGGGCGGGGGCGGTGAGATTCTGGTTGATCGTGTGCGGAAAGAGATGACGCGCGGCAAGTGCTTGACCGACGAGTGGCTCAACGTCTGTCGCGAATGGCATCTGCTCGGAGGCATCGGTTCGGCCACGATGATGTTCGGTCACATCGAAACGCTGGCTGAGCGGATCGAGCACCTCGAACGACTGCGTCAGCTTCAAGACGAAACGCATGGCTTCACGGCGTTCATCGCGTGGACATTTCAGCCGGACAACACGGACATGGCTCAGATCCCGCCAGCCGGTTCGTTCGAGTACCTCAAGACGCAGGCGGTCGCCCGGCTGTATCTCGACAACTTCCCGAATATCCAGTCGTCGTGGGTGACACAGGGGGAGAAGATCGGCGGCCTTGCGCTCCACTTCGGCGCGAACGACATGGGCTCGTTGATGATCGAAGAAAACGTTGTGGCCGAGGCGGGGACGGTCCACCACCTGACGCTCGACACGATCAAGCGACTGATCCGCGAGGCAGGCTACATCCCTCGGCAGCGGAACGTCTTTTACGATTACATCGATTCCGAAGAGCCTGCCGACGAGCGAAGGTCCGCCTCGCACGCCGGTCGCGTCGCGCTGCCGGTGTTGAACTGAGTTTTCTCGCGCCAACCCGGCGTTCGGTTCCGAGGGGCGGGAAGTTTGCGGGTTAGACTTGCCGACAAGGAAGACTCGTCAACGACTTGCAGTTGGATGTATCGAGTCTTCGACGCTGACCACAGTAGCCTTCATCGTCCGCATGAAGAGAGCCGATTACAGAGCACTGTGACGACTCATAAGTCGAACTCACGTTCGGCTTTCTTCACGCGGAGCGATGAAGGCTACTTTCAGCCAACGGAACCAGAACTAGTCCGACGCGCGAGCGACGGCTTTGCTCACAGTCACGATTCAGCTCTCGCTTGCGCGTCGGGCTAGTTGGAGTCCGCCCCGTGATCACCGTCGAACGACTGACGAAGCGGTTTGCTGACCTTCAAACGGGCGGCTTCACGGCACTGGACGGCGTCAGTTTTGAAGTTCGTCCCGGTGAGATACTGGGGCTGCTGGGACCGAACGGTGCGGGGAAGACGACCTGCTTGCGAATGCTCAGTACGGTGCTCCGACCGACGAGCGGGACCGCCTTCGTCGCCGGTTACGACGTGACGACGCATCCGACCGAGGTCCGTGCCCGCATCGGCTTCATGTCGAACAACACCGGCATCTACGACCGCATGACGGCGTGGGAGATGGTCGAGTACTTCGGTCGCCTCTACGGCATCCCTGAGGAGGCTCTTCAAAAGCGGATCAGCCAACTGTTCGATCGCCTCTCGATGAACAACATCCGCGACGTGCTGGGATCAAAGATGTCCACGGGGATGAAGCAGAAGGTATCGATCGCGCGGACGATCGTTCACGACCCGCCGGTCCTGATCTTCGACGAACCGACTTCGGGCCTAGATGTCCTCGTCGCGCGGAACGTGGTCGATGAGATCAAGTCGTTGCGCGAACAAGGCAAGTGCATCATCTACTCGACGCACATCATGCGTGAGGTCGAGAAGCTCTGTCACCGGATCGCGATCATCTACAAAGGCCGACTGCTGGCAATCGGCTCGGTGCAGGAGCTAAGCGAACAATACAAACAGCCCGACATGGAAGAACTGTTCTTCCAGTTGATCGATGAATACGAAGCAAAGCTGGCGGCGGTCGCGTGATCTTTGGGCGCAAGCCCTCTTGTCGGTTTCGGAGCGAGGCGGCGTCAGCCCCCTGGTTTTGAGTGACCTGTCGTCCGTGGGATCCAAGAACCGGGGGGCTGACGCCACCCCGCTCCGAAAATCATCGGAAAGAGCTGACGCTCATGAAGTGGCGAAACATTCTCCTGATTTTCCGCCGCGAGGTGCTGGACCAACTGCGTGACCGACGCACGTTGTTCATGGTCGCCGTGTTGCCGCTCTTGCTGTATCCCGTGATGGGGATCGGCATGGTCCAGATGACTGTGCTGTTTTCCGAGCAGCCGCGCACCGTGGTGATTCTTGGCGCGGACAACCTCCCGTCGATGCCGCTCGTGTTGGGAGACCGCTTCGCCAAGAACTGGTTCCGCAACCCCGTCGATGCGGACAAGCTGCGCGTCATCACCGATGGGACTCCCGCGAACGATCCGTCGGCCCCCGCGAGTGTCTTGTCGAAAGAGGACTCGGCTGAGCGAAGAGCTCTCGTTGAACGCGCCGTTCGCTTGCGCGGGCAACTCAAACAGCGCATGGAGTTGGAGACGCAGCTCGCCGCCGCGCGCGAGGCCAAGCAGATTCAAGATGTTCTGCGATTGCAGGGCGAACTGCGGCTGGTGTCCGATCCGTTGGGGTCGCTCTTTTCGGACAGCGGCATCCAAGTGTTGATCGTCATCCCATCCGACTTCAAAGCGAATCTCGATCGGCTGCGTGGCGAGTTGGCCAAGCGCGGAGCCGATGCCCCGCTGACGGCTGTCGATTACCCGCGTCCCGTCATCGTGCAAAACAGTGCTGACGAGAGATCGGTGATCGCTCACAACCGCGTCACCGAGGTCCTCGACGAATGGGAGCGGTCACTGCTGCGAGAGTATCTGCGTGACAGCGGTCTCCCCGAGAACCTGCCGACGCCCGTCAAGCCGACGGAACTGGACCTCGCCGAGCAAGATCAAGTGTCGGCCAACGTCTGGGCCAAGCTCTTCCCCGCACTCTTGATCCTGATGGCGCTGACCGGCGCGTTTTACCCGGCCGTCGATCTGGGAGCGGGTGAGAAGGAACGCGGCACGATGGAGACGCTGCTCATCTGTCCCGCCACGCGGACGGAAATCGTGCTGGGCAAGTTTCTGACGGTCATGTTGTTCAGTGCCTCCACGGCGATGCTCAACATGGGAAGCCTCGGGTTCACCGGCAAGTACATGGCGTCGTTGGCGGGCGGGGGCGGAGCCGCTTCCAAACTGGGCGATCTCGCGCTGCCGCCACTCTCGTCGTTGATCTGGATTCTGGTGATGTTGCTGCCGTTGGCGAGTCTCTTCAGCGCGCTATGCCTCGCGCTAGCGACGTTCGCCAAGAGCAGCAAAGAGGGGCAGTACTATCTGACGCCGTTGCTCATGGTGACGATGGGCCTGACGGTCTTCTGTTCTTCGCCCGCGTCCGAGATCGAGCCGTTCTACAGCGTGCTCCCCGTCATGGGACCAGCCTTGTTGCTGAAAGGGCTGCTCAAGGCGACCGGCCCTTCACGCGACATTTACTTCTACGTCATCCCGGTCCTCGTCACGTCGATCGGATACAGCCTGCTCGCGCTGTGGTGGGCGATCGACCAGTTCGGCAGTGAAGAGGTCTTGTTCCGCGAGGCCGAACGCTTCGACCTGCGTCTCTGGGTGAAGCATCTCCTGCGCGACAAGGAACCGACGCCGACATTCGCCGAAGGTGGCTTCTGCTTCCTACTCATCCTGCTCCTTCAGTTCGCGACGATGAAGTCGATGCAGTCGGCGATGGTCGGGGCGAGTCCCGAGTCGCGCGGCTTACTGACCATGCAACTGCTGGTCATCCAACAGATCGCCTTGATCGCGACCCCCGCACTGATGATGGGCGTGATGCTGACGACCAGCGTGCGCCGCACGTTCTCACTGCGCTGGCCGGGCACAGGTCGGTTGGCGTGGGCTGCCTTGTTGCCGTTCGCGCTCCATCCGCTGACCGTCGAACTCCAGATGAGTCTCGTCTGGTTCTTCCCGAAGCCACCGCCGGGCTTGGCTGAAACGATGCAGCTCATGTCGAGTGACAACCAACCACTGTGGCTCGTTCTGTTGGCGTTCGCCGCCGCTCCGGCCATCTGTGAAGAGCTGGCGTTTCGTGGCTTCTTACTCAGCGGACTCAAACGGAGGGGCAAGGTCGGCGTGGCGATCGCCCTCTCCAGCCTGGCCTTCGGCATCATCCACATGATTCCACAGCAGGTCTTCAACGCCGCGCTGTTGGGAGTAGTCCTCGGTGCGATCTGCGTTCGCTCGCGCAGCATCTTCCCCGGCATGGTTTTTCACTTCCTCTACAACACGCTCGCCGTGCTGCATGGTCGAGTCGGTGGCCAAGTTCCCGACGTCGGCTTCTTCGGCTGGTTCTTCCGCCACGAGGCGAGTTCCGTCGCGGGTGAAGTCGGTGCCTTGCGCTACGAACCGGTGCTGCTCTGCCTCGCCTCGCTCGCCGCCATCAGCTTGCTGCATCGACTAACAAATCATCCCAAGATTTTGGAAGAGTGGGACCTGCCCCCTGATCGCTCCGCCGCGAGTCCGCTCATCGAACCGGCCTCGCCACGACCCGTCGATGCGGTGAGTGCGGCGACGTAAGGGATCGGCGCATCAATAACCGTCGTGATTTGTCGGTTGAGTTTTGGTGAGCCGGGTGTCGTAAGGCCCCGGATTCTTCGACTACCCGTCCGGGGCCTTCGGCACCTGGGCCACCAAACTCCGACAGTCATCGATACGCCAATCCTAAGGCATCCGGAAACAGACGACCGGAAACAAAGGGCTGCGCTGGACACACCAACCCGAAGTGTGAACGAGGTCGTCGATCAACGTTTCCCTCCCTCTCTCTCTCACTTCCTTCACTCATGCCCTCGTTCACACTTCGGATTGGTGTGGGTCGGTCAACTTCCTCCACTTACGCTCACACCGCGATGGCAGCTCGCTGCGGATGCCCGCTATCATCCGACCTCGCGCGATCCGTGGGCGTGGCCCGTCGCGACGAATCGGTGGAGTTCGTCTCTGTGAGATCGGGGCAATCGTGAACACGTCGCGCTATGGGATCGAGTTGGTCTTGCTCGGAATGATGCTCGGGCTGTGCGGCTGCGGATCCGCCGCGACCAAAGGCGACAAGCAGCCGGACTCGAACGCCGTCGCAAACAGCGGAGCCGCTCAGACGCGCACTGCTGACTCTGCCACATCGAACGTCAACCACACAGTGGCCACGCAGGAAGCCGTTGATGGCGACTCGGCCTTCGCCTCCGTGAAGCAGACTCTCGCAGCCATCCAGCGCGGCGATCTCGAGGAGGCTTACGAGTTCCTGCCGCCGGGCTATCAGTCCGACATCGACGGTCTGGTCCACGAGTTCGCCTCGAAGATGGATGCCGAAGTCTGGACGAGGCTCTTCGGAACGCTGCGCAAGTCGTTCGCGGTGCTGCGGATGAAGAAGGCGTTCATCCTGGAACTCGATCTGTTCGCGAACCGGCCCGAGTACGAGCCGATGCGAAAACACTGGGACGAGGTCGTGTCGCTGCTCGACCAGTTGGCGACCGGCAGCGCAGGGGACTTGGAATTTCTGAAGCAGGCCCGCGCGAAGTCGCTGTTGCCGGGAGACGCGTCAAACATCGTGCGGCAACTCGACGCGATCGGCCTCGGCGTGGGAGCGGACCTCGCGCGACAGTTCGCCGCCATCAAGGTCGAGCAGATCAAAGCATCGGGCAACGAACACGTCCTCTCATTCCAAGGCCAGCGCGATGAGCGGCCGCTCGAGATCGCGTACATCAAGCACGATGGCCGCTGGCTGCCAAAGTCGCTCGTCGCGCAGTGGTCCGCCGGGATCGAAGCCGATCGCGCGTGGCTGGCCAAGCTGCCCGAGCAGATCAAGGTCGCGAAGCCGCGCGTGTTGGAGAGCCTCACGCAGGCGGACGGACTGCTCGACCAATTGCTCGCCTCAAACAACCGCGACGAGTTTCAACAGGCCGTCGGCCCGGCGCTCCTCTCGCTCGCGCTGGCTTGGCCGCGCATGCAGCAACTCGCCCAGCAGTCAGCGTCGGGCAAGTCAGACCTGCCGCCGGTCACGATTGCCATCAATCGCGAACTGTCCGAGAGCGAACAAACCAAACTGATCGATGTCGTCGTGAAGCCGTTCCAGGCAACCGGCTCCGACTACACGCTGCTGGCCAACGATGGCCGGACGCTCTGCCGCCTGACGAAGGTCGCCGATGTCCCGCTGCTGCGCGAGAGCCTCGCCAAACACTTCGGCCTCAAGCCGGATGAGGTGGCATTCGACAAGGAAGAGTCGCGGATCAAGGTCGAGCTCGAACCATAGCCCGCAGGCTCAAAGCTCAACCGACCAGCTCTTGGATCGGCTGGCCTTCGGGGAGGACCATCAGCGGGCGGCGGCCGTGGTCGTAGAACGTGTGGTGATGATCGATGCCGAGCGTGTGGTACATCGTCGAGAGGACGCAACCCGGCGAGTACGGTTTGGTGGTGGGGTACTCGGCGCGGGCGTCGGTGGTGCCGATGGCCTGACCCATTTTCAAGCCGCCTCCCGCGAACAGGACGCTCATTGCACCGGGCCAGTGGTCGCGGCCGGAACCGGCGTTGATGCGGGGCGTGCGGCCGAACTCGCCCATCGCCATGACCATGACTTCGTCCTGAAGACCTCGCACATAGAGATCATCGACAAGAGCGGCGACGGCCATGTCGAACTTGGGCAACAAATTGTTCTTCAGTTGGGCGAAGTTGTCGCCGTGAGTGTCCCAGCCTCCACCCGCTTGCACCGTGATGTAGGTCACGCCCGCCTCGACGAGTCGTCGCGCGAGCAGGCAGCTTTGGCCGAGATCGTTCCGGCCGTACTTCTCCCTCAGTCGCGGGTCTTCCTTGTTGATGTCGAAGGCTCGCAGCGCCTTTTCGCTCGTCACCATCTCGAAGGCGTCGCGGTAGAACTTGTCGAGGCCGACGATGTCCCCCTTCGCATCAATGTCGCGGCGGATGGTATCGACCTGCCCGAGCAACTGCTGGCGACGTTCGAGCCGCGACAGCGTCGTCTGTCCCGGTAGCTTCATGTTCCTGACCTGGAAGCCCGCGTCGTTCGGGTTGCCGTCCGGCGCGAACGGGTTGTACGACGCACCGAGATACGCCGCCTTGCCGAGTCCAATCCGATTCGGCACGTTGCAGTAGGCGGGCATCCCCGGCTCATTCGGTCCCTTCAGCGCCGCCACGACCGAACCGCACGAAGGGTAAAGGTTGTCGCCCACTTCAATCGTCGGCTGGTATCCGGTGAGCATCCACTGCGACGCCATGCCGTGTCCGGCATTCGTATGCGTCGCCGAGCGAACGACCGAGAACTTATCGAACATCTTGGCTTGATAGGGCAGGTGCTCGCCGATCTCGATGCCGGGGACGTTGGTCGCGATGTTCTTGAACTCGCCGCGATACTCGGCCGGCGCCGTCGGTTTGAGATCGTACATGTCGAGATGACTCGGCCCGCCCGCCTGCCAGACGAGAATCACCGACTTCCGCTTCGACGACCCGCCCGCCTCCGCCGCAGCCGCTTCATGGCGCAGCAGGTTCGGCAGCGTCAGGCCACCGATGGCCAAGCCGCCCACGCGGAGGAAGTCCCTCCGATTCACACCATCACACGTCCGCGTGTTCGATCCGAGAATGTCGAGCATGGTCAACCTTTCGTCTTTCAGCCTTCGCCGTTGATTCAAACCGATTCTATTCATCTGGCGGAGTTCAGCGAACTCTTGCGAATGTAGACTGTCCCAGCCGCCTCCAATGCGGCAACTTCCCCCGCTTTAGCCAAGCGGGTCAGTTGCTCCAAGTGATGAACTGTCTCAGTGGAGAGATACGACTCCGAACTGAAACCCGAGTCGAATATCGCTTCCACTTCGATGGCGACCGCGTAGTCACCACCGACGACCCAGTGCGTGATCAATTCCTTGCGAGGTAGCCGCAACGCCTCTAGTCGTTCAACCGACGAGGGCCGATCAAGGACCGCCTGCGATTCGCCAATTGCTGTGTTCATATTCAACCTCCATCGAAGAAGTGTGCTGTCACCAACTGAGCCGTATCGATCACCGCGATATAAGACCAGACCGCATTGACTTCGGTGCCGTCCGGCAACTCCTGCACAACGACGATGGAAGGATTCGGCAGGTCAGCATCACGCACGTCGAGAACATCACCTTCTTCCAGTCCAATTTCCAGTTGCCATAGTTCCAGCCCCCGTTGCGCCAATCGCTGCGCGGCATGCAGCGTGATTCGATATCGACCGTCCGCGACAGCCGGTCTGATTGTCTCGATTAGGTCCATGCGTCGCTACCACCGTCAATGATTGAATAAGAACTCTTTCGAGTTCACCAGCGTCCACAGCAAGTCCTCGACTCCTTTACGCGGCTCAGGGTCGCGGTCGATGTAGGCGGCGGCGTTGAGGATTTCGTTGCGGGTTGGGAACCGGGATAGGCTGGCGAGATATAGCTCCTCGACAATTTGGTAGGTAGATCGTTTGGCCTCGAACAGCTTGGCGATGCGGGCGTTGCCGTTTTGGAGTTTGTTCTCGAACTCGTCCGAGTTGGCCAGCAGCAGCACTTGCGAGAGCGTCGCACCGGTCGAGCGTTCGCATTCGCAGCCGCTCACTCGGCGAGGACGGTCGAAGGTGTCGAGGAAGTAGGAACCAAAACTCTCGTTGGGGAGATCGACCGCGCGGGCACTCGCGCTCATGTTGCTGAACTGCGTCTTGGCTCCCGTTGCCTGTTCGACGGCGTCGTGCATGACTTCGGCGGGGAGGCGGCGGGCGTAGTACCTCGCGAAGTTCTGCTGGTCGCCGCGATTGTCGCTCGTCGGGTCCGAGGCCAACTGGTAGGTCTGGCTCTGCACCATCAGGCGGACCATGTGCTTGATGTCGAGTTGGTGATCGCGGAACTCGCGGGCGAGGGCGTCGAGCAGTTCGGGGTTCGACGGAGGATTGGTCTCGCGCATGTCGTCGATCTCGTGAACCAGGCCGCGTCCGTAGAAGTGGCCCCACAGGCGGTTGACCAGCGTACGGGCGAAGAACGGGTTTTCGGGCTTGGCCATCCAGTCGACGAGGGCGTGTCGCGGGTCTTCCTCGGGAGTGAACTTGGCGACGGGGCCGTCGAGAAACTTCGGTTCCAGCCCCTTGCCGGTGACCGGATTCGTGTCGTTCAGCGTGACATTCGGAGACGTGAAGTACGGCGGCGGCTCACCGAAACTCTTGCGGCCGAGCCGCGTGTAGAAGCCCGCCAGTCCGTAATAGTCCTCCTGACTCCAGCGTTCATACGGGTGATGGTGACACTTCGCGCATTGCAGTCTCAGCCCGAGAAAGACCTGCGCCGTGTCGGCCGTCGTCTGATGAAGCTGGTCGTCGCGAGACTGCCAGAACCAGTTGATGGCCGGCGCATCGGGCCACTCGCCACTGGCGGCGACGATGCCGCGGACGAACTCGTCGTAGGGACGGTTCCGCGCGATCATGTCCTTCAGCCAGTTGTGAAAGGCATACGACGCCCGGTCGGACCCGGCGAGGTTCGAGTTCCTCAAGATCGATCCCCACTTCATGGCGAAGTAAGCGGGATAGTCGGACGACGCGAGTAACCGTTCGATTACGGCGTTTCGCTTGGTCGTCCGATCCTGGTCCGAGGCCGCTGCGATGTCGGACTGGAACGCGCGAGCTTCCTCGACGGTTGGCAATCGGCCGCACAGGTCAACAGTGACACGACGGAGGAACGTCGCGTCGTCACACGGCCCGGACGGCTTGAGACCCAGCTTCTTCCACTTCTCGACGGTCAGTTGATCGATGAAATTCTTCGGTGTGAAACCGGGGATGCTCGCGAGCGGAGCACCCTGCGGACGGAGGACTCGGCAAACGGCGACCTGCCCCATGTAACGAGTCATGATGGCCGCTTCGCCTGTCGGTTCGTTGGCGGTGACGAGTCCGTCATCACTCACGACGGCGACGACATCGAGATTGCTCGAATACACCGCCTCGCGCGTCACATCGCGGCGGCTGCCATCGGAATACTCGGCCAACACGGCAAGCTGCTGTTGCTCGTTGACGTTCATCACCCGCTCGGGTGGCGTCATGATGAGCTTCGTCACGCGAGGTGCATTCGGAGCCGATGCCGGCGCCCCCGCCTGAATCCACGACAGAATCAACCGATACGGTTCGGACCCCGGTTCGATCCGCCGGCCTCCGCCATGAGGAACCGCCGCCGTTCCCTTGAGTAATAGCAAACTTCGCTCAGGCGCGGAGACCATCACGCGCCGACCGCGCGCCTCCGCGACGAGGGCGTTGTAGTCGTAGGCCGTGTCGAATCCGAACAGCGACAATTTGAAACCGTTCTGTCCGCTCGCCTTCCCGTGGCAGCCGCCGGCATTGCAGCCAAAGCGGCTCATCAGCGGTTCGATCTCGGTCGCGAAGTCCACCGGCCGCACCTGATCCAACCCCGAGACCTCGACCGGCACGACGACCTTCTGGCCACCATGCGTCACCTCAATCGAAGTCGTTCCATTCGCATGAGGGACCAGATACCCAGCCGCATCGACCGACACGACCTTCGCGTCACGGCTGACATACGTCCCCTTTCGCGTCGCGTCTGTCGGCCCATCACTCACCAACAACTGCCGCCGAGCAAATGCATCCAGAAACTCGACCTTCGTGGGTTCGACCCGCAACTCGGCAGCAGCGGCTCCGCGCGCACAGACCAGAGCGATCAACAACACACACGCCGAGGCCGCGCATCGCGACTTGTAGGATGGGCACTCCTGCCCGTCCGGCTTCGGCATTTCGCCCCGCTTCAAACTCGACGAGCGGACGGGCAGGAGTGCCCATCCTACGCCATTCGGCCCGCGAGATTCGGTTGTTGTGACGGGCATGCGGTTCATGGGCGAGACTCAACAGGCGGAGCGTACAGGCGGAGCGGGTCAAGTCGGGAGGTTGCGGCCAATCCCGGCCAACTCCCTCTGACAGAGAATTGGCCGAACGAGCCCCCTCGTTACACAAATCGGCAACGGCTGAATCGTACTTCCCGGAAAAACCGTCAGCAAACGGATCGGCCACTTCGTCGTGAAAGTAACGGTCTGGTTGTAACGATTGTGTGGTAGTGCCGCGCGGTCGAGCACGCCTCGATCACGGTTCCCCCGGACTTCACGCCCAAAGCATGTTGTGAGTGGCCAAGTGTCAGTAACCGGGGGTCCGGCGAGTGCCAGTATCCTGAGGTCATTGGAACACTCATCCGAGTGTTGGATTCCTCATCTTTTGGAGCTGATGGCATGGGTAAAAAAGAAGGCGGAAGGGCGGAGGAAATTGATGGTCCAACGTTTGCGGCACACGTTTCCGCCGCACTGACCTCCGGTTACTGACACTTGGCCGCTCATTGCACATTGCTCATTCACTCGAATCGGAACAGCGAGTAGTGCGAAAACCCGCGAGCCACCGGGGCAAGCCCGGTGGGGTCGCTGGTTTGAGGATTAGTGATTGAACAGGAACTCAGAACTATTGAGCAGTGCCCAGAAGACATCGGCCAGCGCGGCCTTCTGGTTCTTCGTTGGGCCGCCCGATTCGACGTACTTCGTCAGGCGTTCCAACTCCGCGGTGTGGGGCTTTCGGGTGAGAGCGGCCAAGTAGAGCGTTTCGATTTTGGCAGCGTCCTTCATCAGTGGGAACTCGGTGACGGCGGCGAGGGTCGCGCTGTTGTCGAGGTTCGTCGCGGTCGAGGTGAACTGGCCATTCATCAAAGCGAGGGCTTGCAGGATCGAGGTCTGTCGCTCCGTGTTCGAGTTGTTGTCGGGGGAGAAGAGCTCGAGGAACTCGGCGCGCGGGCCGGACTGGTTGAACGCGAAGACGTTCTGCTGCTGAGTCGGTTCGAAGAAGCCGACCGCCACGGCGAGGCTGTCGAAGAGTTGCTCGCCCGTCAGTCCCTGCACGGTCATTCGAGCGAACTGCTGCGGCTGATCCTGCGTGTCGTGCGACTTGCGGCTGGTCAGTTGATACGCCTTCGTCGAGGTGATCGCCCGGATCAGGTACTTGAGGTCAAAGTCGTGGGCCGCGAAATCGGCGGCCAGTTCGTCGAGCAACTCGGGGTGGCTCGGCTTGTTCGTCGCGGTGAAGTCATCGACCGGATCGACGATGCCGACACCGAAGAAGTGGCCCCACAGTCGGTTCACGGTCGCCTTGGCGAAGAACGGGTTCTTCTTCGACGTGGTCCAGTCGGCTAGTTCGCGGCGCGAGCTGACTCGCGTCCGCCACTGAGGCGACGTGCCGTCGAGTAGCGTGGCCTGCACGACCTGATCGACCTCGGGAATGGTCAGCTCGCGCCGATCAAAGACCTCCTTCACGCGGCCGACGAATTCCTCGTTGCGATCGACTCGTTCGATCCCCGCGAAGAAGGCGGCGTAGCCCCAGAACTGCTGCCGCTTCCAGGTGTCGGTCGGGTGGTCGTGACACTGCGCACATTCGATTCGCAGGCCGAGAAACATCCGCGACGTGGCGGCGGCCAGATTCTCGGGCTTGATCTGCTTGGCTTGAAAAAACGGCAGCGGCGAGACGTTGCCCGCCCCATCGAACGGCGAGTTCATCGCGCGGCCGGTGTCGAGCGGCACGGTCAGCAACTCTTTCACGACGGCGTCGTAGTGCGTGTTCTTCGCGAGATGCTGCCGCAGCCACGCCTCAAACCCCGGCAGTTGAGCCCGGGCCTGAAAGGCGGTGTTCCCCTCGGGCATCATCACCCGCCGCCAGAAGTGGCTGAAGTTGGTGAGATACTGCGGCCCGTCGAGCAACCCGTTGAGCAGTCTTTCTCTTTTGTCCGGTGACTCGTCCCGCAAGAACCGCCGCGCCTCCGACACCGGCGGGATCGTCCCACCGATGTGCAGCGACACCCGCCGCAGAAACTCGGCGTCATCGGAGCGGTCGGCCGGAGTCACGCCATCCGCTTTCCAGCGCGACTCCAAATGCATGTCGATCCGCGCGGCGAGGTCTCGCGCATCATCGGCCTTCGCTGGCGATGTGAGTGCAAACGATAATGCGGCTGTCACGACCAGAACAGACAAACGGCAGTGAGTCTGACGGGATGAGAGTGACATCGCGGTTCCTCGCCAACACGAAGTGTGAGACGACAACATCCATACAGGCACAATGTCTGACAGGTCAAGCCCCGCCATTCCTTAGCGAGCAATTCCAAGCTTCACGCGACTCGGATTGCCTGGTTTTCAGAGTCGGCCCTATAACCCGCGCGACTCGAAGCCGTTGGCCCGACCGCTTAGTCGGTGAGCGGATTTTATCGTGATGAGCGGTTAGTGAGAGGAGGCGACCCCGATGCGAGTTCTCTGTGCTTGTTTGTTGCTCTTGCTGCTGACCGGGTGTGCCATGTTTCCGCGTGAGGAGACAACCTCCGCAGTCGGATATCCGAACTACGACACGACCCCGGTTTCCGCGAAGGAAATGCAATGCCTCGTGCCGGGTGAGTGGTATCAGGTGCGTCTTCCGGAAAAGGACGGCCAATCTCACTTCGTCCGTGGCATCTTCCGTAACGGATACGTGGGACGCCTTCAGGAGTCAGACGAGGATTCCCTCACTCTGACGGATGTCACGAAATGCACTTTCTTCGATTCGACATCGGCCCTGCGCCGCCTGCCCCTCTGGGGTTCGTACTTCGAGAACGGCTGGAGTTCCTGCAAGAACGAGTCGGCTCCCGTGACCGTCCGTCGAACACAACTCATGTGGTTTGAACCGATCTCCGCCGAGAAAGCCGAACCATTTCGACGCTTCGACGAAATCATGAACACATCCTTCGACCTCTCCGCCAACAGTGACTCTACAAGCCAGAATGCTCCGGTCCCCGAAATGAGTCCCTTCCCGGACTCCAGCTTTCTGTTACCGAATCCAGAACGTGAAGAGAGGCTCAGTCGCAGACGAATCGAAATCTTGGAGATGCAAGCGGACCAGTGGTACTTCGTCGCCATGCGGCGGGAGGAGCGAGGTTCCCCAGAAAACCGAATAGCACATTTGGGGCTGGTCCGTCAGGTGAACGACGACTCCATTACTTTGACCAATGTCACAACTCAGAGCGAGTCTGCCGCTGGGAGGTCCGTTGAGACATCCTCCGAATTGAAGCTGCCACGCTCACAGATTGAGTACGTCCGTCAGGAAACCCCCGAACAGGCGGCAGAACTGATCGCCGAGATCAATGAATCACGTGAATGAATCGGCTGGGCGGCCGGGGTTGGAATGCTTCGCGAGACCCCGGGACTTCGTCCAAAGCGACTCCAGTCCCGGCCACCCGGACGCTTGGGCAATCGCCCCCTTTGAATTTGGGTGCCACGGTCACGGAGCCTCGACGTGGCCGTGCGAGGACGAGCAGTCCGTGCCCCAATTTCACGGCCACGTCGAAGCTCCGTGACCGTGGCACCCGAACCTGCCGCTGACTCGCATTGCTCCATTTGTTGATTCGGACCTATAACCCGCGCGCCGTGTTGACCTTTTCTCGTTCTCACTCTTCGGCAGTTACATGGATGTCCTGCCCCGCATCACTCGGCAGCTTGTGGAGCTGTTTCGTGGGATGTCGCTTGCTCAGCGAGCGACGTTTGTGGCGGTGCCGTTGCTGGTGTTCGGGGGGTTTGCGTGGTTGCTCGTCGCGAATCGGCCCGATGATTTTCAAGCGGTCTCGTTTGGGAAGGCGTTCGCGAGTGACGAGCTGTCCGCTACCGAGCGTGCTCTCAACCAAGCTGGTCTGACGAACTATCGGCGTGAGGGCCGCAAGCTGCTCGCGCCGGCGAATCAGCTCGATCGGTACAACGCCGCCCTCGTCGAGTTCGATGCCGTCCCCGCAGACTTGGGGACGCAGATGCTCAAGCAGTTCGAGTCGCTCGGTCCATTCACGACCGATCGGCAGCGACAGGAAATGAAAGAGGCGCTGCTGCTTCAGGAGCTGCGGCGAATGATCGAAGCGGTCCCGGACATCGAACATGCTCGCGTCGCGGTGGCCAACTCGGGACGCCGGGTTTCGTTCGGACAGAAGCCGCGCGTCACGGCCAACGTTACGGTGAAGCCGCGAGCGGGGCGAGAGCTTTCGTCGCGGTTGGTCGCGTCGTTGCGTCAGGCCGTGGCGAGTATGGTCCCCGATCTCAGCCCGGTCGATGTCACGGTGTTCGATGTCGCGCGCGGGCAAGCTCACACGGGTGAGGCGACCGGCGATGCGAGCGACAGTCATCTCATCCAGCGTGTGCGTGAGTTCACGCGCCAGTACGAGCAACAAATCCAGAAGGCGCTCGCGTTCATCCCGCAAGCGGTCGTGGCCGTTCACGTCGATGTGGACAACCTCAAGTCGTCGGTCACGCGGAACGAACGAACTCGCGTCCGAAGTGAGTCGCAACCAGTGGCCAATCGCCCGGAATCACGGTTGCCAGCGGTGTTCGAGGAAGAGCGCAGTCCGCTTGAAATGGAAGCCACTTCGCAGACGACCGCCTTTCGCGGAGTCGAGTCGGCCTATCACGAAGCCGTTCCCGGACAACGAGAGCCGTCCGATGAACCGTTTGAATTGGAGCCGCTTTCAACGCGGAAGTGGTCGGACGAGATCGTCCCGGCCGGACATGCGGACGTGCGGCGCGAGGTGAGCGAGAAGCAACTCCTCGCCGCAATGCCGCGTGCCGTACAAGTCAGCGTCTCAATCCCGCGCGATTACTACCGCGATGTCGCCGCGCGACGCCGTTCTCAGGGAGAACAGAACGAAGCTCGACTGGACCTTGATGCCATCGAAGAGGATGTGATCGCAAAGGTCGAACGAACCGTCGGTCGCTTGATCCCGGCCGGCTCGCCACACGAAGCGATCTCGGTCACGTCGGTCGATCGGTTGGAGACCGAGACCCCCGAGCCAACGCTGACGATGAATGAACAGCTCCTCGTGGTCGCTCAACGCCACGGTGGCTCGGTCGCCTTGAGTCTGCTCGCCGTCTGGGCACTCTGGATGTTGACGAGACTCACAGCCCGACCGACTCAGACCATTGAGCACTCCAATTCACGCGAACCCTCTGCGACGATGACGCACTTCGATTCGTCGAACATCGCACCGGTCACGATGTCACCACCAGAACCCGTTCCGCTCAAAGCGGCCCCCATCAAACCGGAAGCCCCTCAACCGCTACTCGCGTCATCGCAGCTTTGCGACGAAATCCGCAGCCTCGCCGAATCCGATCCCGCCACAGCAGCAGCAGTCCTCGGCCGCTGGCTGGCTGAGGCGAATGTTTGATGGTAGCGCGAGTGGAACGAGAAAGAAGTGCGTTGTGACACTGACCGAACATCACGGAATGGCAGCTCAGTCCATGGCGAGACACTTTCATTTGGCTGTCAGCGCAGTAGATCGCCCGGTCAGCGTTGTCGAACTCATGCTCAATGAATCCCTCTGATGCACAACACGTCCCAAGCCGCGATCCTTCTCCTGAGCCTAGACCAATCGTTGGCCGCGCAAGTGCTTGGTCATTTGCCGCGCGAGCTGGCGGAACGGGCGTCGCTGGCGGTGGCTGAGATTGGCGAGGTCACGCAGGAACAGCAGCAGGCCGTGTTGATCGAGTTCAAGTCGCTGTTCCACTCCCGGCCGAGACTGCGACGCGGTGGTCCCGAATCGGCCAGGCAGCTTCTGGCTCAAACATTCGGTATCGATGAGGCAGCTCCGATCCAAGCGCGACTCGAACAGACGCGCGATGCCGGGCCGTTCGCCTTTCTGACGACGCGACACGCCGATGACATCCGACCGCTGCTCATCGACGAATCGCCGCAGTTGATCGCCGTCGTGGCGGCTCAGTTGCCTCCCGCATTGTCGGCCGCCGTGTTGGCGGGGCTGCGAGTTGATGTTCAAGCTGACGTGCTGCAACGAGTCGCTCGGCTTGGCCCGACTGATCCGGAAGTCCTCGCCGATATCGCCGCGTCATTGAAGAGCCGCATCGGTCAGCCGCCGGTTCGCAAGGGGGGCGTTTCGCGTGCGGCCGCGTTGCTGCGCGAGTCACCTCGCACGACAAGTCGTTCGATGCTGGCGGCACTGGATGACCAAAGTGCGGACCTCGCCGACGAACTGCGTCAGACACTGTTCTCGTTTGACGACCTGCTCAAGTTGGACCCCGACACGCTGCAACTGATCCTGCAAGAAACGGACGATCGCCAGTGGGCGATGGCTCTCAAGGCCAGTCCCGAACCAGTGCGACGCAAAGTGCTGGGTTGCCTCTCGCCGCATGTGGCTCAAGCGATGAAAGAAGAAATGGCATCGCTCGGCCCGATCCGGCTGAGTGAGATGACCGCCGTCCGACAACAGATCGCCGACAGCATCCGGCGGTTGGAAGATGCGGGAATGATTGAGTTACCTGTTTGAAAAATCTCAAGAACCAAGAAGCCAAGAACCAAATGAAGAGCAAGGCCAAGACTCGGTGAACGTTTCATTCGTACCGTCCACCCATCCCAGCCGTCACACTCAATTTGATTCTTGATTCTTGATTCTTGGTCCTTTGGATTGACGAAATGTCCCTCACACCTCGCATCGTGAAAGCCAGCGCCGCCCGTGACCTCGCTACGCGGGCCCCGTTTAACTTCGTCGATCTGCGCCACGAGGCGGAGTCTGTGATGGCGATGGCACGACGTGAGGCGGATGAACTGCTTGAGCGTGCGCGTGGCGAGGTCGAGGCTCTTCACGAACAGACGCGACTCGCCGCGCGCGCGGCTGGGCTACTCGAAGCACAAGCACAGGTCGAACAACTCGCGCAGGCCACCTCCGCACGCGAAGTCGATGTGCAGTTGGAGACGGCTCTCCCCGCTTTGCGGGCTGCGGCCGAGGCGCTTCAGGCCGAACGCGATCGCTGGCTGATTCGTTGGGAACAGACGGCGGTTCGTGTCGGAGTCGCCATCGCCGAGAAGCTGCTCAAGTCACAAATCGCCACGCGACCGGAACTCGCATCGGGCATGATCGCCGACGCGCTGAGACTCGCCGCCGGTCAGCCGCGCGTGTCGGTTCATCTCCATCCCGACGACCTCGCCGCGTGGGGCGATCGTGCGCCGAGGATCGTCGAATCGCTGACCGCCTGTGCCGACTCAACCCTCATCCCCGACCCACTCGTTGCCCGAGGCGGCTGCCGAATCCAAACGCTGCACGGTGAGATCGACGCCCGTGTGGAGACGATGCTCGAACGGCTGGCGGAAGAACTCATCGAAGGGTGAAACGAAAGAAAGTGCAAAGTGATCAGTGATCACTTTGCACTTTCTGATGATCTTTGAGACAGACGCACACGAACGACAAACGAACAAATCCCTCCTGCCAACAACCCACGCTCCCATGCCCTCCACCCTCAACCATCGACCCTCAACTCTCCTCGACCACATCCAGCGTGCGATGCCGGTCGGGTTGCGCGGTCGGGTGTCGAAGATCGTCGGGCTGACGGTGGCCGTCGCGGGGTTCCCGGCTCCGCTCGGTGCGGTCGCGAAGTTGGAGACCGAACACGGCTCGAGCGTCGATGCGGAAGTGGTCGGGTTTTCGGGGGATGACACGCTGCTGCTGCCGTATGGCGAACTGCACGGCATCCGTCGCGGAACGACGTGCGTGTTGAAGCAGTCGGTCCCCGGAGCGCGCGTCGGGGACGGGTTACTCGGACGGATCATTGATGGCCGAGGACGGTTTCTGGATGGACGCCCGCCTGCGGTGTTGCCGCATCGCGTCTCCTTGCATGGCCAGACAATCTCGCCGATGCAGCGGTCGCGGATTGACCAACCGCTCGCGACCGGCATCCGCGCGATTGATGGCTTGTTGACGTGTGGGCGAGGCCAGCGACTCGGCATCTTCGCGGGGAGCGGCGTCGGCAAGAGTACGTTGCTGGGACAGATGGCTCGTGCCACCGAGGCCGACGTGAACGTCGTCGTGTTGATTGGCGAGCGTGGTCGCGAAGTGCGCGAGTTCATCGAACGCGACCTCGGCCCGGAGGGACTGGCTCGCAGCGTGGTCGTCGTCGCGACGGGAGACGATCCCGCCGTGTTGCGATTGCGGGCCGCGTACCTCGGCACTTCGATCGCGGAATATTTTCGAGACACCGGTCGCGACGTGTTGCTCGTCATGGACAGCGTCACGCGGTTCGCGCTGGCTCAGCGTGAGATCGGTCTCGCCGCCGGTGAGCCTCCCGCGACGCGCGGTTATCCACCGAGCGTCTTCTCGCTGTTGCCACGTTTGCTCGAACGGAGTGGTCGGCTTTCCTGCGGCAGCATCACCGGTTTTTACACGGTCCTCGTCGAAGGGGACGACACGAACGAACCGATCTCCGACGCCGTGCGCGGCACGCTCGACGGCCATGTCGTGTTGACCCGCAAGCTGGCGGAACAGGGTCACTTCCCGGCCATCGACGTGCTGGCCAGCCTCTCGCGGTTGATGGTCGATGTGACCGAGACCGATCACCGCCAAGCCGCGACTTCACTGAGACAACTCCTCGCCGCACATCGACAAGCCGAAGACCTGATCTCGATCGGCGCGTATCAAACGGGCGCGAACGCCCTCGTTGACGCAGCCCTGCGTCTGCAAGAGCCGATCCAAAACTACTTGCAGCAAAACCGCAGCGAGTGCGCCACGCTCGCTCAAGCCATCGCGTCGCTTAACGATCTGAACCAACTCCGCCGTGTGCCGTGAGGACCGCCATCATGTCCGTGCCCTTCCGCTTCGACACCGTGTTGAAAATTCGCGAGACCGAACGCGATGTCTGTCTCCAGTCGTTCGCGGCGGAGCAGTCGCGCGAGGCAACGCTGCGAGCGGAACGAGACCGCATCGCCGAAGAACGACTCCGTGCGCTCGACGAACTCCGCACGCTGCAAGAGGGGACGAGTTGGTCCGCCGAGCAAGCGGTCGCTCATCAACAACACCTCGAACAACTCGCCCAGCGACTCGCCACTGCCGAGCTGACGTGGAATGAGGCGACGACCCAAGTGACTCTGCGGCGACAAGAACTGCTAGAAGCCGACTTCGCCGTGAAGGCCCTCGACAAACTGGCCGAACGCCATCACGTCGATCAGTCCCGGCTGACTCAAGCGAAGGAAGAACGCGACCGCGACGATATCCGCCGCCCCGGTCGAGCGGCTTGAAGGGCCGGCAACCAGCCGGAGGGAGCCTGTCACCTCGTAGCTAGAACTTCAGATTCAAAAACGCTGACCCTACCGGATTGCAGGTGCTGTTCTCAGACCCCATCGGCCTCGTGCGGATGGTGAACGAGACGGCGAGCTAAAGGGCGTCCTCCGTGGAAAGGGCCACGCCCCCAACCAGCTTGTCTGGATGGTGAAGAAGATGATCCGGCCGCAAGGCCATTCGCGGCGTTCCATCTGCTTCACCATCCGCACGAGGCGGATGAGGTCGTCTTCCGAACAGCGTTGCCTCCCCATTTAGCTCGCCGTCTCGTTTCGTTCACCATCCAGACAAGCTGGATGGGGTCGAAACCCAACACCTGCAATCCGGTCAGGACAGCGAAAACGAACCAGCCCGGCAAACAAGTCTGTCTGCCGGGCTGGTTCGTTTGTGTTAGGCGACCGGCAAGAGAAAGTAGCCCCGACACTCCTTGGCGGGAGTGGTTCGTGTCACGGAGTGACACGTCTATTTTGGGTCAATCAAGTCTTGCCGTTTGCGTTACGTCACCTCGTGGTGACAGCGTGCTGTCGGTGTCGATCAGAACGTCGGCAGGTTGTTGGCGGGGACCATCACGGTCTGCGTGTAACCGCCACCGGGTGAAGCCATGATCGGGGCACCCATGACCGCCGAACTGGGGATCACTGCCATCTGGTTCACGCTCGAACCATATGCGGTTTGGCTGGCGTCGTAACCTTGATTGAAGGCTCCTTGTGCTGGCGGATAATAACCGCCGCCACCCGTGGGGCAGCCACTGTTACAAGGAGCACAACGGTTCATGCCGTAGCCTCCACCACCGAGGCAACAACAGCCAACCGACGACATTGCGAGGGTCAGACCAGTCAATACAAATGCGATTTGCTTGGACATGAAGCTTCCTTCGTGTTCGAGAACCCGTGCGGACAGGAAATTGTGAGGGGGGAGAGATCGTCGAGAGACTGGCCTGCAACCGGTGGGAGAACCGGCGTGCCTGATGGGGAGACCATCGAAGCGGCGGGGATATAGCCGAAGTTGCCGAAACGCGCGAAGACCAATTTCCAAGAAAATTGCCGCGATCCGGGAAATGGACTCAAGTCATTCGCCTACTCGCGTGAGAAAGCCTGTCCGACAAGCGGGCGAGCGGCGCGGCGTCAGCCCGATGACACTCGCTTTCAGCGGCAAGGCGTTAGCCGCTCGAAGCGTACAACGTTCCGAAGGACTGGCGGGGAGCCGAGATTCGTTCAAAGTGTGGGCCTGTCGTGACATATCGCCTGTTCGGCATCACTCCGTTTTTGAGGCATTGTTCAAACGGGAGCGGCTCTGGGTGTCAGTTGCCTTCTCCGGCCCCCTCGCCCCGGCTCTGTGGGGCGAGGGTTAGCAGCCTGTTGAAAACCCGTAGCACAGGCGGCTCGTCTGTGTTTTCTAACGAGAAATGTGAGCAAGCGAGCCGCCTACGCTATGTTTTTCAACAGACGGTTAGGGTGAGAGCTCTTCTGGTTGGCTGTGACCTCGATGGCTCATCCGGTGTTTCGGGGAGGTCTCAAGATGGCTGAGTTCCCCCTTCTTTTCCAGATGATTTGTGATTCGTCGAGCGAAGGGGTGCTGAGTCTGGTGCCTTAGCTCAGAGGGCGGCAGGTCATAGCTCACGGCGTGAGCCGTGGGAAAAAGCGAGCACCAACGCCCCAGTCCCGGAGGGGCGACACTTTTGTGTCTATGTTTTCCGCAGCATTCCCGAGTGACGCCACGACCGCGTCGCCCCGTCAGGGCTAATGACGATTTCGATGAATTCACCCACGGCTCGCGCCGTGGGCTACGACCTGCCGCCCTCCGGGCGACACCTCTCGCGGCCAAGCATGAGACGTTTGCAAGTTTCACCACGCCCCTCTGGGGGAGCGTGCTGCTCGGGCGACTCGCAACGCCAGCGCGCCCCCAGAGGGTCGCGGTCAAACATCTCACTCATGGCCGCGTGAGGTATAAAGTCGCGCATCCACAACCGCCGCCATTCACCTGATGAATTGGAGCAGCTCCGCTTTGGCTTGCAGCGTGCCACAACATTGCCAACGAGATCCGCGGGTTCGTGTCTGCAATACGTTGCTGACTCGGCTGTTGATTTTATTTTCTATAAAGTGCCTTGTTTTCAAAACTTTACCCCAATAATCTCTGCCAAGTACGCGTAGGTGAGTCCAATCGAGTTGATTGGTTTTATCTGAATGGGTGTTATGTCTTCCGCAGTGGTTCGCATCGGTGTCGTGGTCTTGGCGCTTGCTCAGCTTGGCGTCACGAGCTTCTACGCACCTGTCCACCGATTGCTGCATCACACGCTGCGTCCGATTGTCTCTGCCAACTCGCCCGCCTCCGCAGTCGGATGTCGTTCGGGTTGCTGCCAGCACCACGTGAAGAAGACGCATAGTGCCGCCGCCAGTTCGAGTGCTGAGCGGACTCCGCTTTCGCTACCTGCCGACTCTCCGTGTCCCGACGACGAGGACAGTTGTGTCTGGTGTGCGATTGCCCTGCAACAGGCCACCCCGGCGACACCGCCCGTTGTCGTGGCCTGTTCCGATCCGGTCGTGTTTGTCCCGACCTCCGGCCACTTTCCGGTTGCCGCCCGTCCGGCAACCGCTTTCGACGTGCGCGGCCCGCCCACTCTCTGAGTGATTGCCCCCCGTCGATGCCTCGCCCCGACCTCCGATTGCGTTCGGATGAGTCGTTCTCCGGGTCATCTTTTCACGCGAAGATTGGATTTGCGATGCTACCTCTTCACCCCATTTGTGTGGGTGAACCGCGCGGCTGCGTCTTCTGCTTCGATGCCGTTGCCGTTTGTTGGCCCAACAGGCAGCGAGTCGCTGAGGCAGCTTCGGTGGTTCGATTTAATTCAATCCTATAAATCGCGCAATCGCTTTTCGTCGCGTATTGCAAGCGATAATTCTATCGCACGCGTTCGTATTATTTTTATGATCGTTGTTTAATATTCGATGCCCCCGAAGTGGTCGTCGAAAGGAGACTTTTATGTTTTCGATTTCCCGTCGTCGTCGCGCTTTCACCCTGATCGAACTGCTCGTGGTCATCGCCATCATTGCCGTGTTGATTGCCTTGTTGTTGCCAGCCGTGCAGCAGGCGCGGGAAGCCGCGCGCCGGTCGCAGTGCATCAACAATTTGAAGCAGCACGGGCTGGCGCTGCACAACTATCACGACACGTACTCGACCTTCCCCCCCGGCTGGATTGGCGCACAGGCAAACGCCTCCCACATGGAAGGCCCGTCGGGGTTTGCTTGGGGAGCACACACTTTGCCGTACATCGATCAGGCCACGCTGTACTCGCAGATCAACTTCAACGTGTCGTTGGTCGATCCGTCGAACGATGTCGCTCGCAAGACGGTCATCGGTGTGTTCCGCTGCCCGTCCGACCCGTCGTCCGAAACATGGCAGTTGGGTGAAGAGGGAAACCCGACCAACATTCTCACCACGCTGCCGTCAGCCAATTATGTCGGCAGCTTCGGGACGCTGGGACCGGAAGACCTGTGCGTCGCGGCTCCGTTCCCAGCCTCGCAGTGTCGTGGCGACGGAATGTTCTCGCACAACTCGAAGATTCGGATGGCCGACATCGCGGACGGCACCAGCAACACAATTCTGTTGGGTGAGCATCGCAGCGACCGGAAGCTCAATTGGAACAGCACTTGGTTCGGCATGGTTCCCGGTGGTGAGGAAGCGCACGCCCGCTTCATTGCCGTGTCGGACCACACGCCCAACCATCCTGCGGCGCATATCGACGACTTCAGCAGCCCGCACATCGGGGGAGTCCATCTGCTCTTCGGTGATGGTCGCGTCCGCTTCCTGACGCAGAGCATCGACCTAGGCGTCTTCCGTGCCATCACCACCCGCGCCGGAAGTGAAGTGACCGGCGAGTTCTGAGAGGCTCTGCTCTTAGAATCGATCCGTAAACCTCACCCCTCGCCCCGGCTCTGCGGGGAGAGGGGCCGGGGGTGAGGGGTTCTTCGATAGGCTTTTAGCCCGGAGGACGGCAGGTCGTAGCCCACGGCGTGAGCCGTGGGTCAGTCTATGGCCGGGCGACGGCAACGGCGTTGGAACCCGCTTCGTTGTCGATGGTGGTGACGACATAGACCTTGAACGAGGCGACATCGCCGGAGGACGTGAGGCCCGCGTCGGTGAAGAATTCGACTGGGTCCGAGGGCGAGAGGCTGGCAACAACGGCCTCGTTCTCGGTCGAGTAAGTCGGGCCGGGCGACATCCGCAGCTCGTAGTGGTCGATGTTGGCTGACGCGCTGGCCGCGAACGTGATCTTCGCCTGTTGAGTCGGCACGTCCCACACGCCAGTCGCCCTCACCGCGTCAGGTGTGCTACCGGGTTCAGGGCTGAGCTTCGGCAGGCTGATGACCAGTGCGTCGAGTGGATCGAACGTCCCGATCACCGCCTTGCGATAATCGACCAGCATGGCCGACGCCCTCAACTGTGCGACGTTGCGACGCTCGCGTTCCAGCGTCACTTCCTGATCCGCCGCCTGCAACGTGGCATAGGCCGTCTTGAGTGCGGTCAGGTCGATCGAAAATGTGGCGAGGGCATAGCTGTTCAACAGCAACAGCGGCCCGGTGAAACCGGGGATCGTCGCCGCGTTGACCTTGCCCCACAGGGTGACCATGTCGTCGAGAGCCGCGAGGATCGTCCCCGGCCCGGAACTCGCCCCCGGCACCAGTGGCAGCGCAGTGACAAACGCCGTGTGACCGAGGAACCCGCGCACCTTGCGATTGAACTCACCGAGCCGACTCATCAGCGAGATCTTGCTCAGCTCCATACTCTGCCGCGCGATCTCGACATCGTTCAGCTTGCCGGCAATCGACAACCCGAACGCCTGAAGGTCATCGCCCAAATCGCTGAGATCCGCAATCGCCACTGAGCCGGGCAAGATCAATGGCCTACCCGCTCCCAACGCCAGATTTACCGCCGACCAGTGAGTCTTGAATCCATTAATCGTCGGAACATACGAACCGATAGACGTGATGGGCATGATTTCGCCTTGGAGAGATGCAACGGCGTCAGTGATCAGTGCAACACGACCAGGTTGCAGCCAAACAGTGCCAAGAACTGGCAGACCACGAACAGGTCGAGACAAAATACCGATCAGCCATCGCCAGACATCATGAACTTATGATGAAAAGCGAACCAAGAACGCCTCAACACCGACTCCCGCAGCCCCAACATCTCTTCCGGAACCGCCAACATCCGCCGGGGAGCCACAAACTGTCGCCGGGAAGGCACACCTTGCCGCCGGGGAGACACTCAAAGAGGCCGGGGACACACAACAAGACGACGGGGAGAGACACAAATTAGCCGGGGACTCACACAATCTAGCCGGGGACTCATAAAACCACGCCGGGGAACAACAAACATCGTCCGGGGATAGACTCTATTGCTCCGGGGAGACGCAAAAAGATGCCGGGATGGAACAACCAGTCACCGGGAACACGCCTCCAACCGTCGAAATCGACCGGAAAACGCAAGTTGAACCACCTCATCGACGGACAGCGGTGGCTTGAGCCGCTGTGTGCGAAAGGCTTTGCCTAACAAATACGGCGGCTCACAAAATGTAGGGTGGGCTGTGCCCACCAACTCACCAGCCAATGTGGTGGGCACAGCCCACCCTACGATTTGTTGGGCAAAGCCTGTGCGAAACCACGGAGGCAGCAATCAACTCCACAGACCGGGACATCGCAAACACGCTCCTGCCCCGGCCACCCAGCCGTCTCGCCGCGACATCAGTCCTTGCCTGCGCGGATATTGGTGATGGGCAGCGCGCCGCGGGATACCCGAGATGAGCAGCGCGCGGGCTAACACGCCACCATACACAACAGAAGACTCAACACTTTCTTTGACAAACCCTCCGGCGCATGAGATGTTGCGTCGCGCGAAGACCAGACCCGCGTCATCAGCTTGGCCGAGTTATCCAGCGCGCGGGTCAATTCACTGTTCGGCTGCAGAACACAGAACCGCAATGAGTCACAAGTCGATCGCGTCACAGATTACTTGGACACCTCAATACAACCAAAAGGAACTACGAAATGGCGGCACCAGCTTCTGGAAAATGCAGCGTTTGCGCGGGTAGCGGAAAATCCGGTGCAAAAGAATGTTTTAAGTGCAAAGGCACTGGCCAATGTAACCAATGCGGCGGTTCCGGCTATGCAGGCGGATGGTCCGGCGGCAAGAGCGCGAAATGCACCTCGTGCAAGCATTGAACCGGGGAGAGCATCAATTGTTTCCAGGGGCGACGCGATGATAGTAGATGCCAAAAGTCGAGTTCCGGATGCGAATCACTGGGATATTTTCCGCAAGGCAGAACAATCGCAGCCGGCTCTGATCGCCGAGTTGGCGAACGAATTTCGCAAGCACGTTGCTTCAAAGCCGGACTTCAACAGCACGGCAGTCGGTGCCGCGATCCTCGGAGCATGGACGCGTCGCGACGAGTTCACCCGCATATTTGGGAGCGACGCTGCGCAGCTTTTCGGAATGGTTGCTTGGACTGCCCTTTTCGATGATGCCGCAGTGTGGCGGTCGACATCCGAGGCTGTTGGCGGCCGCAAGGTGCGCGTCTATCGTCGTGCCGAACCAGAACATGTCTGAACATCGAAGGAAGACAAGAACACACATGCCCAACAAGTCGGTCAACCAAGGTGGTTTATCAAGAGCAGAACGGTTTCTCTTAGATGATGAGAAGCACCTGAGGAGATTTAGCGTCTTTAAAGAAAAGCAAAAACGACAAATGGATGACTGGAATAGGTTGGATATGTTGGTGTCATCAGGGCAGGTAAACACGGCTGAATTCGAAAGATTGAGGGCGAATAAAGAAAAGCTATCCGAGACTCTTGACCAGTTGATGGCAGAAAATGATAGGCTGGTGGCCGAAGAGAATGCGATAATTCATCCTGGAGTGTTCGGTAACTTTGCTCGTTTGTTTGGCAAAGCCGATAAAGCAGAATTAGAGGCAGTGGCTCAAATAAAACGCAATGCATCCGCACGGGAAGCAAAGAATCGCGCAGCTCAGTAAAAGGCTCAAGACCAAAGAATGCCCAACAAGCGGTTCAAGCGGACCCGACCAAGCGGCGGGGTTTCGGTCTG
>Ga0114966_10000563_pt1 | contig 35466 bp, 33 predicted proteins | sample M_130207_XF_Meta_FD_87029 | JGI IMG/M metagenome (GOLD analysis project Ga0114966, IMG submission 87029) | Freshwater microbial communities from Lake Montjoie, Canada to study carbon cycling - M_130207_XF_MetaG | ecosystem: Environmental > Aquatic > Freshwater > Lake | place: Lake Montjoie... | reverse complement strand
GAACCCTGGCTATGTTCGGTAACACCGAGACCGTAATAAATAGATGCATTAGGCACTGATACAAACAAACGTGCGGCTTTGCGAACTTCTTCGGCCGGAACACGTGATGATGCCTCTAAAGCTTCAGGAGAGTTTTCAGGAAGTGAAATAAATGCTTCCCACTCTTTAAATGATTTTTCCTCGCAACGGGCTGCTACAAACTCACGATCCATTAAACCTTCAGTAACAATTGTGTGCGCAAGAGCGTTAATGACAGCAACGTTAGTTCCTGGCATTAGCTGCAAGTGATGCGCCGCGGTTACACCCGGAGTGCGAACAAGTGGAATTACACGCGGATCCACGACAATGAGCTTGGCACCTTTGCGGATCGCCTTTTTCATGCGTGAGGCAAAAACTGGGTGAGCAGATGTTGGATTTGCCCCAATTAACATGATGACATCGCTGTGTTCTACTGATTCAAAATCTTGCGTTCCGGCAGAAGTTCCAAAAGTTTGACCTAAGCCATAACCAGTTGGTGAGTGACAAACACGGGCACATGTATCCACGTTGTTATTGGCAAAAGCTGCGCGAATCATTTTTTGAACAACAAAGACTTCTTCATTTGTACAACGAGAAGACGTAATTCCACCGATTGCATTGCGACCAGACTCGGCTTGAATCTTTTTAAGACCATTAGCTGCGAAAGAGATTGCTTCTTCCCAAGAAACTTCTTTCCATGGATCGGTAATCGCGTTTCGAATCATTGGCTTTGTTATGCGGTCGCTGTGGGTTGCATAACCATAAGCAAATCGACCTTTTACACATGAGTGGCCTTCGTTAGCGCCTCCATCTTTAAATGGAACCATGCGAACTAATTGGTCACCGCGCATCTCAGCTTTAAATGAACACCCAACTCCGCAATAAGCACACGTTGTAATAACTGAAGACGTTGGCGCACCAATAGTAAGTAAAGTCTTTTCAGTTAATGCACCTGTTGGGCACGCCTGAACACACGCTCCGCAAGAGACACACTCACTTTCGATAAATGAAGTTCCTGAAGATGAAACTCGCGCCTCAAAGCCACGGTTTTCAATTGTGAGCGCAAAAGTTCCCTGGACTTCATCGCAGGCACGCACGCAACGGTTACAGACAATGCATTCAGTTGAATCAAAAGTGAAGTATGGATTTGATTCATCTTTCTTTAAATCTAAGTGAGTTTTTGTGGCCGCATATCGGCTATCAGTGATTCCAATCTTTTTAGCAACGCCATGAACTTCGCACTCATCCCCCGTTGCACATTTTTCTGGATGGTCTGATAGGTAAAGTTCCATTACGCCTTTTCGTAGGCGATCTAGTTTTTCGGATTGAGTAACTACCTTCATTCCATCTGCAACTGGCGTTGTACATGAGGAAGGCGTTCCGTTACGGCCATCTACCTGGATTACACAAAGTCGGCATGAACCAAATGCTTTAAGTCGATCGGTTGAACAGAGCTTTGGGATATCGATACCGGCAACCGATGCTGCGCGCATGATAGAAGTATCAGCGGGCACGGTAACGCTTTGACCATCGATTTCTAGCGTGACTTGCTCGGTTTTCGAGCTAGCTGGGGTACCGAAATCATGTTCGTGGATCATTGTCATCGTCGACTCACCTCTCCAGTGAAATCTTCGGGGAAGTTAATCATTGCACTTTTTACTGGCATTGGAGTTAAGCCACCCATGGCACATAGTGAACCATCGGTCATTACCTCACAAAGATCCAGCAAAAGTTTTTTATTCTCATCAACGCTTACGCCCTTAATGATCAAGTCAATTGTCTCAACGCCACGGGTAGAGCCAATGCGGCATGGGGTGCACTTGCCACATGATTCGACTGCACAAAAAGACATTGCAAATCTCGCCTGCTGGGCTAAATCTACGTTTTCATCAAAGAGAACAATTCCACCATGACCTAGCATCCCGCCAGCGGCCAACATTGATTCGTAGTCAAGGGATGTTTCAAACTGCGCAGCTGCAAAGTACGCACCGAGTGGTCCACCGATTTGAACTGCGCGAATTGGCGTGCCACTTAATGTGCCCCCACCATAACCATTAACCATCTCATCGATTGAAACACCAAATGCTTTTTCTACAATTCCACCACGTTTGATGTTGCCTGCTAATTGAAATACTTGAGTACCAAGTGAGCGACCAACTCCACGAGCTTTGTAAGCTGCGGCGCCTTCGGCCATAACTTCTGGTACTGATGAAAGCGTTAAAACATTGTTGATAACAGTTGGTTTTCCAAATAAGCCTTCAATCGCTGGAAGCGGTGGCTTTGCGCGAACTACTCCGCGCTTGCCTTCAATGCTTTCAAGCATCGCAGTTTCTTCACCGCAAACGTAGGAACCAGCACCAACTCGAATCTTTAAATCAAATGCAAATGCACTACCAAGAACCGAACTGCCTAGCCAACCAAATGCATGTGCGATATCGATAGCTTTTTGCAAAGTCTTTATTGCATAGGGATATTCAGAGCGCAGGTAAACGAAGCCTTGAGTTGCACCAACTGCGATTGCCGCAATAGTCATGCCTTCAATTAAAGTAAATGGGTCACCTTCGATGAGCATGCGGTCGGCGAAAGTTCCACTGTCGCCCTCATCGGCGTTACAACAGATATATTTTTGATCACTTGCTGCGCCTGCAACGGTCTTCCACTTAATACCGGCAGGAAAGCCTGCCCCGCCGCGGCCACGAAGACCTGATTCGGTGACTTCATCGATGATGGCAGATGATGTTAAAGAGATTGCGCGGCGCAAACCAACTAATCCCCCATGCGCTTCGTACTCGGCAAGAGAAAACGGATCGATTACGCCTACTCGTTTAAATGTCACACGATCTTGACTGGCAAGCCAGTCGATTTCTTCAGTTAAACCTTGGCAAAGAGGATGCGCACCGCCGGCAAGAAAATCTGCAGCAATTAAAGAATCGATATCTTCGGCACTTACTGGCCCATAAGCAACGCGACCTTTAGCCGTTTCCACTTCAATCATTGGTTCTAGCCACAACGCACCACGTGAACCATTTCGAATAATTGTGGCACCGTTAACTTTTGAAGCTATCGCTGCCGCTACTTCATCTGCGCCAACTGAGATTGCAGCACTATCGCCTGGAACATAGATTTTCATGTACGAGCCTTCGCAATCTTATCTAGCGTTGCTCGACCAACTATTGCTCCATTAACCATTGCACATGGACCAAGTGCGCAGTTACCAAAGCAGTAACCATCATGAACTTCAGCACCAAATTTGGTTTTGACATCTTTTTCTAATTGACGCGAACCTACTGCTTGGCACGCTTCGGCAACACAGATCGATATCTGGTTATCTGTGGCAGGCGTGGTGCGTAGATCGTGATAAAAAGTTAGAACTCCATGAACATCGGCCCGAGATTTATTGAAGAAATTGGCCACTAAACCAACGGCTTCGGCATGAACATAACCAAACTCATTTTGAAGAGCTTGCAATGCCATCAATACTGGACCTTTTTCTTCGCGCAGGGTCGCAAGAACAACAAGCGCTGCATCTTTTGACCAAGGCGAATACTTCATTAGAAGAGTCCAACAACCTTTCCATCAACGTAATCAATACGTTCGGCCGCTGGAACCTTAGGCAGACCTGGCATTGTCATGATTTCTCCGCAGATCATCACGATAAATTCTGCACCTGCTGAGAGTTTTACTTCGCGGACATTGATTGTGTGTCCACTTGGGGCTCCACGAAGGGCGGCATCAGTTGAGAAGGAATACTGGGTTTTTGCCACACAGATAGGGAAATTGCCATATCCAGATGCTTCAAGCTCTTTAAGTTTTGAATGAACCTTTGCATCGGCAGTTACATCTTTCGCGCCATATACCTTGGTAGCAACAGCATTGATTTTCTCCCACAAAGTTGCACTGTCTTCGTAAACAAATGTCATTGCTTGAGGCTTTTCACAAAGTTCAACGACAGCATGTGCCAAATCTGCAGCACCTGCGCCACCATCGGCCCAGTGAGTTGCAAGCACAATCTTTACGCCAAGTGCTTCAACACGCTTACGTAGTAATTCAACTTCGGCAGCAGTATCGCTTGTGAAGTTGTTGATTGAAACTACCAATGGAAGGTTGTAGACCTTAGTGATGTTATTGATATGACGTTCAAGGTTTACAAGCCCTGCTTCAAGTGCGGGCAGGTTTTCCTCTGTAATTGTCTTTAGATCTGCGCCGCCGTGATATTTAATGGCACGGATAGTTGCAACGAGGACACAAGCAGATGGACGTAGGCCCGACTTACGGCACTTAATATCGATGAACTTTTCAGCACCAAGGTCTGCCCCAAAGCCAGCTTCAGTAACAACGTAGTCTGCAAGCTTCATTGCAGATGTTGTAGCAACTACAGAGTTGCAGCCGTGTGCAATATTTGCAAAAGGTCCGCCGTGAATAAAAGCTGGTGTGTTTTCAAGAGTCTGCACCAAGTTTGGTTGGAATGCATCCTTCAAGATGACAGTCATTGCACCTTCTGCTTTTAGATCACTTGCAAGAACTGGTTTTTTATCTTTGGTGTAACCAACGACAATTTTGCCGATTTTTTCCTTGAGATCTTCAATTGAAGTAGCAAGGCAGAAAATAGCCATAATCTCTGATGCCACAACAATGTCGAAGCCATCGCTTCGAGGATATCCATTGCCGACGCCACCTAGAGAGGCAACAATTTCGCGCAATGCACGATCATTCATATCTACTACGCGCTTCCAAGCAATGCGACGAACATCGACATTTAGTTCGTTGCCATGGTGAATGTGGTTATCCAAAAGCGCTGCAAGTAAGTTGTTTGCAAGGGCAATTGCATTGAAATCACCTGTGAAATGCAGGTTGATATCTTCCATTGGAACTACTTGGGCATAACCTCCGCCTGCAGCTCCACCCTTCATTCCAAAGACTGGGCCAAGAGAAGGTTCACGCAAAGCGATCATGGCGTTCTTGCCGATATGACGAAGTGCATCACCTAGACCAACCGTAGTTGTTGTCTTGCCTTCTCCAGCAGGAGTCGGACTAATTGCCGTAACCAAAATTAGCTTTGAGTTATCACGCTTTGGAAGTGCGGTGAGGTATTTAAGATTTACCTTTGCCTTGTATTTTCCGTAGCTCTCAAGGTTATCTGCATCAATTCCAAGCATTGCACCGATTTCGGTGACTGGCTTCATGGTTGCAGCTTGTGCAATTTCGATATCTGACATTTTTTATCCTTTGGCCTGGCGTATGGCGCTTGTGAGCGCGGGTAACACTTGATGCAAGTCACCGATAATTGCGTAATCTGCATATCCTAAAATTGGGGCTTCTGGATCTGTATTAATAACAACGATTGTCTTACTGTTTTTCATGCCTGCAATATGTTGCATCGCACCTGAGATTCCAGCGGCGATATATAGATCTGGAGCAACTTTTGTTCCAGTTTGTCCTACTTGTTCTGCATGTGGGCGCCAACCAGAACTTGTAACTACACGTGAACAACCAACCGTTCCCCCAAGCAAAGTTGCAAGTTCTTCAATTTGACCAAAACCATCAGGTCCACCAACACCACGTCCGCCAGAAACAATAACTTTGGCATCGGTAAGTGTTACGCCACCTTTAGATTCACCGGCATCGCGGCTAAGAACTTTGACCGCATAATCTTGTGGTTGAAGAGATGGTTCAAATTCACTGACAGTTGCTGCGCCACCATTTGCTGATTCTGGTTCAGTTGAAAAGGCTAGAACTGAAGCAATCAGTAAGTCAGCGTGGACATTTGCAGATTCAATAAGGTTTCCTGCCCAACGTGCACGAAGTACATGGTGAGGATTTCCTAAAGTGATTTCAGAACATTCAGCCGCCATTGGAAGATCAAGAAAGGCGGCTAAGTGCGCTAACTGCTCATTTCCACGTGGGCTTCCGGCAGCTAGAACTGCAGCAGGCTTTAGTTTTTCAACTAAATCCTTCAAAGCGCGCCCCGTTGCCATTGGTGTGTAATCGGTGATGTTGGCATGAACGCCAACGTGCAAAACCTTGGCACCATATTCGCCAACGATTGTTGCAAGGGATGCGGCTTCTTTACCAACTACAACGGCTTCAACATCTTGACCTAATTTGCGGGCGGCAGTTAATGCGCGTAATGAAAGTTGATCGAGTTCGCCACGGTCGTGATCTACAAGAACTAGAATCATTAGAAAGTTCCAATCTTTTTAAGGACTTCGACCAGTGCAGGAACTGCATCTACACCGTTACCAAGAATTTCGGCGCCGGTAGATTTTGAAGGCGCTAATGCCAAATTCACTTTTTCAAGTTTTGGAACTCGCGCTTCTGCTTTTTTCATATCTACTGGCTTCTTGCGTGCTTGCATACGACCAGGTACGGATGGATAACGCGGAATGTTTAGACCATCCCGCACTGTAACGATTGCAGGTAATGCAACTTCATAATGCTCACGACCAGCGGCAACTACACGATCACAAATTGCAACTCCATTTTCAACCTTCATCGATTTAACATTTGTGATGATTGGACGATTAAGAGCATGTGCGACTCGGATATGGATCTGATATCCAGCACTATCGGCAGATTCTGCACCGAAAATAATCAAATCAAACTTGGTCTCTTCAGCATTAATTGCATCAACAAGTGCTGCAGCGGTGCCTTGTGGGTCCCACTCTTGACCATCGGTTTCAAGCAATACTGCGCGAGTTGCACCGATTGCTAATTGAGAACGCAGTTGTTCTTCGGCATCACTTGGTCCGAGAGTAAGAAGTGTAAGAGTTCCACCCATCTGCTCGACCAGTTGAACTCCAGCTTCAACAGCATTTTCTTCGTGAGGACTAATACCAAAACCAAGATGCTTAGTTTCAATATCGCGAGAATCTGGAGTCAGAATCAAAGTTCCGCCAGCTAGCGGAACGCGCTTTAGACAGACAAGTACATCCATTATGAAAGGATCCGTTCATTTGATGGGTCAAATACAGATGTAGAACCAACTTCAGCGATAGAACATGGGTAATGCTCACCCAAATATTCAACGATGAATTTATTTCCAGCAACTGCTAATTCGGTTGGTAGGTAAGACATAAGAATGTGCTTACCAAGAGATGGCGCAGAACCAGCACTAGTTACATATGAACGACGTCCATGTACATCAGTGATTGGCTTCTTATCTAGCGTCAGGATTGGCTCGTTGCCCATCATGTAACGCTTTTCGCCAGTTGATGAAGTGTGATCATCGACAAACAAAGTACAAAGCATTGCAACAGGCTTTTCAGCACGGTGCTTCACATGTGCTTCCTTGCCCACAAAATCAGCTTCTTTAAGTTTTGGAGTTTGCATTCCAGCTTCCACAACTGTGTATTCAGTTTCTAGTTCTGGACCATATGCGCGGTAGCACTTTTCTAGTCGACCAGTAGTTCCATACACACCGATTCCAACGGGAATCAAGCCATGATTCTTACCGGCTTCCCATAATGCATCCCACAGTGCAGGGCCATCAGCCATAGGTACATAGAACTCCCAGCCAAGATCGCCCACATATGAAATTCGAGATGCAAGAACTTTGACGCCCTTGATGTCAATCTCTTTACATGTGCTGAACTTGAAAGCTTCGTTACTCATGTCTGCAGACGTAACTTCTTGAACAATCTTGCGTGCATTAGGTCCCCACACACCAAGTGTTGTGTAGTCAGAAGTAATATCTTTAATAGTTGCTGAGCCATCGGCAGGCAAAAGGTCTGCAAACCATTTCTTATCAGCCATGCCGTGTGCACCACCAGTAACAACGCGGAAGTGATCGGTATCAAGACGCATGATTGTTAAATCTGATTTAAATCCACCGTTTGGACCAAGCACTGGTGTGTAAACAACTCGACCAATTGCAACATCCATCTGACGAAGCGCGGCCTTTTGTACTACGGCCAAAGCTGATGGGCCAGTGATATCAAAGTAAGCAAATGCGGTCAGATCGACCATGCCTGCGGTTTCGCGCATTTGTAAGTGCTCTGCATTGATAATTGGTGACCACCAACGTGATTCCCATTCAGCTGTGCGTGGCATTACTTTGTCGCCAAATTTTGCAACTAAATCTTTATTGCAGTCATACCAGAATGGTCGTTCCCAACCTGCAGTCTCATAAAAGACCGCACCAAGTGCGGCTTCGCGGTCATAGTAAGGAGACAGGCGAACTTTACGATTTGATTCGTACTGTTCTAGAGGGTGAACGATTCCGTAAGTCTTATTAAATGATTCAGCAACACGATCTTTAATGTGCTTTTCTTCTTTATGGTGTTCATGGAAGCGAGCAATGTTTGATGCATGAAGATCGATATGTGAGTCGCCAAGGACCATCCACTCAGCTACAGACTTTGCTGTTCCTGGGCCTTCCTTAATCCAAACTGCCGCAACTGACCACAAGTTCTTAACTTCTGGTGTTTCACCCAGAATTGGCATTCCATCTGGTGTGTAAGAAAGGATTCCGTTAATCGCATATTTTTCGCGGACGTTTTCATCGCCGACAATTGATGGCATGAGTTCGTATGCATGCTCATCTTGAATATCAAAATCTGCTTGTGTAAATGCAAACTCAGTTGGAGATAAGGCTGCAGTTGCATTTGAAGGCAGGTCTTCTGGAGTGTAAAGAATTGGGCGGTGAGCATATGAACCGATTTCAAGACCGGTACCGTGCTGACGCTCGTACATGAACACATCCATGTCTCGAACGATTGGCCATTCGATATCACCCTTAGTGTCTTTAAAGAATGGCACTGGTCCAATGTCCTTCATCTGGTGAACTGCAGGGGTAAGTGGAATATGTGCCCCGGCCATCGCAGCTAGCTTTGGTGACCAGCAACCAGTTGCAATTACTACGTACTCAGCTTCAATTGTTCCTTGATCAGTGACAACTGCTTTAACTTTTCCATTTTCTGTCGTGATGTCCTGAACCTCAACATTTGCAAAAGATTGCAATGCGCCCATCTCTTGCGCTTTTTCACGCATGATTGTTCCGGTGCGAAGTGAGTCAACAACACCCACAGTTGGCTGGTAATAACCGCCTAAAATAATGCTTTCATCGATATATGGGACAAGCTCTTTTACTTCGGCTGGATTAAGGATTCGACCACCTTCGACTCCCCATGATTTTCCAGATGTGATTCGGCGAGCAAGTTCCTGCATACGCTCTGGTGTACGGGCAACTTCGATACCACCAGTTTCAGTAAATGTTCCAAACTCTTTGTATTGACGCATGCTTTCTGCAGTTATTGCCGTCATCTCTTTGGAGTGATCGACGGGAAAAATAAAGTTAGATGCGTGGCCAGTTGATCCACCAGGGTTTGGAAGCGGTCCTTTATCAATCTGGACAATGTCTTTCCAGCCTAATTTTGCAAGGTGGTAAACCATTCCGTTGCCGACGATTCCAGCGCCAATAACAACGCACTTTGCCTTAGCAGGTAACTTACTCATTGATCTATTCCTTTATCTTGGTATGTGGTGGTTATAAAGATTTTCGAATTTCGGATTCAAAACCTTCAACGTGCTCTTTCATTGCCTTTGTTGCTGCCTTTGGATCATTGCTAGCAATTGCCTCTAGCAAAGCTCGGTGTTCGATAATTGCATCGGCTAAATGCTCGACGCGATCAAGTGCCATAAACCAAATACGCAACGCATGTGCGTAATAGTTATCTAGGGCCGCTGCAAGAAACTCATTGTGTGTGCATTGATAAATGTGGTGATGAATGCGTTGATCAAGACCAATCAAAGTTGGCATATCCAAATCACCTTTGATGCCACTGATTTCTTCAATTAAATTCTTTGTAATCACTTGGTCCGCAGCAGTTGAACGTTGGGCGGCAAGTTCTGCCGCCTTAATCTCAAGAACTGCGCGAGTTTCAGATAACTGCGACAGGTTTGCAACATCTACACGGGAAACAAACATTCCGCGGCGCGGATAAACCTCGATGAGCTTTTCATTAGCTAGCGAGCGCAACGCTTCGCGAATTGGTGTTCGCCCCATCTTTAACGTACTCATCAATGCGCTCTCGCTAATCAATGAACCTGGTTCAAGATCAAGGGTGATAATCATTGAGCGGATGCGGCTATAGGCCTGTTCTGACAAAGAGTTACTTTGTCTAGAAAGGATGTGGATAGCCTGGCTCACATTGGCGATGATATATCAGTGATATACCAATGCATAGAGGCGCGTGGGTGCTAATTACCTCTGATTACCCAAAGTAGTACTTCTTAAAAAGCCAGGCTGAAGCGCCAAAACCCACGCTCAAAATCAGACCCCGGTAAACGCTGGCCGGCATCCGGGCTGCATAGCGTCCACCAAAAGTTCCGCCAATACTGCCGCCTATAACTAATGCGATGACCGCGGGCCAGACCGCCTTGCCGCTGAAGATATAGATGATGTTTGAAACCAGCGAGGTCCAACCGACGATGAGATTTTTAGCCATATTAAGTGTCTTTGGGTCACGGCGGATATCGCGAGCTAGAACGGCAATCACCATCACACCTTGGCCTGGGCCAAAGTATCCGCAGTACAGACCGCTTGCCCCAATACCAATTTTTTCCATGCGCCCATGCCGAGCGCCACGATCTGGCTTTGGCTTAATTAAAAAGGTCAAGCTGGCACCAAGTAATAAAAATGGCACCATCTTTTCAAATACGCCGGGCGGGACTGTTAGCAGTAGGAATGCCCCAGTGGCTGAGCAGAAAATCGAAATAACTATTAGCCGTTTATATTCGCGGAAATAATCGCGCATTTTGTGGCGCACAGAAATTAATGCAAAAAAGTTTGCCGGAGTTACGCCTAGGGCATTTGAAATTGCAGCGCTCACTGGGGACATGCCAGTAGCGAGTAAGACCGGATATGAAATAACCGAAGCGCCCCCAGCCATTCCATTTATTCCACCTACAACAACGCCAACCAGGCCGATGAATAGGTATTCAAGCATTGGGTAACCATACAATGGCGCTATGAGTATGGATATAGAGATTCGCTACTTTGCTGCCGCGCGTGCCGCTGCCGGTGCAAGCTCTGTATTAGTGCAAGCGGGCACGCTTGAATCAATTCTTGACCAGCAAAGTGAAGGTAATTCAGAATTAACTCGAGTAATTGCGCAATGCTCGTTTCTCGTAGATTCACTCGTCACTGAGGATTTTAATCAATATATAAAGCCAGGAAGCGTTATAGATGTTTTGCCGCGCTTCGCAGGTGGCTAAGAAAAAATTTTAGAGCTTTAAAACTACTTAGGTAAATCCAACCAACGTACTTGTTCGCCTGGCGATGTTATTGCGGTTGTTACAACGGCAAAACCATCTGAATAAGCTAATCCACGTAGCATCGCCGATCCCAAATATGGAGCAACGTGAAACTTGGCATCAATTAAATTGCCAATTACTAAACGCGTATATCCATCTGGGGCAGTTAACTCACTTGAAGTTGTGATGACCGGTAATTTCTTTTGCGTCTGTCCTAACTGTGATGCAATCACTGGCTGACCAAGGGACACCAGGGCAGCTATTGCAGATTGTGGATTACCCGGCAATCCAATAATTGCCGTTGCACCTTTTGCTGCCAATAACATGGGATGGCCGGGTCGTACTTTTACTGTGTCAACCAAAATCTCTGCACCAATTTTATCTAGTGCACCATGTAGATAATCGCGTGATCCTTGCGAAGTGCCACCAGTTGTAATGATGATATCTGCAGTGGAACAGGCTTTATTAAGCGTATCTGCGACCAAATCAAGTTGATCGAAAATATGTTGAGTGCTAATTACTTGCGCACCCATTGCAACTAACCAACCTGGTAATTGTGGTCCAAGCGCATCACGTACAAGTCCATCACTTGGAATACCAGAAAGTTGTATCTCATCGCCAAGTAAAATTAGTGCAACTCTTGGTTTAATTACTACATCAACGTAATCAAGACCAGTTGCTGATAGTAAGCCAATCATCGCGGGGTTCAAGACAGTACCTGCGTCAATCAACAAATCACCGGCTTTGCACTCATGTGCAACGGGTCGAATATCTCTATCTTTTTGAACTTCGCCAGAGAGTGTGGTGCCAACGACTTGTGCAGATTCCCACCGTATTACACCAAGTGTTCCCGTTGGAATAACTCCACCAGTTGCGATCATTACAGCTTGCCCAGATTTTAATTCCGTTTTCATTGGCAATCCAGCTTTGATTTCACCGATTATCTGCCACGGCCCAGTTCCGGCAACGGCGTAACCATCCATTGCTGATGTTGCATATGTTGGAAGATCTACAAGTGATTTCACATCGCTTGAAACTGTACGACCCATGCAATCTGAAACGCTCAATTTTTCAGGCTTTAATACCGAAAAATGTGTAGCCGCAATTGTGCGGGCCTCATCCCAACTACCTTCAACTAATGCGCTCATAGCGACCTCAAATATTCCAGAGCAATGGCTAAATCATGAGGAGTATCTACATCAATCATGGCTTTCTCAACTTCTGGGCTCATGGGGATCTCTCGAATCTTAAGACCAGAAATTAAGTTGCGCATAGATTCCCCCTGAGTTTGGGCAAATTTTAAAATCGCTATTTCAAGGGCTTCTCGGCGGTAAATCGCGGCCAACGGTTGTTTAAATCCTTTTGAATCAACATACATAACGGCGTCATCATGTGCTGACATTGCACTAATTAAATGCACCATGTGTGAAATAGCAAAAGGCATATCAGTTGCAATCACTCCAATTGTTTCGCTACTACACAAATCTAACGCAGCGGCAATACCTGCAACGGGACCTCCCCCAGCAGGATCTTCTTGAATACATTGATAATTTACTTCGGATATATGAGGATTTGGACCAACAATGATGATTTCAAATTCACTTGGGATATCACTTAGTACGTGTTGAATTAATTTTTGATGGCCAAGGATTGCTTGGGATTTATCTGCGCCAAATCTTGAACTCGTGCCGCCACTTAGGACGATGATGCTCGCGGATATGGATTCCATTTGGCTAGGATACTGACTATGGCATTCGTGCGCGGAGAAGCTAACTCGCTGGGCTGGCGTAATCTAGAAATTGCCCCAGATGAACCACATTGTGGACAAAGCTTTCCAACTCAAAGCCAACCATTATTAATAATTCATCACTTATCTGATTTACATGTGTGTGATGCACAATCACCAGCTAGGCCTGAGTATTTAGATCGACATGCAGATCCTGATAGTCCAATTCGCGAACAGGTCGGCACAATCGGTACTTACCGTGCGCATTCAATGCTCTCCCCACACGTTGTTGAATCAATGGTGCAATCACTTAACACAATAACTCACGGCCCACTTTCTTCTCATCCAATAGCTGGCGCGGTTATTACTGGTGATACAACAGATAATGCCCAGAAAAATGAAGTTGACTGGTATTTAGCTTTACTTGATGGCTTAGAGATTCGCCCAGATTCTGGTGATTTCACACAGTATGAAGGCGTTATCGATGACGGTGCTGAACATTACGACACTCGATATTGGCATCCTCACGGAACACCGCCGGGAAAAGAAGATGACGATGCCCGAGCAAAATATGGCTTTCCTTTAGTTCCTAATCTTCTTAATTCTTGTCGCGCACCTTTTAAAGCAACCGGTTTAAATTTTCCTTGGTTTGCAGTTCATGGAAACCACGACGCATTACTTCAAGGAACCGTGGCACCTTCAAAAGAGTTTATAAATGAGATGGTGGGGCCAAAGCGGTACACAGCATTGCCAACTACTACACCCCTATTTGAAGTTTTGATGCAATTCCGCGAAGTTGGACCTGCAAGTTATCCATCTGCCGATGATGCTCCATATGTATCAGTTGCCGAAGACTTAGAACGCCGTGCGATAGAACGTGGCGAGTATGCGCAAATGCATCTTGATTCTCCCGGCACACCACGTGGACATGGATTTACCGAAGAGAACGCTAAAAACAAAACTATGTACTACACAACCAATCTGCAGGGTGTAAAACTCATTGTTATAGATAGCGTCAATCACTTTGGTGGGTGGCAAGGTTCACTTGATCTAGAACAGTTTGAGTGGCTTGAAAAAGAAGTTGCAGCAGCCGATCGCCCCGTGGTTTTGGCGTCACATCATCCTCTTAGCAAAATGTTTAATGATTATGCACCTGTCGGTCGACGCGTATGTTTAGCTGAAATTCAAACAATGCTACTTAAATACCCACAAGTGATTGCTTGGCTTGCAGGTCACGAGCATCGACATCACATTGAATGGATTGGACCGCAAGAAGAAGTAACAGGGTTCTGGCAGATTGAAACAGCTTCTCACGCGGACTGGCCACAGCAATCACGCACCGTTGAAATTGTTACCGATGCTGCCGGCGATATTTACTTTGGTTTAACTGTCGTTGACCATGAAGCTGGCGTGGATTATGCAAAGGCACAAAACCCTCTAGAAATTGCCGCTTTGTCTCGCGCTATTAGTGCAAACGTCTGGCAGAAACGCCCAGAGCTTGGCGCTAAACATGGAATTGATTGGTGGCTAGGCCGTCCCACCGATAGAAACGTTGTGCTTAAAATAAATAAACGTTAATCGTGGCGGTTAGTAGTTTTTTCAATTACTTGAGTTGAACGCAAAATAATTAGGATCACCACAGTTAATCCAGCGCCTGCAACTTGAAACCCAAGTCCAACGGCAACACCTACTGCTGCAGTTGTAAATACTGTGGCAGCTGTTGTAACACCAGCAATTCCTGAGGAACCTGCGCGAGTATTCGTAAAAATTAAGCCAGCACCTAGAAAACCAATTCCCGTAATTACTGCATGCAAAGCTCGCGTTGGATCGCCGTACTGGGCTTCAACATCCATGACTGCGCCGATGGCCACAATTACGGCAGATGCCGCACATACCAAGGCCATTGTGCGTGGGCCAGCAGATTTACCGGCACGGTCACGCTCCCAACCAATTAGCGAACCAAGGATTGCAGCTATTACGGCGTCGATTATGACTACGGCTTGCTGCCATAAATCAACTGAATGCATATCAATCATGAATAGATGGTACTTGAATTGAGCGTGAATGACTAGGAAATGGGCATATAGAATTATCAAATGAGCGAATATCAAATTATGCGTTGGCATCAAATTCCTTCAATGGTTATTGCGCGCTCCGGTGAAACAACAATTAAAACTATGTTGGCTTCACGCTTTCAAGAAGCAATTGATGAAGCTGCAATGCGCATGGGAGAAATCGATGCCGATGCTTATACATCAGGTTGGAATCGCGATCCTTAGGTAGAAGTCGAAGGTGCACCAGATGTGGTTGCAGCTCGAATTGCAGAAGAACTTGAAAATGATTTAAATGAAGAAAAACTCAACGCACTTCTAAATGCATTAGGAGAAAAATAATGTCAGCAATTTATGACGCACTAGCTAAGGCCACTCTGGCATCAGATGGCGCAATGGGAACAATGTTGCAAGCACGTGGATTAACCGACGGCGGCGCACCTGAACTGTGGAATGTTGAAAAACCTGAAGAAATCGAAGCAGTTCTTGAAGCATATGCAGCAGCTGGTGCAAACTTCATAACAACTAATACTTTTGGCGGAACTTCTGGCCGTTTAGCAATGCACGGACTCGAAGATCGTTTGGAAGAGCTCAACAAAGCTGGCGCTGCAATCGCACGCAAAGTTGCCGATCGACACCCTGGCTGTTTTGTCATGGGAGATATCGGACCATCTGGTGAATTAATGGAGCCAATGGGAACTTTGACGCCCGAAAGTGGAAAAGAATTATTCGCTGCCCAGATTAAAGCTCTTGTAGCTGGAGGCGTAGATGCAATTTTGATAGAAACTATGTCTGATTTAGGTGAAGTAGAGGCGGCAGTATCTGCTGCGCAAGAAGTTGCGCCAGGCATGCCAATAATTGTGACGTTAAGTTTTGATACAAATCTACGAACCATGATGGGTGTAAAGCCTGCAATGGCAGTTACGCATTTAGCTTCACTTGGTGTGCGCATTATTGGCGCAAACTGTGGCCGCGGAACCGATGAGATGTCGCAAATTGCAAAGGAATTAGTAGGGGCCCGCCCCGAAGGTGTCTTTATCATTACGCAATCAAATGCAGGCCTGCCAAAGCTACAAGGTGATGAGTTCATCTATGACGGCACTCCTGAAGAAATGGCTCGATATGCCAAGGAAATGAAAGATCTTGGCGTGAACATCGTTGGTTCTTGCTGTGGCTCATCTCCAGCTCACACACAAGCAATTTCTACTGCGATTGCCTAAATGAAAAGCAAAATCCTTTTAATTGGTATCGACGGATTAAATCTTGATACCGCACTTGATCATGCACCGACATTGGTAGCGCTGAAAGAAAAAGGATTCTTTGCACCTCTCACTATTGAACCGCCAACTTGGTCTGGTCCAAGTTGGTCCACGTTATTAACTGGAACCCCACATAGCCAACATGGAGTTCTTGATAACTCTTTTACTGGACATAAACTTTTACATAACCCTGATTTACTTTCGCGTGCTTTTTATCAAGATCAAAGCACTACAACTTTTGCAGCCGCTGGCTGGCCACCACTCGTTGATCCCATTGGACACGGTCCAGTAATTCATGAACGTCGTGAGCAAGCTAAAGCGCTACGCCATCGAGTTCTAGTTCGTGACGGTGAAACTTATGGCTACACACAAGTCGATGCTGAAATTGCAGCTGCGGCAAATTACGCCATTTCCCAGCATGGCCCAGATGTTTCATTTATCTATTTCTGCGGTGTTGATGAGGCAGGTCACGCTTTTGGCTCAGTTGGAGATGAATATAAAGGGGCAATTGCGCGAATCGATTCTTACTTAGATAATTTACTTCAGGCGGTACATGCCCGTGCAAGTGCGGATGAACCCTGGTTAGTTGTTGTTACAACCGATCACGGTCATGTTGACGAAGGCGGACATGGCGGAGATAGCGCCCGCGAACGTGCTTCATTTGTCGCGGCATTAGGTGTGGGCCGTCAAAACCCACAATGGCCAACGCAGTTTGAACCACATGATTTAGTTTCTTTACTTTTAGCAGAAAGGGCGTAGAGCAATGAACTTTAATAAAGTAATTTTGTACTACGCCTTTGCACCTATTGCAGATCCAGAAGCCGTTAAATTATGGCAAAAAACGCTCTGCGAATCACTCAACATTAAGGGACGTATTTTAATTTCCCCCCATGGAATAAATGGAACCCTTGGCGGACATATGGATGATGTTAAAAAGTACATCAAGGCAACTCGTCAATACCCAGGTTTTAAAAAGATCGATTTTAAATGGTCCGAAGGCACCGGAAATGATTTTCCAAAGCTAAAGATTAAAGTTAAAGACGAGCTAGTTGCCTTCGGAAATCCTGGAGAAATTCAGGTTGATGAAAACGGTGTAATCGGTGGCGGTATCCACCTTCGCCCTGAAGAAGTAAATAAACTCGTTGAAGAACGCGGCAATGACGTATTTTTCTTTGATGGCCGTAATGCCTTTGAGGCAAAGATCGGAAAGTTTAAAGATGCCGTTGTTCCGGATGTAACTACGTCACATGATTTTGTGAAAGAGATTGAAAGTGGCAAGTACGATCACATGAAAGATAAGCCAGTAGTTACCTACTGCACAGGCGGAATTCGTTGCGAAATTCTTTCTGTCGTAATGAAAAATCGTGGCTTTAAAGAGGTTTATCAAATCAAAGGTGGAATCGTTCGCTATGGAAATGCATTTGGCGATGATGGTCTTTGGGAAGGTTCGCTTTATACTTTCGATGATCGCCTAACAATTGATTTTAGCGATCACACTAAGTTAATTGGAAAGTGCGCCCATTGCGAAGGCCCAACTAAAGAGTTTAGAAACTGCCAAAAGCCTGAATGCCACCAATTGGTTTTACTATGCGACCCTTGCTATGCAAAACATTTAGATATGCCATGCAAGCATGACCGTGAAATTAAGCGCAACCGAGATTTAGTCGGTTAATCCGTTTTCTTAGTCTGCTTCCAGTGATATTTGTACAGTGGAAATGCAACGGCAATAAGTGAAAGCGAACTCAACAGGCCTTTAATCGCGCGGCGTTGATTATCATCTTCGGTTTGCTTGCGCATTGCATCTAAAGCTGCGGTGGTCTTATCTGGATAAGAAGCAGCGTCAAAGTAACTAGAATCTGGAAATACTATATTGAGCAGGCCATTTATTACTGACACCACTGAAAATAGGCACACCATTAATGTGATGAGACAGATTGCGTATAGGTAGAGGGATTTCCAATCGACACCTTGATGCACTGGTGCCGGTGCTGCCGCTTTTTTCGCTACTGCTTTCTTTACTGTTGCCATGTATTAATCATCTCACCATTACTATTAATACATGATTATTCAGGCCCCAAGCGCGGTGATTGCCGGAAAACTTGTGGGCCCGACTTGGGTAGAAATATCGGGAGATTTAATTCGCTCAGTTAATTCTGGCGTGAATTCGACGCCTGATCAGATCATTGACGGGGTTTTAATCCCTGGATTTGTAGATATTCATTCACACGGCGGCGGGGGGAAATACTTTTCAGCTCAATCCCCCGGTGAAATTCATTCTGTAATTGAAACCCACCGTGGTCACGGAACTACTTCGCTCATGGCTTCCCTTGTAAGTGAGCCCATTGAAACGATTAAAGCGCAGATACTTCGTTTAAAGCCTTTTTTTGAAAACAATCAAATTGTGGGAATTCATTTAGAAGGGCCATATCTAGCACATGCGCGATGTGGTGCTCACGACCCGCAACTTTTAATTAACCCAGACTTAAATGAAATCAAAGAATTACTTGAAATTGCAGATGGTGCAATAAAAATGATTACCATCGCACCTGAATTAGCTGGCGCAATTGAAGCTACTAAGTATCTTGCCGCAGCTGGAATAACAGTGGCAATTGGTCACACTGATGGCGGTTTTGCCGACGCAGCAGCTGGCACAAATGCAGGAGCAACAGTTGTTACTCACTTTATGAATGGCATGAATAAATCTTTGTCAGAAGGATCACTCGCCGCTTTTGTAGTCGCTGATGAACGCCTGAGTGTTGAACTTATTCTAGATGGCCACCACATTCCTTTCGCAACTGCCCGTGAAATTTATACAGCGCTTGGCGCGCGCGTAATTTTTATTACTGATGCTATGGCAGCTGCAGGTTCTGTAGACGGTTCGTACTCAATCGGTAAATTGCCGGTAGTTGTTAAAGACGGTGTTGCTCGATTAGAAAACAACAATGCATTAGCTGGCAGTACCTTGACAATGGACACAGTATTTATCAATGCAGTAAACGCTTTAGGGCTTTCGGTTACTGAAGCTGTTGCTGCAACATCAACTCGTGCGGCAAAGCGCATCGGACTCAAAGATCGTGGAGAGATAGCCGTTGGTATGCGCGCAGATTTGCTCAGCTACAACGCGGCAAGCAGCACCATTAACCTTATTAGTGAGTAAGCGTTACTTTAGATAAGCCTTCTGGTGCATCCGGATCAAAACCCGATGCCACTGCAAACTCCAAAGCAAAGCGTTGAAGAACCATCGCATCAACTAGCGTTGAAATGATTTCGTCATCACAGTTTGAACCAGCTAAAACTATGTCACCCCCGGCTGGAGTTCCGCCATTTCCCATCCAGAAAATGCGCAGTGCTGTTTTGCGAATCTTGGTTGTTGCTTCAACAATTGATTCTGCCGGCATGTGCTTTGGAGCGACTATGAATACTTGCGTTTCTGGCGTCAATGCAGAAATCGGTCCGTGCAAGTAATCTGCAGTCGAAAGGCCTTGCACGGAAATTTTGCAGGTCTCTTGAATTTTAAGTGCAGCTTCGCGGGCGTTGGGATAGGCAAAGCCGCGACCTAAAATAACGATTTCATTATTGCGTGAGGTATTTACAACTGCTTTCGCCACGCAATCAGTGTCATCTGAAATTCGTTGTGCTTCAGCAATTATCTGCGGTGCATTGACCGCCTTGCCCGTCCAAGCAGAAACCAACAAATAAGAAACAAGTAGTTGGGCGTTATAGGACTTAGTTGCCGCAACAGCCAATTCTGGTCCTGCCATGAGTGAGAAATGGTGGTGAGCTATTTTTGCCAAAGGCGAGGAATCATCATTTGTCATAGCGATTACATACGCATGAGATTCGCGGGCTGCGGTTGCAAAGTGAACTAAATCTGGAGATTGCCCGCTTTGGCTAATTGCAATTACCAAAGTATTTTTATATTTTAACTCTGAGTTATAGACCGTAACCGAGGATGGTGAAGTCAATCCAACAGGCAGGCCAATCTGAGTTTCAATTAAATATTTTAAGTAATGCGCGGCATTATCAGATGTCCCGCGGGCAAGAATTAAGACCGAATGTATTTTTTGTTCGGTAAGAACATTCTTGATGGAATCAAAATCAGCCGCATGATCTAAAATCGCTGCAAAAACCTTTGGAGTCTCTGCAATTTCCGAAGACATTATTGAGCCTAATTGCTTCATGGGCTTATCTTCCCATACTCATTCCACTATTCTTAAACCTGTGACACTCACCGTCGACCTTGGTCAATCTGGCAGTCGCATCCGATTGGGTGAGATTTCAATTAGTTCTACGCGGGGAAAATTGGCAGGTGAACATCCATTACCTGCATTGCGGGCAGTTTTTGAATCTACGGAAAAACTAGAATCTGAACACGTAGCGCTATCGTGTACCGGTTTTGGTGGGTTAGTGACCGATCCACTCCCATTTTTAAAATTATGTTCAGAGTTTTTTGGGGCAACAAAAGTTGCTGTAATTGATGATGGGCTTGCCGGATTCGTTGGCGCACTCGGTGGAAGCACGGGTGTCGTGTTATCAATTGGTGGTGGTGTCGTAAGTGTGGGCGGTCGTGAAGGAAAGTTTGCTCACCGAGATGGACTTGGAAGTACTTTTGGCGATGAAGGTGGCGGTTTCTGGCTTGGAAAATTAGGAATTACTAAGGCGCTAGGAATTCGTCAAGGCCGAGGTGATGACCAAATTCTGCTTGATGTCTTTGCCGATCAAGTTGCAGCTTATGACGCGTTAGATGTAAAAAATGGCGCAGAAGCGGCAACACTTGCAATTCATTCAGCCAAGAAGTTATTTGAAGCAGCCGATGCAGGCAGCCCGATGGCGATTGCAATTCGCGATGAAGGCGCCGCATTACTTGCACAAACTGTGATTGCTACGTGGATTGGTGCGGGCGGTTCCACAAGTGATTCACCAGAAATAGCAATCCAAGGTGGACCTTCAAAAAATCAAAAATATGTAGACACGATAAAAACCATGATTGCTGCAACTTTGCCTAATGTTAAATTTATTGCAGCTCGTGGAGATAATCTTGATGGTGGGCAATGGATTGCCGAAAATATGCATACCGATGCTGAGCCGTTACTCCGCTGGGCTACCAACTAATCTATTCAAGCTCCACGCTATATCTTTAATTGAGGCATGAATTAATTGTGCATCTTCAATAGTGCTTGCAGCTATTTCTATCGTCTTTCTTTCATTCGGCAAAATCGTCAATCTTTGCGCACTCACGCTGACTACTTCGTGCGCCACCAGTTCTGGTAACAAGGAAAATTCGAAAACAAAAGAGTGCGATCTGATAGTTACTTCAACGCAAGATCCATTTAATTCTGCAGTAAGTTCAGCATCAACCTTATTCAGAACTGCCACGGGTTTATCAGATATCGATCGTGCAGTACGGATGTCCCCCAGCTGGGCAACAACATAACCTTGCTCTGGAATAAAACCCCGCATGGTGATTGTGTGTTTTGAATGTGCAGCAACTTCAATTGCTTGATTCTTAGTCTCGAGGATATTTCCTAATTCACCAAGAGTGATTAAATACAGTTGATCTCGCCAAACCTGCGCAGTGTCATTTACTATGACAAGCGCGCGATTTTCCCCTGAGAAGTGAAGTAAACGTGGCCTATATGCCTCACGCATTGCATACCAAGAGAGCTTTCGGCTACCCGCACTATCTTTTACTGCCCAACTAAGTGCCGGCCACATGTCGTTGTATTGCCAAAGGACAGAGCCTGAACAAGTTTCAAATTGAGATCTAAAATGTTTTAAGCCAACTTCAACCGCGCGCGCTTGCACAAGTTGGGCAGCAAAATACCAAGCGGGGCCTTCTGTAAATTCTGTTACAAACTCACGTTTAAGCCCAGCTGCGATTTTGTCCATTCCATCAAAAGCTTTTTGATGTGTTGCCAACTGTGGGTCTTTCGAATCTAAGTTCGATTTACCAATTGCTTTTGTTAATGTCTGCCATGAACCGGGGCCGTTATATCCAAACTCTGCAGCAAATGAAGGTGAATATTCTTCATAGCGCTGATAACCGCGTTCGTTCCAAACATCCCAAATATGATTTGTACCTGATGCAAAATCTTTTACATCCTCGCTCAACGTTGAAAAAGGTGAACCTGGAATGTAGGCACGGCTTTGGTCTATTTGTTTTAAGAGGTTAGGCAAAATCTCAAAGTAGTATTTTGAACCCCAAGGCTTTCCTGCAAGTGGTTCTTGCCAATCCCAATGCTGAAAGCCTTCGAGGCATTCATTTCCACCGCACCACAGAACTAGCGACGGGTGGTTAGCAAGTCGAGAGATCGCCTCCGTTGCTTCGGCAGTAACTTCAGCGATTGTTTTTTGATCTTCTGGGTATGCAGCACAAGCAAAGAGGAAATCCTGCCAAACGATTATTCCCTTTTCATCACATAAATCATAGAAATCATCCGACTCATAAATTCCACCGCCCCATACGCGAATCGCATTTACTTCAACCGAATAGAGATCCTCGATTTTTTTCGCATAATCTGCACGGGTCACGCGATGTGGAAACGGATCATCTGGAATCCAGTTAACTCCCCTGGCCCACACACGTTGGCCATTGACCATAATTGCGAACATCTGTCGATCGTTAAAGTTGGATTGATCTAGTTCTACGTGCCTAAAGCCAACGCGCTTGATGCTTTCATCGACTACTTCACCATGGCTATCAATTAACTGCACGATTACGGTGTACAAAACTGGGTCACCAAAACCTCTTGGTTGCCACAAATCAAAGCCAGGCAATTGGAATGTTGCGGTTGAATTAAGGGTTGCCTCAAACTCGGCTTCATGGTTTCCGCTTATTTTTATTCTTACCTTTGTTGCTTCACCGCGCCCGTGAGTAGCTACTTTAAGCGTAGGTATTGAATTAACCACATCTGTAACTAATACAACTGAATCTAAAATTCCAGAATCCCACGTTGTTAACGTTATTGGCTTCCAAATTCCACTAGAACCTGTGATTGGACCCCAATCCCAGCCAAAGCTACATGCCATTTTTCTGAAGTAGTTGTAGGGCATGTTGTATGGGTTTGGATAGATTCCCATCTGCTCTTGTCGCACAATTGCTTCTGGCAGAGGTGCCTTGAAATCGATCTGTAAATCAATTGAATCGTTTGGATCAATTTCAATGACAAATGAGCGATGCATATTTTCAGTGACTAAACGTTCTTGGCCATTTATGGAAACTGTTGCCAAAGTATCCAATCCAGCAAAATGGAGTTCATGCTTACCAGGTCCTGTAACCGATACATTAGTTTTGTACGTTGAATCTGCGTTACGAATCCATGCTTGCTCAACTTCGGTGCCATTAATGCGGATATCACCGATCACACCGGCTGCGATTAAATCGGTATGAATTGATCCTGGCACCGTTGCTGGAAAATCTTGCAAGCCTGAAGGTGTTTGAATGTGCAGAGTAAATCCAGAGTTAATTTCATTTCTGGCAACGTGCATGTATTAAGCCCTCAGAAAATCAAGAATTAACTGCGCATCTTTTTCTGGTTCGCGCGTTGTATCTATTATTAGAGCTGCGGCCTGGCGATAGCGTGGGTCTCGACGTTCGTATCTTTCGCGGATTACATCGTGGGCATTTTCAGCAAATGCCTGACGACCAACCCCAGATGAACCTGCCCGTTGTTTTTGAAGCTCAAGCGGCATATGAAGATAAATAGTGCATTCCTTGCTCAAAGCCTGCACAAGATCAAGATTATCTGCCGCCGATGCTGCAGCACCTGCAACAAGTGGCGCTGGCCTAGAAAGCACATCCCACAAGTATTTTTCTTCTAAAGCGTGCAATGTTGGAACATCTAGCTTTGCTAACTCTTTCATAGACAAAGAAGCCATCTTCGACATTTCATAGTCATTGTCTACATAAGGCCAACTCAATTGTTTAGAAATAATCGTACCAATAGTTGTTTTTCCAACACCCATAGCACCAACGAGAATAACTCTCCGTGGTGTTGGTGTTAGAGGATTATTGGAAGTCAACTAAGACCTTGCCTGAGACTTGTGAATCTTTAGCGATTTCAAAAGCTTTTTCAACCTCAACTGCCGGCAAAACATGCGTGATTGCGGTTGCAATAATTGGATGTTTAACTAGAAGTTCTACGGCCTCGGTTATTTCATTATTAAATCTAAATGCACCCTTGAGTTCAAGCTCTTTAGATACAAGTGGTGCAATGGCTATAGGTTGAGGACCTGCTCCTAGCATTCCAACTTGCACAATCGTTCCAGCACGGCGAACTGCGTTTAATGCAGAACCGATTGCAATTGGCGAACCTGAACATTCAAATACACAATCAAAATAGCTTTCTGGTAATTCTTCTTTTCCAATTTGAATAGTTTTAGTTGCACCTATTGCCATCGCTCGTTCTAGTGGACCAGTTAGAACATCGGTACATACAACTTCGGTTGCGCCTTTAACTGTGGCCGCTGCAGCAACAAGTAGACCAATCGGACCAGAACCTGATACTAAAATTTTCTTGCCCTTAACTCCATTGGCAACATTGATTGCATGTAGTGCTACCGCTAAAGGTTCGGCGAGTGCAGCATCTTTTAAATTCAATCCAGCTGGCAAAACACGTATCTGGTCTTTGCGAACAATCAAATAATCAGACATCGCACCTTGCGTGTGCGGCATTGTTGATGCGCTTCCTAAATATTTTCCGCTTGGCCAAATGTGTGGTTTGTCAGCAATATCAGGCTCTGATTTTCCGAAAGTCGCTGGATGCACAGTCACGCCTAAACCTTGTTCAAATTCACCACTGGGATCACTATCAATTACACCTGATAGTTCGTGTCCTGGAATAAGTGGCTCTTGCACTACAAATGCACCATTTGCGCCTTCGTAGTAGTAATGCAAATCTGAACCACACACTCCGACAAATGCAACTTTAATTCGTACTTGGTTTTCAAGTGGCTCTGGAATTGGCAGATCTTTTAATTCGGCATTCAACTTACCTGCAATTAAGAAAGATCTCATCTGCGCACTATACTTTGTCAATGGCATCTACGTCATCGCCGCAATACCCAGCGCTTAATAAATCAACTGCGCCAGAATCTGTGATGCTTCTAAAATCCACACCGCGGACTGGAATCGTTCATATTGGTTTAGGCAATTTTCATCGTGCTCACTTAGCTTTCTATACAGCCATAGCGGTTCGCGATTTCGGTGGTGACTGGGGAATTTACTCATACTCACTTCGAAGTACTGTGATTGCAGATGCGATGACTAGTCAAGATTTGCTGTATTGCATAGCAACTATCTCACCAACGTCAGAGGCGATAGTTATCCCTGGCATACATACTGCAGCCATTGGCGGTCCTAATCATGTTGGTCAAGTTCTAGCTGAAATTGCAAAAGATTCCACAAAGATTATTTCGCTAACAGTTACTGAGGCTGGTTACCTCATCTCACAAAGTACTAATGGCCTAAATATGCAGGCACCTGAAATAATCCATGACCTTGAGCATCCGGAATCTCCTCGATCTGCAATTGGCATAATTGTTAGAGGGTTAGAGCTTCGAGCAGCCGATCATGGGCTGCCTGTAACTGTGTTGAGCTGCGATAACTTGTCCGGAAACGGTGATCGCACGAAGCAGTTAGTTTTTGAGTTCATAGATTCTCTGCCGGATTCAACCAGGTTACGTACCTACGTCAACGAGCATGTGACATTCCCTAACTCAATGGTTGACCGAATCGTTCCTGGAACCGAAAATCGGCACATAGATATGGTCGAATCGCGCTTAGGTATTCACGATAATTCCCCTGTCCCAGCTGAAGAATTTACGATGTGGGTAATTGAGGATCGTTTTGCTGCCGGTCGTCCTGCTTGGGAAAAAGTAGGCGCAATATTTAGTGACGATGTTGCAGCTTATGAACTAATGAAACTACGACTTCTAAACGGCACACATTCGCTACTTTCATATCTTGGTGCTTTGGCTGGACATGAAACTATTCCGGGTGCGCGTTTTCAGCCATACATAGAAGATGCAGTTCGAACAATTTTATATAAGGAGTTCCTCCCTACATTTGCCATGCCTGCAGCTTTAACGGCTGATGGCTATATCAATCAATTATTCGATCGTTGGTCAAATACAGTTTTAGGTGATCGCACTAGTCGTGTCGGTTCAGATGGTTCTACTAAATTGCCCCAACGAATAACTGAGCCAGTTATATTTCACGCACAATCCGGCAATACACCACAATTTATTGCGCTCACCGTAGCTGCATGGCTTGCCTGCATTGCTCCACTTAAAGGTTTTTATCCAGGCGCTGATGCTGATGCGATGAAAGATCCAGCAAAATCACACTTAGTTCAACTTGCTGGGCTAACAACAGATCCTGCAGTTTTTGTTCAATCTGTGTTTGCGACAGCCCAGATATTTTCACCAGAATTAGGTGCACTAACCAATTTTGTTGAATGTGTCGCAGGCTATCTACAGCAGATTATTTACGAAGGAATAGAAAAAGCTGCATTAACAGCAAAATCTAGGAGTTAATACTCTCCACAAAATCTGCACTCAATTTAGGCGGGTTAGCTAAATAAAATGGAATTCCTGGAGTATTTCCTTTTTCGATTTTCACGAAAATCATTGAGACTTCATCAGCACCTGTACGAGATGCAATGAGTGACTTCATTTCTTCTGCGCTATCGCATTGACCTACCCAAAGACCTAATCCCTTGGCTGCTCCCGCAATATCAACTTCAGAGGCTTGAGAAAGCATTAGATCAGCTGATGCATGTTGACCATTGTCCAATACAACAACTACGAGATTCTTGGGACCATAGGCTTTAAGTGTTGGAAGAATGCTAAAGCCCATTAATAATGAACCATCACCATCAATTACTCCCACTCGACCTTTAACTCCCAATGCAACTCCAAGCCCTACTGGAGTTGTTAATCCCATGGAATCAAGAAGTGGAAGGTGGGATTTCTTTTTAGAAATACTTGCCATTTCACGGGCCGTAGCACCGCATGTGATTATGAGCGGATCATTTCCAAAAATCTGATCTATGACTTCGAGTGCTTCAATTCTTTTCATTTGATTGTCTCCATGCCAGGGTGAAGTGATTCAAAGAGAGTGACTACCGGACGGCGCTGAATAACGGCCATTTGTGCAACAGCTTGGGTTGATGATCGCCATACTTCTGGTGAATCACTAATTCCTAAATCTTCGACACGAATTCCAATTTTTTTGAGCAAGTCTGGGTTGGAGTCAGAGATTGAGTGAACCATTGAGTTGTACTCGCCAAGTCCGCCTCGAGTATTTGCGAAAATTGGAAAACCAGCTTGGTATGGCTGTGCAAATGTAGCTAACGCAGTGAGTGCGTTACCAAAGCCATTATCTTGCATAATGATGGCAACCTTCTTGCCTGTTAATGCCAAACCACTTGCAATACCGACGGCTTCTTCTTCTCGATTAGCCATTACATTTGAAACTCCAGCTGAAATCAAACCACGAATAACTGGGGCAGAGTGTGAAGAAGGAACGTAAACAAAATACTCAATTCCCCAATCAGTTAACCCTTCAACAAGGGCTGTTAATCTCGAATTGGACTCTCTCATTTCGATCCACCCCATTCTTTTCAATATCAGCAGTGAAAGGATGCTAGTGGGTGTCCTATGCTTATGTCATGTCACAATCATTTGAACATAAAGCGTGGACCCAGTGGGAAGATATTCATACCCCTAATGGGATTTCGGCTTTAAACCCAACAAACTTCCCACTAGATCACAGCGATCTATCGCAGATTACTTTCTACGTGGCTCCTTATATGGGTGGACGTAAAGCTTTGGAGTACACAACTTCAATGCCTAATTTGAAAATTTTGCAAGTGCCGAATGCAGGATTTGATGATGCGCTTGAATTTCTTCGCCCGGGAATGATTTTGTGTAATGCACGTGGGGTCCACGATGCATCTACTGCCGAACTTGCCGTTGCTCTTGCGATATCTTCTCGCCGTGGTTTTTACGATTTTGCAGTCGCACAACAAGCTGGCCAATGGCAGCCCAAACGCTATGAATCCTTTAATGACAGCAAAATAGGAATTATTGGAGCAGGTTCTATTGCACGTACATTAGCTAGGTACCTATCGCCTTACGATGTTGAAATCTCTTTCTTTTCACGTTCAGGCTCAGATGGTGCGATAAAGATTGCTGATCTAGATGCACATCTGCCACAACTAGATATTATCTTTTTGGTTTTGCCGTTAAACGCTGAGAGTAAGCATTTAATCAATGCCCAGCGTCTTAAGTTAATCAAAGATGGTGCAGTCATAGTTAATGTTGGTCGCGGTCCGATTATTGATACCGATGCACTCGTCAGTGAACTCAACACTGGTCGAATATTTGCTGGCTTGGATGTAACCGATCCAGAACCTTTGCCGCAGGGTCATCCACTATGGAGTGCGAAGAATCTAGTTCTTTCACCCCATGTTGGTGGGAATTCAACCGCTTTTGATAGCCGTGCTAAGAAGTTAATTGAAAGACAACTTGATCTTATTTCTCGAGGAGAAGAGCCAGAGAATATTGTTGCAAGAAGTTAGTCGTTTAGCCGTTCAATTTCGCGAATAATTGCGCTGTGATCCAGCTCGCCGTCTCCATGTTCAATTAATCCGGCATACAACTGTGTCACTAGTGAAGTCATAGGAAGTTCGGTTTCACTAGATTTGGCAGCATCTAATGCAAAGTACAGATCTTTCAATAGAAACTTTGACTTACCCCCAGCTGGAAAATCTCGCGCTTGAATTTTTGGGCGGCGCAGTTCGAGAGCTGCAGAATTAGCTAATCCCCCAGAGAAGATTTCCAGTACTTTGTTGGCATCTAGACCTGCACGCCGAGCTAATGTAATTGCTTCACCAATAGCAGATAAATTAATTGCTACAACGATTTGATTTGCAGCTTTAGTCAATTGTCCTGATCCTATGGGACCCATTAAAAGAACAGTTTTTCCAACTGCATCTAAAACTGGTTTTACCGAATTAAAATCGCTTTCTTCGCCTCCAGCCATAATTGAAAGTGAGGCATTCTGTGCGCCAAGTTCTCCGCCGCTCATTGGCGCATCAACAACTTTTACACCAATATCTCTCATTTCCTTTGCAAATGAAACTATCTCTACCGGAGACGTAGTACTCATAACGACAATAAATTGACCTGGCTTTAACGCTGTTCTGAGACCGGCATCTAGAATTTCAATGAGCTGGGGCAAGTCTGGCAAAGTAACAAGAATGACTTCTGCATTAATTTGATTTACATCTTTACAAATCAAGACTCCGTCTTTTTCAGCAATCTGTGCTGGACCTGGTGACCTGTTCCATGCTTGCGTTGGAAAACCTGCTTTATGTAAGTTGAGTGCAATTGGCAGACCCATTGCCCCCAATCCGATGACTGCGACTGATTGCTTCTGGCTCATTTGAATTTAGCCAACTTCTCTTTAAACGCAACCATATCTAAAACTTCTTTGTTAACAACAAAGGTTGGTACATCGCCGCGACTGATTGCCTTAATTGATGAAAATGCACTCTTGCCCATTCCTAAAGCAAGTTCGTCAGTCCAAGCAAGGTTATGTGGAGTCACAATCACATTATCCATCTCCATCAAAGGATTAGCCTTATCAATCGGCTCAACTTCAAAAACATCAAGGCCTGCTGCGGCAATTTCCTTACTCTGCAAAGCGCGGACAAGCGCAGCCTCGTCAATTATTGGCCCTCTTGATATATTGATAAGAATCGCAGTATTTTTCATTGACTTAAACTCTTTGGTGCTGAGCATGTGATGTGTATCTGGGGTAAGAGCTGCAGTAACAATTACTACATCGCAGCTTGCTAAGAGTACGTTTAAATCAACTAATTCAACGTCTAATTCTTTTGCCTCTTCTGGCTTCTTCCATGGATCAAAAGCTACGCGATTGCAATCAAACGGGGCTAATAATCGAAAAAACTCACTGGCAACATTGCCTAAACCAATGGTCCCAACCGTTTTTCCATTAACTCCCTGGCCTAATCCTTTAATGCGGTTTGCCCAGTCAAAACTGTGAGCTTGCTTGTCCTTGGCAACCAACCGAAACATCGTAGCCAGCATCAACGTAAGAGCTGCAGTTGCGACTGGCTTTTTAGAACCATCAGGAGTGATTGTGAGAGCTACACCAGCTTTAGTGCATGCCGCTAAATCAATATTGTCATAGCCGACTCCAAAGCGAGCAATTATCAAAGGAGAATTTTGTGGTGAGCCAAAAGAGTTTTCATCAACACCGACACCGGCAAAAGCAATGGCATCAAAGCCGGTTACATCAGCAGACTTCATGACTGGGCCTGAATTGTTTAAGAACTTCCAAGGAAGTGGTGAAAGCGTTTCAATTGCTATCTCTCCCCAACTAAATCCTCCAGCACCGTCAGAGAGATCACTTGTCAGACCTACGTTGAAACTCATGATGTCACCGTGCGCCGAGCTACTCTCTTTTCATCAAGATCTGCAATATAAAAGATGATGAGTGCAATGAGAGTAAGGCCTGCGGCAGACCACAATGGAGATGTGTAGCCATAATTTTGTGCAATTAGGAAACCACCAGCTGAAGCACCAATTGTGTTGCCAATGTTAAACGAGGCAATATTTGCACCCGATGCCAAGGTTGGTGCATTTGATGCGTAACGCATCACACGCATTTGAACCGCAGAAACCGGGGCAAAACCTAGAATACCCATGACCAAAATTGAAATGACTGCAGCTGGTTTGTTAGTAGCAATCTGCGCGAAGATTATTAAGATCACAAATAATGCACCTAGATATCCGCTGATGGTCGCCTTTAAATGTTTATCAGCTGAACGGCCACCGATATTGTTTCCGATGAAAACACCGATACCAAAGAGGAAAAGAATGTAAGGAATACTCGAATCGGCAAAATGAGTTACTCGTGTCAGGGTGTAAGCGATATAAGTAAATCCACCAAACATTCCCCCAAAACCAAAAATGGTCACAAACAGTGAATACCAAACCTGTCTTTGCTTAAAAGAACGTAATTCTTGACGGATTGATCTAGGCCCAGATGCTAAGTCATGTGGTTTATCAATTGGAACTAAAGCAACAATTGCTATGAAGGCTGCTACACCAATTCCGGATATGGCTAAAAATGTTGAACGCCATCCAAATTGTTGTCCTATCCAGGTTCCGAATGGTACCCCCAGCACATTTGCCACTGTTAAGCCCGTAAACATTATTGAAAGTGCGCGTGCTTTCTTAGTGATATCAACTAAATCAGTTGCAACAACTGCACCAATTCCAAAAAATGCACCGTGACACAAAGCTGAAACTACGCGTCCCACCATCATGATGGAGAATGTTCCAGCTAATCCACTAATCAAATTTCCTGCAATGAAAAGTGACATGAGCGATAGTAAAACTGCTTTTCGTTCTAATTTTGTTACTGCAATTGTTATGAGCACTCCACCCAATGCAACACTAAATGCGTATCCAGATACTAAATACCCAGCAGTAGCAGCACTGATATTAAAATCAGATCCAATTTGGGGTAGTAGCCCAATTGTTCCAAATTCTGTTAGTCCTATGCCAAATCCACCAAGGGCTAGTGCAAATAAGGCTATCGGCATAGGGTGAAGCCTAGCGGCATTCCAGAGTCAGTGGTTATAACAAGTTGTTACCAAGTTGAATCTATCCCTAACATGGAATTACTGTTAATGTCGCCGAATGAATTTGAGAACTTCTCTGTGACAATTAATTCACCAGTCATAGAAATTCGTGGCTTAGATAAATCATTTTATGCAACGCATGCAGCAGATAACGTTAGTTTTAGCGTTAACTCGGGAGAAATTGTTGCGCTGCTTGGTGAAAATGGTGCAGGTAAATCCACTGTAATTAAAATGCTCGCAGGTGTTTATACTCCTGATTCTGGTGAAGTTTTTATTGAAGGAAAACAAATCCACTTAGATGGAAAAAATCCAGAGATTGCATTTGTACATCAGACACTTGGATTAATTGAGTGGATGACCGTTGCAGAAAATATTGCACAAATAATTGGTTATCCAAAACGCTTAGGATTAATTAGTCCTAAGGCAATGAATCGCCAAGCAACTGAAGTACTTTCAATTGTCGCAGGTGGCATAGATCCAGAAGCAAGAGTTTTTACTCTTAGTCGCACAGATAGATCTCTGCTTGCAATAGCGCGAGCACTCATTCAAAAGCCAAAAGTTCTTGTACTCGATGAACCAACAGCTTCCCTAACAGCGCAAGATGTCTCCCGTCTTTTTGAAGTATTACAGGAATTAAAAAAGGTAGGTGTTGGAATAATTTATGTTTCTCACCGACTCGATGAAGTTTATGAAATTGCTGACCGCTCGGTGATTATGAGAAACGGCCGAGTTGTTGCCGATCGCCAAGTATCTGATCTTCCAAAGTCAGAGCTCGTAAATCTCATTGTTGGCAAGGAAGTGCTTGAGACCGAGTTCAAGGCACCCAGCAGCGAAGTTAAAATCTCATTAATAGAGTACGGAACCGAAAATGCCGGTCCGTTAACGCTAGACATTCGCAAAGGCGAAGTAATTGCACTTTGTGGCTTGCGTGGGGCTGGTCAAGATGAAATTGGGCGAGCTATCGCTGGAGTCGTTGAGTCAACACGGGGAACTATTTCAACTCCTGATGGCATCCTTAATTACAGAAAAGTTTCTCAAGCAGTTAAATTAAAAATTGGGTTCAGTACTTCTAATCGTGAAACCGAAGCAATCGCTCCGGGAATGAGCGTTAAAGAGAATCTTTTCTTGAATCCATTGCTGTGGGGTCGTGGAATATTCTCTGGGATTCGGTCTAAGAATGAACGCGCTGAGACTTTCCCACATTTGGATAAGTTCGGCGTGCGCCCTCGAGATCCTGATCTATCACTAGATACTTTTTCTGGTGGAAATCAGCAAAAGGTAATTCTCGCTCGTTGGTTTGGTCTTTCATTTAATCTCATGGTTTTGGAAGAACCAACTATGGGCGTAGACATCGGAGCAAAAGCTGATATCTATGGTCTTTTCAGCGACGTAACTCAAAATGGCACATCATTAATAATTGTTTCAACCGATATGGAAGAAGTTGTTCGAGTTGCCAATCGAGCCGTTGTTTTCCTCCAAGGGGTTCCCGTACGGATCCTTGAAAAATCTGAGATTACATTTGCAAATTTGATTTCTATCGCATCAAATCTAGATTCAACCGTTACTTCAGGAGGAAAGACCAAATGAGCAAAAATTCGATAACCTCTACAGCGCTAGAAGCGCCAAAAGGATCCAGCTTCTTGCGACGTTTCTTCCCTGTATACGGCATGGTCCTCCTCATCGTGGTCTTGTTCATAATCTTTTCAATTTCAAAGCCAGACACTTTCCCAACTTTGCAGAACTTTAGAATCTTGGCTTCTGGTAACGCAGTCCTTTTTATTCTTGCATTAGGCGTAACGTTGCCGATGGCTGTTGGAAAGATTGATCTTTCATTCGGTTACGGCGTCGGCCTTTGGCAGGTTATGGCCTTGGTTTGGCAGATGGATGGCCTTGATTACCGCTTAGTTCTTGTCATGATTTTAGTTGGAGGAGCAGTTGTCGGTGTTGTTAACGCATTGCTTATCGAATTAGCCCAAGTTGATGCCTTTATTGCAACTCTGGCCACAGGGCAAGTTATTTATGCGATCTCATATGCAGTAACTGGTGGAACTCAAGTTATTGACCTGAAAAATCAACGCTCTGAGTCATTTAATAAGTTTGGAACTTGGTCAATAGATCGAATTCCTGGTTCATTCATTGTGGCAATCGTTTTAGCAATTTTAATGTTTGTGGTTCTTGAATATCTTCCAATCGGTCGTTATATGTATGCGGTAGGTGCAAATCCTCGCGCCGCCGAACTCATGGGTATCAAGCGCAGCCGCTATATCTACGGCGCAATGATTACTTCAGGAATGATTACAGGTCTTGCAGGTTACTTGCTCTGCGCGCGCCAACTTGGAAATGTGCAAAGTAACATTGGGCCAGATCTTTTGTTGCCAGCACTGACTGCAGCATTTATCGGCTCAACTACTATCCGACCAGGTCGCGTTAATCCACTGGGCACTGTCGTAGGAATCTTTATTGCTGTTATTGGAATCTCTGGATTACTTCAAATGTTCCCAGGCAGTTTCTTCCTCACGCCATTATTTAATGGACTCACTTTGGTCGCAGCAATCACAATTGCTTCTCTTGCCAGTCGTAAGCGACGCAATAAAGCAACAAATAAAATTCCGAGCGGGAAAAATTCCGGCGCGGATGGGGATAAAAAGGAATAAGGCTGAGATGTCTTCCGAAAATAACCCCTCACTCAGGGAAAGGGAAAATATATGAAGAAAAACGCAAGACTCGGCATTATTGCCTCATTGAGTCTGGCACTGGTTGCTTCTACAGTTGTAGTTGCTAGCCAAGCTTCTGCCGCAGATGTAGTTGCAGCAGCAAAAACATATGTAGCAAACAGTCTCTCTGCTAAGTCTGGGTTCACCCCACCTGCAGTTGGCGCTAAGGCACAGAAGCGTGGCGCGACCATTGGTTTCGTAGCTTCTGATCTATCAAACGGTGGAATCACTGGTGTTCTTGCTGGTGTTAAGCAAGCGGCCGCAAAGCTCGGATGGACCATCAAGGTTTATGACGGTCAGGCAACTCCAAGTGGACGCACAACTGCAATGAACGCAGCAATTGCAGACAAAGTAGATGCCCTAATCCTTGGTGGAACAGATGCAACAGAGCAGGCAGCACAAGTTGTTGCTGCTACAGATGCTGGCATTCCAACATTCGGATGGCACTCAGGTCCAACTCCAGGTCCAAGTCTTGGAATGAAGACAAACGTAACAACAGATCCATTGGTTGTTTCACGCACAGCAGCTTCATACGCAATTGCTAAGTCTGGCACTAAGAAGTTTGGTGTAGTTATCTTCACTGATAGCCAATACCAGGTTGCTATTGCTAAGTCAGATGCTATTGCAGCTGAAATTAGGAAAGATAAGTACGGCACAGTATTGGAAATCAAAGACACTCCAATTTCTTCAACTTCACAGTTGATGCCTGCAATTATCTCAAGCATGCTTCAGAAGTATGGATCAAAGTTCACATACTTCTTCGGT